>Ga0213876_10002380_pt1 | contig 11072 bp, 11 predicted proteins | sample BarmaccomBMRX_R9_FD_160113 | JGI IMG/M metagenome (GOLD analysis project Ga0213876, IMG submission 160113) | Root-associated microbial communities from Barbacenia macrantha in rupestrian grasslands, the National Park of Serra do Cipo, Brazil - RX_R9 | ecosystem: Host-associated > Plants > Roots...
TTCGTCATTGAAGAACTCCCCTAGGGTTTTAACAGAAGCAGGCAGGGTGCCTGCTCGGGCGACGATGCTCTTTCTTTTTTTTCATGCTGGCAAGTCGCCGTATAAATTTTTTTTCAGAGGCAACCCATTGGATTGTTTCGAGAATCTTTTAGAGCGAAAAATGACGACCTGTCTGACGACTATCTAAAGTATGGAATGTGTGGCTTTTCCCTTCATGGTTTCGGCGCAAAACCGCCATCGTCAGGCCGCGAGTAGGGCAAGTGTCGCGCCGTCTTCCCGGCCGTCGAAAAATCGCGCCAGCGCGCGGCGGAACGGCGCCTCGCGCGGCGCGGCGCGGGCGAACAACGTCATGCAGGAATGGAATTTGAGGTCGTCCGGCGCGCCGAAAATGCCGCGCGCCGTGGCATCCGGCCCGGCGTCCAGGACCAGCCCGGTCAATTCGCAAAGCCGCGCGCCCAGAACCGGATGGGCGAAGAACGCCTTCGCCTCGTCGAGCGACGCGAGCGCATAAGCCCGCGCGGTCGGGCTTTTCCCAAGGCCCGCGAGCTGCGGGAAGACGAACCACATCCAATGGCTCCGCTTGGCGCCGCGCGACAGCTCGGCGCGCACGCGCTCGATGACCGGCGCCTGCGCCGCGACGAAGCGGGCGAGGTGGAACGGGTCGTCGCGGGCGGCTTCCATCCAGGGTATATACATCGGCGATGTTCAACACGCCCACGGTCTTCATCCTCGGCGCCGGCGCGAGCTGGCATTACGGGTATCCGACGGGGGAGGGGCTGGTGAGGAAGGTGGTGGAGAAGGCGGACGCCGCGGCGCGCTATTTCGATTTCAGAGCGATCTCCGACGACGATCTCCTGCCTGACTTCCTGCAGCAAAGAGCCGGAGGCGCGAAGCGCGCCGAGCGATGGCAAGCGGTGGCCAACGAGGCGCGCATGCTCGGCCGCAGGCTCAAGCAGGCCAATCCCACGTTGATCGATTATTTCCTCAGGCAGAATGCCGATCTGCACGAGATCGGCAAGCTCGTCGTCGCGATGGTTATCTTCGATTGCGAGATCGCGCTCGGCCGCGAAAGGGCCAATCCCAATCACCGCGAACGTCAACAGCTCATGATCCGTCGCGGGCAGCTGCCTGTGGGCAGCAGCCTGGACCCCACGGCTTTCGAAGACGATTGGCTGCGCTTCGTCCTCTACAAACTCACGTCGCGCTGCGAAGAATCGGCCGATCTGCTGCGCAATGAGGTCACCTTCGTGACTTTCAACTACGATACTTCGCTCGAGCAGCGGCTCATCGACGGCCTTCGCAGCGTCAGCCTTTTCCAAAAAGCCGACATCGACGAATTTCTCCGAGGTGATCGCGTCTTGCACGTCTACGGCAAGGTTCGCAGCACCATCGATCCGCCGTGGGAGCAGGTATCGACGGCCTTCCTGCATTCCAGCAACGACAGGAGTTCCGCAGAAGTGCAGCAGGCGATCGGCCGCTGCCATCAGGCATCCCTCGGCATACGCACCGTCGACGGACCCGAAAAGGTGAGCGATGAAGCCGTGCTCGGCGCCGCTTCGAAAGCTGTCGCCAAAGCGCGCAAGCTCTTCATCCTGGGCTACGGCTTCGACCAATCGAACAGCGAACGCATCGGGCTGACCTCGCTGCGGCGACCGGGCGATCCCAACCGCGCGGTCTTCTTCACCAACTACGGCGGCCACAACCGGGTCAGCATCGCCGCCTCGCGCGCGATGACGGGGCGGCACGATGCTTTCCTGCCGGGGTCGGGCATCTCGCGCCATTTGAACTGCCGCTTCGAGATGAGCACCAAGAACGTCTACGACGCGCTCAACGAGGATTTCGAATCGCTGGAGACGGACTGACGATCATGCATAGGGGCTATGCAACTTTTGATCGTTAATCGCTCTTGAATCGACCTCTCCGTGTTCCCACTTCGTTTCTTTTGGAGATGGAGAACGCCATGAGCCGCAGAGACAGAGACGAAGAATACGACGCCGAAGACACCCTGGATGAAGACACCCTGGATGAAGACACCCAGGATCTGGCCGACGCGGTGAACGGCGTCGCCCAGCGGGTCGAGGAGCCGCGGGGGCTCGAACGCGACGAGGTGGCCCCTCTGCCGGAGGCCGCGGCGAATGCGCCGTTCCCGGTCGCGGTCCCCGCCATCCGCCGCACCGCCGAGACCGAAGACCTGCTGAACGGTCTGATCGCCGAATGCCACTACCTGATGCGGGAAGTGGCGCTGCCCTCGGCCGCGAGCACCTCTTGGGTGGACAGCCGCAACACCTATCTGACCCAGGCCATGCGCCTGGCCGGCACCGGCGCGGAGATCGCCGGCGCGGTCGCCAAGCTTCGCATCGCCGACCGCGTGACCCCCGAGGCCCAGGGCCGGATCATCGACGCCGTCGCCAAGACGATCACCGAGGCGGGGTGAGAATGGAATTCAATGATCAAGATGTTGCGTTCCGACCAGGTCTGGCAGCCACGGCTGGGAGCACCCCGCGGCAACCGCAATGCCCTCAAGCACGGCTTCCAAACCCGTAGAGCCAGGGCGATGCGGGCGCGGGCCCGCGCGCTGATCGCCCACGCCCGGCGCGTGGTCGAGGCGGTGGATCTGGCGTTCAAGGGCCTACCAGTAATCCCGCATCAGCTCGGCCGCCCAAGCCGGCTCGACAATCTCGCCGCGCGGCAGAAAGCCTTTCATCACCGGCTTTATGTCGAGCACCGGCGTGCCGTCGATCGCGTCCAGCCCGCGCACGGCGAGCGACAATCCGTCTACGGACAAAAGCCGGCAGACCGTGACGCCGATGCGGTTCGGCCGGTCCTTGCCGCGTTGCGCGAGAATCCCGACCTTCGGCCAGTCGGTGCGTCCGCGCGGATGGCGCGCGCCGGTGTTGACGTCCGACGGCGACGCGCGGTCGAAGTGGAACACCACCTCGACATGACTGAACCCGTCCAGGCCAAAGGCCGCGTCGGGGCCGAGCACGGCCGGGTCCAGCACGATTCGCGATTCGATGCCGTCCCAGGCGTCGTCGATGGCCTCGGCGCGCGACGACCGCACATGCCCGATGGCGTGAATCGAAATCGGGGCGGTGACGGGGGTGGGAATGGGATCGGCCACGGTACCTCCAAGAACATACGAAGAACAAATGGGCACGGTATGCTTAAGCAATTGTTTACAGCTATTACCGCAGTCTTTCCATGTTTCGGATTTGTTCCGGGATTCGCAAGCGCTAGACTCCGGTTTCCAAGATGTAGTTCGCAAGCTCCTCATTTCACACGACATTTTCGATTGACGCGCTGTCACGATCAGCCCATATTATCCCATAGCATCCCATAGCCCGAAAACGGGTGCGTGCCCCTGGCGGTCCAGCGGGCCCCGCGGGCCTAAGGGCGCTAAAGGGCCGGGGATTCCGCCAGATGTCTGTGCCGTTCATCTCCACGATGACCGGGTCTCTCGACGCCAAGGGCCGCGTCTGCATTCCCGCGTCCTTTCGCGACGTGCTGACGGCGCAGAACACGACGGGCGTCTATGTGTGTCCGAGCTTCGCGGAGCCTGCGCTGGAAGCGTTCGGCGAAGAGGTGCTGCAGGACTTCCATCAGCGCCTGGCGCAGGAAGATCCGTTCTTCAGCCAGGCCACCGACGACAAGGTCTTCGCGGTCCTGTCGATGTCGCAGCTTCTGACGCGCGATGAGAACGGGCGCGTGCGCCTGCCCGACGAGTTCATCGAACATGCGGGCCTCAAGGATCGCGTGACCTTCGTCGGCATGGGCCGCAAGTTCCAGATCTGGGACAGCGCGCGGTTCGCGCCGGTGCAGGCCGAGCGCTTGAAGCGTGCGCTGGCGCAGCGGAATTTTTCGGGCGCGCAGCCGCGCGACGGGGGCGCGCCGTCGCGCGACGGGAGCGGCGCGCTGTGAGCGAGCACATCCCCGTCCTGCTCGATGAGGTGATCGAGGCGCTCTCGCCCAAAGACGGCGCGCGCTACATCGACGGCACCTTCGGCGGCGGCGGCTATGCGCGCGCGATCCTGGAAGCGGCTGAGTGCCGCGTGCTCGGCATCGATCGCGATCCCGACGCCATCGCGCGCGGCCAGTCGCTGGTCGCGAAGTTCGAAGGCCGTCTGACGTTGATACAGGGCCAATTCTCCGAGATGGCGCAGATCGCGGGCGAAGAGGTGGACGGCGTCGTGCTCGATCTCGGCGTCTCGTCGTTCCAATTCGACCAGGCCGAGCGCGGCTTCTCGTTCCGCGCCGACGGTCCGCTCGACATGCGCATGTCGAAGGCGGGCGAGAGCGCGGCCGACTTCGTCAATACCGCCGAAGAGAGCGTCATCGCCGACGTGCTGTGGCGCTACGGCGAGGAGCGCCAGTCGCGCCGCATCGCGCGCGCCATCATGGCCAGCAGGCCGCTGACGCGCACCGCCGAGCTGGCCGAGATCGTGAGCGCGGCGCTCGGCCCCGCCGCGCAACGCTTCGCCATCCATCCCGCGACGCGCACATTCCAGGCGCTGCGCATCCAGGTGAACGACGAGCTGGGCGAGCTCGAGCGCGGCCTCGATGCCGCGACCGACGTGCTGGCCGACAAGGGGCGCCTCGCCATCGTCTCGTTCCATTCGCTCGAGGACCGCATGGTCAAGCGCTATCTGGCCGAGCGCAGCACCTCTGCGTCGCGCGGCTCGCGCCATGCGCCTGAAGAGCGCCGCCACGGCACCGCCCTGTATCGCCTGCTCACCACGCGTCCGCGCAGCGCCGGTGCGGCCGAGCTGGACCGCAACCCCAGAGCCCGCTCGGCGCATCTTCGCGCGGCCGAGCGCATCAGGAGGTCGTCATGATCCGTGTCCTGAACTTCTTCTGCGTCGCCCTGATGGGCCTTTCCATCCTGGCGCTCTATCACGTGAGCGAGAAGACCCGCGTCGCGCGCGTCGAGCTCTCGTCCGTCAACCGTCAGATCGGCGACGAGCATGCGCGCATCAGCGTGCTCGAGACCGAGTGGGAGCACACCGCCTCGCCGGCGCGCATCGCGACCTTGGCGCAGAGCAAGCTCGGCCTCGACAACACCGCGACGGTGCAGCTGTCGTCGCTGACCCTGCTGCCGCGCAACGGCGACGAGGCGCCGCTCTCCGACGGGCCGGTGCGCAACGCCAGCGCCGAAGCGCCGGCACAATAGAGGGCACGATGAAGGAGGCCACGACCGTCTTCCAACGGCGCATCCTGGTGGGAGCCGCGATCTGCGCGGCCGCCTTCGCCCTGGTCGTGGTCCGCCTCGTCGACGTCACCTTGTTCCGCGATCACGACCGCGCGGCGTTGCGGGCGGCGGCGCTGGTCGCGCGCGCCGATCTCGTCGACCGCAACGGCGAGCTGCTGGCGCGCGATATCCCGGTCGAGGACCTTTATGCGCGGCCGCATGCGTTCTGGGACCGCGCCGAAGCCGCGCACGACCTGGCGGCCGCCACCGGCACCAGCGAAGCGCGCCTCAAGCAGATGTTCACGGGCAAGCGGCCTTACGTGCTGATCGCGCGCCAGCTGACGCCCGACGCCAAGGACCGCGTGATGCATCTGGGCCTGCCGGGCCTCGACTTCCAGCCGTCGTCGAAGCGCTATTATCCCGACGGCCGCGCCGCGGCGCAGGTCCTAGGCGTCACCGGCGTCGACGACGACGGCCGCGCCGAAGGCGTCAGCGGCTTGGAGCTCGGCCTCGACAAGCAGCTGACCCAGGCGAGCCGTCCGGTCGAGCTCTCCATCGACATGCGCGTGCAGTACATCCTGGCCGCCGAGGTCGCGGCCAGCCGCACCGAGTTCAGCGCCAAGCAGGCCGGCGGGCTGGTGCTCGACGTGCGCACCGGCGAGGTCCTGGGCATGGTCTCGCTGCCCGATTTCGATCCTAACATGCGCGTGATGGAGCGGGGCGACACCGCGCACAACGTCATCGGCCAGGACGTCTATGAGCTCGGCTCGGTGTTCAAGATTTTCTCCTTCGCGCTCGCGACCGAAGACCACACGATGCGGCCCGACGAGATCCTGCCCATCGGCAACGGCTATCGCATCGGCAAGTACACGATCCACGAGGCCGAGCACATGCCGGCGGTGCTGGCGGCGCGCGACGTGCTGGCGCAGTCGTCCAACATCGGCACGACGCAGATCGCGCTGCGCTCGGGACCGGTGCGCCAGCGCGAGTTCCTGACCAGCCTCGGACTGCTCTCGGCGCTGCATACCGAGCTGCCCGAGGCGCGCAAGCCGCTGTTCCCTTCGCATTGGGGCACGATCGAGACCGCGACGGTGAGCTTCGGCCACGGCATCTCGGTCAGCCCGCTGTCGTTTGCGGCGGCGGCCGCGACGGTGGTGAACGGCGGGCGCCGCATCGTGCCGACGTTCCTGAAGCACCCCGAAGACGCGCGCGGCGAGCAGGTCCTGAAGCCCGAGACCAGCGTGAAGATGCGCGAGCTCTTGCGCTACGTCGTCACCAACGGCACCGGCAAGAAGGCGGATATCTTAGGCTACAACGTCGGCGGCAAGACCGGCTCGGCGCAGAAGCCAGGCCCGCATGGTTACCAGCACAAGCTGGTCACGTCGTTCTGCGCCGCCTTTCCGATCGACGACCCGCGCTATCTGGTCTTCGTCGTGCTCGACGAGCCGCACGGCACCAAGGCGACCTTCGGCTTCGCGCTTGCCGGTTATACCGCGGCGCCGCTCGCCGGCCGCGTCATCTCGCGCATCGCGCCGATCCTGGGCGTGCCGCAGAAGCTTGCGCCTGTCGCTCCGGCCCGGAGCAATACATAATGGCACCACAATCGAGCGCCAGAATGAGCGCCATGGTGGAGGATAAGGACTACGCCGGCATCGCGGCCGACAGCCGCGATGTGAGAGCGGGCTTTTTGTTCGCGGCGATCCCAGGCACGAAAGCCGATGGCGGCCGGTTCGTCGCCGATGCGATCGCGCGCGGGGCGAGCGCCGTGCTCGGCCTGCCGTCGCTGCGCGGCGCGGTCGAGGCGCAAGGCGTGCGCTTTATCTCATCCGACAATCCGCGCCTGGCGCTGGCGAGAGAGGCGGCCGCGTTTTACCGCGCGCAGCCCAGGACCGTCGCCGCCGTCACCGGCACCAACGGCAAGACCTCGGTCGCGGTGTTCCTGCGCCAGATCTGGGCGGCGTTGGGCCATCAGGCCGCGAGCCTCGGCACCATCGGCGCGGTCACGCCCAGGGCCGAGATCCCGCTCGCGCATACCACGCCCGATCCCGTGCAGCTGCACCGTCTGCTGGCCGAGATGGCGGCGGACGGCGTCGACCACCTGGCGCTGGAGGCGTCGAGCCACGGTCTCGACCAGTACCGCCTCGACGGCGTCGAGATCGCCGCGGCCGCCTTCACCAACCTGACGCGCGATCATCTGGATTATCACCCCAGCATCGAGGCCTATCTCGAGGCCAAGCTTCGCCTGTTCGAGCTGGCGCGCGAAGTCGCGGTGGTGAACGCGGAAGCCGAATACGCCGAGCGTTTCATCGCGGTCGCCAAACGGCGCGGCTTGAGACTGATCACGGTCGCGACCAAGGCTGCGCCGCATGGCGACGGGCAGATGCTCGACGTCGATGGGCGCCGCATCAACTTGCCGCTGGCCGGACGGTTCCAGGCGTCGAACGCGCTGGTCGCGGCCGCGCTCGCCGTCGGGCTGGGCGACGACGCGGATAAAGTCTATGCGGCGCTCGAACATCTCGAAGGCGCGCCGGGACGGCTCGAGCGCGTGGCTCGCCAGGTCTATGTCGACTATGCCCACACACCCGATGCGCTGGAGACGGTGCTCAAGGCGATGCGGCCGCACACCGCCGGGCGGCTGATCGTCGTGTTCGGTTGCGGCGGCGACCGCGACAAGGGCAAGCGCCCGCTGATGGGCGAGGCCGCGTGCCGCCTCGCCGACAAGGTGATCGTCACCGACGACAATCCGCGCAGCGAGGTGCCGGCCGAAATCCGCCGCGAGATCCTGGTCGGCTGCCCCAACGCGACCGAGATCGGCGACCGCGCCGAAGCGATCCGCGCCGGCATCCAATCGCTCAAGAAGGGCGACGTGCTGGTGATCGCGGGCAAGGGGCACGAGAGCGGCCAGACCATCGGCGCCGAGACCCGTCCGTTCTCCGACCGCGACGAAGCGAGGCGCTGGGCATGAGCGCCTTGTGGACCTCCGACGATGCGGTGGCGGCGACGCTTGGGACGTTGGTGGGCGGCGATCCGGCATCCGGCTTCGCGGCGAACGGCCTCTCCATCGACACGCGCAGCCTGAAGCCCGGCGAGCTGTTCGTCGCGCTGGATGCGCGAGAGAAGGTGGACGGCAAGATCGTCGGCCGCGACGGCCATGAGTTCGTCGCCGCCGCGTTCGAGAAGCAGGCCGCCGCCGCTTTGGTGTCGCGCGACGTCGACGCCAAGGGTCCGCTGCTGCAAGTGGCGAACACGCTGCGCGGCCTGGAAGACCTCGCCCGCGCGGCGCGTGCGCGCAGCGATGCGAAGATCGTCGCGGTCACCGGCAGCGCCGGCAAGACTACGACCAAGGAGATTCTGCGCCTGGCCTTGAGCGCGCTCGGCACCACGCATTGCTCGGCGGCGAGCTACAACAACCATTGGGGCGTGCCGCTGTCGCTCGCCGCGATGCCGAAGAGCGCGCGCTATGCCGTGTTCGAGATCGGCATGAACCATTTCGGCGAGATCAGGTCGCTGGTCGGCTTGGTGCGCCCGCACGTCGCGCTGATCACCACCATAGCGCCGGCGCATCTGGAGTTCTTCGGCACCTGCGAGGCCATCGCCGACGCCAAGTCCGAGATCTTCGAAGGCCTGGCCCCCGGCGGCGCGGCGCTGATCCCGTCGGACTCGCCTTACGCGCCGCGCCTGATCGCGCGCGCCAGGCAAAGCCACGCCGCGCAGGTGCTGACCTTCGGCGAGACGGGCGATGCGCGGCTTCTGTCCTATGACGACGGCCATGTGAGGGCCGAGATCCTGGGCCGGCCGGTCGAGTTCCACACCGGCGCGCCGGGACGGCATATCGCGAACAATGCATTGGGGGCGCTGCTCGCGGTTGCCAGCCTCGACGGCGACGTGCTGAACGCGGCGGCGGCGCTGAGAGATTTCGCCCCGCTCAGGGGCCGCGGTGCGCGGTTCGGTGCCGGCGGCATCGAGGTGATCGACGAGAGCTACAACGCCAACCCCGCCTCGATGGCGGCGGCGCTGGCGCTGCTGGGCGCATCCAAGGGCCGCCGCATCGCGGTGCTCGGCGACATGCGCGAGATGGGCGACGACGCGGATGCGCATCACGCAGGCCTGCTGAAGCCGATCGAGGACGCCAAGACCGATCTCGTCTTCCTGTGCGGCGAGCATATGAAGGCCTTGTGGAACACGCTGCCGGCCGCGCGGCGCGGCGCCTGGGCGGCGACGTCGGCCGATCTGGTGCCGGCGCTGAAGCTGGCGCTGCAAGCCGGCGACGTCGTGCTTGTGAAGGGATCGAACGGCACCAGGCTGTCGGTCGTGATCGATGCGTTACGGGACGACGCAGCGAAGAGGGGGGCCTCGGCGTAGATGTTCCAATTCCTTTCTCTCTTGCCGCATGCGGATCAGATCGCCTTCTTCCGCCTGTTCAAGTACCTGTCGTTCCGCGGCGGCGGCGCGGTGCTGACGGCGCTGTTCGTCGCCTTCGTGATCGGCCCGCGCCTGATCGCCTGGCTCAAGGTGCGCCAGGGCAAGGGCCAGCCGATCCGCGCCGACGGTCCGCAGCGCCACATCGTCGAGAAGCAGGGCACGCCGACCATGGGCGGGCTGCTGATCCTTCTGCCCACCATCGTCTCGACCTTGTTCTGGGCCGATCTCGCCAATCAATATGTGTGGATCGTGCTGCTGGTGACGATCAGCTACGGGCTGCTCGGTTTCGCCGACGACTATCTCAAAGTTTCCAAGCGCTCGACCGGCGGCGTGTCGGGCTGGGTGAGGCTCGCCGTCGAGTTCGGCGTCGCCTTCGTCGTCACCTGGTGGATGATGAAGCTGGAGGCGCCCGAGCTCAGCGGCGCGCTCGCCGTGCCGTTCCTGAAATATGCCCTGGTGCCGTTCGGCATGTTCTTCATTCTCATCGGCGGCGTGGTGATCGCGGGCGCGGCCAATGCGGTGAACTTCACCGACGGCCTCGACGGGCTGGCCATCGTGCCGGTGATGATCGCGGCCTCGGCCTTCGTGCTCTTCGCCTACCTCGTCGGCAACGTGAAGTTCGCCGATTACCTCCAGCTCCATTACGTCGCAGGCACCGGCGAGCTGACCATTTTCCTGGCCTCGCTGGTCGGCGCGGGGCTGGGCTTCCTCTGGTACAACGCCCCGCCCGCCATGGTCTTCATGGGCGACACCGGATCGTTGCCCTTGGGGGGCGCGCTCGGCGCGGTCGCGGTCGCGGTCAAGCACGAGATCGTGCTCGCCATCGTCGGCGGCCTCTTCGTGCTCGAGACCGTGTCGGTGGTGGTGCAGGTCGTGTCGTTCAAGCTGACGGGCAAGCGCGTCTTCAAGATGGCGCCGATCCATCACCATTACGAGCAGCTCGGCTGGAAAGAGCCGACCATCGTCATCCGCTTCTGGATCGTCGCGGTCGTCCTCGCCCTGATCGGCCTCTCCACCTTGAAGCTGAGGTGACGTGAGGATGATCGCGGCCCGCTCCCATGCGCATCAGGACACCGGCGTCTTCGGCCTCGCCAGGTCGGGGCTCGCCTCGGTGCGCGCGCTGAAGGCGGGCGGCGCACGGGTCTATGCCTGGGACGACAAGGAGAGCGCGCGCATCGCGGCGGAAGCCGAAGGCGCGACGGTGCTTCCCTGGCGCGACTGGCCGTGGACGAAGCTGAAAGCGCTCATATTGAGTCCCGGCGTGCCGCTGACGCATCCCAAGCCCCACGACATCGTGGTCAAGGCCGGGGAGAACAAGGTCGAGGTCATCGGCGACGTCGAGCTCTTCGCGCGCGAGATGAAAGGCAAGGCGCCGGTCATCGCCATCACCGGCACCAACGGCAAGTCGACGACGACGGCGCTGACCGGCCATATCCTCGAGGCGTGCGGCTTCGACGCGCAGATC
>Ga0213876_10002381_pt1 | contig 11069 bp, 5 predicted proteins | sample BarmaccomBMRX_R9_FD_160113 | JGI IMG/M metagenome (GOLD analysis project Ga0213876, IMG submission 160113) | Root-associated microbial communities from Barbacenia macrantha in rupestrian grasslands, the National Park of Serra do Cipo, Brazil - RX_R9 | ecosystem: Host-associated > Plants > Roots...
CCTGTGAATGGCAAGCGGTACGCGCGCCTCGCCATCCGCAACGCCACTATCATCGATGGGAACGGCACGCCCGCCGCGGGTCCCAAAGACATCATAATTGAGAACAATCGGATTACGGCGGTCGTTCCCTTGGACCCCGTTGCCCAAAACGAGCACTCAAAGCGCATACCGGCCGATGTCGAGATTGACGCAACGGGGAAATATGTCCTGCCGGGCTTGATCAACGCTCATGCGCACACGCAGGATGAGCGCGGCGGCATCCCTCAGCCGGTCGATTACGAACTTAAGATTTGGTTGTCATGCGGCATCACAACGGTGCGCGACGTCGGCAGCGATACGAAGAAGACACTCGCGCTAAAGAGCAAGAGCGCGGCCGGCGAGATTGCCGCACCGCGGTTCTTCGTGTATCCGATGTTTAACGCCGATAGGCCCGTCCCCACCACGCCAGACGAGGCGCGCGCGCGCATTTGCAAGTACAAAGAGATGGGCGCCGACGGCGTCAAGTTCCTGGGCGTCTATCGCGACATCATGGAGGCCGCGGAAGACGAGGCACACAGGCTCAACTTGCCCATTGCGCACCACGTCGGAGTGGAGGAAACGAATGCCTGGGACGACATTCGCTTCGGCACGCGCAGCATCGAGCACTGGTACGGCATACCCGATGCCGCCATCCCGGATGGCGTCCAGAACTTCCCTCCCGATTACAACTACAACAACGAAACCGACCGTTTTCGCTACGCCGGCCATCTGTGGCGCGAAGCCGATCCAGAACGCCTGCAGCAGGTGCTTGCCGCTATGGTGAAAGCAAACGTCGCCTGGGTGCCGACCCTCGACATCTATGAAGCCAGCCGCGATCTGCAACGCGCGCAGAATCAGCCCTGGTTCCGCGAGTATCTTCATCCCACGCTCGAAGAATATTTCCGCCCGAATCCGCGCAATCACGGCTCTTACTTCATCGGCTGGACCTCCAACGACGAGGTTTTCTGGAAAGAGAATTACCGTATCTGGATGGCGGCGCTGCGCGATTTCGAGCGCATGGGCGGCACCATCGGCGCCGGTGACGACGCTGGCTTTATCTATCAGATTTATGGCTTCGGTTTGCTGCGCGAACTCGAATTACACGAAGAAGCCGGCTTCAATCCAATTAAAGTTCTTCAGCATGTGACCGGCAACAACGCGAAGATACTTGGAATGGAAGGCAAAATCGGAGGCGTGCGCCCGGGTTATTATGCCGACCTGATTGTTGTAAATGGAAATCCATTAGAGAACATGAAAGTGCTCTATCCGACGGGGATCGATGCGATCAAAGATGGCAAGCAGATCCACACCGGCGGCGTCGAGTGGACCATCAAAGACGGTTATTGCTATCACGCGCCCACGCTTGCGGCTCAGGTTCGCCAGATGGTCGCCTCGGCACGGGCATCCCACGATCACGCTATATCCCCGAACAACTGATTCGAACGATAATGAAGCATGAGGTCGGGCGCGGTTCTTTCGGTTTTCATCGCGCTCATTCTTATGGCCGCCAGCGATACGGCGCAGCAAGCCGTAATTGAAAATACCGGTTCCACCAACACAGCCGGAGTCAAGCTGATCGTCAACCGCTCGGGCACGGCCGAGGTGCAGCAGCGCGACGCGGAACCGCGTAAGGCGACGTTGGATCAGCAGCTTACGCAGAGCTTATTTGAGGATCTGAACTCGATTGGCCCACTCAGTGCGTTGCCGCGGACGCATTGCATGAAAAGTGTATCTTTCGGCACGTCGCTCTATGTCGAGTACAACGGTGAGCGCTCCCCGGATCTGAGTTGTCCGGCACCGGCAGATAGTAAGTTGGCGATTCTTCAAAAGCATGTGCGCGACTTAATGACAGCCGCGCACGCCAGTCATCCTTCCAATATTCGCAATTCCCGGATTGACGTTTCCCGATAGGCTCGGTAGACTAAGATTTCAGCTGTTGGAGAGCGGAACGTGGCAGTAGATACTAGAATTCCAGTGTATTTAGATGGAATGCATTACCGTTTAGCCAGGAATGCTCCCGCGATGCAAATCACCCCTGACGGAAGTGGGAAACTCCGACTGGGTACCCTCATCCGGCTGCCGGACGGAGCCGAGGTTGAGGTTTGCGGCGAAGGTTTTGACGATTGCACCGCCAAAGTAGTTTGGCATGGCTCCAGTTATTACGTCTTCCGAGACGATCTGCAATCGAGCTTGCAGGCGCTAGCCGCCGCTTGCGCCGGCTAGCCAGCGGCCTTACTTCACCAGACCGCGCGACTCATCGATATTCAGAAACTGCTTCGCCTTTACGCTCTTGAACTGTTGTCGAGCCCCGCTGGGCCACTCGATCGAGAGGTCCGCGACACTGTCCTTCCCTAATCCAAAGGTAAGCGCCAGGTCACTTTGCGAGCAGTAACTCGACCCGCTGTGAACGGTTTGCCACTGCTTGCCGAGCGCGCTCTCGACGCGCACGATGGCGCCGAGCGCACTGCGATTCGACTTAGTACCGCTGAGACGCACGCAAAGCCAGTTATTCCGGTTGCCGCCTTCATTGGTAAACAGCACCGGCGGCCCGCCATTTTCGCTTAGCAGAACATCCAGATCGCCGTCGTGGTCAAAGTCAGCGTACGCGGCTCCGCGAGCCAGCAACGGACGGCGAAAATCAGCGCCTACGTTGTCGCTGATGTTTTCAAATTTTCCGCCGCCTTGATTGCGAAACAGCAGTGGCGGCTCACGATACTGCACTTTGGGTTGAATGTGATTAATATCCGGCTCGATGTGCCCGTTGGCGGCTAAGATATCCGGAAATCCATCTAAATCAAAGTCGAAAAAGAACACACCGAAGCTGAGACTAAGAAGGCTCGCACGCCCCACGGTCGAGGTAGGAGCTTCATCCACAAAGAACCCTTTGCCTTCGTTGTGATACAAGCCAAGCATCTGGTTGGCGAAATTGCCAACCAATAAGTGGGGCCGTCCCGACCGGTCGTAATCGCCTGCATCTACGCCCATGGCGCCGCGGGCAACGCCATCTTCGCCGAAGGCCACGCCGGCCTGCATTCCTTCCTCGCTGAATGTGCCGTTACCGTTATTGCGATATAGCTTACTCGGTTGCGTATCATTCGAGACGAAGATATCCGGCCAGCCATCCTGGTTGTAATCGAAGACGACTACGCCCAGTGACTTACTGGTGGCGTCGCCTAACCCCGCCTTCTGTGTTACATCCTCGAAACGGCCATTGCCTAAGTTGTGGTAGAGCTTGCTCGAGGTGCCTTTGTAAGATTCCGGCGTGCAATACGACTTCGTTGCACCGTCGAGCGAGCACCACAGATCTTTTTGCGCCGTCCAAGTGACGTAGTTCGCCACAAACACGTCTGCTTTGCCGTCGCGATCATAATCGAACCAAGCCGCGCTGGTACCGAAGTTTGCATTGTGAATGCCGCTGGTGGCAGTCACATCGCGGAAGTGGCCGTGCCCTTCGTTATGGAACAGATGGTCGCCGTCTAGCGCCGTGATGTAGACGTCAGGCAAGCCGTCGTTGTCGTAGTCGGCCACGGCCACGCCCATGGCGTACATCTCAACGTCGAGCCCACTGCCGCGTGTCGCGTCTTTGAATGTGCCGTTGTGATTGTTCAGGTAGAGCGCGGGAAGGGAACGTTCGCCATGCGGCACAAAATCTTTGCCGTTGAGCAACAGAATGTCCGCCCAGCCATCTCCATCGAGATCCACGAATGCGCAACCCGCGCCCAGCGTCTCGGGCAAATACTTCTTGCCCGTTGCGCCGGTGTGATGGACGAAGTGGATGCCCGCGCTCCTGGTGCAATCGACAAATTGCACCGGGTTCGGCATGCCGGTGACGGCCGCGCTCACGACCGCCGCGGCTGTAATCAGCGAGACAGCCGCACTTATATTTGCTGCTAGTTTCTGCATGTCAGGGAAGCGGCATCGATTCGTGATCGTGAATCGCCTGGCGTTCATTATTGTCTTCCGGACTCGTCATGCGGCGCTGGGCCGTAATGGTCTGCGATGACTCATCGGCCTTGAACCGCTGAAACAGGATCTGTTCCCGCCTGGCGTTCGCTTCATCACCGAGCCCGCGATAGCAAAGCATGGCCGTGTAATGCATCTGCACATCTTCCGGATCGATATCACAGACGCGCTGCAGGTAAGCGACGGCTTGCGCATATTGCCGCCGCAAAAACAAGATGCGTGCAATTTGGTTCAGCACTACGCGATCACGCGGGTACTGCGTTTCAACACGCTCCAACGATTTCAAGGCGGCATCGTAATTTCCGTCAGCCTTTTCGGCAAGCGCGCGGAAATAGTAGATGCGGCCGAGCGACGGGTCAATGCTCAGCGCCTTGTCAATCAGCGGCTTCGCGGCCTCTGTTTCACCTTCCTGGATGAGGGCGCGCGCCACGTTTAGCGGTGCGTCGGCGTATTTCGGGTCGGCTTCGGCGGCCTTTCGAAAGGCAAATTCGGCCGCTTTCAAATCACCCTGCAGCAGCAAGCCAATGCCCCAGTCGTTCCATCGCTCGCGCGTTCCGGTGTTAGCGAGAGCTTGCCAGCCGGGCGCGTTCGAACTTATCGGGAGTGTCAGGTTCGCCTGCGCCAGCGTGATGATTGGCAGATCCGGAATCGCCCCTTTTACCTGGCCGGACACGTTGTGCGGAATGTTCTTCACGTCGAAGCTGTAGTCGAGTCCGTTATGGTCGGCGGTCAATAACAAACCTGGCTGGCCCGGCTTCGGCTCACCCGCGTACGAGAAATGCGTGTAGTACCAGGAGAACTTTCGATAATTCAGTTTGGCTGTGAAATGGATGTGGCCTTTGGCATTCTGCGGGACGTGAACCAGGTAATGCGCGACATCCGCCGCGCCGGGCGGAATCAGATGAACATAGAGCGTGCTGCGCGACTGCCACGCATTGCGCTTGTTGATGGGATTGCCTTCCGCGTCTAACTGATAAGAGCGATAGAAATGGGCGCCCGGATCAACGGGTCCTTTTCCGTTCTGCTCGACTCCACCGCTCCAGAAGATGCATTGCCCCGAATCATCTTCAGCCTTCAGCTCCAGCCACACATCGAACGCATCTACGGTTCCGCCGGGGAAAAAATGGCCGATCTTGCGCGTTCGCACCACCACATCGACGCGGTCAGTGCTGCCCGGCTGCAGCGTCAATCCGGAGATATCGGCGGGCGCCGCAACGGCACCCACTTCTCGCAGCACGGCGGTTCCGGTCTGTTCGGCTTCTTCGCCCACTGCGAAGGTCGTGTTCACTTGCGGCGTGTTGCCGCCGCGCCGCACCATCTCGGTATCCTGCTTCTGGCGCACGACTGGACTGACTGCGAAGATGTCGACCGTGATGAAGCCTGACTTCAGGAAGTTCTCGACCAGCGACAACTGTCCCTTGTCTTCATTGACAAACGGAACCGCGGTGTTCGCGCCCGGAAATGCGTGCAAATGGACTCTGCCGTTGATGTTGCCGGGATCGTGCGAATTGACCAAAGGCATGTGGCAATCCGCGCAGTTGCTCGATTTCGCCGGGTAATAAAATGACCGCGCTCCCTGCCCCGATACGCCGCTCGCCTGCCAGTTGTCGTAATCGTTGAAGCCCCGGAACCAACGATACTGATTGACCGGAATATCCAGATGCACCTTGTGGCATGACGAGCAGAACTCCGCAGTCCCTTGCTTCATGAACGGCTTCATGAATGTTCTGCGGTGCGCTTCGGGCGCGGCGTAGGTAACGAAATGCTCCAGGCTGTGCATCAGCGGATTGGGGCTGCTCGCCACCTCGTGCAGGGGCGGATAGGACATGGTGAAGCCGCCGTTGCCCACGCTTCCCGCCACATGAACGATCGAGTGGCAGGACATGCAACTTAATCCCGCTTGCGCTTCGGGCGTATCGATCTGGTCCTTTATCGGTCTGTCAAAACGGCCATTGAAAAAGACCGCATGGTCGTGGCAGCCGGCGCACCATTTGCTCGGCTTGGTGCCCACCACCGATTGCATGTATTCAATCGATTTTCGATAGAACTGGTTGTTGAACGAAGCGAAGTGATGCGCTGACGATTGCCATTGGTTGTAAATGTCTCGGTGGCATTCGCCGCACTTCTTCGACTCCATAAAGAAGGACGAGGGCACGAGATGTCCATCGCTGGTCTTGGCGGCCGATGGAAAGAAGGGGCTCTGCGGGCCGGCGCCCTCCTGATCCATCGACAAGGCCACCACTCGTGAATTGACGATCGCCGCGTCCGGATGCGGAATCCACCAGCGGAACGCCACGCCGCTTAACAAGACCACGGCGGTGCCCGCTACGGCAAGTTTCACCGCGACAAATCGACCAGTCCTCGCAAACCAAATCGCGAATGCACAGAGCGAAATCGCAACGTGGACCAGCAACACAACCCTGTGATCGCGCGTGTTGCCCATCACCGCCAGCAACACGCCGCTGATGACCGCGGCTGCTATCCAACCAAAATTGATGTCGGCACGAGCCAGATACAGCGCGGCGACTCCGAGCACCGCGCCAAGTCCAATGTGCAGCAGCAGGTTCGCGACATTGAAAGCCGTCGCTGCCGGGAATGCCCACAACAGTGCGCTATTAAGGGCAAGCGCCGCCAGTCCGATAATGCAAGCCGTCTGAAGGCGCCGCGGCATCAGCTATTCCGCCCGTTTCTCATGCGTGAGCGGCCGAATCAGCCGCAGCGCCGGTCTGGTCAGATATTCAGAGATGTAATGTTGATGCTCCGGGTCGTTCGGGAAATGCTCGTCTGCTTTGAACGGATAAGCGCTCATGGCGTGGAACGGTAACGGCGTTACCGATTGGCTGAATGCGGTGTTCGCGTCGGCATCCTTGGCCCAGCCGTCGACGAGCAAAAGGAAATCCCGCTTCCAACCAGCTTGTAGAGCGGGCAGGTGGCCGGCTGGATATTCCAGCATCAACTCATCACCCGACCCCATAACGATCAGTTTGTCATCCATTTGGGTCACAAGCGGACGCACGTCGCCGTAGCGCGTGTAGAAGCCGGGCGTTGGATTCCAGCTCGAAAGAGATCGAACGTCGTCGTACACAAACTGCTCGGGCTGTTGACGCTTAGGATCGATCACCACGCGCGAGAAACCGCGGAAATGCAGATCGGCCGCGCTCGCATCGAGGCTAGTCATCGTAACTTGCGGCGCGCGCGCCTCAGGCAGCAAGAAAATCTCATCCCAGTACACGCACAGATTGGTAACGATCCGCACTCGGCGGGAACGCGACAAAAATTTCCCCGTCAGATCCACGGCGATGGTCTTCGGCTTGCCTGACGGAATGCCCATGTCCTCGACAACGGTCTGCCATTTGCCCGCCGCGTCTTGCACTTGCAAATACGGGAAGACCAGTCCGCCCTTGCCATCCTGGGCCGCGCCTAAAAAGGTGCTGCCGTCCGCCCAATCCACCCAGCCGCTCAATACCAGCGCAGCCCGGTTATCCGCCGCGGCATTGCCGAAATCGAGCTCCAACGTATGCAGACCGGCGACGCCCGCGCTGTCGTGCGGAAACGAGTCGGGATAGGTGCGGTCCTGTTTAGTAAGGCTCGCCGTCACATCATTGCCGTGATCATCAACGGCGCGCACCGGGTGAATTTTTGTCTCTGAACCAAAAAGTCGAAACTCCGGATACGGGGGCGACTTGAACTTGTCATTCGTATACACGTCGACATGCGCCGGATGATCCACCGCGATCAACTGCACTTTGTCGAGGTAAGAAACTTCGTGCAGCTCTTCGGTGATGTGGATGCGATATTTGCCGTTCTCCGCCTTGAGAGTTTCGCCCGGAATCCGAATGTACTCCGAGTGCTGCACCGGGAAGTAGCTTCCATCGCCCGAACTTGCGCCCAGCGGCGCAACACCCAGAACGTCGGTGATGAATTCGAACTGTTTGCCGTTCCAGGCAAAGATCATGGGACATGAACCAGACAACCGCTGTGCTTCCTGAATTTTCAGCGCCTCGCCGGCCGTTTTGTGCGTCTCGTTCTGAATCAATCCGTTGGGCCAGGTAATACGGATGGTGTCGGCTTCCGAGCGGCTGTCGATGGGAAAAGCGATGGGTACGCCCTGGTAAATGCGCTTCTCATAATGCGCGCCTGACTTCATTTCGACCGTCGCGTCCATTGCCGCTTTGAGGTTCTTCACGCCTTCCAACCGCACCGAAAGCCATTTCTGTTCTCCGGTTACATCTGTGAAAAGATGCAGCGATCCATCTTGCGCGAGATAGGCGTAGTCTTCGCGCTGGTCACCATTGAAGTCGGCCCGAATCGGCGATTTCAGCACCTTGGCCTGGCTCGCTAACTCGAAATGCCCACCGTCGTTGCCGCCGCCATTGAGCACGGCGAACACTTGGGGTTTGTAGACAACAATGTCCAGCAGACCGTCGTGATTCACGTCGTCAATGCACAAGCCCGAGCTACCCGCCGAAATGGCAGGCATGTCGGAGGGCTGGAAATTCTCATTCAGCTTGTCCGTGTAGAGCGTCCCAACGCGGTCCGCGTAGGAAACCAAAACGTCGCGCGCCGCGGTATCGCCCCGAACGGCCAGTGCAACGGCATCGAGCGCCTTGCCCTTCACGAAAGGAAACGACGACGTCTTGTCCTCGAATTTGGCGTTTCCGTCATTGCGCATCAGACGTGGATCGGGCCCGAAGAGCAACAGATCGAGATCGTAGTCGTGATCGTAATCGAGCCACAGCGCTGTCGTAACTCCGGCGGTATTCGGCAGGTCGACAACCTTTGTGAATGCGCCCTTGTTGTTGCGGTAAACGCTTGCGCCGGTAGCGGTGACGACGCACAGATCCGCCAATCCGTCGTTATCGAAATCGCCCGCCGCTATGCTGCGAACATCTTTCAGATTTTCAAGCCCCGTGTGCGCCGCTGCATCGGCGCCATGCTTCAGAAGCTCGACGCGATCTTTCGACCACACCAGCAGATCCGAAGAACCGTTGCCGGTAGCGTCAATGACCAGCATGCCCGTAGTGGCGTTGTCCCATCCTTTGCTCACGACGTGGTCGTCATAGCTGATCTTTTCGTCAATGCCCGAAGGCCGCGGCACTGGCGGATCGTAAAGCTCGGCATAGAAGCACCACTCCATGTCTTCTGGAACTGCCGCCCCTTCGTTGCGCTTTTTGATCTCTTCGAAACTCTGCCGCTCGCGCGCCGCAGCCTCCTTGTCGCCGGTGCGCTGATACATGGAGTAGAGCTGGAAATGGGGTCCGGCCAGGTTCGGATTCAGTTTTTCGGCTGCTAGGAATTCAGGCAGCGCAGCCTGCGTGTTGCCGGTGGCGCGCAGCACAGCTGCGAGATTGTAGTGCGCAATCGGCTCATTCGGAACCAGCCGGATCATCTCGCGCAACTGCTGCATCGACTTTTCGTAGTCACCGGCGTGCTTATAGACGATGCCCAGGTTGAACCAGGTGTGCGGAATTGCCGGGTCCTGCTTTTGCGCCTTCAACAACTCAGCCGTGCCCTGATCCGTCTGCCCCGCACGTAAGAGCGCGAGACCATAGTTGATGCGGTCCCCTACCGAATCCGGCGCCAGGTCGAAAGCTTTCTTCTCCTCTTGCGCCGCCTGCAGGTGCGTGTCCGGATTTTCGTAGAAGGCTTTGCCGAGGTTGCGGTGCTCCCATAACTGCTCGTCTTTTTGAGGTGGATCGAACTGCATTGCCATTGCGGCAAACAGGGACGCAAGTATTCCGGCAACTGCGAAACTTCTCATCTGGGGGACAGAAACCACCATCTTATTAGAGACGAAAGCAAGCGATCCTAATCTGAAACCAGTGAACATACTTCAGCAAAGTGCCCTGCAAATGGCATCAGCCATAAGGTTGAGGGAAATCTCCTCCTTCGAATTGATAAGCGCGCAGCTTGAACAAGTGCGGCGAGTGAACCCGCGCATCAATGCCGCCATCGAAATTCTTGTCGACTCCGCGCTGGCAGACGCGCGCGCCGCAGATGACGCCCTCGCTAGAGGCGGGCAGGTCGGCCCGTTACACGGCGTTCCTTTCTCCATCAAAGATTCGATCGATGTGCGCGGAAGCAGAACCACCGCGGGCACCTGGGGCCGCCGAGATGCTCCCATCGCGGAACACGACGCCACGTTAGTCCGTCGATTGCGCCAAGCCGGCGGGATCCCCACTGCAAAAACGAATCTTCCCGACCTGCTGTTTGCGTACGAGAGCGACAACCTTATATTCGGCCGCACGAACAATCCGTACGATCTCGACCGTACGCCGGGCGGAAGCAGCGGCGGCGAATCCGCGCTGATTGCCTCCTGCGGCTCACCGCTCGGACTCGGAAGCGATGCTGCCGGCAGCGTGCGCATACCGGCGGCGTTTTGCGGCATCGCGAGCATCAAACCCACGATCGGACGGCTCCCACGCAGCGGGCATGTTCCGCCCGCCGGCAGTTGGATCGAGGCGCTGTGGCAGATCGGTCCCATGGCGCGGCGCGTGGAAGATCTTCAACTCGCCATGGAGATTCTGGCGGGTGAGGACGGCCACGATTTCACGTCGCCACCTCTGCCGCTCATCCAAGCTGAAGAACGCACGCTGCACATTGCTTTCTTCACCAACAACGGGCTGGCAACCTGCGCGCCTGAAGTGGTCCATGCCGTTCACAAGTGCGCTGAATTCCTCGCACAAGCGGGTCACTACCTGATCGAAGAGCGGCCACCCGCAATCGAGCAAGCGTATGAACTCGAGATGGCGCTGCTCGGCGCCGATGGCGGTGAGGGTATCGATTCGTATCTTCAATCCGCCGGAAGCACGCAGATTCACCCGCTACTCGAAGACGGATTTTTGAGCCGCATGCGACGCTTCAAATGCACGACGGCGGAGTTCGCCGCGCTCTGGGCACGGTGGGACGAATACCGAGCCGCGATGGCGCGCTTCTTCACTCGCTACGACGCCGTGCTCTGCCCTGTTTACGCGCAACCCGCGCTGAAGCACGGCGAGTCCGGCGAAGCGGGGAAGTTCGAAGCGTTCAGCTACACGATGGCCTGGAACGTCAGCGGCAATCCCGCGGCAACAGTCCGCGTCTCGGAA
>Ga0213876_10002382_pt1 | contig 11068 bp, 10 predicted proteins | sample BarmaccomBMRX_R9_FD_160113 | JGI IMG/M metagenome (GOLD analysis project Ga0213876, IMG submission 160113) | Root-associated microbial communities from Barbacenia macrantha in rupestrian grasslands, the National Park of Serra do Cipo, Brazil - RX_R9 | ecosystem: Host-associated > Plants > Roots...
CGGACCCGGTTCTACGACGACTCCGAACTCCAAACTCTTTCCCCCCTCTTCCCGCTGTGGTCGCCGTGGTTCGCCGTGTTCGCCGTGTGAACTCAGTCGTTGTGCCCGCCCTCCTCGCTGTGCCCGCCGCGTGACCGTGTGAACTCTTACGTTGTGCCCGCCAAACCCGCTGTGCCCGCCGTGTGACCTAGTCGGGTGCGGTGAGGCCGCCGGTTGCCTCCATCCAATCGGCGATTTCGTCAGCCGCGCGGGAGAGATTATTGTCGGTGAGATTCACCACCAGCTTCGGCAGCAGCGATTGGTCGATGTATTCCTGGATGACCTCTTGTTCTCGCACGAAGAGGGCCAGGTTATCGTATTGGGCCGGGTTACTGGAAACCTGGAGGCGCCGTTTTCGCGCGAGTTCAAAGGACCCGGGTTCGCGCCAGCAAAAAATCAACCGGAATCCCAGGCGGACCAAACGCGTTTCCAGCCAGGTAAAGTCATACCGGTGCCCGGCATAGATCCAACGGGAGGTCTGAGTCGAGATATGGAAACGGTCCACGATCCACGAGTAATAAGCATAGAGTTCAAAGAGCCGGGCCCACGTCCGGTACGTTTCCATGACGATGCCTTCGTACTCAGGCTCAAAATTGATCAGGCTTGCACCCCAGGGATCGCGGGTCAGGCCGTTCCATTCTGCGGAGATGATCGGCGAATGGTAGCGGTACTTGCGGGCACCCATGATCCGGGGGTGTTCGTTCAATGCGAAGGCCAGGTCGGTTTTGCCGGTGAGCCGGGTACCTTCGAGGATGATTTTTGGAGAACGTTTGCGCAACATGGGGACGGACGGATCGGCTTAAAAACCGATGAGGGGGAAAGTTCAACCGCACGGGGAATCGGGGTGCAAGTCAAGCTTCTTCACGGTTGCACACTGGCAGAGACAAGGAAGTTTAAGGGCACCTTCCGGCCGGATTTTACAGTTTTTATGGAAAATATGAACGCAGCCGCCATGAGTCCGGTTCGGGGGGGTCGTGCGGATAGGATAAACCTTGCATGAGTGATACTTCGATTTGGCGGGGACTGCACAATCCGGTCTACCGCAGGCTCTGGATAGCCAGCATCATTTCGGGTTGCTGCGTGTCGGCTCAGGACACGGCGGCAACCTGGATCATGAATACGATCACCAGTTCCAGCTTTCTGATTTCAGCCATGTCAACCGTGGCTGCGCTGCCGTTCTTTTTCTTTACGCTGCCCGCCGGCGCCTTGGCTGACATGATCGACCGGCGGAAGTTGTTGATTTGGATCAACGTCTGGTTGTCAGCGGCGGCAGCGGCGCTTGGTGTGCTCGAGGCGGTGCATGTGCTGGACCCGGCCTTGATCCTGATCTGCGTGTTCGCCATCGGTGCGGGGTTTGCCTTCTACGCGCCCGCATGGTCGGCGGTGATCCCGGAACTGGTCACCAAAGAAGAGCTGCCTTCAGCGCTGACGCTGGGCGGGGTGCAGATGAACATTTCCGGGATCATCGGCCCGGCGCTGGGCGGTCTGTTGCTTCCCTTGTTCGGCGCACAGGCGGTGTTCGGGTTAAACTCGGTTTGTTTTTTCGTGCTCGTGATCGCTCTGAGCTTCTGGCGCCCCACCTCGAGCCAGAGCAAGGTGCCGCTGGAAAGCTTCCTTGAATCGTTTGCGAGCGCGATCCGGTACGTCCGTTATGCGCCCGGCATGCAGGTGGTGTTGGCTCGAGACGTCCTGTTTGCGGTGTTTATTGCGGCGATTCCGGCTCTGTTACCGGTGGTGGGGCTGCGCGAACTGCACCTCGGTTCGACTCACCTGGGCATGCTCTTCACCAGCATGGGGATCGGATCCGTGGTTTGCGCGATGGTTATCATCCCGCGGGCGCGAGCCCACTATTCTCCGAATACGTTAACGATCTTGGCCACCAGCCTGCTGGGTGCGGTGTTTCTCCTGATGGTCTGGGTTCGCGACACGAACGCGTTCCTTTTGGTGGCGGCCCTCGCCGGGGTAAGCTGGACGCTGACGGCCTCGGAGTTGTGGGTGGCGGGGCAGCGCGCCATGCCGGCCTGGGCTCGGGGCCGGATGAACGCCACGCACATGATGGTTTCTCAAGGGGGCATGGCGCTGGGCGGCCTGGTGTGGGGCGCGCTGGCATCGTCAGCCGGAATCCAGTTCGCGCTGCTCGCGGCGACGCTGCTGCTTTTTCTCAGCCTGGGGTTGGCGGTGCCGCTCTCGATCAATTTTGCCAACCAACTCAACACCGATCCCGCGCCGCTCACCACGGTGCATCATCGCATGCTGCACGCGCCCGAGCCGCACGACGGCCCTGTGGCCGTGAGCATGGAATTCGACATCCGCGAGGAGGACAGAGCGCAATTTCTGGAACTCATGCGCGAAGTGCGGCTGATCAACCTGCGGAACGGCGCTTCCAGCTGGCGTCTGGATGAAGACCTGGAAAAGCGCAACCGGTTTCGGACGGAGATGATCATCGCTTCCTGGTCGGAACACCTGCACCAGCATGAGCGCATGACTCGCAGCGAGTTAGACATCTGGGAGCGCACCTGGAAGCTTAATGCCGGCAACCGGCGGCCGGTGGTCAAACATTACCTTTCGATCACGCGGGAACTGTTGCCGCGCCGGACGCTGCTCCCGGTTGCGCCGGCCGTTAACATCAAATCGGCCGGAGCGGAAATGGTTTCGGCCGAGCCGGAGGCAATCGGGAAGGCGCCGCCGGATGCGTGATGCCTCGAACGGGTGAGGGGCACAGGTTTCGGTTGCGGTTGGGGCGAGGAAATTTATCGTCGAGTGTCGAGGAAGGGGGCGTAACGAGCCGATTTCCTGCCTAGCTCGCCATGAAGATGTCAGCCGCGTCAACTTCCACCTTTCGCGCGCTCCGCAATCCGGTTTTTCGTCGTTTGTGGCTCGCCAGCGTGGTTTCCAGCACCATGGTTTCGGCGCACGATACCGCCGCCACCTGGGTGGTTAACAGCCTGAGTTCGTCTACGGTGCTTTTGTCCCTGATGTCGACCGTGGCGTCCCTGCCCTTTTTTCTGTTTACGCTTCCAGCGGGGGCCCTGGCCGACATGGTCAACCGCCGCAGGCTGCTCAGCGTGATGAACCTTTGGCTGTCGGCGTCGGCCGGTTTGCTCGCCCTGGCCGGCTTTGCGCACCTGCTGAACCCGTATGTGATTTTGGGTGCCATCTTTTTGACCGGGGTCGGCTTTGCATTCAATGCGCCGGCCTGGACCGCGATCGTCCCGGAGATCGTTTCGGACGAGGAGTTGCCGTCAGCGGCGACGCTGAGCGGATTGCAGCTGAACATTTCCAGTATCATCGGGCCGGCGATCGGCGGCTTTCTGCTGCCCCTGCTGGGAGCGAACTGTGTGTTTGCAGCTAACTCGGTTTGCTTTCTGGCGGTTGTGGCCACTTTGCTGGCCTGGCACCCGCGGCAGCGCCAATCGAAACTTCCGCTGGAAAATTTCTTTGAGTCCTTTGCTACCGCCGTGCGCTACGTGCGCTTCACGCCGAGCATCCAAGTGGTGCTGGCGCGGAACATTCTTTTTACGTTTTTCATCTGTATCATTCCGGCGTTACTGCCCGTGGTAGGTTTGAAAGCGCTGCACCTGCGGGCATCCAGCCTTGGCCTGCTTTTCACGTGCATGGGCATCGGTTCGGTGTTCGGCGCCATTTTCGTGATTCCGCGGGCGAGATCGCGGCTTAAATCGAATCAGATCACCATCCTGGCAAACCTGCTGCTCGCGCTGGTTTTTGTGCAAATGGCCCTCGTTCAGAACCGCTCGTTCTTAATGTTCACCGCGGCGCTGGCCGGCATTGCGTGGACCATGGCCGCATCCGAGCTTTGGGTCGCCAGCCAGCGCGCGATGCCCGCCTGGGCGCGGGGAAGAATGAATGCCACCATCATGATGGTCGGCCAAGGCGCGACGGCTCTCGGCAGCGTTCTCTGGGGCGTGGCGGCCGCTAACCTCGGCCTGAAGATCACGCTGCTGGCGGCCGCGGCTTCGCTGCTCGTCAGCCTTGTTCTGGCCATCCCGCTGTCGATCGACTTTACGCAGGATTTGAATTTTGACCCTGCCCCGGTCACCCCCTCCTCGCACAGGTTGATTCACACGCCGCAGCCGCACGACGGGCCGGTGATCATTACGTACCAGTTCGAGGTCGACTGGAACCGGGGCAGCGAGTTTATGGTGCTGATGCGGGAAGTCCGCCTCATTCACCTGCGCAACGGCGCCTACGGCTGGGGATTGCACGAGGATCTTATGCGCCCCAACACTTTCCGCATCGAGATGACGGTGCCCTCCTGGACCGAGCACCTGCTGCAAAATGAGCGGCTGACGGTGGCGGAGAAGGCAATCATCGACCGGGCCGCGTCGCTGCACGTCGGATCCGGACCGATTGAGCAGGGAATTTACCTCAGCGTGAATCGTGAATTATCGTTGCACCGCCACATGCCGATGCCGGCGCCGAATCCGCCCGGGGCGACTGAAGACCTGAGCGCGGCGGAATGGGCCCGGTAGGAAATGCCACGACGGAACAATGCCACAAATGCCACAAGTGAAAAAATGCCACAAATGGCGGTCCATCATCTGCGGCGCTCCTGGCAGTATTCCATTTGCAGGCTGTTTTTTTAGAAAGGCTGCGAGTACGAAGACCGGAGAACCTTCCTAACGGGGTCGGTCATTTGTGGCATTTTTTCACTTGTGGCATTTGTGGCATTGTTGCGTCGTGGCATTATTCCATGGATCCGATCGCGCTTGGCCTGCCTCACCGTGAGCCGTTTGTCTTCATCGACGAGGTGGAGCGGCATGAACCGGGCGTAGCCGCTACGGCCACGAAGGTGTTTTCGGGTGAGGAATCCTTTTTTCAGGGACATTTTCCCGGCAATCCGCTGGTGCCCGGTGTGCTCCTGGCGGAAGGAATGGCTCAGACCGCCGGTGTGGCCCTGGGGGATGCGGATCACGTCCTGTTGCTCGCCGCCATTCAATCGATGAAATTCATCCGGCCCGTCCGCCCGCGTGAACGCGTCGTGTTTTCCGCCAGGAAGACCGGGGATTTGCAAGGCCTGTTTTTGTGCGATGTCCGGGCCTGCGTGGCGGATGAACCGGTCGCCGAAGGCCGGGTCGTACTTGCGCGCGGCCCGCGCAAGGGTCCGGCTTGAGCCGTTATCAGCGCTTGGCGAGAGGCGGGACGCGCAAAGGGGGGGAGCACCTCAGGGCCCGGTTCTTACCTGCCCTTGAAAATATTGAAATAACAAGGTCGATCGGTAATGGTCCCTTGTTCCAAGCAGCGATGAAAAAACTGATCCCGCTCCTGATTGTCGGTGTACTGATGCTCGGCTCGATCTTTTTGATTCGCGGCCAGGAATCGACTCTCAAGCCGGGTGACCGGCTGCCGTCACTGGCGTTGACTTACCTGGGCGATAATAAACCGGATTTGGAGAAGAAACCGTTGCTGGTTGAATTTTGGGCGACGTGGTGTCCGCCCTGCCGCAGGAGCATTCCCCATCTCAACGACCTCTACGCCCGTTATCATCCGCAAGGTCTTGAGGTAATCGGCGTAACGGACGAGGACGAGCCAACCGTCAGGCGCTTCCAACAACAACTCCCGATGCAGTACCGGGTGGCGATCAACACGTCGCGCAATCTCTACAGCCGTTTTGGGGTGGACGGTATCCCGCAAGCCTTCCTGGTCGACCGGACCGGCAGGGTGGTCTGGACGGGGCATCCCCTGGATTTGGCGGATGAAGACCTGCAAGGGATCCTGCGCTGAACCGGATCATTTGGCGGGCGCCGGGCGAGGTGGACGGCTGAAAGCTAAATGACCAGAAAAGGGTTGGACCGGCGCTCTTTCCCGATCGTCGTGGCGGGACCATGCCCCGGTAAAACGCGGGTTTCATCCGGGAGCCGCAGGACCTTGTCGTGAAGCCCCTGGATAAGCTCCGGGTAATTGCCGGCGGGCAGGTCCGTCCGCCCGATGCTCCCGGCGAACAGGACGTCGCCGCTGAAGAGGTTGGCGCTGGGCGGGTGATAGAAACAGAGGCTTCCCGGGCAATGGCCGGGCACCAGCAGCACCTTGAAGTCCAGACCGAGCACCGGGGTACTTTCGGATTCTTCAATCAGAAAACCGGGCTGTACGGGTTCGACTTCGAGGCTGAAACCGAGGCGGCGGAAAAACTCGGGATCGGTCAGCATCGGAACGGTATCGCGATGGCACCCGAGCCGGCAGCCGTATCGGCGGACGATTTTGGCGGCGTCATCGATGTGATCCAGATGGCCGTGAGTGATGAGCAGCACCGCCGGTTGGCGCCCCTCCCGCTCCAACCACTCCAGGGCACCCGTGGGCGCATCCACGAGCAAGTCGCCCTCAGGCGCCCGCACGAGGTAACCGTTGGTTTCGAAAATACCCCCAATAAAAGATTGAATCTCAAGCATAACGCAGGGACATTGCACGGTTTAACGTAAACCTTGAAGGGATGAGATTTCCTCGGGTCACAAGCTCTTGCTTTGAAAACTGCCGTTTAGTAATTGCATGAAAACTCTTTGTGTCGCGATTTCCGCGATCGCATTGTCTTTTCCCTTTAATCCCTTATTCGCTCAGCAAAGAGCGGCCGCGAAGATCAGCGCCTCCGACTCCCGGCAGATTGCGACGACCGTGGTAAAGCTGTTGGAGCAAGGCCACTATAGCCGGCAGAAAATCGACGGCGCAACGGCGCAGAAGATTTTGGACACGTACCTGGAGAACCTGGACTATAACCGGCTGTTTTTCACGCAGGAGGACATTAACGACATCAAGCAGAAGTACGGGCCAAGCATGGCGCAAGACTTGTTGGTCGGCAATGTCGAGCCGGCCCGGGAAATCTACGCCCTATTCAAGCAGCGTGTTGAGGACCGGATCGCGAAGATCCGGGTGCTGCTTAAAAAGGAGTACAATTTCAAGAGCAACCGTACCATCGCGTTGGATCGCAAAAAGGAGCCCTGGCCGGCAAACATGACCGAGGCGGATACGCTTTGGCGCGACCGCATTGAAGGGGAATTGCTCCAGGAAAAGCTTAACAAGCTGGCCACGGAACCCGGGCCCAAGGTGGTGGGGCGGCGGTACGATCAGATGCTGAAGAGCCTGGAGGAACGCGACGATGACGACGTACTCCAGACGTACCTGAATTCGATTGCCCTGACGTATGACCCGCATTCGGAGTATCTCGGCAAATCGGACCTGGAAAGCTTTGAAATCAACATGCGCCTCTCGCTGACCGGCATCGGGGCGGAGCTTCGTTCGGAGGACGGTTACGCTAAAATCGCCCGTTTGCTGCCCGGGGGACCGGCTCAGATGAGCGGCAAACTCGGCGTCGGCGATCGCATTACCGGGGTGGCGCAAGGGAAAGACAATTTCGTCGATACGGTCGACCTCAAGCTCGATAAAGTCGTCGAGATGATCCGCGGGAAAAAGGGCAGCCTGGTCCGCCTGCAGGTGATCCCCGGCACAGCCCCGGATCCATCCAAGCGGAAGGTCGTTGAACTGATTCGTGACAACGTCAAATTGACGGAACAGGAAGCGAAGGCCGAAATCATCGAACGCGATCTCCCGGACGGCACCACGCAGAAAATCGGCCTGATTACACTGCCGTCTTTTTATCAGGATATGGAAAAGTCGCGGACCGGCAAGAGCACCTCTCGTGACGTGGCGGCCTTATTGAAACGCCTCCAGCAGGAAGGCATTCAGGCCCTGGCGATTGATTTGCGGCGGGACGGGGGCGGTTCGCTGGACGAGGCCATCAAGATGACCGGCCTCTTTATCACCCAAGGGCCGGTCGTGCAGGTCAAGGACGCCAATGGTGACATCGATGTCTTGAAAGATCGAGACGCCGGCGTCGCCTACAGCGGGCCGATGGTGGTGCTGGTCAACAAGCTAAGCGCTTCAGCCAGCGAGATTTTCGCGGCGGCGCTGCAGGATTATGGGCGCGCGCTGATCGTCGGTGACTCAAGTACCTTCGGCAAAGGCACGGTCCAAACGATGCTGGAACTCGGACGGTTCATGCCCATGCTGAGCAGTTCAGCCAACCAGGCGGGGGCCCTTAAGCTGACGGTCCAGAAATTTTATCGGGTTGCCGGCGGCTCGACCCAGTTTCGTGGCGTGATTTCCGACATCGTCCTTCCGTCACTGACGGACAGTCCGGAGTTTGGCGAATCGGCCCTGGAACACGCGCTGCCGTATGATGAAGTGGAACCGGCCCCGATCGACCTGGCCAACAATCGCAAGCCGCTTTTCGTGGATGATATCCGGCGCAAATCCATTGGGCGCACCAGCCAGGATCCTGTTCTCCAGGACATCGTGCAGGACGTCAAGCATGTGAATGACCGCGTGAAGAACAACCGTTTGTCGCTGAACGAAAAAATCCGGCGTGACGAACTGGAGCATGAAACGGGTGAGCGGGATAAAGAGAAGGAAGACGAGAAAAAAGCCGAGGCGCAGGATCACGACCGTTATTATGAACTGGCGCTGGCTGACGTCGACAAGCCGCAGTTGAAGCGGCTCGACAAGGATCCGAATTCACTTGCCGCCAAAAAGGCAAAGGCGGACGGGGCGGAACGCTCGGAAGATGAACTCGCGTCAAACGACGATGAGGAAGCCGGAAACGTACAGGCCGATGCGATCAAACGCGAGACCGTGAACATTTTGTCCGACCTGATTGAGCAGACGAAAGTGCCGCGTAGCGCCGCCCGCTGAAAGAATGCCACAAGCGGAAGAATGCCACAAATGGGGAGACAACCGCCCCGGGGTTGCATTCTTCCGTTACTCGTGCCTTCGTAGCTAACCGACGGCGCCTTGCGCAGCGGAGGCCACGGCCGCAGCCGCCACGGCTTCGCCCAGGTCGATCGTCCCGTCGAAAATTGCTCTGCCGATGATCAGCCCGTACAGGCCGTGAAGACCGGCGAGTGATCTTACGTCTTCGATGCTGGCGACGCCACCGCTGGAGATAACCTGACCGCGGAAATGCCTGAGCACCTCAATCAGTTGCGGGATGCTCGGCCCCGTCAGCATCCCATCAGTCGCAATGTCGGTGAAAATCAGGGTGCCGACCCCCTGCTGATCGAGCCTGCGCACGAAGTCCAGCGCGTGCAAGGAGGTGGTCTCCGCCCAGCCTTTTACGGCAACCCTGCCATCCCGCACGTCGACGCTGACGGCAACCTGCGCGCCCCCGAATTTTTCGGTCAACGCCGGCACAAACTCCGGATCCTGGACGGCTTTGGTTCCCGCCACCACGCGAGCGGCACCGGCCTCAAGCAACGCGGCAGCCGCTTCCATCGACCTCACCCCCCCGCCTACCTGCACGGGGATATTCAGTGATCCGACCAGCCGCTTGACGATGTGCAGATTCTTCTGCTCACCCGTGAAGGCGGCATTCAAGTCGACTACGTGGAGGCAATTGCCTCCTTCTTCTTCCCAACAACGGGCAAACGCCAGCGGGTCGTCGGAATAGACCTGTTTTTCTTCCAGCTTGCCTTGGCGAAGCCGGACCACTTGACCGTCGTATAAATCAATGGCGGGTAGAATAATCATGCCAACGACCTCACAAACTCCTGCAGGATGGTTAGACCCGCATCCTGGCTTTTTTCGGGGTGAAACTGCGTTGCGAATACGTTCTTGGTTGCGACTGCGGCGGCAAAAGAGGCGCCGTACTCTGCCGTGCCCGCGACGACTGAAGCATCGGCCGGTTCCGGATAATAAGAATGCACGAAGTACACGTAGGCGCGTTCCGGTAACGCGGTGAAACGTTCACGGACCGCACGGCGCCAGGTTACCTGGTTCCAGCCGATGTGCGGCACCTTAAGGGTGCCGGGGGTGCCGGCGGCAAACCGCTTTACGACTCCGGCCAAGACACCCAACCCGGCTACACCCGGGCTTTCCTCGCTGCGTTCGAAGAGGAGCTGGTAACCGAGGCAGACGCCAAGAAAAGGCCGTCCTTCTCTGATCCACTCTCGCACGGGCTCAAACATCCTCCGCGCGTGCAGCTGCTTAACCGAATCTCCGAACGAACCGACCCCCGGCAAAACCAGGGCGGCGAAATCACTAATCTGGCCACCATCACCAAGCCGGGCCACCTGTGCGCCGACGCGTTCCAGCGCCTTCGTCACGCTCCGCAGGTTGCCCGAGCCGTAATCAATTAAGCCTAACCGAGGGTTCATCCGTGCTCCCCGCTTTTTCTACCTCTCAAAAATGGTTTTACAAGATTCCTTTTGAACTTGGTACCCCGATAACCCGTGCATCAACCTGGCAGGCTTGGTCCAAAGCTTTAGCCAGCCCTTTAAAGATCGCCTCAGCAACGTGATGCGCGTTTCGGCCGCGCTTGACCGTCACATGAAGGTTCATCCCTGCGTTCGCGGCAAAACCGCGCAGAAACTCTTCCACCAGCTGAAAATCGAAAGTCCCGATCGGCTGCGGGAAGTCAGGCGCTTCAAACGCAAGGTAAAAACGGCCGCTCAGGTCGAGCGCAACTTCGACGAGCGTTTCGTCCATCGGCAGTAACGCCCAACCGTACCGCCGGAGCCCGGATTTCGTGCCCAGAGCGTGTTTGAGGCATTCACCAAGAACGATTCCGGTGTCCTCCACGGTGTGGTGGTAATCCACGCTTAAATCGCCCTCAGCCCGGACCTGCAGATCGATCAGGCTGTGTTTGCTCAGGAGCGTGAGCATGTGATCGAAAAATGCCACGCCGGTGTGGATCTCGGATTTTCCGGAACCATCAAGCTCGAGAGTGACGCCGATCCTGGTCTCACCCGTCTCGCGGCGCAGGGTAGCCTGACGTTTGTTCATTGGGGCGTCGGCCAGACTAGCACATTTTGAAATGGCACAAGCCGAAAAATGCCGCGAATGCCGCAGATGAATCACACCGCGAACACGGCGAGCCACGGCGAGAAGAGTTCGGAGTTCGGGGTTCGGGGTTCGGAGTTCGGAGTTCGGAGAGGTCGTGGAACCAGGCCCGATCGCCCCCGAAGGTCACGCTCACCAGGCGGAAAGACAGAATTATTCGCAGAACACGCAGAGAACGCAGAAAAGA
>Ga0213876_10002383_pt1 | contig 11062 bp, 9 predicted proteins | sample BarmaccomBMRX_R9_FD_160113 | JGI IMG/M metagenome (GOLD analysis project Ga0213876, IMG submission 160113) | Root-associated microbial communities from Barbacenia macrantha in rupestrian grasslands, the National Park of Serra do Cipo, Brazil - RX_R9 | ecosystem: Host-associated > Plants > Roots...
CTCGGTGGTGCTGACGAGCGTGACGACTCAAGCCCGGGACTTTCTCACGCTGTTCCACCGCTACGTGCGGGAGGAGAGGACGAGCCCGTCGGCTGCGGTCTTCCAGCAGATCCAGGCCAACCGCGCACGTGCGGCACAGGCCCGGCTCGACGTCGCAGGCGTCGGCGCCTCCGTCGGCTGTGTCTTCGCGGTCGAGGTCACGGGCCCGCCGGGGGAGCTCCGATCCTTGTCCACCCAGCCCGACGTGCGGATCCTCGACCCGGCGCCGAGCAACGTCTCGGTCGAGGACCTCATGGTGGTGCCGCTGCTCCCGGAGGTCCAGTCCGGCCCGGTGCCGGTGCTGGAGTTCGCCCAGCCCTACTGATCGCTGCGGCTTGGTTCCGATCGCTCGCTAAGGCCCGGTATAGGTGAACGACTTCAGGATGACGCTCTTCTTGCCCTTGCCGGGCGGCCGGTTCGGGTGGAGGTGGAAGTTGATGTAGACGTGCTCGTTGGCGGGCTGCGGGACGTCGTACCCCTTGAACCGGAAGTGACCGAGCCGCTTGCCCTTCTTGCCTTGGCCGGCACGCGTCACGAAGCGAACCTTGCCCGCACTCCAGCTGAACTGATGGGACACGACCTTGTACTTCTGCCGGATCGCGTAGCGGTGAAGGTGGTGCGCCTTGTAGTAGGGCTGGACGACGTACTGCGCATCGAGCGGGTAGCCGTTCTTGTGCAACGACCGGCTGACCTCGAGGTCGATCTCGTTCGTGTACGGCACCTGGGACTTCTTGTAGACGAACATCCCGAGCACGCCCGGCTTGGCCAGATGCCCGAGCCGGGAGCCGGTGACGAACTTGTAGGTTCCGTAGTTGACGGGGTTGAGCATCTCGAGCTGCACCCCGCGCCACTGCCCGTTTACCTTCGTCAGGCGCAGGTGCAGGCGCCCCTTCGCGTCGATCCGGCAGGCTTTCACCGAGTCGGAGAGCGTGTGCGCTCCGTCGGGTCCGTTCGAGGTCTGTGGGAAGACCAGCCACTGCTTGCCTGACCACTTGATCACCCGCAGGCCCACGTTGCTGTGGGTCGGCGCGGGTGGCAGCCCCTCGCTCGACGGCTTCTCCGGGGCCGCGACGATGGCGGTCGTGTCGAGCACCAGGACGCCCGCGATCGCCACCCCGAAGGCGGTCAACAGGGACCGCACCGAGCGGGTGAGAGGCGACGTCGGCATCGGTCGATGATATGGCGGATCGACACGCCGGACCGGTCTGGGCGACACGCCCAAAAGTGTCCGCAGGACGTGTTAGAACGGCATGAGTAGCTCGGCCGCCTTCCCCCTCCGGCCGGTCCCAGCGCCGGTAGCCAGTGAACACCGTCTCGTCGAAGGAGGGTCGTGGACTCATTCGTGCATCTGCACGTGCACAGCGAGTACTCGATGCTCGACGGTGCGGCCCGGGTGTCAGACCTGTTCACCGAGGCCGCGCGGATGGAGATGCCCGCGCTGGCGATGACCGATCACGGCAACGTGTTCGGGGCGTACGAGTTCTGGAAGAAAGGTACGGCGGCCGGGGTCAAGCCGATCATCGGCATGGAGGCTTACATCACGCCCGGCACCAGCCGGTTCGAGCGCAACCGCGTGCGATGGGGCGCCGGCGGCGAGGACGACGTGTCCGGGGGTGGCGCGTTCACCCACATGACGCTGCTCGCGGAGACCACCGAGGGCATGCACAACCTGTTCCGGCTCGCCAGCCGGTCCAGCCTCGAGGGCTACTTCTACAAGCCGCGGGCCGACCGAGAGCTGCTGCAGACCTACGCCAAGGGCATGATCGCGACGACCGGTTGTCCGTCGGGGGAGATCCAGACCCGACTGCGGATGGGGGACTACGCCGCGGCCGCAAAGGTCGCGGGCGAGCTCCAGGACATCTTCGGGCGGGAGTCGTTCTTCTGCGAGCTGATGGATCACGGTCTCGGCATCGAGCGCCGGGTCCACGGCGACCTGCTGCGCCTGGCCAAGGACCTGTCGATCCCGCTGATCGCCACCAACGACCTGCACTACACGTTCGCCGAGGACGCCGAGGCGCACGAGGTGCTGCTGTGCGTGCAGTCCGGCAAGACGATGGCCGACCCGAACCGTTTCAAGTTCGATGCTCGCGACTTCTACCTGAAGTCCGCGCAGGAGATGCGGTCGCTGTGGCGCGAGCAGATCGAGGCTTGCGACAACACGCTGCTGATCGCCGAGCGGTGCAACGTGAGCTTCGACGAGGGCGCGGACCTGCTGCCGCAGTTCGAGGTCCCTGAGGGTCACACGGAGGACAGCTGGCTCGAAGCCGAGGTCTTCGCCGGGCTGCACAACCGGCTCGGCGCGGTCATCCCGGCGGAGCACGCCGAGCGCGCTCGCTTCGAGCTCGGCGTCATCGCGCAGATGGGCTTCCCGGGCTACTTCCTGGTCGTGGCCGACCTGTGCCAGCACGCGAAGCGCTCAGGGATCCGGCTCGGGCCAGGGCGCGGGTCGGCGGCCGGCTCTCTGGTCGCCTGGGCACTGGGCATCACCGAGCTCGACCCGATCGAGCACGGGCTGCTGTTCGAGCGGTTCCTGAACCCCGAGCGCGTGTCGATGCCCGACATCGACCTGGACTTCGACGAGCGCAGGCGCGGCGACATGATCCGTTACGCCACCGAGAAGTACGGCGAGGACCGGGTCAGCCAGATCATCACCTACTCCACGATCAAGGCGAAGGCCGCGATCAAGGACGCGGCGCGAGTGCTCGGCTTCCCCTACGGCATCGGCGACAAGATCACGAAAGCGATGCCGGCCGCGGTGATGGGAAAGGACATCCCACTCGCAGGGATCTTCGACCCGAAGCACGAGCGCTACGGCGAGGCCAAGGAGTTTCGCTCGCTCTACGAGTCCGAGGGCGACGTCAAGAAGGTCGTCGACACGGCCCGTGGGCTGGAGGGTCTGCGCCGCCAGTGGGGGGTGCACGCTGCCGGCGTGATCCTGTCGCGCTACCCGTTGCTCGACGTCATCCCTATCCAGCGTCGCGAGCAGGACGGCGCGATCATCACGCAGTTCGACATGGGAGCCTGCGAGTCCCTCGGCCTGCTCAAGATGGACTTCCTCGGCCTGCGCAACCTCACCGTGCTCGACGACTCGCTTCGTCACATCAAGGACAACCGCGGCGAGGACGTCGTCCTCGAGACGCTGCCGCTGGACAAGCCCGAGGCCTACGAGCTGCTGTGTCGCGGCGACACGATCGGCGTCTTCCAGTTCGAAGGTGGACCGATGCGCTCGCTCATCCGGGCGCTGCAGCCCTCGCAGTTCGAGGACATCGCAGCGCTCAACGCGCTGTATCGCCCTGGGCCGATGGGCATGGGGAGCCATCTCGCATACGTCGAGCGCAAGCATGGCCGGCAACCGATCGCGCCGATCCACCCGGAGCTCGCCGAGTCGATCAAGGACATCCTCGCCGAGACCTATGGCGTGATCGTCTACCAGGAGCAGGTCATGGCGATCGCCCAGAAGGTCGCGGGTTACTCGCTCGGCCAAGCCGACCTGCTGCGGCGCGCGATGGGCAAGAAGAAGAAGGAGATCCTCGACAAGGAGAAGGTCCCCTTCAGCGAGGGGATGCGCGCCAACGGCTACGGCAATGCGGCGATCGACATCCTCTGGGACACCCTGATCCCGTTCGCCGACTACGCGTTCAACAAGTCCCATGCGGCCGGATACGGCCTCGTGTCGTACTGGACGGCGTACCTGAAGGGCAAGTACCCCGCGGAGTACATGGCGGCGCTGCTGACCTCGGTGCGCGACGACAAGGACAAGAGCGCCCTCTACCTTCACGAGTGCCGGCGCATGGGCGTGAAGGTCCTGCCACCGGACGTCAACTCCTCCAACGCGGACTTCTCGCCGGTCGGCACCGACATCCGCTACGGCCTCGCCGGGATCCGTAACGTGGGCTCCAACGTCGTGGCGTCGATCTGCGCGACCCGTAAGAGCAAGGGCGCCTACACCTCGTTCGCGGACTTCCTCGCGAAGGTCGAGCCGGTGGTGTGCAACAAGAAGGTCATCGAGTCGCTGATCAAGGCCGGTGCCTTCGACTCCCTCGGACACACCCGCCAGGGCCTGCTGCGCGTGCATGCGGAGGCCGTTGACGCGGTCATGGACACGAAGCGGAACGAGGCGGTCGGTCAGTTCGACCTCTTCGGCGGCGGCGACAACGAGGGCGGCGAGCCGAGCCTCGGCCTGGAGCTGAACATCCCGATGACGGAGTGGGAGAAGTCGATCCTGCTCGCCTACGAGCGGGAGATGCTCGGGCTGTACGTCTCCGACCACCCGCTGCTCGGCATCGAGCACGTCATCGCAGCGGCGGTCGACTGCCCGATCTCGGCGCTGGCCGCGGAGGACCGTGGCGACGGGCAGGTCGTCAACGTCGGCGGCATCCTGTCGACCGTCACCCGCAAGATGACCAAGCGCGGGGACTCCTGGGCGACGGCGACGCTCGAGGACCTCGAGGGCGCGATCGAGGTGCTGTTCTTCCCCGCCTGCTACCAGCAGTGCGGCGTACACCTCGCCGAGGACGCGGTGCTGCTGGTCCGCGCACGGCTGGACAAGCGGGAGGACCAGCCGCGGCTGATCGCGATGGAGGTCACCGTCCCGGACATCAGCGAGGGCCCCCGCGGCCCGGTGAAGCTTTCTATCCCGGCCAACCGGTGTACGCCGCCGGTGGTCGAGCGCCTGAAGGAGGTGCTCGGCACCCACCCCGGCACGACGGAGGTCCAGCTCAACCTGACCTCCAGCGGCCGGTCGACCGTCCTCCGGCTCGACGACCGCCTCCGCGTCACGGCATCGCCCGCCCTCATGGCGGATCTGAAGCAGCTGTTGGGCCCCGCCTGCATCACCGGCTGACCGCCACGCAGTTCGTGAAGACCTAGCCGTGGCGGGATACGGATAGGTCTTCACAAACTGGCGGGGCCGAGCGTGCGAACCTAGAGGGTGTGAGCGGCGGGCTGGCGTTTGAGGTTCGCGGCCTGTCCAAGAGCTATCGCCGCGCCACGCAGCCCGCCAACCGGGACATCGATCTCGACGTCCCCGCCGGCGAGATCTTCGGCCTGCTCGGCCCGAACGGCGCGGGCAAGACGACGCTGGTCCGCCAACTGGTCGGGCTGGTCAAGCCCGATGCCGGATCCGTGCGGCTGTTCGGCCATGACCTGGTCGCCGAGCGGTCACTCGCGGCTCGGCTGGTCGCCTACCTCGCCCAGGACGAGCCTGCGCTGGCCGAGCTTCCGGTGCGTCAAGCGATCGAGACGACTGCCCGCTTGCGCGGTGTCGCTCGCCCGGCCTCGACCGGTGCCGCGACCGGGCTGATGGAGGAGCTCGGGCTGACGACGGTCGCCGACCGGCCGCTCGTGAAGCTGTCCGGTGGCCAGCGGCGGCTGGCTTGTGTCGCGAGCGCGCTCGCGGCCGACCGCGACGTGCTCATCCTCGACGAACCCACCACCGGCTTGGATCCGGTTGCCCGCCGCTCGGTCTGGTCAGCATTGCGCCGCCGGAGGGAGGAACGGGGTACGACGATCGTGCTCGTCACGCACAACGTTCTCGAGGCGGAGACCGTTCTGGACCGGGTCGCGGTCCTCGACCACGGTGCGGTGATTGCGTGTGACACGCCGGGCCGGTTGAAGGCGGCGGTGGACGACTCCGTCCGGATCGAGCTGGTGTGGCGGCACGAGCCGCCCCGGGACGACTCGACGGTCGATCTGCTGGCCCGGGTCGCAACCATCGACGGCCGGCGCTGGAGTGCACGCATCGAGCGCGAGCAGTCGCGGGGGATCCTCGATCGGCTCACCCGCGGACCGCTCGTCGACTCACTCGACGACTTCACGGTGACCACTCCGAGTCTCGAGGACGTCTACCTCGCGCTCGGCGGTACCGACGACGACCTCGAGCGCGGATGAGCGAGACCCGCACCACGGCGTCGGCGACCGTGGCCGCGACGCCGGCGCCGGGCCCGAGGGTCGGACTCGCCAGTGCGATCGCCGCGGTGGCGGCCGGCCAGCTCGGCCGGGTCCGGGTCGCGCGGGGTCCGCTGCTTGTCGTAGCGACCGTTCAGTCATTGGGCCTCGTCATCTTGCTTCGCGGGATCGTTCACCACCACGACTCGCGGACAGCTTCCGCGATCGTTGCCGGCTCGGCGGTGCTGGTGGTGGCCTTCGTCTCGCTGAACCTGCTGGCACAACGCCTCGGCGCGTTGCGTGCCACCACTGCGCTCGACTACTACGCGGCGCTCCCGATCCCGCCGGCTGCCGTCGTCCTCGGAACGGCGGCGGCATACGGCTTGTTCACGCTTCCCGGCGCGGTGGTGACCGCGTCTGTGGGTGCCGCCGTCTACGGCCTGCCGTTCGGGCAGATCTGGCTCGTCGTGCCGGTGGTGCTCGCCTCGGCTCTAGTCCTGGCCGGCACCGGAGCGATCCTCGGCCTGTCGATGCCGCGCCCGGAGCTCGCGACGATCGCCGGACAGCTCGGCATGACGGTGGTCCTGTTCCTCGGGATCATCACTCCCGCGCGGCTGCCGGACGCGGTCCAGGCGCTGCGCGACATCGTGCCCGGCACGCTGGCGGTCGACGCGCTGGCTGAGGCATTCCGGGTCCACCCGCACTGGGGAGGGGTGATCATCCGGTTGTTGATCACCGTCGGATATGGCGCCGTCACCCTCGCGGTGGCCAGCCGGCTGTTCCGCCGGGCGGTGGACCGATGACCAACCCGTACGCGTCGCCGGCCTGGCCGGTGCCGGTCGCCACCCACGCTGTACGCCGCGTCCCGCTGCTTCACGAGCTCGGGGTCGGACTGCTCGTCACGGTGTACTCGATCGCGTTCGGCGGCGTACTCGGCATCGTCTGGCCGCACGTCGCACCGCACGTCGACCTCGCACGTGCCTACTTCCTCGGCTCGGAGGCAGCCGCCACCCCCCTGCTCGGCCAGGACCTGTGGTTCGGGGTGCTCGGCCTTGCCGCCGGTGTCCTCTGTGTCGCGGCAGTGCTCCCGTTCGGCGAGATCGGCCGCGGACCCGGTGGCTTGATCGGGCTGGCCGTCGGAGGGTTCGTCGGGTCACTCGTCGCGGCCCACCTCGGCATGCACACGCAGCGACCGATCCAAGTGGCCGAGCTGCGGCACGCGGTCCCGATGATCGACCAGGTCAACCTGACGCGATGCCTGCACTTCTTCGGTTTCGGCGTACGGACCAAGCACGTTCTCCTCGCATGGCCGATCGCCGCCGTCGTGGTCCACAGCGGCGCCTTGCTCGTCCGCGCGCTACGCCATGGCTCCGCCGATTAGCCTTTTGCCGTGATTTCACGACTCGACCTTCGCGGTCGCCCAGGCGATCCGCGTGGCGTGTTGCCGCGCGCCAAGCTCGATGTCGAGGCCGCTGTCGACGCGGTCCGACCGATTGTCGAGGCGGTCCGGGACCGAGGCCGAGACGCGATCGTCGAGCTGACGGAGAAGTTCGACGGCGTCACGTTGACCGAGCTGCGCGTGCCCTCGGATGCACTGGGCGAGGCGCTGGCGTCACTGGATCCAGGCGTTCGCGCCGCACTCGAGGAGGCGATCGCGCGCGCCCGCAGGGTGCACGAGGCGCAGCGCCGTCCCGATGAGCGGGTCGACGTCGCCCCGGGCGCCGTCGTGACCGAGCGCTGGCTCCCGGTCGGCCGGGTCGGTCTGTACGTGCCAGGCGGGTTGGTCGCCTATCCGTCCAGCGTGGTGATGAACGTCGTTCCGGCGCAGGTCGCAGGGGTCGCGTCGCTCGCCGTCGCCTCACCGCCCAAGGCAGAGTTCGGCGGTCGCCCGAACCCTGCGGTCCTTGCAGCCTGCGCGCTGCTCGGGGTCGACGAGGTGTACGCCGTCGGCGGGGCGCAGGCCGTGGCGATGTTCGCCTACGGGATCGAGGGCGTCCCCCGGGTGGACCTCGTCACGGGGCCAGGCAACATCTACGTCGCTGCGGCGAAGCGACTGGTGCGTGGCGTCGTCGGGATCGACGCCGAGGCTGGACCTACGGAGATCGGCATCCTCGCCGACTCGACAGCCGACCCGGATCACCTCGCCGCCGACCTGATCGCGCAGGCAGAGCACGACGAGCTCGCCGCCTGCCTGCTCGTCACCGACGACGAAAAGCTTCTCGACGCGGTTGATTCCGCGCTGGCGCCGCGCGTTGCCGCGACCCGCCACCGCGAGCGCGTCGAGAAGGCGCTCGCCGGGCAGTCGTCGTACGTCCTGGTCGCGGACCTCGAACAGGGTCTGGAAGTGGTGGACGCCTGGGGCGCCGAGCACCTCGAGGTGATCACAGCCGATGCGCCCGACGTCGCCGCACGGGTTCGCAACGCGGGCGCCATCTTCGTCGGCGCGTACTCTCCGGTCTCGCTCGGTGACTACCTCGCCGGCTCGAACCACGTCCTGCCCACCGGGGGTACCGCACGGCACACGTCCGGGCTGTCGGTCGGGTCGTTCATGCGCGGCATACATGTCATCGACTACACGCGTGACGCGCTCGCCGCGGTGGGTGACCACATTGCCGCTCTCGGTGGTGCGGAGGATCTCCTCGCGCACGTCGAGGCCGTGCAGACGCGGCTTCGTCCTTCGTCATGACGTCCTTCGAGGACCTGCCGATCCGCGACGACCTGCGCGGCTTGTCGCCGTACGGCGCACCGCAGCTCGACGTCGCGGTCCGCCTCAACACCAACGAGAACCCATACCCGCCTCCGGCGGAGCTGGTGGCGGACCTCCGTCAGGCGGTGACCGCGGCGGCGACGTCGATGAACCGGTATCCGGACCGGGACGCCGTCGAGCTGCGGTCGGCACTCGCCGCCTATCTCGGGCACGGTCTCGACGTGTCGCAGGTCTGGGCGGCGAACGGTTCGAACGAGGTGCTGCAGCAGATCCTGCAGGCGTTCGGTGGCGCCGACCGGACCGCGCTCGGCTACGTCCCGTCGTACTCCATGCACCAGCTGATCGCTCTCGGGACCGGTACTCGGTGGATCGGCTCGCCCCGTGCGATGGACTTCACGCTGTCCGCCGACGCGGCCGTCGCCGAGATCAGCGAGCACTCCCCGGACATCGTCTTCCTCTGCTCGCCGAACAACCCGACGGGTACGGCGATGGACCCCGACGTCCTCGCCGCCGTGCTGGCCGCAGCCCCCGGCATGGTCGTGGTCGACGAGGCGTATGCGGAGTTCTCCCACCGCCCGTCCCTGCTTCCGTCGCTGGCCGGCCAGCCGCGCCTCATCATCACCCGCACGATGTCGAAGGCGTTCGCGTTCGCGGGTGCGCGGGTCGGCTACCTCGCGGCCGATCCGGCGGTGGTCGACGCGCTCCAGCTCGTGCGGCTGCCGTACCACCTGTCGGCGCTGACGCAGGCTGCGGCACTTGCCGCCCTCCGCCACGCCGACGCGACGCTCGCGCAAGTCGCGCAGCTGCGCGCGGATCGCGACGCGATGGTCCGCTCGCTGTCCGACCGCGGGTTCGCCGTCGTCGAGTCCGACGCGAACTTCGTCCTGTTCGGCGGGCTGGCGGACGAGAAGGCGGTCTGGCAGGCGTTGCTCGACCAGGGCATCCTGATCCGCGATGTGGGCCTGTCCGGCTACCTGCGGGTCAGCGTCGGCACGAGCGCCGAATGCGAGGCGTTCATCGACGCCCTCGACTTCGCGAAGGTCGTGCCGGTGCCAAAGCCAGCCGACTGAGCCGGCTGGTCGGATCTGCCGCCCGTTGCTGCGAGAATGGTTGAGTGAGCCGTAGCGCGAAGGTCGAGCGGTCGACCAAGGAGTCGCAGGTCCTGGTGTCGGTCGAGCTCGACGGTACCGGGGTGTCCGACGTGTCGACGGGTGTGCCGTTCTTCGACCACATGCTGGCCCAGCTGTCGAAGCATAGCGGTATCGACCTGGTCGTGCAGACCACGGGTGACCTCGAGGTCGACAGCCACCACACGGTCGAGGACACCTCGATCGCCTTCGGGCAGGCGCTGCGCGAAGCGCTCGGTGACAAGGTCGGGATCACCCGGTTCGGCGACGCGATGGTGCCGCTCGACGAGTGCCTGGCGCAGGCCGTCGTCGACCTGTCCGGTCGGCCGTACTGCGTGCACGAGGAGCCACCGATCGTCGAGCTGATCGGCACCTATGACACGACGCTGACCCGACACATCTGGGAGTCGATCACCGCCAGCGCGCAGATCTGCCTGCACGTCCGTGTGTTGTCCGGGCGCAACGCGCACCACATCGTGGAGGCGCAGTTCAAGTCGGTTGCGCGAGCGCTGCGCCAGGCCGTCGCGGTCGACCCGCGGTCCTCGGGTGTCCCTTCGACCAAGGGCGTGCTGTGACGGCCGGTGGGCCGTCCGTCGTTGTCATCGATTACGGCTCTGGCAACCTGCGCTCGGCTGAGCGGGCGCTGGCGGAAGTCGGCGCTAACGTCGTCGTCACGTCCGACATGGCAGCAGCACGCGACGCGGATGGCGTCGTCCTGCCGGGTGTCGGGGCTTTCGCCGCCTGCATGGCCGGGATCCACGATGTCGGGGCCGATGACGTCGTACGGCAGCGGGTCGAGGCAGGGCACCCGGTGCTCGGGATCTGTGTCGGCATGCAGGTGATGTACGACGGCGGCCGTGAGCACGGCATCCGCACGCCCGGCATCGGAGTCCTGTCGGGCAACGTCGTCCAGCTCGAGGCGGACGTGCTCCCGCACATGGGCTGGGACACCGTGGTGCCGCCGCCGGACTCTGCGCTCTTCGCCGGGGTCGAGGACGAACGGTTCTACTTCGTGCACTCCTACGCGGCTCGCGCCCACGATCCGAGCGATGCCGCCGGGGAGACGGTGAGCGAGCACGGCAGCCGGTTCGTCGCGGCAGTCGAGAGCGGTGTCATCAGCGCCACACAGTTCCATCCGGAGAAGTCCGGCGCCGCCGGCTTGCGCCTGCTGAAGAACTGGGTCGCCGTGGTAGCCGCCCGGTCCTGAACACAAGTACGACGCCGCGGGGCGGCTCTGTGGGATGAGAATGCTGGTGCCGGGCGGCGACGTCGTGCGTTTGTGGTGCCGCGAGCCCGTCACACA
>Ga0213876_10002384_pt1 | contig 11060 bp, 11 predicted proteins | sample BarmaccomBMRX_R9_FD_160113 | JGI IMG/M metagenome (GOLD analysis project Ga0213876, IMG submission 160113) | Root-associated microbial communities from Barbacenia macrantha in rupestrian grasslands, the National Park of Serra do Cipo, Brazil - RX_R9 | ecosystem: Host-associated > Plants > Roots...
ATCATCCGCCGCTTCCCCGGCCGCGCGCGCGTCGACACGCTCGTCGCGATTCCGTGGCCCGGCCGCCCGCGCAACGTGCGCGAGGTGTTGTGGAAGGTGTTCCGTAGACTGTTGTGGGACAGGATCGTGATCTGGAAAACGGACGTGTCATCCTGAGCCGCGCAGACGGCGAAGGATCCGCAGCGATCTTGCGCTGCGCCTGCTGAATGTCGTTTGCGAAAGAGACCGAGTGTCATCCTGAGCCGCGCAGACGGCGAAGGATCCGTACCGATCTTGCGCTGCGCCTGCTGAACGTCCTTAGCGAGAGGGACCGAGTGTCATCCTGAGCCGCGCAGACGGCGAAGGATCCGCACCGATCTTGCGCTGCGCCTGCTGAACGTCCTTTGCGAGAGGGACCTAGTGTCATCCTGAGCCGCGAAGACGGCGAAGGATCTCCTGATGCGGGCGAGGAGCGCACGTGCCAGGAGATCCTTCGCGCTCTGGGGCGCTCAGGATGACAGTTCGCGACACCGCGTCAGGCGATCGCGCGCGCAATCAGAAACGCCGCGGATGCGGCCAGCCCGCCGGTGATCGTCGTCTGCAGTGCGCTCTTCAGCGGCTTCGCGCCGGTGAACGTTCCCTTCACCCAGCCGAAGATGAACAGCGCGATCAGCGTCACGATCACGGAGAAGCTCATCGCCGTCGTCACGCGGTCGAAGATCATGTAGGGGCCGAGCGGCACGAGGCCGCCGCAGATGTACGCGCCGGCGATCACCGCTGCCGAGGTGCGGGCGCGGGCCGGATCCGGCTTCTCCAGGCCGAGCTCGAAGCGCATCATGAAGTCGACCCACTCCTTCGGCCGGTTGCGCATCGCGTTCACGACCGGCTCGATGTGCTCGTCTTCGATGCCGTACGCCCGGAAGATGTCGGCAACTTCGTCCATCTCCTCGCGTGGCTTCTCGATCACTTCCTGCTGTTCGCGGCGCTGCTCGGCCTGGTAATGCTCGGCGTCGCTCTTCGCGGCGAGGTAGCCGCCGAGGCCCATGGCGATGGAGCCGGCGGCGATTTCGGCCAGGCCGGCGGTGACGATGATGTCCGCATGGCTCACGGCGCCGGAGAGGCCGGCGGCGAGCGCGAACGGAACGGTCAGGCCGTCGGCCATGCCGATGACGACGTCCCGGACGACCGCGCTGGCGGTGAAATGGCGCTCGACGTGCGGCGTTTGCGGCATTCGAGGGCGGGTTATAGCACGCGCGCTAGCCGGTCTTCGCGCACTCCTTGATGTCCGCGATCAGCCGTGACATGTCGAACGGCTTGGGATGGATGCGATACACCGGGATGTCGAAGCGCCGCAGAATCTCGCTCTCCGGGACGGCGGAAGCGATGATCGTGCAGCGCAGCTGCTCGGGACGATGCTCCTGCATGTAGCGCAGGACGCCGAAGCCGTCCACGCGGGGCATCATCAGGTCGAGAAGGATGACGTCGTAGCCGTCTTCCTCGATGCGGTGGATCGCCTCCTCGCCGTCGCGGGCCTGATCGACGTCGAGATTTTGGCGCTCGATGAGCTTCGTGAGCATGATGCGGATGGGATCGTCATCGTCGACGATGAGCGCGCGCGGACGCCCATCGTCCGGAAATTCGTGAGCGGGAGAGGTCACGGGCGGAAAATCGCAGCAAGAAACCTGCCTCATGAATCCGGCCGGTTGGGACGCCCGTACTTATTTGCGCATGCCCACGCCCCACGACCTCCTCTCTCCCCGCGAACGCGAGATCATGGATGCCCTGCTCGGCGACAAAAGGCCGAAGGAGATCGCCCACGAGCTCGGGCTGAGCGTCAAGACGATCAGCACCCACCGCTTCCGCCTCCTCCGCAAACTCGGCATCGGGAGCGATCTGGCACTTCTACGTTATGCGCTGCGCCATGGATTGGCCACGCTCGACGAATAATCCTTCGCTTACACCTCTCGCAAAGATTTCCTACGCCATCTTTGCAAGTTGTGGATGCAGACGTGCAGTGACGGAGCGCCGCAAAGGAGGAATCAAGGTGTCCCGATCACTGACCCTATTGGCAGTTTTGCTGTTGCTCTCACTCTCCGCATTCGCGTCTTCTCATCGCGAAGCTCCGCTCATCACCGAAGACCAGACGATGGACAACACCGACGTTTACGCGTTCCGCAGCCTGGACGCGCCGAACTCGGTCACGATCATCGCCGACTACATCCCGTTGGAGGAGCCGTCCAGCGGGCCGAACTTCTACAACTTCTCGCCCGCCGGCGTGTACGAGATCCACATCGACAACAACGGCGACGGGAAAGAAGACATCACCTACCAGTTCCAGTTCCGCAACGACATCCGCAGCCAGAACACCTTCCTCTACAACACCGGCCCGGTGCTGACGCTCGACTCGGCGAACCTGAACTTCCGCCAGTTCTACACCGTCACCCGCATCACCGGCGGCCGCCGCAGCAACGCCGGCACGAGCATGGGCAGCAACTTCCAGGTCGCCCCGGCGAACATCGGTCCGAAGTCGACGCCGGATTACGCATCGTTGGCGAATGCGGCGGTCTTCAACCTGCCGAGCAACGGCGGCAAAGTCTTCGCCGGACCGCGCGACGATCCTTTCTTCGTCGACATCGGTGCCATCGTCGACCTTCTCACGCTCCGCCCCGTGCAGCAGCTGCACAAAGTGCCGCCCATCGCGAACGCGACGCCGGGCGTCGACGGCCTGCGCGGCTTCAACGTCCACTCGATCGCGATCCAGGTTCCCATCTCCCAGCTCGTCTCGGGCGGCACCGCGCCGACCGATCCGGCCGCGTCCAACGCGGTGATTGGCATCTGGGCGACGTCGAGCCGTTCGCGCCTCACGATCCGCAACGCCGGAGCGCCGCTCCGCCAGACGCTCAGCGGTCTCACCCAGGTCTCGCGCCTCGGTATGCCGCTGGTCAATGAAGTCGTGATGCCGCTCGCGTTCAAGGACATCTTCAACTCCTCCGAGCCCTCGGGCGACAAGGCGCTGTACGACTCGAACGCCGACTTCCGCAACCGCATCCTCGATCCGGAAGCGGCGAAGCTGATGAATCTGCTCTACGGCATCGACGTGCCGCCCGCGCCGCGCAACGACATCGTGCAGGTGTTCCTCACCGGCGTCCCGGGCAAGAACCAGCCGCCGAACGTGGTGCCGTCCGAGATGCTGCGTCTCAACGTGGCGGTCCCGCCGACGGCCGGCGCGAACGTCAACAACCTCGGCGTGATCGCCGGCGATCTGGGCGGCTTCCCGAACGGACGCCGTCTCGCCGACGACGTGGTCGACATCGAGCTGCGCGTCCTCGCGGGCGTGCTCGTGCCCGGCTACGACAAGTCGCCGAACAACGCTCTGGGCGATGGCGTCGACGCGAACGACAAGGCGTTCCTCTCCACCTTCCCGTACACCGCGCTCCCGAGCCAGGGCTTCGAGAGCCGGCCCCATCCCTGAGGAGACCGCCCATGCGAACGACCCGATGGATTCTCTTGATGCTCGTCGCACTCGCGGCCACGGCCGCCGGCGCGCAGAGCCTGTACTCCGATTTCTACGTCATCCCGGTGGCAAGCCACACGCCGGGCCGCAACGGCACGACGTGGATGAGCGACGTGGCCTTGCTCAACCTGCAGAACGCGCCGCTCGACGTGCAGATGGTGCTGATCGAGAGCGGCGAGGGGAACGCCGATAACGTGTTTCCCGTGACGCCGTCCGGCAACGCGACGGCGACGGTTCCGCCGAGCGGTAGCCTGCTGTTGCAGGACGTGCTGAACGGCTTCCGGGCCAACGGCGTGACCGGCGCGATTCTCATCGGCGCCGACCGCCCGTTCGCGGTCACGAGCCGTTCCTACAGCTCGAGCCCGGGAGGCAACACGATCGGCCAGACCGTGCCGCCGGTGCGCGACTTCCTGGAGAACGTCGCCGGCCGCAGCGATCAGAGCGCCGTCGCCTACATCCCCGGCCTGCAGAACAACGCGCGCTTTCGCTCGAACCTCGGCTTCGTCGCCGGCAACACGAACACCGCCAGCGGTTCCGTCGGGGTGCTCGTGACCGTGCGCAACGCGGCCGGCGGTCCGATCGGCTCGCGCCTGTTCACGGTGCCGGCCGGCAATTTCGAGCACATGCAGTTCCCGGTGTCGTCGATCATCGGCAACGAAGCGCAGTTCGACATCGGCAGCGCCGAGTTCCGCATCACCGGCGGCAACGGCGCCGTGGTGCCTTACGGCTCGGTGGTCGACAACGCGACTGCCGACGCGGCGTTCATCAGCGGCCAGTTCCCGGCGAACGCGCCGCTCTCCGCGGGCAAGAGCACGGCGGCCAACCCGCTGCGCGAGCTCTTCGACCGGATGCGTCGTTAGGCTGTTCTTTGGCTTTCTCCATGCGCGCCCGGGCTCGCCGCTCGGGCGCGCACTTTTCGTTCAGGCCAACGCGGCGATGGCCATGATCGGCAACGCGACGAGCGCGGCCACGATCGCGATCGGAATGAGCACCGCGGCGATGACCGCGACGAACGCGGCGATCATCGCGAACTTCACGATGATGAAGATCGCGAGGAACGGCAGGAACAACAGCTTCAGCGGCAGGAAGATCAGGTGAAGCGCCGTCTTCGCGACCCACAGCACCGCTCCGACGACCGCGATCACCGCCGCGACGGAGAACAGAAGCGCGAACAGTGTCATCATCAACGCCAGCATGATCGGGTCCTCCCCGGAAGAGGGATACGAGGCGGCGGGGGAGAGGTTGCAACGCTCGCGAACGGTTGCCGTCGCGGCTGCGATCGCGTGCGTCGCGGTGACCGCGCTCTTCCTGCAACGCTTCGCGCCGGCGCGCCTCGTTCTGCGTGAATCGAGCGGCGCGCTCGTCGCCGCGATCGTCGTTCTGCTGGCCTGTTACGCGACCGGTTGCGCGGTGCTGCGGCGCACGACGTTGCTCGCCTGCACGCTCGTCGGCGTCCCGGCTCTCGGCACGCTCGTGGCGATCGTGAGCTGGATCTCGATCCGGCCGGTTCCGTGGCTCACGTACCTCTTCGCACTCGCCGGAGTCGCTCTCCTGTGGCGCGCGCGTCCGACGCTCGCAATGCCACGCGTGCCGTGGCTGCTCGCGCCGCCGATCCTCTTCGCGCTCGTTGCCGCGCTCGCCCCGGTGAACGCGCCGGATGAGCTGATCTACAAGCTCGCGATCCCCCACGCGTATCAGCTGTACGGCCGGATGATCGAGCTGCCGCTGAGCTCGAACTCCTACCTCGCACTGGCGCTGCAGTTCGTCGATCTCTCCGCTCTGATGTTGAGCGGCGGCGTCGCGGCGAAGCTCGTCCACTTCGCTCTGTACCTCGCTGCGCTCGCAGCCGTGCATCGGCTCGCGATGCGCATCGCGCCGCGCGCGGCGTGGTGGCCGGTGGTGATGCTCGCCTGGACGCCGGCGCTGATGCTCATCGCTGGCTGGGCCTTCAGCGAGTGGGGCGTGCTCGCCCTCCTCGCGCTCGCGGTCGAGCGTTACGAAGATGACGATCCTCTCGCCGCGTTCGCCGCCGCCGGCGGTGCGCTCGCGATGAAGTACACCGCGTTGCCGTTCGTCGCCGCATTCGCGTTGATCGTGCTCTTTCGCCATCGGCGCGACCCGCGCGTCCTGCTGAAAGTGGCGGCGATCACGATCGCATTCGGCGCGTTCTTCTACATCCGCAACGCGGTCTGGACCGGCTCGCCGATCGCGCCGCTGCTGCTGCCCGACGCGCCAGCGGTGCAGAACTATCGCGCGGGCGGAGCAACGCTCGGCGGCTGGCGGGAGTTCTTCACCGGCGCCGACATCTTAGACGTCCGCCTCGTCGACGAATCGCTCGGCATCGCCATCGCCGTCTCGTTTGTCGCCGGCTTGCTCGCGCTGGGATCGCGCAACCGCACGGCGCGCGATCTCGCGATCATCGGCGCGATCCAGATGCCGATCCTCCTCACGATCGGCCCCGGCTCGCGCAACATCATCAATGGCGTCGCTGCTCTCGCCATCGCCGGCGCGGCGATCATCGGCGACGCGTTCCACGACCTGCGTCCTGCGTTCCGCGCCGTCGGCGGATTGGTGATCGGCGTCGCACTCGCAGCGCAGGGTGTGCTCGTCCTCTTCTCCTTTGCCGACTACGACGTGCTCCCGTATCTGGGCGGGCAGGAATCGGCGGAGCAGTACATCGCGCGGCAACGCGCGTTCGCGAAGCCATACGCGTGGCTCGAGCGCGAAACGCCGCGCGACGCCCGCGTGCTTCTTCTCGGCGAGCACGAAACGTTCGAGCTGGATCGCCCGTTCCTCGCCGCGACGAACCTCGATGGGCCGCGCGTCGCGCACTGGCTCGCGCGCTTCCCCACACCCGATGCACTGCACGCCGAGCTGCGCGCGCAACACATCTCGTACGTGTTGCTGCGGCCGCGCTGGTACCGCGTCGCGCAGCCGGGCCAACGCCCGCTCACGGCGATCGAAAGCGAGCTCGCGCTCGAAGTCCCGCCCGAGACCGATCGAGTGCTGAAGACGATGCTCCAAACGCGCGCGGCGCTGCGCTATCGCGACGACGAGTTCCTGATTTTCGAATTGTCTCCGTAACGTGGGGTGTTCCGATGACGAGGCCAAATGGTCGCCAAGGCGCGAGACGTAGGGCCGGCTCTCCAGCCGGCCCCGTGAAACACGGTCGCGGCGGGCGACGCCCGCCGCATCATTTTTGACTGCGGCCGGCTGGAGAGCCGGCCCTACGTCCAAGGCGATAGGCTCACAGGGCGGCCACCATCGCACGCGGGCCCACGTAAACCGACTGTGGACGGATGATGCGATTCGTCGCGCGTTGCTCGAAGCAGTGCGCGATCCAACCCGCCACCCGACTGACAGCGAACGTCGGCGTGAACAACGGCAGTTCGAGCACGCGCGGGTACGTGCGCTATCGCGACGACGAGCTCCTCTTCTGAGTTCTTCCTAAAACGTGGGGACCGGCTTCAGCCGGTCCCGGGACGGGCTGAAGCCCGTCCCCACGTTCTCAAATCGTAGCCACCATCGCTCGCGGCCCCACGTAAACCGACTGTGGACGGATGATGCGATTCGTCGCGCGTTGCTCGAAGCAGTGCGCGATCCAACCCGCGACGCGGCTGACAGCGAACGTCGGTGTGAACAACGGCACTTCGAGACCGAGGCCGTGGAGCAGCAGCGCGGTGTAGAACTCGACGTTCGTCTGCAGACGGCGTCCCGGCTTGTACTCTTCGAGCAGGCGGATCGCCGTCACTTCCACGCTGCGCGCGAGCTCGTACAGGTGCATGTCGCCGCCGCGCGTGAACATCCGTTCCGCCGCCTTCGCCAACACGTCCGCGCGCGGATCGCGCACTTTGTAGACGCGGTGGCCGAAGCCCATCAGCTTCTCGCCCGCCTCGATCTTCCGCCGCAGCACTTCCTCCGCACGTGCGGCATCGCCGATCTCGAACACCATGTCGAGCGCCGGTCCGGGCGCGCCGCCGTGCAGTGGTCCTTTCAACGCGCCGACCGCGCCGACGACGGCCGACACGAGATCGGAGCCGGTCGACGTGATCACGCGCGCCGTGAACGTCGACGCGTTGAGGCCGTGATCGACGACCGTGTTGAGGTACGTCTCCATCCCGCGCGTCCGTTCCGCGGACGGCTCCTCGCCGGTCAGCATGTACAGGTAGTTCGCGGCGTGCCCGAGGTCGGGGCGAGGGGAGAGCGGTTCGCGTCCGGCGCAGAGACGCGCGTAAGACGCGACGATCGTCGGGAACTTCGCGACGACGTCCGCCGCTTCGCCGCCGCCCATCGACAGCGTTCCGGCCGCGATGCGCAACGCATCCATCGGCTCGACGTCTCGCCGCGCGCAGGCGGCGAGCAGCTCCAGCGTCTCCGTCGGCAAATCCCGACGCGAAGCGAGATCGTGGCGAAAGGCCTGCAGCTCCGATGCGGATGGCATCGCGCCTTTCCACAACAACCAGCACGTCTCCTCGAACGTGGCGCTCGAGGCCAGCTCCTCGACGGGGAAGCCGGCGATGATCAGCTCGCCGCGTTCGCCGTCCACCATGCTGAGCCGCGTCTCTGCGACGACCACACCTTCCAGTCCTGCCTTGATCGTTTGTGTCACCATGACCGCAATCTAGTTTCGCTGTATGATCTCGTCAATGTTGATTGGAGAATCAATATGAAAGAGGCGACCTGGCTCGGGGCCGCCGAGGCGGCGAAACGGCTCGGCGTGAATGTGACGACGTTGTATGCCTATGTCAGCCGAGGCTTCATCCGCTCCGAGCCCGCCGCGGGAAAGTCGCGCGCGCGGCGTTACAACCGCGAAGACGTCGAGCGTCTGCGGAGGCGCAACGAGGAGCGGCGCGATCCGGAGAAGACGGCGCAACGCGCGTTGCATTGGGGCGTGCCGGTGCTCGAGTCGTCGATCGCGTTGATCGCGGACGGAAGCCTCTACTACCGCGGCCACGACGTCGCGGAGCTCGCCCGCACGCGCACGATCGAGGAGGTCGCGTCGCTGATCTGGACCGGCGCTTTCGACAGCGACATCTTCGGCACGCCGCTCCACGTCGTCGCCGGCGGCCGCAGTGAAGACGGCCTGCCGTTCATCAACCGCTGCCAGTCCATCCTCCCGATCGTCGGGGCGCGCGACTCGCTGGCGTGGGACCTCCGGACGCATTCCGTCGCTCAGACCGGCTGGCGCATCATCAACTTGTTGACCAGCGTCGCCGCCGAATCCGCGGAGCTCGAGGAGACGATCGAAGACACGCTCGTGCGCGAGTGGGGGCCGAAGACGAAGTCCGCGGCGAAGCTGATCCGCGCCGCGATCATCCTCTCCGCCGATCACGAGCTGAACGTCTCGTCGTTCACAGCGCGCTGCGTCGCCTCCGCCGGCGCGAACCCCTACTCGGTGGTCCTCGGCGGCCTCGCCGCGATCGAAGGCTCGAAGCACGGCGGCCTCAGCGCGCGCGTCGAAACGCTGTGGGATGAGTCGCGCCGCGCGCGCGACGTCCGCCGTTCGCTGAGCGATCGTCTCCGCCGCGGCGAGACGATCGACGGCTTCGGCCATCGCCTCTATCCCGCCGGCGACCCGCGCGCCACGATGCTCCTGGCGATGTTGCGCAAGGAGCTGGGCAAGTCGAAGGACCTCGACTTTGCGCTCGCGTTCGCCCGCGCCGCCGAGTCGCTGATCGGCGAACAGCCAACGATCGACTTCGCGCTCGTGGCGATGTGCCGCACGCTCCGCCTCCCACCCGGTGCACCGCTCGCGCTCTTCGCCCTCGGCCGCACCATCGGCTGGATCGGCCACGCGATCGAGCAGTACGAAGAGGGAGCGATCATCCGGCCCCGCGCAAAGTACACAGGGCCGACGCCGGAGTGAGGCCTGTCATCCTGAGCGGAGCGAAGGATCTCCTGATATGAGCGCCCAGCGCTCGTGCCGGGAGATCCTTCGCCGTCTTCGCGGCTCAGGATGACATTGATCCGATCGCCTCGAGGTACTTCGCGAACGCGACCATGCCGCCGCTGGCCTGCTGCCAGTCGTAGTTCTCGTTCGGCGCGTGGTAGCCGTGCTCGGGGAGGGAGAGGCCGAGGAACATCACCGGCGCTTTGAGCACCTTCTCCATCGAGACGACGGCGCCGATCGAGCCGCCTTCGCGCACGAACACCGGCTCGCGGCCGAACGCGAACTTCATCGCGCCGCGCACGGCATCGGCGTACGGTCCGGTCGTCGGAGCCTTGTAAGGCCACATGCTCGCCTCGGACGTCACCTTCACGTCCGGATTCCGCGACGCCACGAACTCCTTCACCAGCTTCAGGATCTTGCGCGGATCCTGGTTCGGCACGAGGCGCGTCGAGATCTTCACCGACCCGCGCGGCGGGATCACGGTCTTGATGCCCGCGCCGTGATAGCCGCCGGTTACGCCGTGCACTTCGAACGTCGGCATCGCCCAGATGCGCTTCATGAGATCGACCGCGTCGTCCGTGCGGATCGACTTGAACTCGTGATCCTTCATGAACTGCTTGATCTCGAAGCCGGAGTTAGCGAACTCCTTCAACTCCTCCTTCGTCGGCGGGACCACGTCGTCGTAGAAGCCTTTGATCTTCACTTTGCCCGTCGTCGCGTCGTACATCTCCGCGACGAGCTTGATCAATTCGCCCAGCGGATTGCGCGCGGCGCCGCCGGTGACGCCGGAATGCTGATCGGTGCGGCCGGTCTCGAGCGTCAGCTCGAAGCCTTGCAGGCCGCGCAGGCCGGCCGGCGATGCGGGCTGTTTGCGCGAGACCCAGATCGTGTCGGACACGATCACCGAGTCGGTCGCGATTTCCTTGTCGAGGCCTTTGATGGCCGATTCGAAATTGCCGGAGCCGATTTCTTCCTCGAGCTCCCACAGGATGCGGACGTTCGCCTTCACGCCTGCTTCGCGCGCGGCGCGGATGCCCCACAACGCGGTGAGCGCGGGGCCTTTGTCATCCGTCGTGCCGCGGCCGAAGTAGCGATCGCCCTGCTTCGTGAAGACGAACGGCTCGGTCTTCCACGGCTCGGTCTCGCGCGACGCCGGCTGCACGTCGAGGTGGTTGTACAGCGTGACCGTCGGCGCGCCTTTCTCGCCCGGGAACGAGGCGATGACGAGCGGATGGCCGGCCGTGTCGACGATGCGCGGCTCGCCGCCGAACTCGCGGATCGTCTCCGCTCCGAGCTCCGCCATGCGCCGCATGTCCGGCTTGCGCGAAGGGTCGGCGGAGACGCTGGGAACCTCCACGAATTCGCGGAGCTTGTTCTCGAAATTCTGGCGTTCCGCGGCGGCGTAGCTGGAGAGAGACTTCTTGTCGAGTTGCATGGGTGCGGATTGTATGTCTGGATCCGTGACTGGTTGTTAGTTGCTGGTGACTTGCGGCTCGGCTCGTTTCCGGCGCGGCTGCGCAAGCAACCAGCAACCAGTAACCACATCACCAGCCCACCGGCACGCCACCCAACCGTGGATCCGACGCCCCCATCCGCATCCCGTTCACCGGATCGATCGCGATGCCCTGCGCGTCGCCGAGGGATCCCGGGTGCTCGCGGAACTTGTGGCCCATCTTC
>Ga0213876_10002385_pt1 | contig 11058 bp, 11 predicted proteins | sample BarmaccomBMRX_R9_FD_160113 | JGI IMG/M metagenome (GOLD analysis project Ga0213876, IMG submission 160113) | Root-associated microbial communities from Barbacenia macrantha in rupestrian grasslands, the National Park of Serra do Cipo, Brazil - RX_R9 | ecosystem: Host-associated > Plants > Roots...
TGGCACCTCCGGAGGCGGGAACGCATCCGGCATCCGTGGTTGTCCTCGCCGCGAACAACGCCTGGGCGGTCGGCGGCCGGCAGGACCCTCGGCCTGGCTATCACCACGACGTGCCTTACCTCGCGCACTGGAACGGCACCGCCTGGTCGAGTGTTCCGGTGCCGGGAAACTTTGGCAGCGGCGCGCTGTCGTCCGTGAGCGCCATCAGCGCCAACGACATCTGGGCGGTGGGCCGCGTCGGCAGCTTCCCGAGCACGCCAGTCGCCCTGCACTTCGACGGAGCGTCTTGGCAGGTCGTACCGACGGTGGCGAAAGGCGGCAGCGGGTTGTCCGGAGTGACCGCGGTCGCCGCGAACGACGTGTGGGCGGTCGGGCAACGCGACGGAACGCTGCCCAACGGTAACGCCGTGCTGCGAACCCTGATCGAGCACTGGGACGGCTCGGCCTGGTCCACGACCAGGAGTCCGAACGACTCCGAGCAGGACAACTACTTCGCCGCGGCGGACACTGCCGGCGGCGTTGTGTGGGCGGTCGGCGGTGACGGCGGCACGTTGATCGCGAGACATGGTGCTTAGAGCGATTGCGGTACGACGGTTCGCTCGTCCGCCAGGAGCCCCATGATGTGTGCGTCCACCCATGCGCCGTCCCAGCGCAGAGCGTGGCGCTTCGTTCCCTCATGCCGGAAGCCGACCTTCTCGTAGACGCGGCGCGCTCGCGGGTTGAAGTCATAGACCTCGAGCTCGACCCGGTGCAGACCCACGGCGAATGCGTGATCCACGGCGAGTCGCGTCGCCTCCGTGCCCAGGCCCCTTCCGTAGAAACTCGGCCCCTGCAACAGGATCCGGAAGGCGCATGACCCGTTCGCGACGTCGAGATCGTTGAGCACCACCTCGCCGGCCCAGCGTCCGGTGGCCCGTTCCACGATCGCCCAGTCGATGCGGTCTGCCTGCTCGTGGCGGGACTCGTACCACCGTTCCAGCTCCTCCAGCCGCAGCTCACCGTGTGAGCCGGTCAACCGGATCGTCTCTTGATCTACCCCCATCAGCTCCGCGGCGTCCCCGCGTTCAGCGACCCGCAGGACGACCAGAGACCCGACCAGGGTCGGCTTCGCACTGAACGGCGATTGTTCACCCACCGGCACACCCTGCCACGCAGGTCAGCCGAGTGCGCTGGCAAGCGAGGTGCCGTCGTACAGCTCGTCGTCCGTGACCTCAGGCTCTCGAATCCGCCACCAGCCGATCAGCGCAGCGATCGCGGCGCAGGCTGCACCGATCGCGAACGACAGGTGATACCCGGACAGCAGCGATGCGGCGTCGCTGTGATGACCCGTCCGGGCAGCGGCGACGCTGGCGAGTACGGCGAGGCCCAGGGCGCCGCCCATCATGAATGAGGTGTTGACCGCGCCGGACGCGATGCCCGACTCCTCGGGTGCGACATCGCTCATCGCAGCGAGCAGGACGGGATTGAAGGCGACGCCGGCTCCGAGGCCCAGGAGCAGCATGTTCGGCAGGACGTCGAGCCAGAAGTTTCCACCGACCGGCGCTCGGGCGAACAACACCAGTCCGGCCGCCGCGAGAAGCAGCCCACCGGCCATCGGGGCGCGGTAGCCGTAGCGGGTCACGAGCTTGGCCGACCACGACACCGAGAACGCCATCATGACCAGGTCGGCTGGGAGGAACGCGAGGCCGACCTGCAATGGGCTGTAATGCAGCACCAGCTGCAGATAGAGCGCCGACAGGAAGAACCACGCGAACATCGCGGCCGCCCACAGCACGCCGATGATGTTGGCCGCGGACAGGTTGCGCGACCGGAACAGCGAAAGCCGGACCAGGGGCACGGCGGTCCGGGTCTCGATCACCAGGAACGCCGTGAAGAGCACGACCGCGATGCCGAGGGAGACTGTGGTCCGTGCCGATGCCCAACCGACCTGATCGGCGTTGACCACGGCATCGACGGCAAGCATGAGCGCGCCGGTGACCGTCACCGCCCCCGCCAAGTCGAGTCGCCGTGAGCCGTCGCTCGGGACGGACTCGTCGACGAGCCGAAGCATCAGCGCCACGACGATGATGCCGATCGGCACGTTGACCAGGAAGATCCAGTGCCAGTTGAGCAGATCGGTCAGTACGCCGCCGAGGACTACGCCGACGGCCCCGCCGCCGGAGGCCACGAAGCCGGTGATCCCCATCGCCTTCGCACGCTCGGCCGGCGCCGGAAACAGGGTCACCACGACAGCGAAGCCGACGGCGGTCGCGAACGCGCCGCCGATCCCTTGCAGCGCCCGGAAGCCGACGAGCATCGCCTGGGTCTGAGACAGGCCGCATCCCACCGAGGCGATCGTGAAACCGGTGATGCCGACGACGAAGATCCGACGCTGGCCGTACAGGTCGCCCAGCCGCCCACCAAGCAGAAGGCAGCCGCCGAAAGTGAGCATGTAGCCGTTGACGACCCACGCGAGGGAGGCCTGGGAGAAGCCGAGACTCTCGCGGATCGACGGCAGCGCGACGTTGACGATCGTCGAGTCGAGCACGACCATCAGCGTGCCGAGGCACAGCACGTAGAACGCCACCCAGCGCCGGCGCGCATCCAACATCGTCGGTTCCTCCTTAGGTCTCGGAGGGTAGACGTCGCGACCGACACGAACTAAGCGGTTCGCCCGGTGCGGAACTGATCAGCTGGCGTCGCGATCCTCGACGAGCTCGTAGAGGCGGCCGTCGGGGGCGCGGAAGTGCACGTACCGATAGCGCGAGTTCTCGTTGATCTCAGGATCGGTCTCGATCCCCGCGGCCTTCAGCTCCTCCCAGGCGACCACGACGTCTGCAACCCGGAAGCCGACGGTGCGTTCGTCGACGTCGCCGGGGTCAGTGTCGGCGACTGCCATCGACGCACCGTCGGGGAGTGCGAAGAAGTCCGCAGTGGACCCTTCGACGGCCTGCGGATCGAGGCCGAGGACGTCGGTGACGAACTGCGACATCGCGTGCCGGTTCGAGGTGTGCGACCCGACGTAGGTCAACCCGAGGATGCGCATGCGCTAGCCGGCAGTGATGCCGTTGTCGCTCGACAGCACAACGCCGTGGATGTTGTGCGCCTCGTCTGACGCGGCGAAGCAGAACAGTGCCGCGATGTCCTCGGACTTCGCAAAGCCACGCGGCGAGGTGTAGTGACCGATGAGGTCCCAGTCCACGCCGTCGGGGATCTTGTAGCCGCGAACCAGTCCGGTGTCGGTGCCGGCCGGTGCGATTGCCAGCACGCGCAGCGGTTGCTTCATGTACTCCATCGCGAGTGCCTTGGTCATCAGGATGACCGCGCCCTTCGACATGCAGTAAACGACCGAGTACGCCTGGCCCATGATGCCTGCGTTCGAGGCGATGTTGATGATCACGCCGTTCGCTTCCAGCAGGTGGGGGATCGCTGCCTGGGCTATGAAGAAGCACGCATCGACGTTGATCGCCATCATCTGGCGGTAGGCCTCCACCGAGACGTCGGTGACGTACTCGCTGCGCGCGATGCCCGCGACGTTGCCGAGGATGTCGAGTCGGCCGAACTGCTCGACCGCGTTGTCGATCGCGGCGCGGCAGGTGTCGGGCTCGCGGAGGTCGGCCACCATCGTCGCGAGCTTGCCCTCGGCGCGAGCGGCGGTCTCCTCGAGCCCGGCGGCGTTGACGTCGAGGGCGAGTACCTGGCCGCCCTCGGCAGCGATCCGCAATGCGGTCGCCTGCCCGATGCCGGACGCGGCGCCGGTGATCACCGCTACCTTGCCGTCGTACCGATTCGGAACGATCGTCATGAACCCATCCCCAACATCTCCATATAGCCCCCGTCATCGCGCGGTGCGATGAACAGTCCCTCAGCCTCCGACAGCAGCCGGTCCCCGTCGTGGCAGGCGCCGCGGATCCAGCGTTTGCGTCCCTCGACCTTCTCGATCCAGCCGCGCAACGTGAGTTCACGGTTCAGGGGAGTGGGTCGCCGGTAGTCGATCTTCAGGTACGCCGTGAAGCCGGGCTGCAGCTGAACGAAGCCGAGCAGCTCGTCGAAGGTCGCCGCGACCCAGCCGCCGTGACAGTGGCCAGGCGGTCCTTCGTACGCCGGCCCGTAGAGCACGTCGGCCTCGATGTGATGCTCGCCGCCAGGATCACCGACCACCCGCATCCGCAGCGGTGGCGCGATCGGGTTGTTCGCGCCGGAAACCGGACTGTGCCCGACGAAGTCCCGCGGTTGCAGCCCAGCTTCTGAGACCTCCCACGACTGCGACCGCTCCGGCAGGGAGTCGAGCGAGTCGGCGAAGGCGTTCGCAGCCTCGGCCGCACGATCGAGCTGGTCAACCGGCGGGCGGACCAACGCCAACCGGGCGATCACCCGCCGGATCGCGTCGGCGAGGTTCTTCGATGCCCGACGGCTCTCCTCGTCAGGGTTCGTCGACTGCATCACCATCGGTTGGTCCTAGTCCTTGAAGGCCGGCGTGCGCTTCTCCTTGCGAGCGGACACGGCCTCCTCGAAGTTACGGGTCGTCAGCCGGACGTAGAGCTGGGCCAGACCTTCGTGCGCGATGTGTTGCGACAGGCTCGACGCGTCCGCGCTGGACGCGAGCATCCGTTTGGTCAGCTCGATGCCTGGCCGGCTGAAGCCGATGATCCGGTCGGCGAGCTCGTACGCCGCATCATGCAGCTGGTCGACCGGTACGACGCGGGAAACCAGGCCGATCCGCTCGGCCTCATCGGCACCGAGGTCGCGACCCGTGTACATGAGCTCGGCCGCCCGAGCCGTGCCGATGGCCCGGGGCAGCAAGTAGGCGATGCCGAGCTCGCTGGCGGTCAGCCCGTTGTTGATCCCGGCGGCCCGGAAGTACGCCGGTTCGGCCGCGATGCGCAGATCGCACGCCAGTGCCAGGCAGAAGCCGCCGCCGATCGCCGGCCCGTTGATCGCGCCGATCACCGGCTGGTGCATCCCGCGAACCGTGAGGACGACCTTCTCGAGCAGTTCCATCGAGCGCATCGCGATGGTGGGGAGAGTGAGCCCGTCGATGTCGGGAACCCGGCCCGGGTTCTCGAGGTCGGCTCCTGAGCAGAAGGCCTTGCCTTTGCCGGTCAGCACGACCACCCGTACGTCGTTGTCGCGGCTGATCTCCTCGAGCGTCTCGCGCAACGGGATCATGACGTCGAACGCCATCGAGTTCATCCGGTCCGGCCGGTCGAGGGTGACCAGCGCGACGCCCGGCCGCGGTGTCTCGACCCGCACGAAGTGCTGGTCGTCTGGACGGTCGGCCACTAGGCCCCCATCGGGGAGTCGGGAAGTCCGGTCAAGGTGTAGCAGCGGGTCTCCGTTCGTTTGGCAAACCGCCAGCCCGCATCCGTTCGCACCAGCTCGTCGTCGTACCAGAGGCCGATCAACCAGACCTCGCTCGTGCCATCCCGCTTCTTCGACACCATCGGGTTGTTGCACGACGTGCGTGCGGTGGCCGAGTCGCCGGATACCTCGATGTGAGGCAGGCCCATCATGTGCTGGGTCCGTTCGAAGAACGGGAAGGACGACCGGAGGAACTCCTTGATCTCGGCGACACCGCCGACCGGTACGCCGAACGTCGAGTAGTCGATCACCGCGTCCGCCGTGAAGATGTCGTCCAGCTCGTCGAAGCGCTGCCCGTCGATGATGTCGGCGTACCGGCTGATGAGGTGCTGGATCTCGAGCCGGTCCTTCACCTCGGTGTCCGAGAAGCTCATGACTGCGTGCTCCTCGCCTCGGCGGTCGCCTTGGCCCATTTGTAGTCGGCCTTGCCGGCCGGCGTCCGTTCCACCTTGTCGACCACGATCAGCTCTCGCGGCAGCTTGTAGCCGGCGAGCGACGAGCGGGCGTGCTCGCGCAGGGCGTCGAGGTCAGGAGCTGCGTCGGCGGCCGGCTGCACCACCGCCACGACGCGTTGCCCCCACTTCTCGTCCGGCAGTCCGACCACGATCACATCGCCGACGTCCGGCGAGGTCATCAACGCCGTCTCGACCTCTTCCGGATAGACCTTCTCGCCGCCGGTGTTGATCGACGTCGAGCCGCGACCGAGCAGGACGACAGTGCCGTCCTCGTCGACGGTGGCGTTGTCACCCGGGAGCACCCATCGCTCACCGCCGACTTCCAAGAAGGTCGCCTTGGTCTTCGCTTCGTCCTTGTAGTAGCCGAGCGGCACGTGTCCCTTGCGGGCCAGCCGGCCGACCTGCCCCGAGCCAGGCACCACCGGTGTCCCGTCCTCGGCGAGCACGTTGGTCTGGGCGTTGACCATGAACCGTGGTGCGGTCGATGTGTCGTCGGCGCTGTGGAGCTTGCTGCCGACGACACCGGTCTCGGAGGACCCGAAGCCGTCGACCACCATGATCGTCGGGATCAGTGTGGCGAGTCGGGACTTCGCCGTCGTGGACAGCACTGCGCCGCCGGAACCGATTACGATCAGCGACGACACGTCGTAGGGTTTGCCTGCGGCGCTAGCCCGTTCGATCGCGTCGGCCAGCGGCTGCGCCATCGCGTCGCCGACGATCGTGAGGATGTTGACGCCCTCGCTCGCGACCAGCGACCAGATGGCGTCGGGGTCGAATGCGCCGTGTGGTGGGAACACGATCCGGCCGGCCGCGAACATCGAGTGGAAGACGCCCCACTGTGCGCTGACGTGCATCAGTGGCGGAGTGGTCAGGATCGTGCCGCCGGTCTCCGGGATCCGCTCGACGATCTCCTCCGGCGTGGTGAGGAAGTTGCCCATCTGGAACGGGTCACCGCCGCCCATCGCCGCGAAGAAGATGTCCTCCTGGCGCCACACGACGCCTTTGGGCAAGCCCGTCGTGCCGCCCGTGTAGGCGATGTAACGGTCGTCGCCGGAACGGTTGGTCCCGTCGGGCCGTGCCGTCGATGCCGCGGCCAGTGCGCTGTCGTAGTCCACCGCGTGCGGCGCCTGCTCCGCGCCCGATCCGTCTTCGACCGAGATCAGGTGCTCGAGCAGATCGGCTCCGTCGGCCGCTGCTGCGACCCGCGTCCCGAACTGGCGGTGGTGGATGACGGCGACCAGGTCAGCGTCGGTGTAGAGGTGCCGGAGCTCACCTTCGACGTACCGGAAGTTCACATTGACCGGTACGACGGACAGCTTGAAGGCGGCGAGCATGCCCTCGATGTACTCCGAGCCGTTGAGCAGCTGCAGACCGATGTGGTCGCCCGCCTTCACGCCGAGGTCGGTCAGCACGGCGGCGAGCGCGTTCGCGCGGTCGTCCAGCTCGCGGAAGGTCAGCCGCCGCGCCGGCGACACGATGACCTCGCGGTCCGGCGCGGCGTCGACGACGCGCTCGAAGAGATCGGCGAGATTGAATCCGGGCACGGCGCTGAATATATGACGCCGTTTCAGAAACCGCTCGCTGCCGTCAGGTCAGCCCTAGCATCCCTTGACGTTCGGCGTACCGAGCTGCACCAGACCACAGAAGGTCGCCTTGGCGACGAGCCACTTGCCGTTGACATACACGGCCTTGCCGTTTGCCTCGGGCAGGAGCGGCTTGCCGTCACCGTCGAGCTCGTAGGTCACGTCGGCCGTGGTCGGCGAGGTGATGGTCACCTTCTTGACCTTGGCGCTCTCGGTGACGTCGCCCTTGAGCTTCAGCGCCGCTTTGAACGCAGCGTCAAGGGTGTCGCCGGCTTCGAGCATCGTCTTCGCCTGGGCGACCGGGGCACTGAAGAATTCGGTATAGAGAGTCGTGATGGCCTGCTCTGCCGCGGCGCCCGTCGTCGGCTGGCCGGAGGGTGTCGAACCTCCGCTACCGCCGCTGCTTCCGCTGCCGCACGCCGCGAGAGTGACACCCATGGACAAGATCAACGTCGTTGTTGAAAGTCTGCGCATTTTTCGAACCTAACCGCCGCTTCGCAGCGGTGTCCTGTGTTTGCCAAGATCGCTTACACCCCGCGGACGACAAATCTGACGCCCCGTCACATAATGGTTTGGCGGTATCCAGCGAAGGGATGGCAATGTCCAGTTTCGATCAGCTCCTCATCGGTGGCGAGTGGGTGGCGCCGGCCACCGACCGGCGCTTCGAGGTCCGTTCCCCAGCGACGCTCGACGTGGTGGGCACCGTCCCCGAAGCGGTCGAGGCTGACGTCGACGCGGCGGTCGCCGCAGCCAGGCGTGCCTTCGACTCCGGCCCTTGGCCGACGATGGCCGTCGCTGACCGCGCCAAGGTCATCGCCCGCTTCGGCGAGCTCCTCGCCGAGAACCTCGAGGAGTTCAAGACCGTCATCTCGAATGAGATGGGGGCGCCGCCGGCCACCGTCGAGATGATGATGTACACGCCGGCCTCCGCCGTACTGAACGTCTACTCGGGCCTCGCCGAGACGTTCCCTTGGGAAGAGACCCGCACGGGCATGTTCGGCACGTCGAGGGTGCGCCGCGAGCCGGTCGGCGTCGTCGCGGCGATCATTCCGTGGAACGTGCCGATGTTCATCGCGATCAACAAGCTCGTCCCGGCGCTGCTCGCCGGCTGCACGGTGATCCTGAAGCCGGCCCCCGAGACACCGATGGACTCGCTCATGCTGGGCCGCCTGTTCATGGAGGCGGGACTGCCGGAGGGTGTCCTGTCCGTCCTGCCGGCCGAGCGCGAGGTCAGCGAGTACCTCGTCACCCATCCCGGCGTCGACAAGGTCTCGTTCACGGGGTCGACCGCGGCCGGCCGCAAGGTCGGCGCGCTCGCGACCGAGCGGCTCAAGCGGATCTCGCTCGAGCTGGGCGGCAAGTCGGCCTCGATCCTGCTGGACGACGTTGACCTCGCATCGAGCGCGTTCATGATCGCGTACTCCGGATTGATGAACTCCGGCCAGGCATGTGTCGCGCAGACCCGCATCCTGGCGCCCCGCTCGCGCTACGACGAGGTCACCGAGGCGATCGTCGAGTCGGCGAAGCTGTTCCCGGTCGGAGACCCGTCCGACCCGGCGACGCAGCTCGGCCCGCTGGTCGCAGAGCGACAGCGTGACCGGGTCGAGGGATACATCGACAAGGGGGTCGCCGAGGGTGCCCGGCTCGTGCTCGACGGCAAGCGGCCGGCGGGGCTGGACAAGGGCTGGTACGTCGCGCCGACGGTGTTCGCCGACGTCGACAACAAGATGACGATCGCGCAGGAGGAGATCTTCGGTCCGGTGCTGTCGGTGATTCCTTACGACACCGAGGACGAGGCCGTGGCGATCGCGAACGACAGCGACTTCGGGCTGGCCGGGTCGGTGTGGACGCAGGATGTCGAGCACGGATACGAGATCGCGACGAAGGTGCGCACCGGCACCTACGGCATCAACTGGTACGCGTTCGACATGGGCTCACCGTTCGGCGGCTACAAGTGCTCCGGCATCGGTCGCGAGGACGGCCCCGAGGGCCTGGCCGCGTTCTGCGAGCTCAAGTCCATCCTCATGCCGATGGGGTGGACCGGCTAGCGACTCCGTTGCGAACGCGGTTGGGGGCAGACACGTCGGCGCGCCGTGCCCCGAACCGCGTTCTCATCGATGGCTAGGCGTGGGGGAGGACCACCGCGCGACCTTGCAGGGTTCCTTCGGTGAGCCGCTGGTAGGCCGCCGGCGTCTGGTCGAAGTCGAAGAGCTCGGTTTCGATCACCACGTCGCCGGTCCGGGCGAGACGCAGGACGTCGGCGAGCTCGGCGATCGTGTAGCCCTGCGGGATGAACACGTCGCAGTCGAAGGCGATCCCGCCGTACTTGAGCGGTGCGGTGCCGAAACCCTGTCCGACGAGGCCGACCGACCCCATCGTCGCGGCGTTGCGGATCGCCGCATTCATCGTCTGGTCGGTGCCAACGAAGTCGAGGACGGCGTCAGCGCCGTCGTCGCCGACGACCTCCTTGAGTCGCCGTGACAGTCCTTCGCCGGCCAGGATGGCGTCGGCGGCGCCGAGCTGCATCGCAACCGGGAGTCGCTCCTCGCGGGACTCGACCGCGACGATTCGAGCCGGTGAGAGCATTCGCAACCACTGCACCGCGTAGCCGCCGAGTCCGCCGACGCCGATGACGACCGCGGTCGACCCGGGTCGCAACTTCGGCAGCACCCGTCGTACTGCGTGGTACGACGTGGCGCCCGCATCCGTCAGCGGGGCGGCCCGGACCGGGTCGAGATCACCGATCGGGAGGAGGTGGCGCCGCGCTACGACGATGTGCGACGACAAGCCGCCATCGAGCCCGAAGCCGCGACCGCGGCCCGTGTTGACGCAGTAGTTGTCCGCACCGCGCTGGCACCATTTGCATTTGCCGCAGGTGGACATGCACGAGACCGCGACCGCATCGTCGGGCTCGATGTCGTCGACGCCCGGCCCGACCGCGTCCACCCGGCCCGCGATCTCGTGGCCGAGGGTCCACGGCACCTCGTAGGGCAAGATCCCCGCCGGAAGCTCGAGGAACAGCACGTCGGAGTGGCAGAGGCCGACGCCGGCGACCCGCAGGCGCACTTCCCCGTACCCCGGTTCCGGGATCGCCACTTCGTCGAAGCCAGGGTCCTGCCAGTCGCGCAACCGATAGGCGCGCATCGTGTCCGTCACATCGCCTCCACGCGGCGGGTCGAGATCCACTGCACCCGAAGCTCGCGTCGCGAGAACCGCCAGCTGCCGTCGACTCGGACGAAGTCGTCGGAGTACCTGATGAACAGGATGCGATCTTCTGGGCCCTGGTCGTTGTCCTGGTCCTGGACGTGGTGAGCGGTGCACCGGGTGTCACCCCGCGCGGTGTCGCCATCGATGTCCACCACGCTGTTGCTGATCACGTGCTGGGTGGCGTGGTAACGCTCCATCCAGCTGATCGCCGTGGCGATCTCCGCCGGCCCGCGCCGGGTCGAGGTGGGCTTGGCGTCTCGCGGGTCGAGCCACACCACGAGCTCCGCATCGTCCGCGAACAGCTCCGCCACCGCTTCGCCGTCGGCCCGGTCCGCGCCGTTCGCATAACGCTCGATCAGCTGGCGGATCTCCCATTGATCGCCCCACGGGTCCAACGAGACGGTCACGACGTGGCCGCGCGAAAACTCGTCACCAGGGTGTCCAGCGCTTCGGGTGCCGCCGCCGGCGTCGAC
>Ga0213876_10002386_pt1 | contig 11055 bp, 9 predicted proteins | sample BarmaccomBMRX_R9_FD_160113 | JGI IMG/M metagenome (GOLD analysis project Ga0213876, IMG submission 160113) | Root-associated microbial communities from Barbacenia macrantha in rupestrian grasslands, the National Park of Serra do Cipo, Brazil - RX_R9 | ecosystem: Host-associated > Plants > Roots...
CGTCCTGGGTTTGGTGACCGCGTCGATCATGTGGCAACGGCTCCTGATCGTGCTCCTGATCGGTCCGGATGCGGTTACCTTACAATGTCCGGACCGGCGTGAAAACCTGTGCGCTCACGATGCCTTCCATGCAGCAGCGCGATCTTGCCGGGTGTCTCGATCGCGGCAGAAATCGGTCACGGCATTGGCCCGGAGACTAACGCCGATGTCAGGAGCCTAACTCGAATGTGAACGCAGTTTGACGATCCCACTTTGCGCACAGCGAATTGCGTGTCACCATCCGTTCTGACCCACGGGAGGACCACGATGCGCTGGTGTGTCTCGATCGGAGCAGTGCTTGTCGCAGGCTTGTTGGCGGGAGCAGGGGGCGCCACCGGCGCTGCGCCGGGCCCGAGGGATGAGGCGGGTCACCTCATGGCCGACAAGGGCGGTGAGATCCAGGTCGATGTCGAACTGATCCTGGCCACCGACATCTCGTATTCGATGGACATGGACGAACTCGCAGTCCAGCGCGAGGGCTATGCGGATGCGATCGTCTCGAAGGAGTTCCTCCAGGCGCTGAAGGCCGGCCCGACCGGCAAGATCGCCATCACCTATTTCGAGTGGGCGGCCTCCAGCGACCAGAAGATCATCATCCCCTGGCGCGTGATCGACGGGCCGGAGAGCGCGGGCGCCGTCGCCGATGAGATCCGGAAGACGCCGATCCGCCGCGCCTCGCGCACCTCGATCTCGGGCGCGATCTATTTCGCGATGCCGCTATTCGAGGAGAACCAGTACAAGGGCCTGCGCCGCGTGATCGACGTTTCCGGCGACGGTCCGAACAACAACGGCGCGCCGGTCGTTCCCGCGCGCGACGAGGCGCTGTCGAAGGGCATCGTGATCAACGGCCTGCCGATCATGGTGAAGGAGCCGTCCTACTCGACCATGGATATCGACAACCTCGATTGGTACTACGAGGACTGCGTGATCGGTGGTCCCGGCTCGTTCGTGGTGCCGATCAAGGATCGCGAGAAGTTTAAGGAGGCGATCCGCACCAAACTCCTGCAGGAAGTCGCGGACAAGACGCCGGCACCGCGCGTCGTGCCGGTCGCGGAAAAGGAGCCGCGCGTCTCCTGTCTGATCGGCGAGAAGATCTGGCAGGACCGCTGGGGACGGTGAGCCCGATGCAAGTCCTCCTTCCGTTGTCGGACGAGAGGTAAACTGCTTCGACAAGGCCGGTCGGACTCCCCTCCCCTTGCGGACCCGCAAGGGGGAGGGGAGTCCAGCGTCAACCTTGGCCGGCTGAGGTGATCAGCACCTGCAGCTCCCGCTCCATCGTCCGCAGCATCGCGAAGGCGCGCCGGAAATCGCCTGCGCCGATGAACCGCCAGATCTGCGTGGTCCGTCCCATCAGGTTTGGGATCGTCCGTGGAAACGTTGCCGCTTCCGCAAGCGCGCCCTTTTCGTTGACCAGATAGCGGCCGTTGAGCGCGAACAGCACCTGCGCGAGGCAGGCGAGCGCGCGATAGACGGAGCCCGCCACATGGGTCTGTTCGTCGCGCGGGATCGCGAGCTCGCCGTTCTCGATGGCAAACAGGATCTCCCATTCAAAGCGGCGGATCAGCGCATCGCCGAGCTGCGCAGGATAGGGCACGGTCTTGGCCTTCAGCGCCGCGATGATCCCGCAGGGGTCATGCAGCACCTTGCAGAGCGCGATCTCGCCCATCCAGCTCGCCGAGCAGAAGCCGTGCGGATGTCCCGGTTGGTAGTGCATGCTGATCTCGCCCGCGCGGCACGCTTCGATGACGTCGCCGACCGCCTCGACGTTGCGATAGAGCAGGTCGACCTTGCATCCCCAAACCGACAGCCATGCGCCGCCCACGATCCACGGCCCCCATGCGCCGACCGCCGTCACGCTCGCCGCATCGGGATCATCGACGAACGTCTTCACCGCCAAAAGCAGCCGATCGGTGTCGAGCGGCCGCGCCGACGAGAAATGCAGGCCGATGTCGTAGTCGGATGTCGCATGGGCCATGCCTCGCGCGCGCGATCCGCCCAGCACGATCGCCGCGATGCTCTCGACGTCGCCAAGAGCGGTCACCACACGCTGCAGAAGATCATCCCCTTGCATGACAACTCTCGTGTGTCTGAGCGTTTTCGAGCGAAAGCCTGTCCCGGACTTGAGCCGGGATGGGCACCCGTTCGCGTGAAGAAGACGCGTCGAAAAACAAGTGCGTGCGTCGGGCGCCACATCTTGGGCGCGAACGCAGGAGGTCTGAATACCGGGAACGGGCGCGAAAATGATCTGGCCACCGTTCCGTCGCCATAACGCCGGTTTTGCCCTGTCGAATTTTTCCCGGCTGGGACGGAGGAAACATAACACATGCCGCCCATCAGCCGCGGAACTACCTTACGTTTCGATGTCGGAGCCGGCACCGTCGGGTTAAATGCGCTTTGCGATCGACCGGCGGCAGGGCGCCTCGTTCGCTGGCTTACGGTCGCGCTGTCGGCCGCTTCGCTCGCAGCCTGCGCGCAAGCTCCGATCGGCGCCAAGCGCGCGGGCATTTTTTCACCGAGCCGGCAGGCGGCGCTGGAAAACAGCCGCCCGGTCTGGTTCGCACCGGACAGCCGCCTGGTGGCCGCGCCGCGATCTGGTCCGCCCGGTGCCGGCGATGCGGCGGCCGGCGCGCACTCGTTTTCGCAGGGCATCGCCAGCTTCTATACCGAGGGAACGCAGACCGCGAACGGCGAAAGGTTCAATACCAACGCCATGACTGCGGCCCACCGGACGCTGCCGTTCGGCACGAAGCTGCGCGTGACCAGCCTGGCCTCCGGGCGCTCGGTCACGGTTCGCATCAACGACCGCGGTCCGTTCGTCAAAGGGCGCGTGGTCGACCTCTCGCTCTCGGCGGCCCAGGCGCTGGGTATGGTGGATGCCGGCGTCGCAAAGGTCAGGCTCGATGTCGTGTCGAAGCCGAAACGTCAGGCCAAGCGGGTCTGCTTCAGCACGCGCGGCACCCCGCAGGCGCCCCATGGTTGTGAGAGGCCCGATCGACAGGCGTGATCTATCAAATCGGCTGTCGGGCCTTCAAGGCTCGCGGCCAGGTTGTGGCAATGTGGCAACACATGGAGGCAATTCACACGATCATGGCGGACACTGCCTGATTTTGCCACCGTTTCGCCCTGATTGGCTGCGGCTCTTGCCGCGGCGGGGGACGGAGGGCGATTTCATGTTGGCCATCGACCGTACCAGTGCAGCGTCTCGTGGACTTGGTCCTGGATTTGGGGTCAGCGTCATGGCTTTGGGCGTCGCGGCCGCGTGCGCCGATCTGCCTCGCCATATCGTCCGATGCCTCACCATGATCCTTGCGGCCGCTTCGCTTGCGGCCTGTGCGCAATCGTCCGTCGTCGGCAGGAGAGCGGCGCTATCTGCACCGGTAAGGCAGGCTGCGCTCGAGCCGCACCGTTCGGTCCTGTACGCGCCGCGCGAACATGCCGCGATCGCGCGGCGAGCGCCTTTCGCAGGCGAACACAAGGAGGCGCATCCCGCCGCGAACGGCGTCGCCAGCTTCTACAGCGAAAGCCAGGAGACTGCGAATGGCGAACAGTTCAACCCGAATGAACTCACCGCCGCGCATCCGAGCCTGCCGTTCGGCACCCGCCTGCGCGTGACCAACGTCTCCACCGGGCGCTCCGTGACGGTGCGGGTCAACGACCGCGGCCCTTACGTGCGCGGACGCGTGGTCGATGTGTCCTACTCGGCGGCGAGAGCGCTTGGAATGGTGAACTCGGGCGTCGCCAACGTCAAACTCGACGTGGTGCGGTAACCCGGAGTGGGGCGCGACGGTTCGGATGGGGTATCCGGACGCGGCCATGCTTGCAGTCAGGGCTCCTTGTGACCCATCTCGAATCCAGAGTCGACGATGGCGGAATGTCTCCCGTTAGGGCTAAAATCATGACGCCCGCAAGTGTCGCTTTGGAGCCGGTCGGAGGGGGAAGCAGCATGGCAGCGCACAGATCAGGCGGGCTGCTCCTTGGCGTGGGCCTCCTGCTTGCTGTACCCGCGCTGGCCGCTGCGCCGGCCGACCGGGCCGAGTGTGTCGCCAGCGCCGACAAGCCCGCCGTGGAGGCCGCGGCATGCAGCCGCATTATCGACGATGCCAGTGAGCAGGTGGCAGAACGCGTCGAAGCCTTCAAGAACCGCGCCCGCGGCTCCTTCAACAGGAAGAATTACGACCGCGCGATTGCCGACTACGGCGAGGCCGTCAAGCTCAGCCCGAAGGACGCCTTCGCCTTTGCGCACCGCTGTGAGGCATACGAGAGCAAAGACGACCACGACGCGGCCATTGCGGATTGCACGGCGGCGATCAAGATCGATCCCAGATATGGCTGGGCCTACAACAACCGCGGCGTCGCCTATTACGGACTGCACGACTACGACGCTGCGCTGGCCGACCATGCCGAGGCGATCAAGATCGATTCCAGGGACGCATGGGCCCATGCCCGCCGCGGCATGGCATGGATGGAGAAGGGTGAATTCGACCAGGCGATCGCCGATCTCACCGAGGCCGTCACGATCGATCCGGACTACGCCTTTGGTTTCGGCCAAAGGGGTCAGGCGCTCTTCAGGAAGAGGTTGATCACGAAAAAAGGCGGATGGGAGCCCGCGATCGCCGACTACGGCGAGGCGATCAAGCTCGATCCAAATCTGGTCTGGCTGTACAGCGCGCGTGGCGTCGCCTACGGCAACAATGGCCAATACGACCTCGCCGTTCCCGATTGCAGCGAGGTCATCAGGCGCGAACCCAAGAATTCCGGCGGGTACAATTGCCTGGGCGTCGCTTACGAAGGCTTGAAGAACTATGGCCGTGCGATCGCGGCCTATGATCAGTCGATCAGCATCAATCCAAGGAACGGCGTAGCGTATTGGAATCGCGGCAATGCCCATAAGAACCAGCGCAAGATCGATGACGCGATCGCCGACTATGACAAGGCAATTGCGATAAACCCCAAGGACTTCAACGCCTTCAACTCCCGCGGCAAAGCCTACGTCGCCAAGGGCGACCGCGAGCACGCGATTGCAGATTTCACGCAAGCGATCGAGTTCGATCCGTCCTATGTCGAGGCCTACAACAACCGCGGCCTCACCTATGACGAGCTGCACCGCAGCGCCGAGGCGATCGCCGATTTCCGCAAGGCGCAATCGATCGACTCGACCGATCAGGTCAGCAAGAAAATGCTCCACCTACTCGGTTCCTGACCGCGTGCCGCTCAAATTCGGCTGGCCTGCGAGGCTTCCGCTCAGAAGCCGGCTAGCAATCCGACCCGACCGGAGCGGAATTTGGATCTCAACACTTGAGCGTCAAGCTACGATCTCTTGCGGTCCCACGAAGGGTCAGATAGTCTTCTGCACACGATGAGCATCCAAGCTCATTCGTTCCGTCGCGCGACTGGCGAGCTTGCGTGGAATTGACCACGGTGAAGCGCGAAGGGTTTAGAGCCGATCGCCTGGGCACCTTTCAGCTGAATATCCAGCGTCTCAGGGAGCCCAGACATGCCGTCATTTCGGAATGAACTCCACCTCCATGATCCGGAGATTGCGCTAGCTCTTGGGCGCGAGGAGCGGCGCCAGCAAGACGGCGTTGAGCTGATTCCTTCGGAGAACTACACTTATCCGGAGGTTCTCGAACTGCTCGGGTCAGTCTTCACAAACAAGTATTCCGAGGGATATCCGGGGCGCCGGTACTACGGCGGCCAAGAATTTACTGACCAAATAGAGAATCTAGCCCGCCAGCGAGCCTGCGCGCTGTTCCGCGCCGACCACGCCAACGTTCAGCCTCTGTCCGGATCGCCGATGAACCAGGCCGTGTATCTGGGCCTGTTGAAGCCCGGGGATACGATATTGGCGATGGACCTGTCGCACGGCGGCCATCTCACGCATGGCGCGCCGGTGTCGCACATGGGGCGGCTGTTCAACTTCGCTCGTTACAAGACGCACCCTTCAAGGGGCGGGGCCATCGATTTCGATGAGCTCCGCGCAACGGCGCGGCATGTCCGCCCGAAATTGGTACTATGCGGCTACAGCTCCTATCCGCGCGATCTGGATTACGCGGCCTTCAAGAGCATCGCCGATGAAGTCGGCGCACTGACCATGGCCGACGTGAGTCACTATGGTGGATTGATCGCTGCCAACGCTCTCGGCAATCCGCTCGATGCGGGTTTCGACATCATGACAACCACATCACACAAGACACTCCGTGGGCCGCGCGGGGGGATCATCCTTTGCCGTCGGGACTTTGCGGGAAAAATCGATGCGTCCGTGTTCCCTGGACTGCAAGGAGGGCCGCATATGAACGTTGTGGCTGCGACCGCCGTCACGCTGAAAAAGGCAGCAACATCCGATTTTCAGGCCTACGCGCGGCTTGTCATGCGCAACGCGAAGATTCTTGCCGAAGCGCTGATCGAACGCGGAATGAAGTTGATCACCGACGGAACCGATAATCACATGATGGTTGTGGATACGGTCACAAGCGTTGGACTGGACGGCCGCGCGGCCGAGGCTATTCTCGACGCCGTTGGCATAACCGCGAACAAGCAGATCATTCCAGATGATCCGCGTCCTCCGCTCAAACCAAGCGGCATTCGCCTTGGTACACCGGCAGCGACCACGCGGGGCATGGGGGAAGCCGAAATGCGTGTCATTGCCGAGCTTATTGTTGAATCTCTCCGGTCGAAGGGAGATGCAGCAGTCGTCGCACGACTTGGAGCGAAGAGCGTTGAGATGTGCCGTGCTTTCCCTGTGCCGGGAATAGCGCTCCCGTCCAAGGTCGCTGAGCCGATGAACTAGCTGGACACCGTCATCCTGCACTAATGTAGTCATGTCGAGAGGATAGGAGCGCGCTGGAGACGGAGCGCTTTTCACCTCACCGCGAAAAGCGCGCCACGAGCTCGACATGCGGCGTGTGGCGGAACTGGTCGACCGGCGTGACGCCCTCGCATTTGTAGCCGCCATCGATCAGCAGGCGTGCGTCGCGGGCGAAGGTGGCGGCATTGCAGGACACCGCGATGACGATCGGCACGGCGCTGGCGGCAAGCTGCTTCGCCTGTGCCAGTGCGCCCTGGCGCGGCGGATCGAACACGACGGCGTCGTAATCGCGCAATTCCTGCAGGACGAGCGGCCGGCGGAACAGGTCGCGCGCCTCGGCTTTCACGGGCTTCAGGCCGGCCGTCGCCGCGGCGGCTCTCTGTAGCGCTGCGATCGCATTCGGCTCGCTGTCGAAGGCGGCGACGCGCGCTCGCTCCGCAAGGCGCAGAGCGAATGGTCCGACGCCGCAGAACAGGTCGGCAATGTGCTTTGCGCGTCCGCAATGCTCCGCCACGAGCCTTGCCAAAATCTCCTCGCCGGCGCTGGTTGCCTGCAGGAACGAGCCTGGCGGCAGCGTGACGCGCGCCGGGCCGATGCAAAGGACGGGCGCATTGCGCAGCAGCACCAACTCGCCGTGTCGCGTCAGACGTGCCAGACGATGCTTTTCGGCGACGCGCGACAGCGCCGCCACCAGCTGAGCCTTCAGCGGACCGGAGCCGCGGATGTCGACATCGAGGCCGCCTTCGGTCGCGGTGATCTGGATGTCGAGCGGCTTGCCGGTCGGTTTGAGCGGTTCGGCCAGCGCCCAGGCGGCCTCCAGCGCACCGGAAAGGCCGGGATCGAGGATCGGACAGCGATCGACCGGAATGATGTCGTGCGAGCCCGCGGCGGCAAAGCCGACCTTGAGCACGTCATGGCTGCCGAGCCGCGCATGCAGCGTGATGCGCCGGCGGCCCGCGCCATGGGCGTCGATCAGGGGCGCGACCGCGCAATCGAGTTTTGCCAGCCGCAGCGTCTCGACCACCAGGCCGTGTTTCCAGGCACGGTACTGCGCGACGTCCCAGTGCTGGATGGCGCAGCCGCCGCAGACGCCGAAATGCGGGCAGAATGGCGCGATCCGAGCCTCGCTCGCACGCTCGACCGTGACCAGCCGGCGCCGGTCCGGATGACCGGGAATGGCGGCCACCTCGACGGTCTCGCCGGGTAGCGTGTAGGGCACATAGATGTTGTCGCTATCCATCACGACGACGCCGTCGCCGAAATGGCCGACGTGATCGATGGTCAGCCGTTCAACCACGGCGCGCGCCGAGAAAGAATTCGGCGTTGCCATCGCCGCCCGTGATCGACGATGGAAACACCTCGATGTCGGTGCAACCGAGCGAAGCGGCAAAAGCCTTGATGTCCTCGCAGACTTGTTCGTGCACGGCCGCGTCGCGGACCACGCCGCGCTTGTCGTGGCGGCCCTGCACCTCGAATTGCGGCTTGATCAGCGCGAGCAGGTGCATCGGTGCGGCGGCCAGCGACAAGGACACCGGCAGCACGGCCTTCAGCGAGATGAAGCTGACATCGATCACCACGACGTCCGGCCGCGCCGGCAGCCGCTTGCCCTCGAAACTGCGGATGTCGGTCGCCTCCATGGAGACGATCTTTGGGTTGTCCCGCAGCGACGGGTGCAGCTGGTTGCGGCCGACGTCGAGGGCGAACACCATGGCCGCGCCACCCGCGAGCAGCACCTCGGTAAAACCGCCGGTCGAGGCGCCGACATCGAGACAGACATGGTCCTCGATCTCGATCGGGTAGCGCTCCAGCGCGCCGGCCAGTTTGACACCGCCGCGCGACACATAGGGGTGCGCGGGCTCGGCCTCCAGCGCGGCATCGATCCGAATCGCTTCGGAGGCCTTCGTAACCGGCTTGTCATCAGCGCGAACCAGTCCCGCTTCGATCGCCGCTTGTGCGCGGGCGCGGCTCTCGAACAGGCCGCGCTCGACCAGCAGGATATCCGCGCGCTTCTTCGACGAATTCTTGGGCGAGGCAGCAGCCATGTGCGCCTCACCGTCGCCGGACCGCACGCATCGCGGGGCGCGGCTTTGGTTTTGGCGGTGGCGCGAGCCGCTCGGCGGCAAGCCGCACGCAGGCTTCGAAGGCCGTGAGGTCATGCCAGGGATCGAGCGGAGGCAGGCGCGGGGCAATCAGCTGACAACCATGGACGTCGAGCCCATGGACGATCATCAGGTTGTCGGCGAGCCCAAAATCCTCGACCCAGAAGCCCTCGGCGTCGATCAGGCGGCCGTCGTTCACGGCCTTCACAGGCTCGCGCCGGCGCACCCGCTCTGTGTAGCTCCAGATGTTGTTGGAATAGCCGAGGCAGAGTTTTCCGCGGCCGGCCATGAAGCCGAGCTCGAACACGGTGCCGGCATCGGCGCTCGCGCCGCGAAACGGCGTCAGATTGGCGACGATGGCGTCGGATGCGATCATCATCGCCTCGTTGGCCGCGTAGATCACGCGCGAGGCATCGTTGGCCGCAAGGTCGACCGCGTTGTCGAGCGGATAGAGCCCGGTCAGGCCGTGGCGTGCGCAGATCGCAGCCTTGCGCTGCCCGACCTCCACCGCATCCGGCAGGAAAACATCAGGCCCTGCCAGATACACTTTCATCGTTCCCGGCGTGATTGCGTGGTGAGATCGGCTGAATTGAAGCCACGTCGGAGGTGCGCCCCCTCACCCCTTGCGGGGGAGGGTTGGGGAGGGGGGTACCCCACGACGAGCCGAATCCGTGGACCCCCGACCCCTTCCCGCAAGGGGGAGGGGAGAAGAGGCGGTCGCGGACACATGACTTGAATCAGCTCCAGATCGCTTGCGTTCAGAGCATTGCAGCCGCGGCTCAGGCCGTCTTGACGGCTTCGACCTTGTAATCCTTGCCGAGCGCCTCGAACACTTTTGCAACGATGCCCTTGGCGTCGAGGCCGGCGCGGCCATACATCGCCGCGGGCGTATCGTGGTCGAGGAAGACGTCGGGCAGCACCATCGAGCGGACCCTCACCAGGCCATTGTCGAGTGCGCCATGGTCGGTGAGCGTCTGCAGCACGTGGGAGCCAAAACCGCCGATCGCGCCTTCCTCGACGGTGATCAGGATGTCGTGCTCACGCGCCAGTTTCAGCACCAGATCGACGTCGAGCGGCTTCATGAAGCGCGCATCGGCAATCGTGGTGGAAAGGCCGTGGGCTGCGAGCTCGTCGGCCGCCTTCTCGCATTCGGCAAGCCTTGTGCCGAACGACAACAGCGCGATCTTGCTGCCCTGGCGGACGATGCGGCCCTTGCCGATCTCCAGGGGAATGCCGGCCTCCGGCATCTCGACGCCGCGGCCTTCGCCGCGCGGATAGCGCACCGCGCTCGGGCGGTCGTCGATCGCAACCTGGGTTGCGACCATGTGCACCAGTTCCGCCTCGTCGGAGGCGGCCATGATGACGAAATTCGGCAGGCAGCCGAGATAGGCGTTGTCGAACGAGCCGGCATGGGTCGCACCGTCGGCGCCGACCAGGCCGGCGCGGTCGATGGCAAAGCGCACCGGCAGGCTCTGGATCGCGACGTCGTGGACCACCTGGTCATAGCCGCGCTGCAGGAAGGTCGAGTAGATCGCGCAGAACGGCTTGTAGCCCTCGCTCGCCAGCCCGGCCGCGAAGGTCACCGCATGCTGCTCGGCAATGCCGACATCGAAAGTGCGGTTGGGGAACGATTTGGCAAAAATGTCGATGCCGGTGCCGGACGGCATCGCCGCGGTGATGCCGACCACCTTCTCGTCCTTCTCGGCTTCCCTGACGAGGCTCTGGCCGAACACGTTCTGGTAGGCCGGCGCATTCGGCTTGGCCTTGGCCTGCGCACCGGTCGCGACGTCGAACTTGACTACGGCGTGGTATTTGTCGGCAGAGGCTTCCGCGGGCCCATAGCCCTTGCCCTTCTGGGTCACGACGTGGAGCAGGATCGGCCCGGTCTCCATGTCGCGTACGTTCTTCAGCACCGGCAGCAGATGGTCCAGATTATGGCCATCGATCGGGCCGACATAATAGAAGCCGAGTTCCTCGAACAGCGTGCCGCCGTCCATCATGAAGCCGCGGGAATATTCCTCGACGCGGTTGGCGCGGTTGGCCAAGACCTTGGGCAGGCGCTTGTTGATCTGCTTGGCCGCCTCGCGCAGCGTGCGGTAGGTCTTGCCGGAA
>Ga0213876_10002387_pt1 | contig 11054 bp, 9 predicted proteins | sample BarmaccomBMRX_R9_FD_160113 | JGI IMG/M metagenome (GOLD analysis project Ga0213876, IMG submission 160113) | Root-associated microbial communities from Barbacenia macrantha in rupestrian grasslands, the National Park of Serra do Cipo, Brazil - RX_R9 | ecosystem: Host-associated > Plants > Roots...
AGCCGGCCCCGGGAGATGTTCACGGCAACGTGCAGCAACTGCGGCGGCGTCGCCGAAGTGCCGTTTAATCCGCGCGGCGACAAGCCGGTGTACTGCCGGGATTGCTTTGCCTCGCGGCCTTCATACCGCTAACCTTCACCCACTCATCGGTTAAGCGGTCGTACGCGTAACTCGTCGTACGACGCGGTAATCATTGGCGCAGGCCATAACGGTTTGGCCTGCGCCGCAATTTTAGCTAAGGCCGGCCGTTCCGTTGCCGTGTTCGAGCGCGCACCGGCGATCGGCGGCGCGGCCGTAAGCGACCGTGACCTTTGGCCCGGATATACCCTCTCGACCGCCTCCTACGTGTGCAGCCTGCTCGATCCGTGGCTCGTCGAGGAGCTCGATCTGCACGCGCATGGGTTGGAATATTATCGGAAGGATCCGTACGCGTTTACGCCGCTGCTCGACGGCCGATCGCTGCTGCTGGGAAGCGACGCCGCGGCCAACGCGCGCGAAATTGCCGCGTTCGATTCACGCGACGTGGCGGGACTCGAGGCATACGTGGGTCGGACCGATCGCCTTGGCCGGGCGCTCTTCGACTCGTTTTCCGACGACGATCCGCGCTTCGACCGCTTTGATGCCGAGAGCCAAGCCTTGCTGCGGGGATCGGCGGCCGATTTGGTGGAGCGGTACGTCTCTACGCCCGCGCTGCAAGCGGAGCTCGTCAACGATGGGTTGATCGGAACGTATCTCGGTCCGCGAGATCCGGGCACCGGCTACGTGCTGGCTCACCATCTCGCGGGGCGGCTGCTCGGCACGCAAGGCTCGTGGGCGTACGTCCGGGGCGGCATGGGATCCGTTTCGCAAGCGCTGGCGGCATCGGCGCGGTCGTACGGGGCCGAGCTCTTCTGCGACGCCGCCGTTACGCGCGTCATTCGCGACGATGCCGGCAGAGCGTGCGGCGTGGAAGCCGGCGGTACTGTGAGTGCGCGAGCCGTCGTGTCGAACGCCCATCCCAAGACGACGTTCTTGGAGCTGGGGGAGCCAGCGGCGCTCGATGCCGCGTTTTGCGCGAAGCTCGAAGGGTGGAAGAGCGTCGGGCCGTCGCTGAAGATCAATCTCGCGCTCGGAGAGCTCCCCGATTTCACGTGCCGCCCGGGGAAAAACCCGCAGCCGCACCACCGCGCGACGATCCATGTGGCGCCGACCGTCGACTATCTGCAGAAGGCGTACGAGTCGGCGCGACGCTCCGGCGAGAGCGACGAGCCGTTGATCGAGTGTTTCTTGCAGACGCCGACGGATCCGTCCCTCGCGCCGCCTGGCAAGCACATTCTCTCCATTTTCGCGCAGTATTTCCCGTACGACCGCGCCGACGGCTGGACGCCGGCGAAGCGAGAATCGGCCGCGGACAAGGTCGTTGCAATCTTGGCGCGTTATGCGCCGAACTTGCCCGGCGCGATCGAGCGCCGCCAAGTGTTGGCGCCGCCGGATCTCGAGTCAAAATTCGGACTGATCGGAGGACACATCTTTCACGGCGAGCTGTTGCCCGGACAAATCTACGAGGATCGCTTTGCGACGCGGACGCCCGTGCCGGGACTCTATCTCTGCGGTTCGGGGGCGCATCCGGGCGGATGCGTGAGCGGATTCCCCGGCAAGCGGGCTGCCACAGCGGTGCTGCGCGATTTGGCGCGTTAATCTTTCGGACACAGCGCGTTCACGAGCGCCTGGTATCGGGGTGGAATGGAGATTACTTGGAAGCCGACCACTCGGAACGACGACGTTTCGCGCTCGAAACTTCCCGACAGTGCCTTCGCCTTTCCTAACGAGCGAAAGGAGCCGTTGACCGACGCCGGTCACGTTCGCAGCGCGATCGCGCGATTCGGCGAAGTGAGCGGCGTTACCGAGTCGGAACGTGCGCAGGCCTTTGAAAACATCAAAGCAGCCGCAGTATATTATGGCGTAAGCGTTCGAGCGGCGAGTTGGCACGATTTGGTGGGATGACATAGCGAGAGGCTCGGCGTGACGCTGACAGAATCGCAACTAGATGCTTGGTGCACTCGTTCTTTTGGCGCAGGGGATGGCAATGCCGACGCCCACGCCTACCGTGCCGCCGCCTACCGCCCCCCCATACCCATCCATCTACGTTGCGCGAGGAACGATCATTCCGGTGACCGTGACGAAAGACGTGCGCGTCGGCGCCTCCGGCACGAACGTGGAAGAGCGAAAAGTGCGCTTTGCTGTGACGCAAGACGTGATCGTTGACGGATACGTGATCGCGAAGGCCGGCGATTTGGTCGAGGGTCATTTCACGAACCAGCAGAACGTGACGCACCGCACCTTCGAGACGACGACGTCGCAGGAGGTGACGCTCGATCTCGACGATGCGGTGAACTTCTGCGGCGACACCATCCACTTGGGCTTCGAGCGCACGTTCGTCGGCGGGGTACGCAGCGGATTCTTGTCGTTTGGCGTGCACGCGCACGACGCCGTCTTCGGCAAGGGCCTGGTCTTGAAGGCGGCCACGGACCGGGCCGAACGCAGTGTCTGCGCGCAACCGACCAGCGCGACCCCGCCTCCGCTTCCTCGCAATGTGGTTCTTCCCGATAACGCGCCGCCGGTCAAGCGGGCGGTTTCTCAGTGATGGTTCAGCCATTTAGGCGTAGGATTGAGGTTATGAAACAGTGTCTTACTACGCTGGCGCTACTGGCGCTCAGCATCGTTCCCATGACGGCGCTAGCCGACGACGATCACATGATGTCGCAGCTTACCCCTGCGCAGCGGCAGGCAGTGCAGCAAACGTTCCAACGCTTTATGTCCCAAGAGGAGCAGCTGCATCAGCAGATGCGCATGCAGATTCTGCAGTCATTGACACCGGTCCACCGCCGCGCGATCGCGGCGACGATCGGCGACCTCGCCGTCTCCCCGAATCCGGATCCCGTCACGGCAGCGCGGCGCATCGACGCGATGCTCTCTCCCGGCGAGCGCCAGCGGATTCTGAGCGCGCACAACTCATTCCGTTCGCAGAGCATGCAGCTGCACGACCAGATGCGCAACGAGTTGCGCAGCGAAGTGCCGGCCGACATGCAATCGCATTTTGCCCAGCACGACAACGACATGAAGGAGAAGCAAGAAGCGATGTCGCGCATGGAGTCCGACGCGGGGATCGTGCTCTTACACGTGCTGTCGGCGCATCACATGATGGACGAGCACGGCGGCATGATGGGCCATCCGCCGCGCTAAGCGGCGGGCACTATCGGCGAAACTTGCGGTTGGCGAGATTGTACGTGACGCTCGCCACGGCTTTGGTCGTTAGCTCGAGGATGGACCGGTTGTTGTTGTCGAGGTTGTCGCACCAGCGCCGGCGCCGGTCGACGCAGCCACCGTTGAAACTCGGTATTTTCCCTTCGTAGTTTCCGAGGAAGCCGCCCCAAAGCCGGGTCTCCCAGTCGTGTTTGCAGCAATCCTGTTGCGTCAGGATGCCGGTGTTGGGAACTCCCGCGAGGCTGAACGAGATCGAATCGGTGCCGTTGTTGTTGCCGTGGCGCGAAATGACGCCGGCGCGCCGAAAGAAGTCGGTAAAGTAGTCGTTGCCGACCTTCGACTCCGGAATGACGTTGGGAGGAAACTCTTTCGCCCGGCGCGCGTTTGCCGGGTCGGCGATGAGGATGTCGTAGTTCGGGGTGGCCGTCACGTCCACGTCCACGTCGAAGACGATCTGGCGCAGCTGCCCCTTCGTCAAGTGCTTGACGTAATAACGGGAACCGAGCAGCCCGAGCTCTTCGCCGCCGAACCAGACGTAGCGAAGGTGATTGCGCGTCGGCGTCTTCGCCATCGCGAGCGCGACGTCGAGCATCGAGGTTGACCCCGACGCGTTGTCGAGCATGCCGGCACCGTAGATGGAGTCGAGGTGGCCCTCGACGACAACCACGTGGTTTGGGTCGCCGAACGGCGAATCGGCGATGACGTTGTAGTCAATGTTGCTGCGCCGGTCGGTGGAGAGCTCGACGGGCTCGCCGGTCTTGGGGACGACGGCGCCGCCGTGTAAGAACTTTCGGTAGTCGTATGGCTGGATTCGCACGTCGTAACCCGCGCTTCGCATGAGGCCCGCGACGTAGGCCACGGACGCCGCGTAGCCTGGAGTGCCCGTGTCGCGGCTTCCGTGACCGTGTCGATCGGGATGCTCGTCGGCAATTTCCTGAAAGTGCGTGAGGATTTGCCAGAGCGACACCCTTTGGATGCACTCCTCGACCTTCGCGAGTGTATCGTTGACGCGTTGACGGCACGATTGGCGCAAAACCTGCGAGGGCGACGTTCCGCTATCGGGCACGAGTGCGGATCGCGGCGCGGCCGGCTGGCATGCCGCGAGAGCGGCGGCGAAGGCGCACGCGAGCGAACGCGAGCGAAGCGAGTGGTGCATCTCTAATACGGATCTTTCGAATAGACGGGCGACTTCGAGCCGTCGACCGTGACTAAATACCACGGCTCGTTCGTACGCTTGTGCAAGAGATCGAGACGCTCGCCGCTGCGCGCAACGTGCGAGATGGCGACGGTATACCGCAGCGGTTGGCCCGGCCGAAGGTTCGGCTGCGCATCCGCACGCACGAGATACGCGCCGCGCCCGCCGGGCCCGTTGAGCAGCGTAGCGGTGCCGTCGGGATCGACGACCACCGAACTCGCTTCGTCAATGCCCAACCCGTACACCGTGCGCGCACCGGGCAACAGCGCATCCTGCACGATGCGCGCGAGGAAGGCGATGAGGCGGCCCAGCCGGTCGCGCGTGACGAAGTGCGTGTCGGTGATCGTGTCTGCGAGCGGCGGCCAGGCGAAGAGTCCGGTGGTGAAGCTGATGCGCGGCTCCAGCGGATCTGCGGCGGCGTCGCGCGTGGCCGTGACGAGGTTGAGGCGATCGCCCGTCACCGAATCGTAGACGACCGCGCCTTGAATCGCTAAGCCGGCACTGCCGCCGCCGACGACGCCTCCGCGCGCGTAGACGCGCTTCACCGCGTCCATCAACGCGCTTCCCTTCCAGCCAACATAATGTGCCTGGTCGCCGCCGGCGAAGTAGACGGCGTCGGCGCCGTCCACGAGTCGTGCTACGGAATCGATCTGCTCGCGCGGCGCGCACGGCGGGATGAGCACCGTCTGCACCGACGCGAAGTTGCCGTCGCGGTAGAACTGCCGATAGTACGTGTCGCCGGGGGACGTTCGCAGGATCACGACGTTGGCGCCACGCGCAGGAGTTTCGCCGACGAGCCGATCGTGCAGCCACGCGAGCGACGCGGGCGGAGCTAGCAGCGCCCCACCGCCGTCGAGCACCAATCCGGGGCCATGAAGCACCGCCGTTCGCGCGTACGCGCCGTATCGCGGGAAGATCGTGACGCCGCATGGTTGCGGCGACGCGGCCGCGATGAGCGCTGCGAGCAGAAGGGGCATGGTAGTGTCGTCCTTCATCGTTCGACGGAGTTTATCCTGAGCTCAGAATGACACGAGGGAGCCGAGTAGAAAACAGGCGGAGCGTACGGAGGTGAGGCATGCGTTGGATTGCGATCGTGCTGTGCTGTTGCTTGGGGCTCCTTGGATGTGGAGGCTCGGGCATGCCGGGCGTAGGGTCGCCGGCAGCGACCGGAGGAACCGGCGTGAAGAGCGCGAGCGTTCCCATCATCGCGGGCTGCCAGATCTTCCCCACGAACAACTGGTGGAATACCGACATCTCGAAGTATCCACTCGATAAACTGTCCGACGCCTACATCAAGGCGCTTCCCGGAAATCTCCACCCCGACTTCGGGCAGAATCCGGACTACGGAATCCCATTCAATATTGTGCCGAGCACGCAGAAGAAGGTGCCGGTGACTTTCTACTACGGCTCGCAGAGCGATCCGGGGCCGTATCCGATCCCGCCGAACGCCCAAATCGAGGGCGGCCCGCATTCAAACGGTGACCGGCACGTGCTCGTGCTGCAGCGCGGGGCTTGCAAACTCTACGAAATGTGGCGGGCATTTCCGGTCAATCACGGCGCGAGTTGGCGCGCCGGCTCCGGAGCGCTGTTCCATCTGAACAGCAATAAATTGCGTCCCGACGGTTGGACGTCAGCCGACGCCGCGGGCCTGCCCATTCTACCAGCGTTGGTGAAATGCGCCGAAGTGCAGTCCGGAGCGATCGATCACGCGCTGCGCGTCACGTTCGCGCAAACGCAGCAAGGCTTCATCCATCCTGCAACGCACTATGCCAGCAACAGCCGCCTGAAAACACTGCCGCCGATGGGTTTGCGCATTCGCATGAAGGCGTCGTACGACATAGCGCACATCACGGGGCAGTCGCACGTCATCGCGGTCGCGATGAAAACGTACGGGATGTTCGTTGCAGACAACGGCTCGAACTGGTACTTCCAGGGAGAAGGCGGCAGCGCGTCGTCGTGCTGGAACGATAACGACCTGAACCAGCTGAAGAGCGTGCCCAATACGGCATTTGAGGTCGTCTACACGGGGAAGATCCTGCGCCTGCCGGGACTTTAGCCCCGGTATCGGGATACTAGGCACACCGCGCTTTATCGGGATTTTTTAGGCGAAGGAAAAATTCACAAGGAGGGGCGCTATTCCCGCCAAACGATGTCCGCGCTCGCGGTTACTCCGTACGCTTGGGGAATCCCGGAGCAAGGACCGCTCTCACGGGCGGTCCTTTCGTTATCCGTGCGGAAGACCTCCAAATGAAGACATTTCGCATCGCATCTCTGCCCATAACTTTCGCGCTCCTCGCCCTCGCAGGCTGTGGTTCTTCGCATCTGCCAGGACTCGCGCCGGCGGCCGGCTCTTCTCAGGCGCAGCGTCTCGGCGAGGCCGCTCGCGGCAGCGAACGCGTTCTCTACAGTTTTACGGGTTACAGCGACGGCGGTAACGCGGCGACCGGACTCGTGCTGGACTCGGCGGGCAATCTGTATGGAACGACGGTCGTCGGCGGAAGCGCCAACTGCGGCACCGTGTTCAAGCTCGCGCCGAGATCCAGCCCGCCGTGGACCGAGAGCGTGCTCTTCAGCTTCGACTGCTACGGGACGGGAAAGAACCCGCACGGCGGCGTGACGTTCGATCGCGCGGGCAACCTCGACGGCACGACGGTGAACGGCGGAGGCGGCGGGTCGTGCGGAAGCTCGGGCTGCGGCGTCGTCTTTCAAGTCAGCGGCAGCAACGAGCAACCATTGTATAGCTTCAGGGGCGGCAACGACGGCTTCGGCCCCGGGTCGCCGGTGACGATCGGCGCGAAGGACGTGGTGTACGGCACCGCGCCCGACGGCGGTGCGGATTCCCAGGGCGTCGTGTACGCCGTGTCGCGCAAGCACGGAAACTGGCACCAAAGCGTGCTACATCCGTTTACCGGCGGAAGCGACGGCGGCACCGGTTCGCTCGGCGCGCTGCTGTTGCTCTCCGGTGATCTGTACGGAGTTGCGGAGACGGGCGGCGCGCACGGCGCCGGCACCGCATACCGGCTTTCGCCCGCCGGAGGAGGCGCGTGGAAGTTCACGCCGCTCTACCAGTTCAAGGGCGCGCCGGATGCAGGGTCACCGTATGGCGGCTTGATCGCCGACGCCTCCGGCAATCTGTATGGAACGACCTATTACGGCGGAGCAAACAACCTCGGTTCGGTGTTTGAGTTGAGCCCCGCGAAAAGAGGCCGCTACCACGAGCGCGTCCTGTACAGTTTTAAAGGCGGCCGCGACGGGAGCTCGCCAACGAGCACCCTGATCTTCGGGGCGAACGGCGTGCTCTACGGCACCGCGTCCGCCGGCGGCGGCTCATGCGGCTGCGGCACGATTTTCAAGCTGAATGTAACCACCGGAAAAGAGAAGACGTTGCACCGCTTCGGCAACGGCGCGGACGGCGCGAATCCGTATTACGGATTAGCGCGCGATCCGAGCGGCAACTTCTACGGCGCGACCGTTGCGGGCGGCAGCGCGAATCAAGGCGTAGTTTTCGAATATACGCCGTAGCGCGGCGCGACAGCCGTCGCCACATTAAGAAACATTATCCTTCGCGCGCGCCGGACTGAAGGAAAATCGAGCTTGTCGTTGCACCGCTAGAAGACCCAAGCCACCCCAAAACCTCAAGCGGAGCATTCAGTGAGCAAGCTCATCGTGTTCGTCGGAGTGTTACTCTTTCTTGGAGCGTTTGGAGCAGCGTTTCAACTATTTGGGCGATATAACTACGTCGTTGACGGCCAAGCGGTCTGGCGGGTCGACCGATTGACGAATCACAGTTGCCTCATGGTGCAACAGCAGTGCGTCATCCCGACGCACAGCCCCAGCAGCAGCACGAGCCTGAGTACGAGTACGAGTACGTTGTACCGAGGCTCGGGCGGCCACGCGAAAAAGACCTAAGGCTCGTCGGCGGATCGCTGCGCGCCGCTACTAGGCCGTAATGGCAGTGATGTCGTCGACGCAGCGTGCGATCGCAACTTCTAACGTTCCAGTTCCCCGCATGTAGGGAAGCCAATGGGTTTCGAGCGCTTGATAATAGCGCGGCCACGTCCGGCCGAAGAGTCCGGGCTGCATCCAAACCATCGTGTATTTTATACCGGACCTGGTCGCGATTTCCTCAACGAGCTTTCCCGGAGTGTACATGATGACGGCGTGCCAGAATTGATCGGGCGCCGGGCGGTTGAGCCTGTCGGCTTCGGCAACGACTGCCATGCCGATGGTTCCTCGGTTTGGATCGGCGATCGAGTGTGAGGCCTCGTGAAACAGAACGTCCAATCCTCCCATCCCGCTTTCCGATGGATCCTGGACGGACATAACAATGTGAACGAAGCCGGGCGCGTTATTGCTGTACGAACCCTCCCATTGCGCGTACGGTACTACGTCTACCACGTATGGCTGTGCGAGCCAAGGCGTCTGGTAGATGCTGCGCAGCTGCCGCGATAACAGGGAGCCGTTGCCGGCGAGGAGCTTGCTGAGATCTTCGATGAAACCACGGTTTGAGGCATCGTGGCGTTCCCAAAGCGACGTTCGATACGCGGGCGCCGCTGTTTGCAGAGCGACGCGCATGGCCCCGGGAAGTTTTTTTGAAAGAGGCGACGCTGCGTCGCCGGAGATCTCGTTGTCGGCGTCCATTAGAGCGTCGTCGAATACAAAACTCAGCGAAGCGTAGCGGTCACGGTAGATCCGGAGCGCGCGGTACCATGATTCCCGGCTGTTTTGTGTGACCTGCCGCAAGTCTCTAAAGGCGGCCGCATCGATGACCGAGAGCCTCTCCGAGCCGCTTCCGTAGACCGTTTCTAGGACCTGAGCCTGATAGTAGAGCGTGTGGTGAAGGTTTTGCCAAAAACCGCTTCGGAACTGGAAAGACGGCTCGGCCGCGCTTGCGGCGATCTGCGTCGGCGATGCGATCGCGGCGACTGCCGCGATAGAAGAAGCCGCAAACGTTGCGCGATTCATAACACTTTAAGACGTCATTGTGTGTCGACGGGTTCGTTCGACGGTGGCTCGTGCAGAAAGTACGATAGCGGGTACTTCGAAGGAATCGCGCTGAACCTGCGCGGCTGCTGACGGAAGTCGAAGGCCGCACCCAAACTCGCTGCGCGCTGGTCGGTGTAGCCTTGCGACGGCGGTCCGATACTGCCGAGCCCGTAGACCTTCTCGATAAACTTCAGAATGCTGGCGAACTCATATTGCGTGCTATCGACGAAGCCGTGTTTGGCGTAGGGCGAGATGATGAGGCAAGGAACGCGAAAACCGAGGCCGCGATAATCGAGCTGCGGTGGTTTCGCATTATCGTACCACCCGCCCCAATCGTCCCACAGTACGATGATTGCCGTGGAATTCCAATACGAACTCGCTCCGATCGCATTGATTATCGATGCCACCCAGGAAGGCCCTGCGTCGCTGCCCTTTGCCCAGGGGTGATCGGAGTCGGGGAGGCTCGGCGTGACGAAGCTGACCGCGGCCAAGTTTCCGGCGCCCGGATCGGTTAATATCTTCGTCTGCGGTGCGATGATGTTGTTGCTCCAGTCGGCGCCGTACCGTACGTACTTCATCGCTTCAAACGGCTCCCAGACGCCGGCGTTCAGTTTTTTGTGGGCGTAGTACTTCCACGAAACGCCGGCGCTATCGAGCACCTCGGCGATCGATCTCCACTGGTCGAAACACGGGAACGGGCCTTTATTCAGCTCGAGTTTCTGTGCGGAGGTTACGTACGAGCTCTTCGTGCCCGGCGGCGAATCGCAATCGAAGGGTCCCGCCGTAGGATTGTTGATCTCGGCTTCAGATGGTGACTGGTGGATGTTATCGGTCCCGGCGACGAGCGTCAGATGTCCGGTGAAACTGCCGCCCCACTCCGTCGGAAACATTTCGTCGGCGAGCACGTACTGCTGCGCCATGTCCCAATACGGTTTGATCAGGGACCGCTTGACGTACGTATACGCCGGATACGGTCCCCATTTGCCCGACGTTCCGAGCTTGGAAAAGCCGTCCATGTTTCCCTTATCGTACTCGAGCTGGGACTTCTGCCAGTCGTGCCCGATGTCGGGATCGTCGAAGGTGATCGGCCGGAGCCGAATCGAGATGTCTCCAGGAGGACATTGCGAACTCGGGCCGAGACGCGAGAGGCGTCCGCTGACGCGCGGTCGCGCCGTCGCGCTTCGCGCTGGTACCCCGCACCCGGTCGGCGGCGCGTCGGCGCCTGGATAGCCGGCGAAGAAATTTTCGAGGCTGCGATTCTCTTGAATGATGACGACGACATGGCTGATGAATCGGCTCGGAACTTCGCTTTGCGGCAGGGCGCGCATCAAAACCGCAGGCGCACCGCTGGGAGAAGAGCACGCGGCTAGAACGATCAGACCCAAGAATGCAAGGACGAAAAACCGAACTCGCCGCTCCATCGTCTGAAATGTTTGAGGAGACTCAGCGCTCCCCTCTCCAACGCAGACTGAAATGGCGATTACGCAAACCGGTCGAAGTAATCGTGCAAAAGGGGGACGGATGGTGAAAACTTTTGCTGCGGTGCTTCTAGCCTCGTCGATAGCGGGGTGCGGAAACGGAAGCACGCCGCCGAGCCCATCGCCGGCGACAGCGGTGCAGCGAATGCACG
>Ga0213876_10002388_pt1 | contig 11053 bp, 7 predicted proteins | sample BarmaccomBMRX_R9_FD_160113 | JGI IMG/M metagenome (GOLD analysis project Ga0213876, IMG submission 160113) | Root-associated microbial communities from Barbacenia macrantha in rupestrian grasslands, the National Park of Serra do Cipo, Brazil - RX_R9 | ecosystem: Host-associated > Plants > Roots...
TGTCGCCATCAAACAGGAGGGCGTCTTTATGTTGAAGGCTCCAACTTCCTCCGCCCGGTATTCACGCGCAGAAACTTTCACGGGAGCCGCCTGCTCCAGCACGCTGCATGACGCCGTATTCTGTCGCGCGGTTATGTTGGCAGTTTCGCAATGGTCAAAAGCGGCTCCCCTCCAGGCGTTGGGCATGCGACGTCGTGTTCCTTACGAGGACGAGAATAGTTCTCTACCGACCCTCCGCTACCTCGTTCCCGGCACCCCGCTCGATCACGCCGGCGATACCTTTTTGGTTGCTCATCAGGGGACCCATATTCCAAATGATAAATCCTCCGTCGCTTCGTGGCTTGATCGTCCGCTCCAAGGTGATTTGATGTGCGATCTCGCTCGCGGGCCAGCCGGAGAGCTTGTCCAACGTGATACTGGGATAAATCGGGACACCTTGTGGATTCACCGACGAACTACGCCACCAAGCCAGTAGTGCCGAATAGCTTTGAGGGCTGGCATCTCGCCAATAAAGCTGCGGCGAGAGGTAATCGACCCAGCCTTCTCGCATCCATTTAACCGGATCGGCATAGAGATCGCGATATTGGTCTAGCTCCGCGTGAACCGAGGCAGGTTCTCCTCGGGTATAGATTCCAAACGGGCTTACCCCGAACAAAGCCCTTGGTCGGGTCGCCTTCACCGTTTCATGCAACTCGTTGATGAGAAGATCGACATTGTGCCGCCGCCAATCGTCCAGACTGAGTGCGCCCCCTTCCGACCTGTACCTTGCATAAGTGCTACTGTCGGGAAAGTAGCCGCGCGGATTTGCCCGAGACGGATAAGGATAAAAATAGTCATCCAGGATCACCCCTGCGACTGCGTAGCGATCTAGCAGATCTTTTACTACCGCGGTCACATGCTTGCGCACGGCGGGATCGCCTGGGTCGAGCCAAAGCGATGAACCCACACGCCGGACAGCACCGCTTAAGGTGTAAGCTTCATGCGTCGAGGCTCGAGGCTGGCTGGAGTTTGTCGCCGCCCGATACGGATTAATCCAGGCGTGAATCGAAACGCCAAAGCGAGATCCCTCCTGGAGAAAGACTTGGAGAGGATCGTATCCCGGAGACTCACCTTGAACCCCGGTCAAGTAGCGGCTCCATGGTTCCAGCTCAGATCGGTAAAGAGCATCGCCTTCTGGCCGCACTTGGACCATTAAAGCGTTGAGGCCCGATTTCTTCGCGGTTTCAACAATGCCGGCGATTTGCCGTTCCTGTTCTTCGACTGAAAGGCCAGCCCGGGTGGGGAAGTTGATGTTATAGACAGAAGCGACCCAGCCAGCTCGGAAATCGCTGGCCTTGGCACTGAAAAAAGAGAGAAGCGAAAACGAAAGAACGACTGCAGCACTGCGGTACAGCATATGCGGTGCAGATTAACAGGAGCTAGCAGAGTTGCAATGCAAGAGGGATAGCCGCGAAAACCAAAGAAAGGAAAATCTCACGCAAAGACGCAAACGCGCAAAGGTCGAAACAGAAAGAACAAGATAGCCATCAAAGATCGGATCAGTAGCCTTTGCGATTCCAGAACTGTACTTGCAGCAGGCAAAGGGCACGTCAGATGCCAAGGTTCAGAATTACGATATCGAACCCTCGCCACCCGGTTTGCCGCTGTCTTCCTCTCTGTCTTAACCTTTGCGCCTTTGCGTCTTTGCGTGAGGTTTTTCCGTCTACCCTTTACCTGGAGCGGCCTCGCTCTCAAGACCGCTCCAGGGTACCCCCAACCGCTATGCTGCTAACGCCGGACCGAAATCCGTTCGATTCGCTGTGCAAGGAACTATCACCAGATTGATCCGAGATACGCCCGGCAAGGGTTGATACCCCTCCAAGCCAGGAACTAGCACTAACAAAGGTCCACCTTCTTCGGTCGAAAGAAATTGCCCGTTCCGTTCCCAAACCAACCCGATCTCTTGGCTTTGAAGCTCTCCAATCGGAATCGAAAAAACTCCAGTAGCAGGCCCCGAACCGATGAACTCGATATAATGGGCTTGACCAGATATTCCGACAAACTCGATGAGATCATTAAGCGAACAACCCACCCACGATTTTTGCTCCGCCGAGAAACGATCCGCTTGGCCGCTGTCAAAAGATCGTTCGTTGAAATTGAAATGGAGGTCTTGCAGGCTGAATTGTTGGGTCCGGCTAACGAGCCCGGCAATGGTCAACCGAAAGGCGTTGTTCCGGCCTTGGACGGCGAGCACCGTCGAAGCATCGTGGGGGAGCGCTTTCATAGCGGCATAATACCCTACTTATTTAGTAGGGCAAACTTTTTTTCGCAAATTACAACCGCGAACGCACACGAAGCTCAGCCCTCACCCTAATCGGAGGGGCGTCGCATTCCGCGTTTTATCCCGGGCGGATGTTAAGATGCGACGCCCGGGGAAATTGCGTCGTTGTAGTCGTGCTGTGCTGAAACGGGTAGAGTGAGTGGAAGTTCAACCTCGAACCGCCGACGTGGCCAGGGTTTCGGGGCGTCGCGTCTCTTCGAATGTGTCAGCTAAATGCGATTCCAGGCGTCGACACCCGTCTTAGCTAAAACGCGGAATGCAACGCCCCTCCGATTTGTGTGATGCCGAATTTCGCGTCCTTACCCGCCTAAAATGGGGTTGCATGTCTTCTTTCGCGTCCATTCGCGGCCCAATTCGCGTGCGTTCGTGGTTTAAATCGCTGCTATCCCTGACGTATCAGCAAACCTTTCGTGCCCGAGTTCGCGGTTTAGGAACTCTACCGTTAGAGCTCGGTAGGCGGTGGCGCCGATTCCATTCGAATCATATTCGATGATCGGTTTGCCGAAGCTCGGTGCTTCACCCAAGCGAACGGAACGCGGGATGATCGTTTGATAAACGAGTTTTTTGAAGTGGTTGCGCACCTCATCGACCACTTGTTGACTCAGATTCGTCCGACCGTCGAACATGGTCATGACGATCCCAGCAATCGTAAGCGTGGGATTCACCGCGCGGATCTGGTCGATGACGTGAACAATCTTGGAAAGACCTTCCAGGGCAAAATACTCGCACTGCAGAGGAATGATCAGTTGGTCGGCAGCCGCTAAGGCATTGGTCATCAGGATGCCCAGCGATGGAGGACAATCCAAGAAGGCGTAGTCGAAAGCCTTTTGAGCCAGCATCGACCGAGTCGCCGTTCTTAGCCGGGTAAGATGGTCCTCCAGACGAGCAACCTCGACTTCGGCTCCCGCCAAATCGAGATCCCCTGGCACCAGAGATAACCCTTTGTACCGGGTGACCGCGATCTTGTCTTCAACCTTGGCGTAACCGATGAGCGCAGGGTAAATGCTGTTGCCTGAGCCGGTCTCGAAGCCAATCGCACTGGTCGCATTGGCCTGGGGATCGAGGTCGATGAGCAATACGCGTTTGCCTTTCTCAGCTAAGCAGGCCGAAAGGTTCACCGCCGTGGTCGTCTTACCCACACCGCCTTTCTGATTGGCAATCGCGAAGAGCTTCATTCGAACAGCTAGTTTGATTCCAGGTAGGGCACAAGCAAAGGAGAATCTTAAAGAAAGGAGTTCAGGAGTTCAGGGCGGTGCGGGGACGCTGATTAAAATTTCAAGCGAAAACGGACAGGCGAGGGATCAAAACGCAAATTCAATACTCTGGTTGTGCCCTCGTAAAGATGATCGAACTCCTGAACTCCTTGAACTCCTTGAACTCCTGAACTCCTGTAAGTATGGATCGGATCGAAATCACCGAGCGTTTCTTGATGGATACCGGTGGGTGGCAAGCGATGAAACATGCTCGGGCGCTGGTCGAGATGGGCAGAGTGGTCAGCGCAGCCTACAGCTCGCCCGTGCTTCGCGGCCTGGTGCGTGAGGGAACGACTGAGTATCGGGCGGGAATGAAGATTCGCACCAAGAGTGATGTCGAAAACCTCTGTTCCTGTCGCGAGTCGCGAGAGTGGGGGACAATCTGTGCGCACTCGTTGGCTGTAGGGCTCGCTTTCATCCGGCCCAAACCGGCCGCGATACCACCGGCTCAAACGCCCGCTCCACCGCGCCAACTCAAGCCAGTTCTAAAGTTGGATGGAACAGAAAACCGGATTGAAGCCAATTTCATCCTTCCGCCCACTTTCCTCAATAGCTGGGACCGGAACCAGGTAATGATCGGATGCGAAGTTGAAACGGGTGGAAAAAGAGTGTTGGCAAGCGCACTTTCGCCGGACCTTTCCTTTTCCTGTTCTGAGATCGATCTCCGCGTCTTGGAAGGCTTAAGGACCTATACTGATGGACGGCTTCCGGGGATGCTGACGCTTTCGCGGGACCAATTTCTGGAAGGCTTAGCCCTCCTGGTTCAACACCCTAGGATCACTATTGGGCGAACCACCCCGGTAGCGGTCAAGTCCGATGGAATTAAGCCTCGGTTAAGAGTCGAGGAACTGCCGGATCGCCGCCTGAAGCTGAGCGTCGAAATCGGCCCAGGTAGCGAGGCACGGTCAACCGGGGCGACTCGTACTCTTTTGCTAGGCACAAACAGTGCATGGCAATGGGCGGAGAATCAGTTTCAACCTTTGGCTCGAGGACTACCGACTGCTTATTTCCCGCTGCTTCTGCAGCCGGTTATCCTGGCAGCGGATCAGAGCGAAGGTTTTGTCCTCAGAGAACTCCCGTCCTTGGCTGCCTTTTTTGAAGTCGAAGGCCACGTCGGTTTTAAGCCTTCCGAGCCAGGCACGCCCGAGATCTTCGGCACCTTCGAAGGTTCGCTCAATCATCTGACGGCCAAACTTCAGTTCCTCTACGGCAAACGCATGGTGACTTTCGGAGCGACACCGGCCACCGAGACTTTTGTTTATGAGGTCGGTTCGAAAACCTATTCTCGAAATAATGGGTTCGAACAGAATACCGCCGGTGTCTTGCGCGAGGCCGGTTTTCAAGGGCCCAGCGCCATAGGTGATTTTGTATTACAGGGACAAAACCAGATCCTGCGCTTTTTCGCGGTAGTCCTTCCTGAGTTGCAAAAGAAATGGAAAGTCTCGATCGGTTCGCGTTTCCAAAATGTGACCCAGCGTTTGGAACGGATTACTCCGAAACTGGACGTAGTCGGTTCCGGCGAAGATTGGTTTGAACTCTCATACAGTCTGGAGTCGGAACGCGGTGATCGCTTTTCCGGCAGCGATATCCAACGGCTGCTGCAGGTTGGGCAAGGATTTACCAAACTCCGCGATGGTACGCTGGCGGTATTTGATCCGGCCAAGCTGGAGGAGTTCCGCGATATCATCCAGGACTGTTATCCGACTCAGCTTCAACCGGGGCGGTATCGGATATCCCGGGCGCAAGCAGGGTTCATCGACGGCGCAGCTCGGGATCTTGGCGCTACGATTGGGGCCACCACCGAATGGCGGCAATGGACCGACTCGCAGCAACAGTTAAAGCCGCTACAAGCGCTGCCTTTAGGGTCGCTCGAGACCGTGCTTCGCCCTTACCAGAAAGAAGGCGTGTACTGGCTGCATTTTCTCGCTGAGAACCGCCTGGGCGGGATTTTGGCGGACGAAATGGGGTTGGGAAAAACCGTGCAAACGTTGGCCTTTCTCAGATCGGTGGCCGGTACTTCGTTGATTGTTTGTCCGGCTTCATTGCTGTTTAACTGGCGACGGGAAGCAGCTCGATTCGTTCCTGAGTTGAAACTGCTTACGTTAGAGGGCGCTGACCGGCACGCCCGATTCGAGGAATTGTCTCGGCATAATCTCGTGCTGACCAGCTATCCATTGCTGCGGAGAGATTCTATCCTGTACCGTGAATTTCATTTTGGCGCTGTGATTTTGGATGAGGCGACGCACATTAAAAATCCAGACACGCAAAACGCTCAGGCAGCCATGGCGCTTCGCGCGGATCACCGATTCGTCCTGACCGGAACGCCGGTGGAGAATTCGGTGCGCGATCTTTGGTCGATCATGAACTTCGCGTTACCCGGTTATCTGGGGGATCGGGATGAATTCAGAGAACGATATGAGCTACCGATTAACCGTGGCTCGCAGCCGGAGCGGGAACGATTGGCCAAACGGCTCCGGCCGGTGATGTTGCGCCGGCTCAAGAAAGAAGTGGCGCGTGATCTGCCGGAAAAGATTGAGCAAATCGCCTTTTGCGATCTGACGGCCGAACAACGAGAGCTTTACGCCAAACTGCAGCGCGAGGGCCGTCAAAAAGTCGAGACCCTGGCTAGCGAAAAGAAGAGCGGCGCTGCTCGGGTTGCCATGTTGACGGTATTACTCCGTTTGCGTCAGGCTTGCGGCGATCTCCGGTTATTGGGCGAGACGCCGGAAAACCGTTCTGGAAAGCTGGATCTATTGATGGAGCTTATCGAAGAGGCGATGGACGGTGGTCACCGGATATTGGTGTTTAGCCAGTTTGTCACCATGCTCCGCTTGATCGAGGAGGAACTTAAGAACGAAGAAATCAATTATTGCTATCTCGATGGCGAAACCAAGGATCGGGCCGGCGTAGTTGACCAGTTTCAATCCGGGTCCGAAATACCGGTCTTCTTGATCAGCCTGAAAGCTGGCGGCACCGGGCTGAACCTGTCGGCTGCCGACACCGTCCTGCACGTGGATCCCTGGTGGAACCCCGCTGTTGAAGATCAAGCCACCGACCGAGCCCACCGGATCGGACAGACCCAGGTTGTGACTTCCTACAAACTGATCACCCGCGGCACCGTGGAGGAAAAGATCTTGGATCTCCAAAAAAAGAAGCGCGAGATCATCGACGCCACGGTCGAGAGCGAAGAACCGCTGATGACCGGCCTTTCCATCGAAGAAATTGCGAGTTTGCTCGAAGAATAGTGGGACGCTGCCGGCGAGTCTCTCTTTTGAACCTAACCGCCACCGATAAGAATGCGCTCCAAGCAGTCGGCCGCGTTGCCAAACAACACGAAGCGGAGCTTTGTGCCTGCCTGAATTCCGGCGAACGAGAAATGCTGGAAAAGCTTTTGGCCAGGTTGCCGAACAGCAGAGACTCAGGCCGGCGATCCATCCCGGTTATCGGCGTTTAGGCGAGCGGAAGGGATGCTAAGAGCCTGTAGCTCAATCCGACTCGCACAATACGAACATAGACCCCCAGACAGGAATTGAGATCTTACCCTTCGTTACCTTCGTTTCCTTCTGTAAAAGACCTTCTGTCTCTGCGGCCTTTGTGATCCTTCCATAATTGTGATCTCCTCCTAACTCCTCCTCGATTTGCTGCCCGCGCGACTTTAGTATCCTTTCAGACCAAATCGCTGGAACTCGCAAAATGAACGAAGACTATCAAGATCGATGGACTGCCGTGGACGAATATCTGACCGATTTGTTGATCCCTTCCGACCCGGTCCTGGATGAGGCACTTGAAGACAGCGATGCAGCCGGGCTCCCGGCCATTAGTGTAACGCCGACTCAAGGAAAGCTTTTGTGGCTGTTTGCTCGCCTGATCGGCGCGCGCAAGATCTTGGAGCTCGGCACTCTTGGCGCTTATAGCACGATTTGGTTGGCTCGAGCTTTACCTAAGGACGGTCGCTTGATTACCATAGAGGCGAACCCGGAACACGCGGAGGTAGCGACCGATAACCTTCAACGGGCAGGCCTTAGCGACCGAGTTGAGCTGCGGGTTGGCCGCGGATTGGATCTGTTACCCGTATTGGCCACAGAAGGGATCGCACCCTTTGATCTCGTCTTTATCGACGCGGATAAGGTTAACACCGCCGATTACTTCGTTTGGGCGCTGAAATTGTCTCGCCCTGGCACGCTCATCATTACCGATAACGTGATCCGTAAAGGAGCGATCGCCGATGCCAAGAGTAAAGACGCGAATGTCGCCGGCATGCGTCGTTTCTTCGAGCTGCTTGCAAAGGAAAAAGGGGTTTCCGCGACTGCCATTCAGACAGTGGGCAGCAAAGGATACGACGGCTTCGCGATTGCAATTGTGAATGGGTAGCGGCCGAACTTTCGAACATAAAGTCTCACGCAAAGACGCAAAGGCGCAAAGGTTAAGGCAGAAGCGAGGCTAGAGCCGACAATCCCGATACGTCGCGTTTGATTCCTTTAACTTTTTGCGTTTTTTGTGCAACTGAGGTTGCACATCCATCAATTCCGCGAGGAATTCCAGGTCTGACTGTGGTTGGGGCTACGCTGCCTTGTGCTTTTTTGCGGCTATTCTTACTGCCTTAACCTTTGCGCCTTTGCGTCTTTGCGTGAGATTTTGGCTTATGAAAGCGACCTTCCTAGGCCACGCGACAGTTTACCTCGAGACCAGCAAAACGAAGATTGTGATCGATCCGTTCTTGACGGGGAACCCTAAGGCGTCTGCTAAGGCAGATGATTTGGAACCGGATTTTATCGTGCTCACCCACGGGCACAGTGACCATATTGCAGATGCGTTGCCCATCGCCAAACGCACCGGCGCCACGATCATTTCGACCTTTGAGTTGGCATCCTGGCTGGGCTCTCAAGGCGCAAAAGCCTCGCCCCAAAATCACGGCGGCTGGTGCAAATATCCGTTCGGCGCCGTCAAATTCACGCAGGCGATCCATAGTTCATCGTTCCCGGACGAAAACGGTCGCCCGATCTATCTGGGTGAGCCCGCTGGCGCAATTATCCAGGTAGAGGGCAAAACCATCTTTCATGCCGGTGATACCTCTCTCTTTTCAGACATGAAATTGATCGGGGAGGATGTGGATATCGATCTCGCGTTTCTACCGATCGGCGAACATTTCGTCATGGGACCAAAAGACGCTGCCAAAGCCGTCGAATTCCTTCATCCAAAGTTTGTGGTGCCGATCCACTACGGGACGTGGCCGCCATTATTTGGTGACCCGAAAGAATTTGCCCGTCTAGCCGAAGGCAAAGCGAAGGTTGCGATCCTGCAACCCGGCGAAAGCCTGGAAGTGTGAGAAGTGAGCGGTGAGGGGAGCGCATTTGGTGGGGCGAGGCTCCCGAATTGCCGCGGACATTCAGCAGGGCCGAACGTATTGAACGAAGAGCCGATTGATCAGGCCTGAGACCGCGCCGAGCTGTATCTACCGTTGCGCCCACAGCGTTAAGCCGTGCGACGCACCAGGGCGTGGTCGAGCGATAGGTCGCGGCTCGGCACATTTCATTCGACGATAACGCTGCCCGGCAGGGTCAGGAGCAGCGGCTTCGGTATTGGGGTTAGGTCTTTCGGGAGCCTCGCCCCACCAAATTGGATACCAAAAAATACGTCAAAATTCAGGTTGAAACCGTAAGGATTCGGTTTCATTTCTTTATCACAACGAAAATCAAACGAAAGTCGACTGTCAACTTGACGCCCCCCAAGCTCAGTTCCCGGCACTGGCCCCAGAACCAGTGATTCAGTCTGTTCCCTAAGCCTCACCCATTTACTCATCACTGATTACTGACATACTGGTTACTGATCACTTCCTCTTTCCCCCCACCTCTCACCAATCACGTCTCATACTATGAACCGCACAGTACGACTAACCGCTGGCCAAACTCTCACCCGGTTCCTGGCTCGCCAATTCGTTGAACGCGACGGCCGCCAAAGCCGCTTTATCGAAGGCATTTGGGGTATCTTCGGTCACGGCAATGTTGCTGGCTTTGGTCAAGGCATTGCCGAATTGGCTCGCGAAGAAGGGTTACCCTTTTATCGACCTCAGAACGAACAGGGCATGGTCCATTTGGCCGCCGCTTTCGCTAAACATCGAAACCGACTCGCAACATTTGCCTGTACGACTTCAATCGGACCCGGCGCCACGAATATGATAACGGGCGCGGCGGCGGCTAGCGTCAATCGGATACCCGTTTTGCTTTTGCCAAGCGATTATTTCGCCAATCGCATTCCCGACCCGGTGCTCCAACAGTTGGAGCATCCTCTAGAAAGAGATGTCAGCGTTAGCGACGCGTTCCGGCCGGTTTCGAAGTTTTTCGATCGCATCACTCGGCCTGAGCAATTGTTGGCCAGCCTACCGGAGGCCTTTCGCATCTTGACCGATCCTGCCGAGACTGGCGCGGTCACGATTAGTCTACCGGAAGACGTTCAGGCCGAAGCCTACGACTATCCGGTCGAGTTTTTCGAGCGTCGGATTTGGCATGTTCGCCGGCCATTGCCAGAGCCGGAGCTCATTCGCAAGGCGGCGGAGCTGATCGCCGGATCATCCAAGCCGTTGATCGTTTCCGGTGGTGGTACAATCTACGCGGGAGCAACGGAAGAGCTGCGAGCGTTTGTCGAAGAATTCGGGATCCCGATCAGTGAGACGCAGGCCGGGAAAGGGGTACTCAATTGGAACCATCCCCTAAATGCCGGGCCGGTCGGCTCGAACGGCTCCACCAGTGCGAACCGATTGGCCGTGGACGCGGATGTGGTGATCGCGTTAGGCACTCGGTTGAGTGATTTCACCACGGCCTCGAAGTCCGCTTACCAGAACCCGTCGGTTCGTTTCATCGGTATCAACGTCGTACCGATGGATGCGAATAAACTGGCAGCATTGCCGGTAGTGGCCGATGCCAAAAGGGCTCTGCCCGCGCTGGCTCAGGCGCTGCGCGAAATTGGTTACGGCGGTACCCCCCAAGAATATCGGAGCCAAGTACAATCACTAAAGGCGGAATGGGACGCCAAAGTCACCGACATCCGCACGGTGAAGAATGACGAACCGGGCAAGCTATCGGAAACAGCGGTGATCGGATTGGTGAACGAAAGCTTCGGCGGCAAAGCGACGGTGGTTTGCGCGGCGGGTGGTATGCCCGGCGAATTGCTTCGTCTCTGGCGGCCGGAAGATCCGAAAGCGTATCACCTCGAATATGGTTTCTCCTGCATGGGATATGAGATCCCGGGCGGACTTGGGGTGAAATTGGCGGAACCGGCGCGGGAGGTTGTGGTCATGGTTGGTGATGGTTCTTATTTGATGATGAATTCCGAGATTGTGACTGCGGTGGCGGAGGGAATTCGCATCACGATCGTGTTGGTCGACAACCACGGTTTCCAATGCATCCTGGGATTGCAGCGAGCGGTAGGAGTCGCCGATTTTGGAAATGAACTACGCTTTCGTGCTGAAAAAGACGGTGCGCCG
>Ga0213876_10002389_pt1 | contig 11050 bp, 8 predicted proteins | sample BarmaccomBMRX_R9_FD_160113 | JGI IMG/M metagenome (GOLD analysis project Ga0213876, IMG submission 160113) | Root-associated microbial communities from Barbacenia macrantha in rupestrian grasslands, the National Park of Serra do Cipo, Brazil - RX_R9 | ecosystem: Host-associated > Plants > Roots...
GGCGCCGGCGCATCCCGCCATCGCGCTCGATACGGTGCGCTGCGTCGGCGACACGGTGGCGATGGTGATCGCCGCCACGGCCGATCAGGCGAAGGACGCGGCCGAGAAGATCGAGGTCGACTACGAAGTGCTGCCGGCGCAGATCGATCTCGCCAGCGCGCTCGACGCCAAGGCACCGCAGGTGCACGGCGATGCGCCGGGCAACCTCTGCTACGACTGGGAGCTGGGCGACAAGGCCCAGGTCGACGCCGCCTTCGCCAAGGCTGCCCACGTCACCAAACTCGACCTGGTGAACAACCGGCTGGTGCCCAACGCCATGGAGCCGCGCGCCGCGGCCGCCGAGTACGATCGCGGCACCGGCAACTATACGCTCTACACCACCAGCCAGAACCCGCATGTCGCGCGGCTGGTGCTCTCGGCCTTCGTGCTCGGCATTCCCGAGCACAAATTGCGCGTCGTCGCGCCCGATGTCGGCGGCGGCTTCGGCTCGAAGATCTTCATCTACCCCGAAGAGACGATGCTCACCTGGGCGGCGGGCAAGGTCGGCCGCTCGATCAAGTGGACGGCGGAGCGCGGCGAGTCGTTCCTGACCGACGCGCATGGCCGCGATCACGTCACCCACGCCGAGCTGGCGCTCGACAAGGACGGCAAGATCCTCGCCTTCAAGGTCGACACCATCGCCAATCTCGGCGCCTATCTCTCGACCTTCGCCACGGCGGTGCCGACGTATCTGTATGCCACCTTGCTGGCCGGCCAGTACACGACGCCGGTGATCTACTGCAACGTGCGCGCGGCCTTCACGCACACCGCGCCGGTCGATGCCTATCGCGGCGCCGGCAGGCCGGAGGCGACCTACGTCATCGAGAGCATCGTCAGCAAGGCGGCGCGCGAGATGAACATCGACTCCGCCGAGCTGCGGCGGCGCAACTACATCGCCAAGGAAGCCTTCCCGTACCAGACACCGGTGGCGCTGACCTACGACTCCGGCAACTACGCGCCCATCCTCGACCAGGCGATGAAGCTTGCCGACTATGGTGGCATCGCTGCCCGCAAGGCGGCGTCCAAGGCGAAGGGCAAGCTGCGCGGCGTCGGCGTGTGCTCCTACATCGAGGCCTGCGGCATCGCGCCGTCGGCGGTGGTGGGATCGCTCGGCGCCGGCGTCGGCCTGTGGGAGAGCGCCCAGCTCAAGTTCAACCCCACCGGCAACCTGCAGATCCTCACCGGCTCGCACAGCCACGGCCAGGGCCACGAGACGACCTTCGCACAGATCGTCTCGGACAAGCTCGGCATCCCGCTCGACCAGATCGAGGTCGTGCACGGCGACACCGACAAGGTGCCGTTCGGCATGGGCACCTACGGCTCGCGCTCGCTGCCGGTGGGCGGCTCGGCGATCATGAAGGCGGCCGACAAGATCATCGCCAAGGGCAAGAAGGTCGCCGCGCATCTGATGGAAGCGTCGGAGGCCGACATCGTCTTCGAGAACGGCACCTTCAAGGTCACCGGCACCGACAAGGCGGTGCCGCTGGGCCAGGCGGTGTTCGCCGCCTACGTGCCGCACAACTACCCGGCCGACCTCGAGCCGGGCATGGACGAGAACGCGTTCTACGATCCGTCCAACTTCACCTATCCGTCGGGCACGCAGATCTGCGAGGTCGAGGTCGATCCCGATACAGGCGTCGTCGACATCGTGAACTTCGTCGCCGTCGACGATTTCGGCAACGTCGTCAACCCGATGGTGGTCGAAGGCCAGGTGCACGGCGGCATCGTCCAGGGCGTCGGCCAGGCGCTGCTTGAGGGCGCTGTCTACGACAAGGCCACCGGCCAGCTCCTGTCGGGCTCGTACATGGATTACACCATGCCGCGCGCCGACGACGTGCCGTCGTTCAAGCTCGGCTACGAAGTCACGCCGTGCCCGCACAACCCGCTGGGCGTGAAAGGTTGCGGCGAGGCCGGCGCGATCGCCGCACCGGCCGCCGTGATGAACGCGGTACGCGACGCGCTTGCCGCCGTCGGTGCCCAGGACCGAATCGAAATGCCAGCGACCCCGCAGCGCGTGTGGGCCGCGATTAACGCGCACTGAACCCACGCGCCCTGATCCAGGAGGAATGCGATGTACGATTTCGCCTATCACAAGCCGAAGTCCGCGGCCGACGCCGTCGCCCAGGTGAAGAAGTCGGACGAAGGCAAGTTCATGGCCGGCGGCATGACCCTGATCCCGACGCTCAAGCAGCGCCTGGCGCGGCCATCGGATGTCGTCGACCTCGGCGCCATCGGTGACCTCAAGGGCATCAAGGTCGACGGCTCCGGCGTCACCATCGGCGCCATGACCAAGCACGCCGACGTCGCCTCGTCGGCGGAGGTCGCCAAGGCGATCCCGGCGCTGGCCAAGCTCGCCGCCAACATCGGCGACGCTCAGGTGCGCAACCGCGGCACGATCGGCGGCTCGGTCGCCAACAATGACCCGGCGGCCGACTACCCGGCGGCGCTGGTGGCACTCGGTGCCACCGTGCACACCAACGAGCGCAAGATCGCCGCCGACGACTTCTTCAAGGGCATGTTCGAGACCGCGCTCAAGGACGGCGAGATGATCACCGCTGTGAGCTTCCCGGTGCCGAAGAAGGCCGCCTACATGAAGTTCCCCAACCCGGCCTCGCGCTACGCCATGGTCGGGGTGTTCGTCGCCGACACCTCGGGCGGCGCGCGCGTCGCCGTCACCGGCGCCGGCCCTGGTGTGTTCCGGGTCAAGGACATGGAAGCCGCGCTGGGCAAGAGCTGGTCGGCCGACTCGGTCGCCAACATCAAGGTGCCGGCCGGCGGCCTGAACAACGACATCCACGCCAGCCGCGAGTATCGCGCGCACCTGGTGACGGTCATGGCGAAGAGGGCGGTTGCTGCTGCGGGCTGATCGGACAGAATTCCCGATCTCGAAAGGGCCGGCCTCGCGCCGGCCCTTTTTTCGTGCCGCGAGCGTTTGGCCTGCGCCTCGGGGAGCCCGGAGGGCGAGTCTAGAACTTTAGCTGTCCACCTAACACGCTAGCTATGAGAGGTCGATCCCATTTTTCGATGACACGATCGGCATGAATTTCTAGTCCGTCGGAAGAAGTCCATGCGACGGGAGGTTGAAGATCCAAGAAAGCATACACAATCCAGTTCGCATATCCGTCCTTGAGGATGTCCTGTATCCCGCTCACCAGTTCATGCGTAAGGAACTCGAGCCGATAGATGGTGAGGTTCTGGTCTGCGTATCCGCTCTCCTCGTCGGAAAGAAAGTAGTCACCGTTTGCCTCAATGTCGCTCTTGCCATGTGTGCCAAGGTACGCGTCCAAGCGCTGATAGAGAGCTTCCCAGATCTCCGTGTCGGGCATTTCCGGATCGTCCTTTGCCTCCCAGGTGTCTTCGTGGCCGACCCAACCAATGTCATACGTACCGACCCGTGTGCCCTGCGGCCTGAGAACCGTAATGCGGCTCGACCATTCGTCGGGTCCGTCCGGTACCGACTTGCGAATGAGTTGAGTCCAGCGCCGGCACAGCGACACCGCAGTGTCTTCGGAAAGGTCCGCGGGTACGTGCGCGTAGAAACTGCGCACCTCCGGCTCCCAACCCACCACAACTCTGACGGGAGCGGTGTCGGCGGCGAGCTCTGCCATTTGAATTGCGATCGCTTTGATGTCGCTTCTTCTCATTGCTCTCCTAGGACTGTCGGAAAACCACTGATGTGCTTGTGGCAGTATGGTTTCGGGCGTTATGCAGCGAGACGCTTTTCATAGTCCTGCGCCAAACTCTCAAGCTGTCCCGCGCAATCGCCACGGAACGACGGCCCATGCATGATCGCCAGAGTTTTCGGCTTCAGCGCAGCGAGTCGCCGCAAGGTCGGCGCCGAGTTGGGGCCGATGCTGGCGAAGTTCATCATGCGCTCGACCTGGATCGCCGGCGACACGACCTCGCTCTCGGTCATCGCCGGCGCGGCGCCGACTTGGGTAAAGATATCGCTGCTGAGGAGGGTGCCGGTGGTCTCCTCGTACATCATGCCGGCTTCCCAATTGTGCGGCACATGCGGCGTGTCGAGGCGGCGCAGGCGCTTGCCGCCGATGTCGAGCACCTCGTCGTTGGCCAGCACGCGCGCCTCGCGATCGCAGACATCGCCCAGCCACAGGTTCACGCCCATGCGGCCGACCGCCGGCTGCGCCTTGGGCGCAGCGGCGAGGAACTGATCAAGCGCACCGCATTCGTCGGCCTCGACATGGCTGAAGCCAATCCAGCGTAGCTTGGCGATGTCCATCACCTTGCCGATCGCCGCCGACACGGCGGGGAAGAGGGCGCGCTGGCCGCAATGGAACAGGAATGGTTCCTCGCCGGCGATCAGGAACTGGTTGAAGGTGAAACCGGTGGGGCCGATCTGCGGCAGATAGGTCGAGATGCGGTAAATGCCGGCTTCGATCTCGTCGATGGTGCTCTGCATGGCTCACTCCGCGATACGGGCTAGTTCACATACCATCAGTATGTTAAATATCGATGGTATGGTGGATGTCAATGACTAAGACCCTGCGCGAGGAATATTCGGAGGCGACGCGGCGCGCGCTGCTCGCGGCGGCGCGTACGTTGTTCGCGGAGCAGGGGTATCAGGGCACCAGCATCGAGGCGGTGGTGCGCGCGGCGCGCGTGACGCGCGGCGCGCTCTATCACCATTTCGAAGACAAGCGCGCGCTGCTCGATGCGCTGGTGGTCGAGCTGCAGGGCGAGGCGAGCGTGACGGTGCGCGAACGCGCGCTCAGCAAGCGCAGTCGCTGGGAGAGCCTGGAGGCGGGGATCGAGGCCTATCTCGAGGCCTGCCTCGATCCGGCGTTCCGCCGCATCGTGCTGCAGGAGGCGCCATCGGCGCTGGGCATCGCGCGCTGCCGCGAGATCGACTACGCCGAGGCGCTGGGGCCGATGGGCGCGGCGCTGGCGCGGCTGAAGCGCGATGGCGAGCTGAAGGTCGAGGACACTGGGTTGCTGGCGCGCGTGCTGGCCTCGATGACCTGGGAGGTGGCGATGCTGCTGGGCGACGCCGAGGATCCGCAGACGCTACGCCGCCACGCCCAGCGCATCATCAAGCGCGTGCTGGGCGCGTTTCGGGCTCCTGGGAGCGCTGGCGCTCCCCAAGAGTAGCGACTCAGGTGTTGAAGACCACGCCCTGGGGGCCGATCCCCGGCACCGCGCCATAAACGCCGCCCTTGCGGGCGAAGGCGTGCCGGGCGATCTGGGTGCGGACATAGAGCTGCCGCGGGTTCGGCGTGTTGCCCAGGCCGTAGTACTTCGCCTGCGTCCAGGGCAGCTGCGGGAAGTACCAATCCTCGGTCCAGCCATCGACGATCATGGTGGTGATCGGCAGCGCGTTCAGCTTGGAACGGCCGGTGATCGCCACGTCGGCGACCACGACGAAGACGTGGTCGTAGCCGAAATCATAGGAGGAGCACAGCGCGACGTTGCTCGTCGGCGCCGGGATCATCGGGTTGCCGACCAGCGAGGCGTAGCAGATGCGGCCCTTCTCCTCGCAATTGCCGACCCCGAACCACGCCGCGTCCTCGAAGCTCTGGACGATGCTGTTGTCGGTGTTGGGGTCGTTGCGATACCAGCCCAGATTGTTGTCGTCTTCGTCTGTGGTGAACGCGAACGGGTTGTTGGTGCTCTTGACCGACTTGATGTCCTTGAAGAAGCGCAGGGCGCTCTTCGCGGCTCGCTTGCGCTTCTTGAGGATCTCGAGCTGGACGACGCCGAGGGCCATGACCTGTCTCCGGGTAGGGGTGAAGCCGTACAACTGCCCGGTGATACTCAACGCGGCCGCTGCGGGCTCCTAGATGCGCCAATCCGGCGGTTTAGGGACCTAAAAATTTCCAAAAAATTGCCAAAGACTACTCCGCTGCCAGAGCGGGTACGGCCGCGAGTGCAGGGGCGGGGACGGAGACCAGTTCCGACTTCGCGCGGCGCACGCGGAACCACGCGGCGTAGAGCGCCGGCAGGAAGATCAAGGTCAGTGCGGTCGCCACCAGCAGACCGCCCATCAGCGCGATCGCCATCGGCCCCCAGAACACCGAGCGCGACAGCGGCACCATGGCGAAGATCGCCGCCGCTGCCGTGAGCAGGATCGGCCGGGAGCGGCGCACCGTGGCCTCGACGATGGCGTCGTAGGTCGAGTGGCCGTCGCGCATGTCCTGGTCGATCTGGTCGACCAGGATCACCGAGTTGCGCATGATCATGCCCGACAGCGCGATCACGCCCAGCAGCGAGACGAAGCCGAAGGCGGAGTGCAGGCTGAGCAGCGCCAGCGACACGCCGATCATGCCCAGCGGCGCGGTGAGGAAGACCAGCGCCAGCTTGGAGAAGCTCTGCAGCTGGATCATCAGGAAGCCCAGCATCAGGAACAGCATCAGCGGCATCAGGATGAAGATCGAGCCCTGGCTCTTGGCGCTCTCCTCGCTGTCGCCGCCGACCTCGATGCGATAGCCCGTCGGCAACGAGGCGCGCAGCGGCGCCAGCGCCTTGTCGATGCGCGCGGTGACGTCGGGACCCTGCACGCCGTCGGCCACCATGGCGCGCACGGTCATCAGGGTCTCCTTGTTGCGGCGCCACAGGATCGGCTCTTCCAGCTCGTATTTCAGCCGCGCGATCTGGCCCAGCGGCACCGGGCCATTGGCGCCGCGCACGGTGATGCCGTCGAGGTTGTCGAGGCCCAGCCGCTCCGGCGCGATGGCACGCGCCACGACGTCGATCAGCTCGTCGTTCTCGCGGAACTGAGTCACCGTGGTGCCCGACAGCAGGGTCTGCAGCGCCTGGGCAAGGTCCTGCGCATTGACACCGAGTGCACGCGCCTTGGCATGATCGATGTCGAGCCGCACGCTCTTGCTGAGCTCGAACCAGTCGAAGTTGACGTCGCGGGTATCCAGATCGGCCTTGAACACCGCGCGCACCCGCTCGGCCAGCGCGCGGATCTCCTGCGGATCCTGGCCGGTCACGCGGAACATCACCGGGTACGACACCGGCGGGCCGTTCTGCAGGCGCTGGACGCGCGCGCGCACGGCGGCGAAGTCGTTGTGGAACAGCGCGTCGAGCTCGGCGACCAGCTTCTCGCGCTCGTCGACACCCTTGGTCATGACCACGAACTGGCCGAAGGCGGGGTTCTTCAGCTCGGGGATGGTCGGCAGGTAGAAGCGCGGTGAGCCGCCGCCGACATAGGCGACGTAGTTCACCACGTTCTCATTGCGCGCTAGCCACGCCTCCAGCCGCTTCACCTCGACCTCGGTCGCGGCGTAGGACGATTGCTCGGCCAGGCGCAGGTCGATGATCAGCTCCGGCCGATTGGCGGTGGGGAAGAACTGCTTCTGCACGAACTGGAAGGCGAACAGGGAGCCGGCGAAGGACGCCACGGTGACGCCGATCACGATCCAGCGGTGATCGAGGCACCAGGTCACGACACGGCGGAAGGCGCGGTAGAGCGGGCGGTTATAGGGATCGTGGTGGCCGTCGGCGTGCGGCTTGGGCGTCGGCAGCAGCTTGTAGCCGATGAACGGCGTGAAGATCACCGCGACGAACCACGACACGACCAGCGCGATCGCCGTCACCCAGAAGATGGCATTGGTGTACTCGCCGGCGCTGGAACGCGCGAATCCGACCGGCACGAAGCCTGCGGCGGTGACCAGGGTGCCGGTCAGCATCGGGAAGGCGGTGGATGAGTAGGCGTAGCTCGCTGCCTCCATGCGGCTGTGGCCCTGCTCGAGCTTCACCATCATCATCTCGACGGCGATGATCGCGTCGTCGACCAGCAGGCCCAACGCGATGATCAGGGCGCCGAGCGAGATGCGGTGGAAGTTGATGCCCATCACCTCCATCGCCGTGAAGGTGATCGCCAGCACCAGCGGTACGCACAGCGCCACGACGATACCGCTGCGCAGGCCGAGGCTGACGAAGCTCACTGCCAGCACGATGCCCAGCGCCTCCATCAGCGAATGGATGAACTCCGAGAATGAGCGGTCGACCACGTCGGGCTGAAAGGCGACCTTGTGCACGGTGATGCCGACCGGCAGCTCGTCCTGGATCGCCGCCATCTGCGCATCGAGCGCCTTGCCCAGGGTCTGCATGTTGCCACCGGCGGACATCACGAGGCCCAGGCCGAGCACCGGTTTGCCCATGAAGCGCATGCCGAAGCTGGGCGGGTCCTGGTAGCCGCGTCGTACCTCGGCGACATCGGCGATGCGCAGGGTGCGGCCGCCGACATTGATCGGGATATCGCCGATCGCTGCCGCCGTGGCCGGCGCCGCATCGATGCGCAGCGCCACGCGCGAGGAGGGCGTCTCGATCACGCCGGCCGAGGCCATGGCGTTCTGCTTCTGCAGTGCCTCGAAGAGCTGCGTCACTGAAATGCCCAGCGTCGCCAGACGGACATGCGAGAATTCGAGGTACACGCGCTCGTCCTGCGCACCGAAGATGTCGGCCTTGGCGACATCGGGCACGCGCAGCATGCGCAGGCGGATCTTCTTGATCAGCTCCTTCATCTCGGCCGGCGAATAGCCGTCGCCCTCGAAGGCCCAGATCACGGCGTACGTGTCGCCGAACTCGTCGTTGAAGAACGGCCCGAGCACGCCCTGCGGCAGGCTGCCCCTGATATCGCCGATCTTCTTGCGCACCTGGTACCACAGGCCGGCGACTTCTTTCGGCGGCACGCTGTCCTGCAGGTTGACATAGATCACCGCCTCGCCCGGCCGCGAGTAGGAGCTGACGTGATAGATGAACGGCAGCTCCTGCAGCTTGGTCTCGATCTTGTCGGTGACCTGCTGCTCCATCTCGCGTGCCGTGGCGCCGGGCCACGACACCGAGACGATCATCTGCTTGATGGTGAACGGCGGGTCCTCGGCGCGGCCGAGATTGAAGAAGGACAAGGTGCCGGCGATGCTCAGCACGATCAGCATGAAGAGCGTGAGCGTGCGATGCTCGAGCGCCCAGGTGCTGAGATTGAACCGGTGCGACATAGCCGCCCCCAAGGGCTGATGGATTGGGATCAGCGGCTGGCGCTTTGCGCCACGGCCGAGTCTGAGGTGGCGCGACCCTGCGGCTTGACCCGCTGGCCGGCTTCGAGCTTGTGCACGCCCACCGCGACCACGAGGTCGCCATTGGCGAGGCCGGCCGAGATCAGCGCACTGTCGTCACGCCAGCGCGCTATCGTCACCGGCCGCAGCGAGAGCGTGCCGCTCGCCTTGTCGACGATCCACACCGCGGGGCCGGTGCCCTGCTGGAAGATCGCGGTCAGTGGCACTTCGGCGACCTGCTCCTGCGTACCGCGTTCGAGCGTGAGCGTCGCGGTCATGCCCATGGCGATCAGCGCCGGCCGATCGGTGATGGTGAAGCGCGCGGCATAGGTGCGCGTCATCGCGTCGGCCATCGGCGCCAATTCGCGTAGGCTGACGCTGCGCACGACACCAGGCTCCGACCACAGCTCGTAGGTGATGCGCTCCGCACCGCTCAGCATCGCGAGACGCTGCTCCGGCGCATCGACGCGGATCTCCAGCTCGTCGAGGCGCGCGATCTTCGCCACCTGCTGGCCGGCAGCGACCACCTGGCCGACCTCGATCATCAGCGCGGTGACGATGCCGTCGTTGTCGGCGGCGAGGGTGGTGTAGGCGAGGTTGTTGGCGGCAGTGTCGAGCTGCGCCTTGGCCTGCTCCAGCCGCGCCTGCGCGGCGTTGGCCAGCGACTGGCGCTGGTCGAGCACCTGCGGCACGAACGCCGCCGTGCCCTTCAAGCCGACATAGCGCTCCAGATCGGCGCGAGCGCGCACCGCCTCGGCTTCGGCGGCGGCCAGGGCGGCGCGGGCGTTGTCGAGTGCGAGCTTATGGTCGGCCGTGTCGAGGCGGGCGATCGGCTGGCCGGCCGTTACGCGGCCGCCGACCTCGACCAGCCGCTCGACGATCTTGCCCGGTACCCGGAAGCCGACCGTTGTCTCGTAGCGGGGCACCACCGTGCCGGCCAGGGTCAGGCGCTGCGTCTGGCTGCGCAGGGTGATTTCCTGCACCCGGGCCGGGTGGATAGGCGCGGACTTCGGAGCAACCGTTGGGGGCGTCGGTTGTTTGGGATAGGCGACCAAGACGAAGCTGACGGCGCCGGCAATGCTGACCGCAAGGACTGAGCCGATCACCGCAACGATCCGCTTACGCATAGCAGCACTCCCGGGTAAACTACCGTTCAGTCATTGCAGATGGAACTGAACGACGCTAACTTACCGGCGTTAACTGATCAAGCCCGGGTCCGCCCGCAAGAGGAACAAAATGGCAAATGTGGCCGCGCAGACTGTCGCAGCCCCCTTCGGCCGCAAGCGCCGGGGCGAGGGCCACACCCGTCGCGACGAAATCCTCGCTGCGGCGAAGTCGCTGTTCCTCGAAGAGGGCTATGGGGCTACTACGATCCGGAAAATCGCTGAACGTGTGGGGGTTTCTGCCCCGGCCTTGTACCTTTACTTCAAGGACAAGGACGAGATTATGCTGGCGCTTTGCGACCAGACCTTCAGTCACTTGATCGAACTGTTCCAAAGCATTGAATGTGTTGATTGTTCACCGCGCGACAGGCTGCGCCGCATGGGCGAGGCATACATTAAATTCGGCCTCGAGCACGTTGGTGAGTATAGGCTTATCTTCATGGAAGAGCAGGCGCCCGAGCCGGTGCGCCACACCGGCCATCGGGGCGACATCAGCGACCCGGAGAGGCCGGGTATCAAGGGCGCGATCGCCTTCTCTCTGCTGGAGCGCCAGTTCACCGAGCTGGAACAGCAGGGCGTCAAGCTGCCCCATCCGCCGGTGACATGCGCCGAGCTTTGCTGGATGGCCTGCCATGGCCTGGTATCGGCCTTCATCAACGAGCCTGACTTCCCGTGGTCGAACCGCCAGGAGCTGATCCGCGGCATGGTCGACCTCACGGTGCGCGGCTTCGCGCCCTAATAGGTCGCGCGGCCGCCCGATAGGTCGAACACCGAACCGGTATTGAAGCTGCACAGCGGCGAGGCCAGCCAGGTCACCAGGGTGGCGGC
>Ga0213876_10002390_pt1 | contig 11048 bp, 9 predicted proteins | sample BarmaccomBMRX_R9_FD_160113 | JGI IMG/M metagenome (GOLD analysis project Ga0213876, IMG submission 160113) | Root-associated microbial communities from Barbacenia macrantha in rupestrian grasslands, the National Park of Serra do Cipo, Brazil - RX_R9 | ecosystem: Host-associated > Plants > Roots...
CGTGGGAGGGGTCATTTTGCATGAGACTCCACTTCGTAAGTGCGGAACCGGCCGTCAAGGGCTTTGATGTAAAGCAGGCCGGCCGCGCCCGCCGTTATCATGCAAGCGGTTCGACAAAGCCGTCGGGATCGGTTAAATTTTCACTTCCCGTGCCTGTGGGATGAGAGAGCGACCTTCGCGTGCAGCGTGTCCGCATCGGCCTGACCGGCCTTGCCTTCGTATTCATCCTGGTGCTGCTCGGCGCGGTCTTCACCAGCCCGAGCGCCGAGGAATCGGCCGCCAACGCCGTGAAGCGCCAGCTGGGCGGCGCCCCGCCGCCGCCGGCGCCGGGCAACGAAGCGCTGCCCACGGAGCCGCTCGCCAAGCTCGGCGTCGCCCCGGGCAATGCCGATGAGAACGCCGCCGCCCCGGCCGCCCCGGCGTCCGCGCCGCGCCGCTGAGGTCCGACCGCGACGCTCCGACGCAGCCGCTCCACCAACGTCATGCTGAACTTGTTTCAGCATCCAGATCTGAACCAAGTTCAGGGTGACGCCGGCAAGGCGAGGAGAGCGTGCGACTCGCGCGGCCGGTCGGACGGATCGGCCCGGATCGTTTCGGCGCCGCCGCGACTCCGTCTGCCGTTTTCCCCTCGCGGCTCAGGCTGGTTACTGCCAACATACTTATCCACAGCCTCGTGCAGTGAACGCGCATCGAACAAGGTCAAGAACAGACCGCGAATAACAAGCTATTCGGCACTTGTAGGTATGAAATCCCCAAAAAAGGCATGAAATCCCCTTCCATCGCTGTGCCGGCGATGTTATCCACGCCCTCCTAGAGTTTCGGGGCACTTCTCCAGCTGACAGATGGTCACGCGGGGCGCGGATGACGCACCTTCGCGAACGGGGGAGGTCCGTGTTGGTGGAGCGGATCGGGTCGTGGAGATCGACGACTTCTTCCAGGGCAATGCGCTGAATGCGGTCGACGCCAAGGGGCGCCTGTCCGTGCCGGCCTTCGTCCGCTCCGTGATCGAGCGCCGGTCCGACGCGCGCGCCATCGTCGTCGGCGTGCACGAGGTCTCGCCCTGCCTCACCGCCTACGGCCGAAATTACGCCCGCAAGCTCTATGACGACATGGAGCGCCGCCGCCTCGCCGACGAGGAGAAAGGCGCCGCGCCGGAGGACCATTATGCCCGCGCCCGGCGCGCCTTCGGCATGACCGAGGACGTGCCATACGACACGAGCGGCCGCATCGTCCTGCCGCCGATGATGCGCCGCAAGGGCGGCATCGAGGATCTCGCCCTGTTCGTCGGCGTCGGCGGCACCGTCGAAATCTGGAACCCGCGCGCGGCGCTGCAGCACGGCGACCGCGACCTCAAGGAAATCGCCGCCTGGCGGCTCGAGGAGAAGGGGATCGCGCCGTGAGCGAGGCCGCGCCCCACGTCCCCGTGCTTCTCGAGGAAGTCATCGCCGGCCTCGGCCCGGGCGCCGGCGAAACCCATGTCGACGGCACCTTCGGCGCCGGCGGCTATACGCGCGCCATTCTCGAGTGTGGGGCCGCCCGCGTCTACGCCTTCGATCGCGACCCCGATGCGATAGAGGAAGGCGAGGCGCTGGCGGCCTCGAGCGGGGGGCGCCTGACGCTTGTTCCGGAGCGTTTTTCCCGGATGCGTCAGGCGCTTGCCGACCGCGGTGTCGATGCCGTCGACGGCGTCACCCTCGACATCGGCGTCTCCTCGATGCAGCTCGACCGCGCCGAGCGCGGCTTCTCCTTCCAGGCCGACGGGCCCCTCGACATGCGGATGGGCCGCGACGGCCGGAGCGCCGGCGATTTCCTCAACCATGCCCCGGAAGAGGAGATCGCCGACGTCGTCTACCGCTTCGGCGAGGAGCCCAAGTCCCGCCGCATCGCCCGCGCCATCGTCGCGGCGCGGCCGCTGGCCCGGACAAGCGAGCTGGCGGAGGTCGTGCGCAAGGCGGTCGGCTGGAAGCCGCACATGAAGAAGGACCCGGCGACCCGCACCTTCCAGGCGATCCGCATCCATCTGAACGAGGAGCTGGACGAGCTCGAAGGCGGCCTGGAAGCCGCCGAGCAGGTGCTGAAGCCGGGCGGCAGGCTCGCGGTCGTCACCTTCCACAGCCTCGAGGACCGCATGGTCAAGCGCTTCCTGAAGGAACGCAGCGGCGACGTGCCCGGCGGTTCGCGCCACCTTCCCGCGCAGGCCCCGGCGGGACCCGCGCCGAGCTTCGAGGCGGTGGCCAGGCCGGTCCGCGCCGGCGACGACGAGATCCGCATCAATCCCCGCGCCCGTTCGGCGACCCTCAGGGTCGCCCGGCGCACATCGGCATCTCCCTGGAAGGAAGGGGCTCCGGCATGATCGCGAGAAGCTTCAAGTCGGTCATCTGGGTGGCGACGGTCGGCGGCGCCGCCTTGTCCTGCTACATGGTATCGCTCCGGGTCGCGACCGAGCGGGCGGACCTCGCCAAGGTCGAGCGCCAGATCCTCGCCGCCAAGCGCGACATCCGCATGCTTCAGACCGAGCTCGGCACGCGCGGGCGGATGACCCAGCTCGAGGACTGGAACGCCAACGTCCTCGCACTCTCCGCGCCGACCTCGGCGCAGTTCGTCCATGACAACGTGACGCTCGCCCGCCTCGAGCGGCACGACGCGATGGCCGCCGACCGCGCGGCGGCCGAAGTTCGCATGGCGTCGGCCGAAACCGGTGCGGCCGCCGTCCCTGCACAGCCGCAGGCGCAGGCGCCCAAGCCGCCCCAGGTCGTCGCCGCCGTCGCGCACCCCGCGCCGCCGGCCCATCCGGCGCTCCATCAGGCGAGCTACACGCCGCCGGCCAAGACCGCGCTCGCCGAGGCGCCGAAGCCCGAGAAGCCGAAGAAGCCGGAGCGGCAAGCGAAGGCGGCGCCGACCGCGAAGCCGGCCGACAAGAAGGCGGCCCCGACCGCGAAGCTGGCGGACAGGAAGCCGGCGGCCAAGACGCTGGCGCTCGCTCCGAAGCCGATTCCGCCGAAGAGGCTCGCCGCCCATGCGAAGCCCGTCCACCACCCGGCCGCGGCCCAGGAAAGCGACGCCGACTGATGACCGCCTACGTCGCGATCGAGCCGCGCCTCGCCGCCCCCGCGCCCCGGCCCGAAGGCCTCGCCCTCACCTACCACCGGCTGATGCTCATCATGCTCGTCTTCGCGGGCGTGACCATGCTGATCGCCTCGCGCCTGCTCTACCTCCAGGTGGCGACCGACCGCTCGATAGGCGACGCCGGGCTCAACCCGCTGATTCCTGCGCGCGGCGACATCGTCGACCGCAACGGCGTGCCGCTCGCCCGCTCGATCGACGCCTGGACCATCGCCGTCCATCCCGACCGGCTGCTCGGCAATCCCCGGGAGCTCGCCGTCAAGCTCGCCGAGCTGATGCCGGAGCACAGCGCGGACGATTATCTCAAGCTGCTGAAATCGGGAAAGAGCTTCGCCTATCTCAGCCGGCGCGCCCTGCCCGAGCTGGTCTCCGCGGTGAACGCCCTCGGCGAGCCGGCGATCGAGTTCAGCCGCGAGCCTGAGCGCCTCTACCCGCAGACCGGCCTCGCCGCCCACGTCCTCGGCTGGACCGACAGCGAGGGCCATGGCGTCGCCGGCATGGAGAAGGTGCTCGACCAGCGCCTCACCAACCCCGCCACGCGCGGGGCGCCCGTCGAGCTGTCGATCGACACCCGTGTCCAGGCGGCGATGGAGAGCGAGCTCCTCGCCGCGATGCAGAAGTTCAGCGCGATCGGCGCCGCCGGCGTCGTGCTCGACCTCCAGACCGGCGAAGTGCTGGCGATGACCTCGCTGCCGCAGCTCAACCCCAACAAGCCCGGCCAGGGAGCGATCGACGCCGGCTTCAACCGGGCGACGCTCGGCGTCTACGAGCTCGGCTCGACCTTCAAGCCGTTCACCGTCGCGATGGCGATGGACTCGGGCATCATCAAGAGCTTCGGCCAGATCTACAATTGCCCGAACGCCCTCCCCGTCGGCGGCGGCTTCACCATCACCGACACCCATCCGTTCGGCCGGTCCTGCTCGGTCGCGGAGATCATGAAGGAAAGCTCGAACATCGGCACCGCGCAGATCGCGGCGCAGGTCGGGTCGCAGCGGCAGCAGGACTTCCTGCGCCGCATGGGCTTCCTCGAGCCGGTCCAGATCGAGCTGCACGAGCGCGGCCGCACCCTCACCCCCGGCGCGAACTGGGGCGACATCGCGACGATGACCGTCGGCTACGGCCACGGCATCGCCGTCACCCCGCTCCACCTCGCGCTCGGCTATGCGACCCTGTTCAACGGCGGCATCCGGCGGCCCGCCACTCTCGTCAAGATCGGACCGGGCCACCCGGTCGCCGAAGGCACCCGCGTCTTCACCGAGGAGACCTCCCGCCGGATGCGCGGGCTGCTGCGCCTCGTCGTCCTCGACGGGACCGGCAAGAAGGCGGAGGCCCCCGGCTACCGGGTGGGCGGCAAGACCGGCACTGCGGAGAAGCTGCAGGGCGGTCATTATTCGGGGTCGGCGGTGGTGACGACCTTCGCCGGCGTTTTCCCGATGGACGCGCCCCGCTATGTGGTCGTCGCCATGCTCGACGATCCCAAGGCCACCCCCGACACTTACGGTTTCCACACCGCCGGCTGGAACGTCGCGCCGGTCGTCTCGCGGGTGGTAAGCCGCGTCGGCGCCCTGCTCGGCGTCGCCCCCGATCCGAGCCGCGAGGCCGACCTTTCCGAGGTCCTCCCCTACGTCAAGCGCGAAGCGGCGCACTGATCGATGCGCCTTCGCGACCTCGCCGGGATCGACAGCGATTCTCGGGTGACGGGCTTCGCCATCGACCACCGCAAGGTCGCGCCCGGAACCGTGTTCGGCGCCTTCCGCGGCACCCTGTTCAACGGTGAGGACTTCATCCCCGCCGCCGTCGACGCGGGGGCGGCCGCCGTCGTGACCCGGCCGGAAGTGCCGGTCGAGGGCGCCGCCAAGATCGCAGCCGAGGAGCCGCGCCGCGCCTTCGCCGAGCTCGCCGCCAGGTTCTTCGCGCCCTTCCCGGCCCATGTCGTCGCCGTCACCGGCACCAACGGCAAGACGTCGAACGTCGAGCTGACCCGCCAGCTGTGGCGGATGGCAGGCTACCATGCCGCGTCGATCGGCACGCTCGGCGTCACCACCGCGGACGACCAGGTGACGACCGGCCTCACCACCCCCGACATCGTCACCTTCCTCTCCAACATGGCCGGCCTCGCCCGCGAGGGGGTGACCCATGCGGCTTTCGAGGCCTCGAGCCACGGCCTCGCCCAATATCGCACGGAGGGGCTGCCGGTACGGGCGGCGGCTTTCACGAACTTCAGCCGCGACCATCTCGACTATCACGGCACGATGGACGCCTATTTCGAGGCGAAGATGCGGCTCTTCTCGGAGGTCCTGGCGCCGGATGGGACGGCGGTCCTCTGGATGGACGACCCGAAATCCGCCGAAGTTCTCCGCCGCGTGGAGGCGCGGGGGTTGAAGGCGATCACGGTCGGCACGCAAGGCGAGACGCTGCGTCTCGTCGAGCGCCGGCCTACCCAGCTCGGCCAGACTCTCCTCATCGAGGCGGAGGGCAAGACCCACGAGGTGAGCCTGCCGCTGATCGGCGCCTACCAGGCGGCCAACGCGCTCACTGCCGCGGGCCTCGTCCTCGCGACCGGCGGCGAGCTCGCGCAGACGCTGTCGCATCTCGGCCGCGTCCAGCCGGTCCGCGGCCGCCTCGAGCGCGCGGTCATCACTCGCGCCGGTGCGCCTCTCTACGTCGACTATGCCCACACCCCCGACGCCATCGAGGCGGCGATCGCCGCGCTCCGCCCGCATGCCAGGGGGCGGCTGATCATCGTCTTCGGCGCCGGCGGCGACCGCGATGTCGGCAAGCGCGCCGAAATGGGCGCCGTCGCGGCGCGGCTGGCGGACCTTGCGATCGTCACGGACGACAATCCCCGCAGCGAGGATCCCGCGGCCATCCGTCGCGCTATCCTCGACGGCGCCCCCGGCGCCCGCGAGGTCGGCGGCCGCCGCGAAGCGATCGCCGCCGCCGTCGCCGAAGCCGGCGCCGACGACATCATCCTCCTCGCCGGCAAGGGCCACGAGCAGGGGCAGGTGGTCGGCGACCAGGTGCTGCCGTTCGACGACGTGACGGTCGCCCGGGAGTGCGCGGCGTGAGGGACAGGGCCATCGGGAGCCCCTCTTCCTTTACGGGAGAGGGAGGGACCCGCGCGGCGCAGTCGCGTGGGAGGGTGAGGGAATATCGGCGCCTTCACATCGGGCGCTGTCACCCTCATCCAACTTCGCCTAAGCTCAGCTACGCTTCGCTAAGGCTCCGTATCCTTCTCCCGTCGAGGGAGAAGGCGTTGTGAGCCCTCTCTGGACCTCACAGGACATCGCGACCGCGACCGCCGGCACCGCCGCCGCGCCCTTCGCAGCCTCCGGCGTCACCTTCGATTCCCGCGAGGTCGAGCCCGGCCACCTCTTCATCGCGATGAAGGGCGCGGCGACGGACGGGCATCGCTTCCTCGACAAGGCGTTCGCGGCCGGCGCGGCAGGGGCACTGGTCTCCGAAGCGATCGCTCAGCCGCACGTCCTCGTGCCCGACACGAACGCCGCCCTGGACGACCTCGCCCGCGCCGCCCGCGCCCGGACGACCGCCCGCATCTGCGGCGTCACCGGCTCGGTCGGCAAGACGGGCACGAAGGAGGCGCTCTACGCCGCCCTCGACCGCGGCGCGCCGGGCGAGGCCCACCGCTCCGTCAAGAGCTACAACAACCACACCGGCGTGCCGCTGTCGCTCGCGCGCATGCCGCGCGAGACGCGCTTCGGCGTGTTCGAGATGGGCATGAACCATGCCGGCGAGCTCGCCCAGCTCACCCGGCTCGTGCGGCCCGACGTCGCCATCGTCACCGCCATCGCCTCGGCCCACCGAGAATTCTTCGCGAGCGAGGAGGAGATCGCGGAGGCCAAGGCGGAGATTTTCGAGGGACTGGAGCCGGGCGGGACGGCGCTGGTGCCGTTCGACAGCCCCTATCGCGACCTCCTCGCCGACCGCGCCCGCCGCCATGCCGAGACCGTCCTCAGCTTCGGCCTCGGCAAGGGCGCCGACGTCCGCGCCCGCGAAGTCGTGGCGGCGCCGGACGGCGGCTCGCTGGTGACGGCGGTGCTTCCGGAGGCCGAGCTCACCTTCACCATTTCGCAGCCCGGCGAGCATTGGGTGTCGAACGCGCTCGCCGTGCTCGGCGCCGTCGAGGCGCTCGGCGGCGACCTCGCAGCCGCCGGCCTCGCGCTCGCCGACATGGCCGGCCTGAAGGGCAGGGGCGAGCGCCACGCCATCGCGGTGGCCGGGGGCGAGGCGCTGCTCATCGACGAGAGCTACAACGCCAATCCCGCCTCGATGGCGGCGACGCTGAGGACGTTCGGCACCGTCAATCCCGCAGGCCGCCGCATCGCCGTGCTCGGCGGCATGAAGGAGCTCGGCGCCGAGGCGGAGGCCTTCCACGCCGGCCTCGCCGGTCCGGTCGAAGCCGCCTGTGTCGATTATGCCATTCTGGTCGGAGAAGAGATGGCGCCGCTCGCGAAAGCGCTTGGCCAAAAGGTTAAAATCGCGCATGTCGGGTCGACGGCGGCGGCGATCGAGCTCGTGTCAAGCGAGGTCCGGCCCGGCGACGCGATACTCGTCAAGGGATCCAACTCGGTCGGACTTGCCGCCCTCGTCGAGGCGCTGGCAGGCGGGAAAAGCTGATGTTTCTGTGGATTGCCCAGCAGCTGCACTTTCCGGGCATCTTGAACCTGTTCCGCTACATCACCTTCCGCGCCGGCGCGGCAACCGCCACCGCGCTCTTCCTCGGCCTGCTGATCGGCCCGAAGTTCATCGGCTGGCTGCGCGTGCGCCAGGGCAAGGGCCAGCCGATCCGCGACGACGGCCCCCAGTCCCACCTCGCCAAGCGCGGCACGCCGACCATGGGCGGGCTGATGATCCTCACCTCGCTGTGCGTGGCGATGCTGCTGTGGATGGACTTCTCCAACCGCTACCTCTGGGCCTGCATGCTGATCACCGTGGGCTTCGGCCTGATCGGCTTCCTCGACGATTACGACAAGGTGACGAAGCGCAGCCACAAGGGCGTTTCGGCGCGCACGCGCCTGCTCGCCGAGTTCCTCGTCGCCGGCATCGGCTGCGGGATCATCACCTACGGCGCCGGCACCCAGCTTTACATCCCCTTCTACAAGGGCCCCGTCGTCGACCTCGGCCTCGTCTATCCCTTCTTCGCCGCCTTCGTGGTGGTGGCGTTCGGCAATGCGGTGAACCTCACCGACGGCCTCGACGGCCTCGCGTCGATGCCCGTGATCATCGCCGCGCTCGCCTTCCTCGTCATCTCCTACCTCGTCGGCAACGCCAAGTTCGCGACCTATCTCGGCATCCCGCACGTGCCCGGGGTGGGCGACCTCACCGTGCTCTGCTCGGCGATCGTCGGCGCCGGCCTCGCCTTCCTCTGGTTCAACGCCCCGCCCGCTGCGGTCTTCATGGGCGACACCGGGAGCCTCGCGCTCGGCGGCGCCTTGGGGGCGATCGCGGTGGCGACCCAGCACGAGATCGTCCTCGGCATCATCGGCGGCCTGTTCGTGGTCGAGGCGATGAGCGTCATCATCCAGGTCTTCTTCTACAAAAGGACCGGCAAGCGCGTGTTCAAGATGGCGCCGATCCACCACCATTTCGAGCAGATGGGCTGGGCCGAGGCGACCGTCGTCATCCGCTTCTGGATCATCGCCTTCGTGCTGGCGCTCGCCGGCCTGTCGACGCTGAAGCTCAGATGATCACGTCCAGCGCCTTTTTCGGCAAGCGCTACGCCGTCTACGGCCTCGCCCGCTCCGGCCTGGCGACGGTGGAGGCTTTGCTCGCGAGCGGCGCGAGCGTGATGGCGTGGGACGAGAAGGAAGAGGCGCGGGCCCAACTTGCCTCCCTGCGCGCGGAGCGCGTGGGGAGGGGGACCACCGAAGGTGGTGGAGGGGTAAGTGACGCGGCCTCGCCAGTTACCCCTCCACCAGGCTCCGCCTGGTCCCCCTCCCCATCTGACGATGGGGAGGCACTAAGGATCGCCGACCCGCTCTCCACCTCGCTTTACGGCTTTGCCGGCCTCGTCGTGTCCCCCGGCGTCCCGATCAACCGCCACCCCATCGCGCGCCGCGCCCGGGAGGCGAAGGTGCCGCTGATCGGCGACATCGAATTGTTCGCCCAGGCGCGCGCCAGCCTGCCGCCGCACAAGGTGGTCGGCATCACCGGCACCAACGGCAAGTCGACCACTACCGCGCTCGTCCACCACATCCTGAAGACGGCCGGCATCCCGACGACGATGGGGGGCAATATCGGCCTCCCCATCCTCGCCCAGGACCCGCTGACCCCGAATGATCGCGGCGTCGGCGTCTACGTGCTCGAGCTCTCCTCCTACCAGATCGACCTGACCCAGAGCCTCGACTGCAACGTCGCGGTGCTCCTCAACGTCACGCCGGACCACCTCGACCGCTATGAGGACATGGACGATTATGCCGCCTCCAAGGCGCGGCTGTTCACGATGCAGTCGCCGGACCATGCGGCGGTGATCGCGGCGGAGGACGATTACACGCGCGCCGTCGCCGGCCAGGTCGAGGGGCGGAAGCTTCTCGTCTCGTCGGCTCAGGTGAAGGACCAGTCGCGCTGGCCTTCGTTGCAGGGGCCGCACAATGCGCAGAACGTCGCCGCCGCGGTGGCGGTGGCGCGCGAGCTGGGCGTGTCGGACGCCGCCATCGCCCGCGGCCTCGAAACCTATCCGGGCCTGCCGCACCGCATGGAGCGGGTCCGCGACAAGGACGGCGTGCTCTTCGTCAACGATTCGAAGGCGACCAATCCGGAAGCCGCCGCGCCGGCGCTGGCGGCCTATCCGGCGGTGCACTGGATCCTCGGCGGCCGTGCCAAGGGCGAGGACCTCGGCCCGTGCGAAGATCAGCTCGACCATGTCCGGGCGGCCTACACGATCGGCGAGGCGGGGCCGATGTTCGCGAAGTTGCTGCGCAAGCGGGTTCCGGTCGCCGAATGCGGGGTGCTGGAGGCGGCCGTCAGCGAGGCCGCGGGGGCCGCGGAAGTAGGCGAAGTTGTCCTGCTGTCGCCGGCCTGCGCCTCGTTCGACCAGTTCAGGGATTATGAGGCGCGCGGCGCGGCGTTCCGCGCGGCGGTGGAGGCGTTGCCATGAGCGTGATGGGGCAGTTGAAGGCGCGGGGCGCGAGCCGGCTGGGGCGGTCGGACAGGAGCGCGCTCGGCCGCTGGTTCTGGGAGATCGACCGCGTCCTCCTCCTCTTCGTCGCGGTGCTGATCGCGATCGGCCTGATCGCCGTCGCCGCCGCCTCGCCGGCCGCGGGGCAGCGTTATTCGGGCAACGGGGTCACCTTCCCGCCGCTTTACTATTTCTACCGCCAGCTCGTGTGGATGGCGGTCAGCCTCCCCGTCATGATCGGTATCTCGATGCTGCCGCGGCTGAAGGCGCGGCGGCTGTGCCTGATCGGCGCCGTCCTGTTCACCGCTTTGCTGTTCCTCGTCCCGATCATCGGGCCGCAGCACAACGGCGCGCGCCGGTGGATCGGCGGCGGGTTCATGCAGTTCCAGCCGTCCGAGTTCCTGAAGCCGCTCTACATCGTCTCGATCGCCTGGCTGCTCTCTCTCAAGAAGGAAGCGCCGGACCTGCCGATGGTGCCGCTGACCGGCATCATCACCGGCCTCATCGCCCTCCTCCTCATGAAGCAGCCCAATTTCGGCGAGACGGTGCTCTTCGCCTCCGCCTGGGTGATGCTGCTGACCCTGTCGGGCGCGCCGATGCGCTTCCTCGCCTTCCTCGGCCTCGGCGCCGTGGCGGTCGTCGTCCTCGCCTACTTCTTCTACCCCGTCGCCCACACCCGCATCGACGGCTTCCTGTTCGAGCATGGCGACAATTACCAGACCGAGTCGGCGCTGAAGACGCTGACCGCCGGCGGCCTGTTCGGCGCCGGGCCGGGGGCGGGGACCAA
>Ga0213876_10002391_pt1 | contig 11045 bp, 9 predicted proteins | sample BarmaccomBMRX_R9_FD_160113 | JGI IMG/M metagenome (GOLD analysis project Ga0213876, IMG submission 160113) | Root-associated microbial communities from Barbacenia macrantha in rupestrian grasslands, the National Park of Serra do Cipo, Brazil - RX_R9 | ecosystem: Host-associated > Plants > Roots...
GGACGACTTCGACGCCGTCCTGCTGCCCGGCGGGGCGCTGAACGCCGACTTCCTGCGCTTGCAGCCCAAGGCCCAGGCGTTCGTGCGCCGCTTCGACGAGCAGGGCAAGCCGATCGCCGCGATCTGCCACGCGCCGTGGCTGCTGGTCTCGGCCGGCCTCACGAAGGGCCGCACCATGACCAGCTACCACACCATCCAGGACGACCTGCGCAACGCGGGCGCCAGCTGGGTCGACCAAGAGGTCGTGCGCGACCGCAACTGGGTCACCAGCCGCCAGCCGAAGGACATCCCGGCCTTCAACCGCGAGATGATCAGCCTGTTCGCCAGCCGCACCCCGGCCGGCAGCCACGCGCGCTAGCGATCGAATCGACCCCGAGCCGCCCCCCGACACCCGCCGCCCCGCACCCGCTTCGTGGTCGTCGGCGCCGCGCCCCGCACCCGGCTGGTTGTCCACGCGGCGCCCCTCACCCGCGCTGCCGCGCGGCCTCTCCCCGGCGGGGCGAGGCGGTTCGGCCGCCCACGCTCGCAAAACACTGACGCGGCAGGCTGTAACGGCATAGTGTCTTCACGAGGCGGACAGCCCGTTCCGCCTCGCCCCTTCGGGGAGAGGCCGCGCGGCAGCGCGGGTGAGGGGCGCGGCGCGGGCCGGCGGCGGGTGAGGGGCGGCGCGGCACACGCGCGCCGCGAAGGCACGCACAACGCGGTCTACAGGCCAAGCTGCCGCAGGCGCGCGGCGCCCGCGGCGGCCGCCTGGGGGACCGGCGCACAGGTGCTCAGAAACGTGCTCGCGTAGGCGGCCAGGTCGGCGTCGACCGCCTGCTCGACCTGGGCCGGCGGTCGGCCGATGAACGGCACGAACGACGCGTGCCGCTCCGAGCGGATGTAGATGGCCGACGGCACGCCCAGGTCGATGCCTGCCCGCAACACGTAGCCCGTCCGTACCCGCCGCCAGCAGCCATCCACGACGGCGCCGCTGGCGCGCACCAGGCCGGGCGCGGCGTCGCGCTCGAGGACGGCCGTGTCCCACTCGGCCACCAGGGCGTAGCAAACGTTCGGCGGCCGCTCGTGGTCGTCGTCGTTGTTCACGTCGAGGCGCAGCGCGCCGCCGCGCCAGACGAACTGGCGCAGGTGCTGCAAGCGCGGCCCGATGGCGAAGCGATCCAGGACCTGCCGGGCGAGTTCGACCCGCCCGAGCTCGAGCGTGCGCGTCATCGTGCAGGCGCCTGAGATCCCGTCGCTGGTGCTGCGCGGCAGCATTTGGTAGATGCTACGGCCTGCCAGGCCGCATCATCTGGGAATGCGCCGCTGGCTCATCGGCGCGCTCGCCAGCCTGGCCGTGCTGGCCGCCGCGCCGAGCGCCCCCATCGCCGCTCAGCAAGCCACGCCCGCTGGCAACTGGCTGACCTATCAGCACGACGCCGCCCGTTCTGGCCAGGCCGACGGCAGCTTCCCCAACCCGGCCAGCGCCAGCATGCTGTGGGAGAGTCCCCAACTCGACGGGCTGGTCTATGCCCAGCCCCTGCTGACCGGGGGCCGTGTCTTCGTCGCCACCGAGAACAACACGGTGTATGCCCTCGACGCCGCCTCGGGCAGCCCCGTCTGGAGCCAGCACCTGGGCGACCCGGTGCCGCGCAGCACGCTGCCGTGCGGCAACATCGATCCGACCGGCATCACCAGCACGCCGGTCATCGACCCGCAGGCCGGCATCCTGTACGCCGTCGACTACCTGAACCAGCCCCAGCCACACCACGAACTGGTGAGCCTCGACCTGGCCAGCGGCAACGTCGAGTTCCACCAGCCGCTCGACCCGCCGGCCGGCAGCGTGCTGGCCCACCAGCAGCGGGCGGCGCTGGTGCTGGCCAACGGCACCGTCTACGTCCCGTTCGGCGGCCTGTTCGGCGACTGTGGCGACTACCACGGCTGGCTGCTCGGCGCCTCGCCGGCCGACGGCTCGCCGCGCGGCGTCTACCAGGTGCCGACCCATCGCGAGGGCGCCATCTGGGCCGCCCCGGCCGCCGGCCCGAACGGCGACCTGTACGTGGCCACCGGCAACGGCGATTCGAGCGGCGAGTTCGATATGGCCAACGCCGTCGTCCGCCTGTCGGCGGACGTGCAGCAGGTCGACTACTACGCCCCCAGCGACTGGGCCCAACTCAGCCAACGCGACGCCGACGTCGGCTCGACCGGCCCGACCCTGCTCGACAACAACCTCATCCTGCAGGTCGGCAAGCGCGGCCAGGGCTACCTGCTGGCCGCCGATCACCTGGGCCAGATCGGCGGCGAGCTGTACTCCGATTCGCTGTGCAGCGGCGCCTACGGCGAGGCCGGCCACACCGGCAGCACCGCCTACGTGCCGTGCCGCAACGGCCTGGTCGCCGTCCAGGTCCAGGGCCAGAGCTTCAGCGTGCTGTGGCACGGCCCGCAGTTCAACGCCGGCGCGCCGGTGCTGACCGAGACGGCCATCTGGACGCTCGACGACTCGAGTGCGACCCTGTACGCCCTCAACCCCCAGGACGGCAGCGTGTTGTGGCAGGCGCCGACCCAGCCGGTGAGCAATCCGCCCCACTTTCTGACCCCCGCCGCCGCGAACGGCCATCTCTTCTACTCGCGCGGCACGACCATCGTCGCCGTCGGCACGTCGTCGTAGCCAGCCCCGCCGCCGCCATCGTCGTCCCGCGCATCGCGATGCACCAACCCGCAGCGTTCGGGTGGGCACGAACCCGGCGGGCGGCAACACGACCGGTGGCCACGCGCAGCCTGCCCGCGGGACGGCACCGCGGCGCGTAGCATGGGCGCGGTGGACTTTGGCCGGACTGTTGCGCTGACGTTCGACTGCTACGGCACGCTCATCGATTGGGAGAGCGGCATTCTGGCCGCGCTGCGGCCGATCCTGGGCGCGCACGGCGTGCAGCTCGACAACGAGGACATCCTGGAGCGCTACGCCCGCCTCGAGAGCGCGCTCGAAGCCGGGCCGTACCGTTCCTACCGCGCGGTGCTGGCCGAGGTCGTGCGCGGCCTGGGCGCCGAGCTTGGGTTTACGCCATCCGAGGCCGAAGCGACCGCGCTGGCCGACTCGCTCGGCCGCTGGCCGCCGTTCCCGGACACGGTCCAGGCGCTCCGGGACCTGCGCACGCGCTTCCGGCTGGGCATCATCTCCAACACGGACGACGACCTGTTCGCTCAGACCGCCCAGCGCCTCGATGTGCCCTTCACCTGGGTCACCACGGCCCAGCAGGCGCGCGCCTATAAGCCGTCGTTGGCCCCCTTCGAGCTCGCCCTGGGGCGCCTGGCCGCCGACGGCGTCGACCGCGCCGGCGTGATCCACGTCGCCCAGAGCCTGTTCCACGACCACGTGCCGGCCCACCAGCTCGGGCTGGCCAGTGTGTGGGTCAACCGCCGCCACGGACGGCCCGGCGGCGGCGCGACACTCCAGACGACGGCGCGTGTTCAGCTCGAAGTGCCCAGCCTCGGGGCGCTGGCCGAGCTCGCGCTGCGCTCGTAGCGCAGCCGCAGCAGCAGCGCCAGCAGCAGGGCGTAGCTGGGCGCGATCGCGCCCAGCGTGTCGCTGACGGAGTGCGAATCACGGTCGACGGTGATGAACAGCCCGACGGCCAGACCGAGCGCGCCGGCCAGCACGCCCCAGGCCGGCCAGCGCAGTGGCCGCCAGCCGGCGAACCACGCGTCTGACGGCTCGGCCGGCCGCGGACTCCCGAGCAGCAGCAGTCCGGCCGCGCACACTACGACAGTCGTCTGCAGGAGCGTGATCGGCTCCTGGCGCAGGGCGAAGAAGCGCACGTAGTAAGCCACCAGCGCCAGCAGCGCTAGCCCCAGCGATCGCATCAGCCGCATATGGCCGAGAGTAGACCGCGAGGCTCCGTGTGCCGCAATGCGCGGCCGACATGACGGTGCCGCGGCCGGCCGGCACGGCGCCGCGCTCGGGCTGAGCGGCCCGGCGGTCCTGCTGCCCGAGCAGATCGCCGACGCCCAGATCCAGAGCAGCTCCATGACCCTCGAGCAGACGATCGAGGACGCGCTGGGGTGCCGATGCGCGTCTGCATGATCATGTTGCCAGCATTGCCCATGGACTGCGCGACTGGGCCTGCCTAAGCTGGCCCCATGCGCCCGATCACACCCCTGCGGCTCGAAAGCCGATCGTTCGGCAGCGTGCTGCGGCGCTACCGCATGGCCGCGGCGCTGTCGCAAGAAGCGCTGGCCGAACGCGCCGGCATCAGCCTGCGGGGCCTGTCGGACCTCGAACGCGGCCTGAGCCGCGCACCGCGCCTGGAGACGCTGGCCCGCCTGGCCGAAGCGCTCGGCCTCGAAGGGGCGGCGCGCCAGGCGCTGGCGACCGCCGCCGGCATTCCGTCGGTCGACGAGGCGTTGGAGGCGAGCCCGGCGCCCGAGCTCTCAGCGGTGACCCGCGCCGCGCCGCACACGGCCCTGCCCGGCTACTTGACGCGTGTGCTGGGCCGCGGCCCCGACCTGGCGGCCATCGGCGACCTGATCGGGCGCGACGACGTCCGCCTGCTGACGCTGGCCGGCCCGGGCGGGGTTGGCAAGACCCGCCTGGCGGTCGCGGCCGCCGCCGAGCTGGGCCGGACCTACGCTGATGGCGCGGTCTTCGTGCCGCTGGCCCCGCTGCGCGATCCGACGCTGGTGCCGGTAGCGATCGCCCAGGCCGTCGGCGCGCCCGAAGGCGGCGACACGACCGCCCTGGAGAGCCTGGTGCGGGTGCTCCGCCCGCAGCACCTGCTGCTGGTGCTCGACAACTTCGAGCACGTCGTCGCCGAGGCGCCCATCGTCGGCAGCCTGCTCGTCCGCTGCCCGCGGCTGGACGTGCTGGTGACCAGTCGCGCGCCGCTGCGCATTCAGGGCGAGCACACCTTCACCGTCCAGCCGTTGGGCGTGCCGGACGCCCAGGTGGTAGCCACGCCCGAGGAAGCGCTCGGCTGGCCATCGGTGGCGCTGTTCGTCGAGCGGGCGCGCGCCGTCCAGCCCAGCTTCGCCCTCAGCGACGACAACCTGGCGGCGGTGCTGGCCATCAGCCGCCGCCTGGATGGCTTGCCACTGGCCCTCGAACTGGCCGCCGCGCGGATCGGGGTGCTGCCGCCGGCCGCGCTGCTCACACGACTGCAGCAGCACGTCCACGTGCTGAGCGGTGGGCCGCGCGATGCGCCCGAACGGCACCGTGCGCTGGTCGACGCGGTCGCCTGGAGCCATGATCTGCTGAGCCCGGACCAGCAGCAGCTGTTCCGTCGCCTGAGCGTCTTCGCCGGTGGCTGGACCCTGGAGACGGCCGAACACGTCTGTGCCGAGCCCGGCGCGGACGTGTCGATCCTGGACGGGCTTACCGCCCTGGTCGAGCAGAGCCTCATTCAGCCGACCACCGACCCAGCCGGCGAGCCGCGCTTCGGCCTGCTGGAGACGATCCGTGCCCACGCCCTCGACCGCCTCGAAGCCAGCGGCGAAGCTCGCCACGTCCGGGCACGGCACGCCGCTACCTTCCTGCGTCTGGCCGAAGCGGCGGAAGGGCACCTGACGACCGCTGCGCGCGGGCCGTGGCTCGCGCGCCTGGACCTCGAGCTGGACAACTGCCGCAGCGCCCTGGCCTGGAGCCTGACCGACGACGGCGACATCGAAGTTGGCCAGCGACTGGCCGGCAGCCTGGCCTGGTTCTGGTACCTGCGCGGGCGGCTGCAAGAGGGCCGCATGTGGGCTGAACGGGTCGTGGCACGCGGGGCCGACGCGCCGGTCGGGCCAGGGCGGGCGCGGGCGCTGTTCGCGATCGGCGGCATGTCGCTGATGCAGGGCGACGCCGCGGCCGCCCACCTGCCCCTGGAGCAGAGCGTGCGGCTGTTCGGCGAGCGGCATGACCAGGGCCGCCTGGCCCAGGCGCTCGTGTTCCTCGGCATGGCCTCCGACAGCCTCGGCGCGACGCGGGTCGCCATCGAGCTCTACCAGCAGGCGAGCCGGCTGGCGCGCGAGATTGGCGACCGCTGGATCCACGCCTTTGCGCTCACCAATCAGGGCGCTGCCTGCACGCGGCTAGGTGAGCTCGACGACGCCGAGCGCGCCTATCACGCCAGCCTGGCCCAGTTTCGCACGCTCGAGGATCCCTGGGGCTGCAGCATCGCCCTGCGCGGCCTGGCCGGGCTCATGCTCGACCGCGGCGACCTCGGCGGCGCGCGAGCCCTGTACGAACAGAGCGTGCCGCTGTTCCGCGAGACCGGCGACACGCGCGGCCTGGCCCAGACGCTGCTCGGCCTGGGCCGGGCGGCCCTGCGCGACGGCGCCGCCAGCTACGCGGCCGAGGTGTTCGCTGAGGCCCTGCGGCGCTGGAAGGAGGTCGACATCACCGCCGGCATCATCCGCTCGATGGTCGGCCTGGCCGGCGCCGCGGCCACGCTTGGTGAGCTCGAACGGGCCGTCGAGGTGCACGCCGCCGCCGACGCCCACGCGGCCGATCTCGGCGTGGTCCTGTCGGCCGCCGACACCAGCCAGCGCGAACACAGCTTGGGCCAGATCCGCGAGCACCTTGGGCCGGCCCGCTTCGAGGCGGCCTGGTCGGCCGGGCGGCTGCTGACGCTGGACGCCGCCAGCGCCGCCGCCCTGGCAATCGCCAGCGACGCGGCCCGTTAGCTCCGACGGGACTCGACCGGCTCGCGCCGCTGGTCGAGCTCGGCCGCGGCGCCGGCCTGCCAGCCGCCGGTGATCAACCGCGCGCCGCGCTCGTAGCTCAGGTACGAGTACGCCCACTGGGTCAGCACCAGCAGGCGGTTCTCGAAGCCGATCAGGAAGAAGATGTGGACGACCAGCCAGGCCAGCCAGGCCAGCAGGCCCGACAGGTGCAGGCCCCGAATGTCGGCCACCGCGGCGGCCCGGCCAATGGTGGCCATCGTGCCCCGATCAAAGTAGTGGAACGGCTTGCGCGGCTGGCCCTGGACGGCCCGCACGACGTTGGCGGCGGCCGCCTCGCCCTGTTGGATGGCGACCGGCGCGATGCCCGGCAACGGCTGGCCATGGGCGTCGCGCAGGACGGCCAGATCGCCGATCACGAAGATCTCCGGATGGCCGGGCACCGTCAGATCCGGCTGGACCGGCACCCGTCCGCTGCGGTCGACCTCGACCCCCAACTGGCGGCCGAGCGGCGAGGCGGCCACGCCGGCCGCCCACAGCGTCGTCTGGGTGGCGATCGTCTGGTCGCCGACGCGCACCGACTCGGGCGTGATGTCCTTGGCCAGGCTGTCGGTCCGCACCTCGACGCCCAGCCGTTCGAGCGCCCGCTGGGCGCTGGCCGACAGGTCCGGCGGGTACTGGGCCAGCACCCGCTCGCCGCTCTCGATCAGGATCACCCGCGCCTGGCGCGGGTCGAAGGTGCGGAAGTCACGCTGCACCGTGTGGCGGGCGATCTCGGCGATCGCGCCGGCCAGTTCGACGCCGGTCGGTCCGCCGCCGATGACGACGAAGGTCAGCAGCGCCTGGCGGCGGGCCGGGTCGGGCTCGCGCTCGGCCAGTTCGAAGGTCAGCAGGATGCGCCGCCGCATCTCCAGCGCGTCGGCCAACGACTTGAGGCCGGGCGCCAGCGGCTCCCACTCGGGGTGGGCGAAGTACGAGTGGCGCGAGCCGGTGGCCAGGATGAGGTAGTCGTAGTCGAGCCGGCTGCTGTCGCCGAGCTCGACCTGGCGGGCGGCCGGGTCGATGTGGGTCGCCTCGCCGAGCAGCACGCGCACGTTGCGGTAGCGGCGCAGGATGGCCCGCAGCGGCTCGGCGATGTCGCCGGGCGACAGGGCGGCGGTCGCGACCTGGTACAGCAGGGGCTGGAAGAGATGGTAGTTCTGGCGATCGACGAGCGTCACCGGCAGGCCGCGGCGAGCCAGCGCCCGCGCGGCGTACAGCCCACCGAAGCCACCCCCAACGACCAGGGTCCGCGGCGATGCAGTCTGGGCAAGCATGGCGTCTCTCGCCAACAGCATACCCGTGGCCACCGCCCCACCCGCCCCTCTCGAGACGATGGCGTACGCTGGCGGGCGTGCGCTGGATCGGCATCGACGCGGGCGGCAGCGGCACGCGGGCGGTGCTGCTCGACGACGTGGGGCAGCTCGTCATGGCCGGCCGCGGCGGCCCGTCCGGTGTGATCGGCGGCGCCGCCGGCCGGCGCCTCCTGGAGCGGGCCTTGCAGGCCGCCCTGGCGCCGATCGCCCCGTTGGCCCGCGATCAGGCGTGCTGGGTCCACCTCGGGCTGCGCGGCCTCAGCCTGCCGGGCCGCCAGGCAGCGGCCCTGGTCGCCATCCAGCGCCTGCTGCCGGGCGCGCACGTCCACGTCTCCAACGACGCCGCCGTGGCCCTCGAGGGCGGGCTCGGCGGCCAGCCCGGTGTGGCCGTCCTGGCGGGCACCGGCTCGATCGCCCTGACCCACGCGGCCGACGGACGCGAAGGCCGCGCCGGTGGCTACGGCCTGCTGCTCAGCGACGAGGGCAGCGCCGCCTGGCTGGGGCGCCAGGGCCTGACCGCCTGGCTGCGTGCCCTCGACGGCCGCGGACCCCACACCGACCTGGCCGCCAGCCTGGGCGGGCACATCGGCGGCAGCACCGCCCAGGCCGTCATCAGCTGGCTGTACTCCAGCCGCGACCAGCCGGCCCGCCTGGCCGGTCTGGCGCCCCTGGTGACCAAGACCGCGGCCGACGGCGACGCCGTCGCCAGCGACATCGTCGGCCAGGCTGCCGAGGCACTGGCTGAGTTGGCCGCCGCGGCCGCCCGCCAGGTGTGGCCCACCGTGTGCCCGAAGGGCCTCGCCGTGGCCCGCTGTGGCGGCGTGTGGGCGGCCGGGGCGCTGCTCGATGCGCCGTTCGTGGCCCGCTTGGGCACACTCCTCCCCGGCGCCGTGCCCGTCTGGCCGCGCCTGCCGCCGGTTGGCGGCGCCCTGCTCCTGGCGGCAGCCGCCAGCGGCCAGCCGGTCGAGCCAGCCCTCCTCGACCGCCTCGCCGCCGCTCTGGTCCAGCCGGCCTCCTAGGCCGGGCTGGGGCTACAGACGCGAATCGACGGAGCTGGTGTGGGTCTTGATCGCCGAGCGCGTGTCGCCGACGAGGATCCAGGCCAGCTTGGCCAGCAGCCAGGCCAGCAGGGCGTAGACGATGAGGGCCACGATCGAGTTCAGCTCGAGGATGTTGCCCTGCGCCTGCGGGTTGCCGAACAGCCCGTAGAACGGCGCGACCAGCGGTGCGGTGATGCCGTAGATGAACTCGGCGAAGCCGGCCTGCGGGTTGGCGGCCAGCGCCTTGAGCACGAAGCGGATCAGGATCAGGCCCTCGATCAGGCCGAAGACCCAGTAGATCAGCTGGGTAACCCGATAGGCGGCCATGCGCCGTGACGCGTACACGTCATACGCGACGGCCTCCTGCTGGTCGACGTACGCGCGTGGGCGCGCCTCAGCGTGCACCTCGGTGACCTGGGCCGCCGGGGTCGCCGGCGTCGTGGTCACCTCGGTCACGCGCTCCCGCGGGGCGGGTGTGCGCGTTTCGATGACTTCAGTGTGATCTTCTTCCATAGCCAGGACTCTCCAAGCACGTAAAGGCACGCCGCGTGCCAGCAGGTGGGATACCTTTTTGCGTGCCCCGCGCGAGACCTACAGCGGCGGTCCTGCATGGTGGGTGGATGCTGGCCAGCGGCGAACTGCCGGCCGGCTTCGCCATTTGGGGCGAACAGTCGCCGAATGTGCGCCTGCGGCCACGCCAGCCGCGGCGGCGGGCCGCCGAGGTGCGCGGCCCGGGCCGCGGGCCGGCCGCCAGCCCAGCCCCGCCGCCGACCCCGCCGCACCCGTTCGCCCTGTCCGACGACGGCGTCCGCCACGCCCTGTCGATGTTCGGGCTCACCCGCTGGGCGACCCAGACCAAGGTCCGCCAGGTCATCGCCGGCCTGCCGTCCAGCACCAACGCCGAGGGCACTCCCCCGAGTCCGCTCCGCTCAACCGAGCCGCTCGAGCCGGGCACGTCGCCCAGCCTGGCCCGCTGGGCCGTCTCGGCCGTCATCCTGGACGAGGTCAGCAGCGTCAGCCTGCTGCCGCGCATCGCCGCCGCCTCGGCGGCCAACCCCGGCCTGCTCGGCGACGACCTGCGGGCCTGGGTCGTCGCTGCCCGCTTCGCCCTGTCGCTGCTGGTCCGCCAGCGCTTCGTGCCGCGGCTCCAGGCGCGCGCCGACCACGACGAGGCGGCCACCAACGGCGCCGCCGAGCTGCTCGCCAGCCGCTGGTCGCCGCTCATCGACGACCCGGCCGATCGGGCTACCTTGCGCACCATCGAGCACGGCATGCCATCGGCCAGCCTGTGCCTGACCTGGTCGCCCGAGGCCGCGCCACCCCGCGCCGCCGACGCCCTGGCCGACTACCTGGCCGCGGTCATCGACGGCGTCGCCCGCCGCGCCCGCCCCCAGCCCGGCGACCTGGTCAGGCATCTACCGGCTACCGTCAGCGCCTGGCTCGGCGCGCTCGGCCGCGACGATCCGAGCGTGCCGTTGCGCGGCGATGCCACGCTCAGCCTACGGCGCCAGGTCAGCGCTTGGACCGACCAGGCCGGCAATGCGGCCGCCGATGAGTCGTTCCGCCTGTGCTTCCGCCTGGTGCCACCGGCCACCGACGGCCTCGAGGACGGCCCGGGCACGACCGAACCTGACGCCGCTGGTCCGCCACGCGGCACGGAGCGCATGCAGCGCAAAGCCGAGCGCCCCTGGCGGCTCGAGTACCTGCTGCAGGCCACCGACGACCCCAGCCTGCTGGTCCCCGTCGACGAGGTGTGGCGCCATCGCGGCCACACCGCCCGCTTCCTGACGCGCCGCTTCGACCAGCCCCAGGAACGCGTCCTGGCCGCCCTCGGCCGCGCCTCGCGCGTCTTCCCGCCGATCGAGGCCAGCCTGCAGAGCCCGCGCCCCGAGGCCTGCGCGCTCTCGACCCGCGAAGCCGCCGACCTGGTCCGCGAGAGCGCCCTGCTGCTCAAGGCCAGCGGCTTCGGCGTCCTGCTGCCCGGCCTCGATACGCGGCTGAACGTGCGCCTCCG
>Ga0213876_10002393_pt1 | contig 11043 bp, 10 predicted proteins | sample BarmaccomBMRX_R9_FD_160113 | JGI IMG/M metagenome (GOLD analysis project Ga0213876, IMG submission 160113) | Root-associated microbial communities from Barbacenia macrantha in rupestrian grasslands, the National Park of Serra do Cipo, Brazil - RX_R9 | ecosystem: Host-associated > Plants > Roots...
CGTGCACGCGCCCTTCGCCGGCATCGTCACCAACGTGCCCTCGCTGCAGCCCGGCCAATATCTCGCCGCGGCGGCGATCGCCTTCAATATCGTCTCGACCGACCATTTCTGGATCCAGGCGAATCCGAAGGAGACCGAGCTCACCTGGGTCAAGCCCGGCCAGCACGTCACCATCGAGATCGACGCCTATCCCGGCCAGCGCTGGGCCGGCACGGTCGAGAGCATCAGCCCGGCATCGGCGTCGAGCTTCTCGCTGCTGCCGGCCGAGAACAGCAGCGGCAACTGGGTCAAGGTGGTGCAGCGCATTCCCCTGCGCGTGCGCGTCGACGACGCCAAGGGCAAGCCGCCGCTGCGTGTCGGCATGAGTGTCGAGCTCAGCATCGACACTGGCCATGCGCGCGGCGTGCCCGAGTTCCTCAAGGACCTCGTGGCGTCGGCTCCCCACGACCATGACTGACGCAGCCACCACGCCGCCGCCGGTCAATCGCTTCGCCGTCACCGCCTGCACGATCCTGGCGGTGGTGATGCAGGCGCTGGACACGACGATCGCCAACGTCGCGCTGCCCTACATGCAGGGCAGCGTCTCGGCGAGCGCCGACCAGATCAACTGGGTGCTGACGTCGTACATCGTGGCCGCGGCGATCATGACGCCGCCCTCGGGCTTCCTCGCCAGCCGCTTCGGCCGCAAGCGCGTGCTGATGGTCGCGGTCGCCGGCTTCGTCATCACCTCGATGCTGTGCGGCATGGCGCAGTCGCTGTCGCAGATCGTCGCCTTCCGCCTGTTCCAGGGCTTCTTCGGCGCCTGCCTGGTGCCGATCGCCCAGTCGCTGCTGCTCGACATCTACACGCCCAAGGAACGCGGCTCGGCCATGGCGCTGTTCGGCGTCTCGGTGATGGTGGGCCCGGTGCTGGGCCCGGTGATCGGCGGCTGGCTGACCGACCATTTCAGCTGGCGCTGGATCTTCTACATCAACCTGCCGATCGGCATCATCGCCTTCGCCGGCCTGTCGTTCTTCATGCGCGAAAGCCCGACCAACCGGCAAACCAAGCTCGACTGGCTGGGCTTCGGCAGCCTCAGCCTGGCGATCGCGGCCATGCAGATCTGCCTCGACCGCGGCTCGCAGCTCGACTGGTTCTCCTCGTTCGAGATCATCGTCGAGGCCACCGTCGCGGCCGCCGCGTTCTACATCTTCCTGGTGCACACCTTCACGGCCGAACGGTCCTTCGTAAACCCGCGCATGTTCCTCGATCGCAATTTCTCGATCGGCATGCTGTTCATCTTCGTCGTCGGCATCACCTATCTCGCCTCGATGGCGCTGATGACGCCGTACCTGCAGACCTTGATGGGCTATCCCGTGGTCACCGCCGGCATCGTCATGGGCCCGCGCGGCGTCGGCACCATGGTGTGCATGATCCTCGTCGGCCGTCTGATGGGCCGCATCGACATCCGCCTGTTGCTCACCGCCGGCCTGCTGCTGACCGCCTGGGCGATGTACGACATGATGGGCTGGACCCCCGATGTCTCGCAGTGGACCATCGCCAGCACGGGCTTCATCCAGGGCATGGGCCTGGGGTTCCTGTTCGTGCCGCTGACGACGGTGACCTTCGCCACTCTGCCGCCGGAGAAGCGCGCCGACGGCACCGGCCTCTACAACCTGTCGCGCAACATCGGCTCGAGCGTCGGCATCTCGGTCGTGTCCTACCTGCTGGTGCGTAACGGCCAGGTCAACCACGCCGAGCTGGCAAGCCACGTCACGGCGGTGAACCACGCCTTCGACCATGGCGCGGTATTGCATGCGATGAACCCGCTGACCGCGGCAGGCCGCGCAGCGCTCGATAAGATGATCCAGATGCAGTCGGCAATCATCAGCTACGCCAACGACTTCAAGCTGATGATGATCCTGTCGCTGGCCGCGATCCCGCTGGTCCTGCTGCTGCGCCGCGCCTCCACGCCGCCGCCGGGCGACCACGCCGTGGTGATGGAGTAGAACTTCTCCCCGCGCAGGCGGGGAGAAGGTGCCGAGCGCAGCGAGGCGGATGAGGGGCTTCTCGCGCAACGATGCGAATCGTTGTCGTGAAAACTCCACAAAGCCCCTCATCCGCCCTTCGGGCACCTTCTCCCCGCCTTCGCGGGGAGAAGGGATTAGAGAATCTGGAAAACCTCGTAGATCGGCCCGGTCGCCTCGCGGCGGCCGACGCCGACCGAGATGATGCGGTTGAGGAACGAGTACTTTTCCGACGCCGTCTCGAAGCGCGGCGCGGTGCGGAAGTAGTATTCGGAGGGATCGACCTTCTCGCCCTTGGCCAGACGGTCGAGCACCCATTGCGGGCCGTGGCGCAGGCCGCGGTAGTACATGTAGATCAGATGGCCATCGTGCGTCTTCAGGGTCAGGCGCACGTCGAGTTCCCACACGCCGTCGCTGCGCACGGTGATCCAGTCGCCAGCGGGTGTCGGCTGTACTGTACCCTTCAGCTCGTCACCCTCGAAGGTGCCGCCGGCGACAGTGGCGATGCGGCGATGGCCGTAGGGCGTGACGCCCATATCGTCCATCGCGCCGACGTCGAGGCGGATGGTGAAGAGATGGGCGCTGTTGAGCGTCAATTCGGACATCGTCGATCTCTTCCCTACTTCTTCGAGCCGCCGGCGAGCTTGGGCTCGACGGTCTCGACCGGCGCGCCGGCCTTTTTCCAGGCGCCGAAGCCGCCTTCAATATGCGCCACCGGCGTAAGCCCCATGTCCTGCGCCGTCTTGGCCGCCAGCGCCGAGCGCACGCCGCCGGCGCAGAAGAAGACGAACTTGTCGCCATTGGCGAAGAACGCCTTGTGGTAGGGGCTGCCCGGATCGATCCAGAACTCCAGCATGCCGCGCGTCACATTGATCGCTTCCGGCACGCCGCCGTCGCGCCAGATCTCGCGCGGGTCGCGCAGGTCGATGAAAGTCACACCCTTCTGCCCGTGCAGCGCCTTGGCCTGCTCGGCATTCAACGTCTCGATCTCCTTCATCGATTCGTCGAACATCTGCTTCACGCTGCGCTTGATCTCCAGCGGCATTGCTCTCTCCTTACGCCACAGCCTGATCGATGGCGCGCTCCAGCACGGCGCACATCGTCTCGATCTCATCGTCGCCTGATATGAACGGCGGCCCCAGCATCAGCAGATCGGTCACGCCGATGCCGCCGGGATAGACCCACACATTGTTGTCGAGGGCATGCTTCATCGCCTTGTTGGTCACGGCGCCCGGCACCGCGAACGGCTCCAGTGTCTCACGATCCTTCACGACCTCGACGCCCCACAGCATGCCGCGCCCGCGCACCTCGGCGACATTGGGGTGCTGCTTGAGCCGCTGCAGGCGCCGCTCGAGCTTCTCGCCCGCCGCTTGGGCCTTCGCCAGCATGTCCTCGTCGCTCATGATCCGCAGCACTTCGTCGGCGGCGGCGCAAGCAGCGGGATGGGCGCTGTAGGTGTAGAACATCGGTGCGTCGCCGATACGCGCCAGCGGCTCGGCAATGCGGTCCGAGGCGAACAGGCCACCGATCGGCGCGTAGCCGCCGCTCATGCCCTTGGCCGACACCATGACGTCGACCTCGATGCCCTCGGCTTCGTGCGCGAAGCGCGGGCCGGTACGACCGAAGCCGCTGATCACCTCGTCGGCGATCAGCACGATGTCGTGGCGGTCGCAGATCTCGCGCATGCGCTTCCAATAGCCCGACGGCGGCACCAGGGCGCCACCGCTGCTGCCGACAACCGGCTCGGCGATGATGCCGGCGATTGTATCGGCGCCCTCGCGCTGCACGATGGCTTCGATCTCGTCGACGCAGGCGACATCGCAGGTCGGGTAGGTCTTGCCCAGCGGACAGCGCAGACAGTAATGCGCCGGCGCCTTCGGCATCTCGCGCGTCATGCTTCGGAACGCCGTACGCCGCGCCGTGTGGCCGCCAATCTCCAGCGTGGCGATCGTCGCGCCGTGATACGAGAAGCTGCGGCCGATCACTTTCCAGCGCGAGGTGTTGCCCTTGGCCATGTGATATTGCCGCGCCAGCTTCACCGCTGCTTCGACCGCCTCGGACCCGCCGCTCGCCAGGAAGACGCGCGTAAGGTTCTTGGGCAACCAGTCGCGCTTGAGACGCTCGACCAGCTTCGTACGCTCCGGCGTCACGAAAGGTGGAATGGCATAGGCGAGTGCCGACGATGCCTTGGCCATCGCCGCACCCGGCTCGGACCGGCCATGGCCGATATTGACCAGCATCGCACCGCCGCCGGCGTCGAGAATGCGCCGGCCATCCGCCGTGATCAGATGACAACCCTCGGCGCCGACGATCTCCAGCGTCATCGGCCCGGGCGTGAATGGCCAGGCGGGCTTACCAGCGTCCGCCGCCATTACATGCCGCCGATGCAGAGGTATTTCGTCTCGAGATACTCGTCGATGCCGTACTTCGAGCCTTCGCGGCCCAGACCCGACTCTTTCACGCCGCCGAACGGGCCGACCTCGTTGGAGATGATGCCGGTGTTGATGCCGACCATGCCGCTCTCGATCGCCTCGGCGACGCGCCAGACGCGGCCGATGTCGCGGCTGTAGAAATAGGCGGCGAGGCCGAACTCGGTGGCGTTGGCCAGCCGCACGGCGTCGGCTTCGCTCTCGAACTTCACCAGTGGTGCTACGGGGCCGAAGGTCTCCTCGCGCATGATCAGCATCGACTCGCTGACATTGGTCATCAGGGTCGGCTCGAAGAACGTGCCGCCATTGCCGTGGCGGTGGCCGCCGACCACGACCTTGGCGCCCTTGCCCAGCGCGTCGGCGACATGCTGCTCGACCTTGGCGACGGCGGCATCGTCGATCAGCGGGCCCTGGTTGACGCCTGCCTCCAGCCCGTCGCCGACCTTGAGCTTGCGCACCGCCACCGCGAGCTTCTCGGCGAAGGCATCATAGACGCCCGCCTGCACGAAGAAGCGGTTGGCACAGACGCAGGTCTGGCCGGTGTTGCGATACTTCGAGAGGATTGCGCCCTCGACCGCGGCGTCGAGATCGGCGTCATCGAAGACGATGAACGGCGCGTTGCCACCGAGCTCGAGCGAGATCTTCTTCACCGTGTCGGCGCAGGCGGCCATCAGCTTCTTGCCGATCTCGGTCGAGCCGGTGAAGGTGAGCTTGCGCACCGTGGGGTTCGACGTCATCTCGTTGCCGATCTCGCCGGCATCGCCGGTCACCACCGACAGCAACCCCGCCGGCACGCCAGCACGCTCCGCCAGCACCGCCATCGCCAGCGCCGAGAACGGCGTCAGCTTGGCCGGCTTCACCACCATGCCGCAGCCCGCCGCCAGCGCCGGGCCGGCCTTGCGGGTGATCATCGCCGCCGGGAAGTTCCACGGCGTGATCGCAGCACAGACGCCCACCGGCTGCTTGAGCACGACGAGCCGGCGATCGCGCGCCGGGCTCTGCAGCACGTCGCCGTCGACGCGCTTGGCCTGCTCGGCGAACCACTCGATGAACGAGGCGGCATAGGCGATCTCGCCCTTGGACTCGGCCAGCGGCTTGCCCTGCTCGCTGGTCATGATCACGCCGAGATCGTCGACGTTGGCCATCATCAGGTCGTTCCAGCGCCTGAGAATATTGGCGCGCTCCTTGCCGGTCATCGCCGCCCAGCCCTTCATCGCGGATTCGGCGGCGGCGATGGCGCGATGAGTCTCGGCGGCGCCCATGCGCGGCACCGTACCCAGCGGCGCGCCGGTTGCCGGATTGCGCACGGCGTGCGTACGCCCGTCGTCGGCGTCGACCCATTTGCCGGCGACGTAGGCCTGCTCGCGGAACAGATCGGCGTCCTTCAGTCGCGCGCGCAAACCGCCATCGGTCTTGGTCAAGGTGTCGGGCATGGTATCCCTCCGTCTTTGTCGTCGGCGAGTATAGGCCCCTCAACTGGGGCCGTCGCCCAGCAAGGTCAACACGCGCCGGCGCTGCGTTTCATTGACCATCGAGGCCAGCAGGCGGCGCGCGCGGCCGGCATCGCCCGCCAGCACCAGGCTGCACGCGACATTGGCGGCGATTTCCTCGCGCATCGGTCGCGCGATGATCAACCCGGCGAGATCGAGCACGCGCTCGACCGTCATCGACGTCAGTGGCACGAGGCGCAGGAAGCCGCAGAGCTCGTGATCGAAGCGCGGCGGCAGTCGTCCGCTGTCGAGCACGAGGTGCACGGCGACATCGGCGATGTCGAGCGCATCGGGCGAATCGGTGTGCAGCAGGCGCGCGGCACGATCGAGCTCGCTGCGCAGCCGGTCGATCGGATCGGTGAGACGCTCGGCGAGCTGGGCGGCCGCCGCCGTGTGACCGGCCTGCCGCAGCTCGGCGATCATCAGCACGTGCTCGATATGGCCCTTGTAGCCGGCAAGCGCATCGATGAACTCCGGCGGCACAGAGACGACGTGGCCCGCCTGCAGCAATTCGATGAACGGCTGCGCGTGGCCCGCGAGGATAGCCTCCAGCGCCAGGGCCATCGCGCGGTCGGCCACGCCGAGCGCACCGTAGGCCGCGATCAGCGCATCGAGCACCGGCGCGATACCGTCGGGCAGATCCTGCAGCAGCAGCTCGGTCGTCTCGAGCAGGCCGAGGTCGCGATCGGCGCGCGCGATGGCGATGAACTCCTGGGCAATCTCGAAGCGGCCGCGCCGTACCTTGCGCACCTTGAAGGCGCGCTCGATCATCGCCCGGCGGTGCTGGGGATGCGCCGCCAGCCGGCCGATCAGCAGCGGTCGCCACTGCTTGAGGTCGCGGTGTTCGAGCAGACCGAGCGCCGCTGCCGGCCACTGTACGATGCGCTCGATGATGCGGCGCATGTCCTGGCGCACCAGGCTGCGCTCGAACTGGCGCGCTTCCTCGGCCCGTGCCTGATGGGGCGCATTCACCCAGCGACGGTCGATGCGGTCGAGCTCGCCGACGATGCGCCACCATTGCCGCATCACCAGGCGCTGCGCGCCCTCGATGTCGTCAGCCCCGCGCGCCACGGCAAGCTCGCGCTTGAAGACGACCTCCCATGACTCGTTGGGTGTCCTCATACGCGGCCGCCGTCGACCACGTAGAGCTGGCTGGTGCAGGCGGCCGCCTCCTCGCTGGCGAGGAAGACGGTGAACTTCGCGAGATCGTCGGGGACCAGCCAGCGCTTGAGGCATTGCACCTCCATCTGGCGTGCCTCGGACTCGGGCTTGATCCACAGCTTCTCCTGGCGCTCGGTGCGCACCCAGCCCGGCGAGATCGAATTGGCCCTGATGTTGAACTGGCCGTAGTCGCGCGCCAGCGAACGCGTGAGCCCGATCACGGCCGACTTCGCCGCGGTGTAGATCGCCATGCCGCCCTGCCCCGCCATCCACGAGATCGAGGAATAATTGACGATCGCGCCACCGCCCGCCGCCTTCATGTCGGGCAGCACGGCCTGGGCAGCGAAGAACTGGTGCTTGAGGTTCACCGCGATACGCTGGTCGAAATACTCCGGCGTCACCGTCTCGGTGGCGTGGCGATCGTCATGCGCGGCGTTGTTGACCAGCACGGTGATCGGCCCGAAAGCGGTGCGGATGTCGGCGATCGCCCGGCGCAGCGCGTCGGTGTCGGTGATGTCGGCGTGGACGTACTTCACCGTCGCGCCGGCGCCCGACAGCTCGCCGGCCAGGGCACGTGACGGCGCATCGGCGATGTCGATGAAGCCGACCTTCGATTTCTGCCGGGCGAAGGCCCGCACGATGGCCGCGCCGATGCCGCTGCCGCCGCCCGTGACCAGCACCGAGCGTCCTTCGAGATCGGGGTAAATCGCGCCGCCGGCCATGCCGTCCTCCCTTTTCCTGGCGCCAGCCTAGCACGGCGGATCGCGGCGGCAGCGGGCGCTTGTCGAGGCCGCGCGGAGCGGTCATCCTCCCGGCGAGAGTTAGGGGAGTACCGTGATCCGTTACATCCTGTCCGTGATTGCGCTGTTGGCGATGTCGAGCGCGGCACTCGCGCAATTCGGTCCTGCGCCGCAGCCGGGCCAACGCACCGGGCCCAGCCCATTCGGTCCGTCGCCGCAGGCGCAGCCTTATCCGCAGCAGCCCTACCCACAGCAACCGTATCCGCAGCAGCCGTATCCCCAGCAGCCCTACTATCCGCAGCAACAGGTGTCGCTGGTCGGCGTGTGGAGCACGACGCTCACCGATACGCGCGGTCAGGCCATCGCCTCGCTCTTCCTCCAGTTCTCACCCGATGGCCGCTTCCAGAGGCGCATGATCGTGCGCGGTGGCCAGAGCGATGTCTTCGGCGTCTGGCAATACGACGCGCAGAATTCGATCCTCTACAGCCAGGCGCAGGACTACTCGCCCAAGAACCTGCCGCCGAGCGAACCGATGGGCCAGACCTTCACGGTTCAGCTGCAATGGGTCAGCCCCAACCAGTTCATCACCCAGGATGCCAGCGGGCCGATCCGTTGGGCGCGCCAGCAATGACGGCCTGAGCCGTCATCCTGAGCGACGCGAAGGATCTAGCGGCCGAGATTGGTGATCTGCACCCGGCGATTGGCCGCGTCGTTGGGATCGGCGGTGTTGATCGGCTTGTCGCTGCCGTAACCGATGGCGCTCAGCCGCTCGGGCGCGATGTGGAACTTGCTGACGAGGTAGTCGCGTACGGCGTTGGCGCGCTGCGTCGAGAGCCGCCGGTTGTAGTCCTTCTCGCCGCTGGCGTCGGAATGGCCGGCGATCTCGAAGCGATAGCCGTTGAGCTTCGGATCGGCCAGCGCCACGCCCAGCTTGTCGACCATGGCCATGCCGACGAAATCGAGCTTCGAGGAATCGATCTCGAACTGGATGCTCATGTCGATGGTGGGCGGACCCTCGATGGTGACGCGACCACGGGTCAGCGAACGCGGCTTGCCGCCCGGGGGTGGCGGGGTCAGCTTGTCGACGATGTCGGCCGAGCTTGGCGACGCCGGCGCCGGCTTGGCGCTGCCCTGCGCGAACGCGCCCGATCCCATGATGACCAGTAATGGCACGACGAGCGCAAACAGGCGGCGCATGGATCCTCCGGCGATGTAATGGAACCGTATTATACCAGAGTTTCGCGCAGTTCGCACCGTCGGTGCGTTCACGGATAGGTCAGCAGCGTATCAGTGACCAGATTGATCAGCGGCCGAACGTCCGATCGGATCGCCAGCCGCACCGGCGGCTTCACCATGTTGCGCGCTCCGCGCAGGTCACAGACCGTGGCGCCGCGGGTATGGATGCCGGCGCACTCGACCCGCACGATGGCGCCGTCGGTCTCCAGCAGCGCCTCGTCGACATAGGGCACCAGGGCACAGACGTCGTGCATCGAGGCTACGGCGCGGGCGAAGACCGCGCGCTGGCGATCGAGATAGAACGAGACGAGGTCGGCGATCACCCCGGCAACGCGCCGGCCGCTGCCGCGCAGGCGGGCGATGTCGGCATCGTCGAAACCGGTGCGGCGCGTCACGTCGAGGCCGACCATGCGGATCGGCACGCCGCAGCCGAACACCACGGCCGCCGCCTCGGGATCGCAATAGATGTTGAACTCCGCCGCCGGCGTGACATTGCCGCCGGCCGCCGAGCCGCCCATCACGGTGATCTCGCGCAGCCAGGTCCTGAGCCTGGGCTCGCGCTCCAGCGCCACGGCGACATTGGTCTGCGGACCGATCACCGCGAGGATCAGCTCGCCCTGGTGGCGGCGCGCCGTCTCGATGATGAAGTCGACGGCGTGCATGTCGATCGGCTTGCGCACCGGTGGCGGCAGGTCGTGGCCGTCGAGCCCGCTCTTGCCATGCACATGCGCCGCATCGGTGGTCGCGCCGACCAGCGGCGCGGCGAAGCCCGCGGCGACGGGCACGTCGATGCCGCCCAGCTCGAGCACGGCCAGCGCATTGCGCGTGCTGTTGGCGAGCGAGCTGTTGCCGTGCGTGGTGCTGACGCCCACGAGATCGAAATGCCGCGCGCCGAACAGCAGCGCCACGGCATCGTCGTGGCCGGGATCGCAGTCGATGAGCAGCTTGGGTTTGGTCATCACGCGAGATATTGCACGAGATGATCCGACAGGTCGCGCGCGTCGTCGCCGGCGCCGTCGATCAGCGCCGATTTGCGGCGGCGCAGAAACTGCATGCCCATCAGGTACAGGCCCGGCGCGTCGACGACACCACCGTCGTGCCGGATGCGGCCTTTGCGGTCGAGCACCGGAACCTGCAGCCAGGAGTGATCGGGCGAGTAGCCGGTGGCCCACACGATGCTACGGATGTTCGCCTTCACGAGGTCGAGCATCAGCGGCGACTCGTCGGGCACCACGGTCGGCGGCAGGCGATCCGGCGGCGGTACGGCATCGTCGAGGCCATTGGCGGTGGCCCACTCGTCGATCGAGTTCAGCAGCCGATTCATCTTGAGGTCGGAGAGCGCGCACTGATTGCGCAACGAGCCCGAGAACAGCGCCTTGCCGTCGCGCATCGCCTGCAGGCGTCCGACCAGCTTCACGCCGATGGTGGTGAGCGCATTGAGGTCGAGCGTCGCGCGCGTGGTCGAGCCGGCGAGCTGCAGCGAGGGCACGCGTCGGGCACGCGTGATGTCATCGACCTCGGTGTAGTGCATGTTCTGCACGCCTGCGGCATCCATCCACCACTGGATGTCCTTGCCGCGGTATACGCGCGGCGCGCGGATGTGCTCGCCGACGGCGATGGTCACCGGCCGGCCGGAACGATGGATCTCGTCGGCGAGCTGCGTTCCGGTCGCCGAGGCGCCCACGACCAACACGCCGCCCTGCGGCAGCTGGTCGGGATTGCGGTAGTCCATCGAGGTGATGGTCATGATCGAAGACGGCACGCCGGCAGCCGCGTCTTCGGGCACATGCGCGATATTGCAGGCGCCGGAGGCGAGCACGACCGTTCGAGCACGCCACGAATCCTTGTCGGTCTCGATGACGTAGTCGCCATCGGTTTCGCGCACCGACGTCACCGTGGTGTGCGTCTGCACCGGTGCGGCGATGATTTGGGCATAGCGATCGAGGAAGGCGATCACCTCTGGCATCGTGCGATACCCGTC
>Ga0213876_10002394_pt1 | contig 11042 bp, 6 predicted proteins | sample BarmaccomBMRX_R9_FD_160113 | JGI IMG/M metagenome (GOLD analysis project Ga0213876, IMG submission 160113) | Root-associated microbial communities from Barbacenia macrantha in rupestrian grasslands, the National Park of Serra do Cipo, Brazil - RX_R9 | ecosystem: Host-associated > Plants > Roots...
CAAGGCGGGGGCAATGGGACCTCGCAACCGCAGACCGGGTTCGGCAGCGGGAACTTCTGCATCAGCGGGCTGATCGAGCACACGCCCTGTGTCCGCAAGTGGTACGGCGGCCCGAATGGTGGCGCGACCACGCAGGGGGTCACCGGGAAGAGCATCAAGGTCCTGATGTATCGCCCGCAGTCCAACGCCGCCGTCGACGCGATCACGAAGGCGACGGGGACCTACATCGCTCCGGACGTCGAGCACGCGATGCTCGACGTGGTCTCGAAATGGATCAACAGCCACTACCAGCTCTACGGCCGCACGGTGGACTTCACCTACATCCGTGGCACCTGCGCTATCGCACCACCGGACGACAGCTGCTTCCGCACGGAGGCCGACAAGATCGCCGCGAAGTACCACCCGTTCGCGTTGTTCTGGGACACCGACTCCAACGAGGGCGCGTTCATGGACGAGCTCGCCCGCAAGGGGATCGTGACCTGGGGCGGGTGGGGGTTCAACGACGCGTTCAACCAGTCGCTGCGGCCCTACCACTACGACCTGTTCATGAGCGGCGACGTCCAGGCGCAGTTCGCGGGTGAGTTCTGGTGCAGCACCCTCGCGGGGCGAAAGGCGCAGTACGCCGGACCCGCACTGAAGAACAAGACTCGGAAGGTCGCGGTCGTCTATCCGAACACTCCGACGACGACGCCGGCGGCCAAGCACCTCGAAGGCATCATCAACCACTGCGACCGCAATGGTGCGATCGATGCGCCGTACTCCTCGAACACCTCGACGGCGGCGACACAGTCGACGGCGAACACGAGCAAGGAGAAGTCCGAGGGCGTCACCAGCCTGATCTGGATGTCCGACCCGATCGCGCCCGCCTACGGGACGACGGCGCAGCAGGCGCAGAACTTCCAGCCGGAGGAGATCCTCGCCGGCGGCCAGCTGCTGGACTACGACGCGCTCGCGCAGACCTACAACGGGTCGGTGTGGAAGCACGCATTCGGGCTGTCGGACCTCGCCAACGCCGTACCGGTGAGTCAGGTCGACGCCGGCAAGATCTGGCGGGCGACCGGCCACCAGGGCGATCCGAACCCCAGCACGAACCTGCTGACGGAGTACGCGCTGTCGCTCGTCGGGGGCATCCAGGCGGCCGGCCCGGACCTCACGCCGCTGCACTACGAGTCCGGCGTGCTCAGCACTCCCGGGTACGACGCATGGGCGACCTACCATGACCCGCGGCTGACCTACGTGAAGTTCGGTCCGCATGACTACACCTCGCAGTCCGACGTACGCCTGGTGTACTGGTCGACGACCGCCAGGTCGCCGATCAACGGCAAGCGCGGCGCGTACATCCCGCTGAAGGGTGGCACGCGCTACCAGCTCGGGCAGCTCCCGCGGAGCATCAAGCTTCCCTCCTCGGTCTGACGGCGGTGGCGCGCCAGATGCGGCCGGAGTCGGCCCAGCTCCGCGCGATCGGCATCTGGGTCGCGTGTGCGGTCGGCCTGCTGATCGTGGTCGAGGAGTTCTTCGGCCGCGCCAAGATCGACCACGTGCTGGGGATCCCGGTCCCCGTGGGAATCAGCGTCGGGCTGCTTCTGCTCGGGGCCGTGCTCGGCATGCTCTACGCACTGCTCGCGTTCGGCCTGATCCTCGTCTACCGCGCGAACCGGATCATCAACTTCGCGCACGCGGGTCTCGGTCTGGTCCCCGGAGTCCTCGCGCTGCTGCTGGTGGTGAACAAGAACTGGCCGTACGCCGCCGCGTTTGCGGTGATGCTCGTCGGATCGGGTCTGACCGGCGGCGTCGTCGAGCTCGCGATGCGACGGTTCAAAGCATCACCCCGGCTGATCGCCACGGTGGCGACGATCGGCTTCGCCCAGATCTTCGTCTACCTCGAGCTGAAGCTGCCGGGCTGGGTCGGTGGCTCGAGCGGTGTGCCGTACCAGTTCCCCACGCCGTACTCCGGGCTCAAGGTCGACATCGGCGGCGTCATCTTCACCGGCGACTACCTCGCGATCGTCGTCGCGACGGTCGTCATCTGCGTCGTGCTCGCGGTGTTCCTCAAGCGCAGCCGGGCGGGGATCGCGGTCCGTGCCGCAGCCGAGAACAGTGACCGGGCGCAACTGCTCGGGGTGCCGGTGGCGCGCCTGTCGACGATCGTGTGGGTGATCGCCGGCATCTGCTCAGGCTTGGCGATCTTCCTGCAAGCACCGGTGACCGCGCTGCCGGCGGGCGGCAGCGTCTCGCCGCTGCTGCTTCTCTACGGCCTCGCGGCCGCCGTCGTCGCCCGGATGGAGAGCCTGCCGGTCGCGTTGTTCGCCGGGATGGGGATCGGGATCATCCAGACCGCCAGCTTCGTCGGGTCGAGCAAGCCGGACGACGCCGCGGCGCTGATGCTGCCGGTCATCCTGCTCGCGCTGCTGTTCCAGCGGAAGCGGCTCTCGCGCGCGTTCGACACGGGGGTGTCGAGCTTCAAGACGCTGCAGGAGTTCCGGCCGATCCCGCACGAGCTGCGGCACCTGCCGGAGGTCCAGCGGGCCCGGATCGCGATCGCCGTCGTGGTGGTCGGCGTGATCCTCGGAGCGCCGTTCATCGTCGGGCGCACGAACTCCGGCTTCCTGACCTTGATCGCGATCGCCGCGATGGTGTCGATCTCCCTCGTGATCCTCTCGGGCTGGGCCGGTCAGATCTCGTTGGGACAGTGGGGATTCGCGGGCGTCGGGGCGGCGGTCGCGGGCGGTCTTGCGACGCGACACGGAACCGACTTCTTCGTGACGCTGACAGTCGCGGCCCTTGCCGGCGCACTCGTCGCCGTACTGGTCGGCATCCCGGCACTTCGGCTGCCGGGGCTGTTCCTGGCCGTCGTGACGCTGGGCCTTGCTGCGAGCGTGCAGTACGGCTTCCTGTCACCGGACCACTTCTCGTGGGTGCTGCCGCCGAGCGGCTCGTACGTCACGCGACCCAGCCTCTACGGCGGCCGGATCAACGTGACCGGCGACACCTCCTTCTATTACGTGGCGGTCGTGTGCTTCGGCCTCGCCTACGCGTCGGCGCGTTCGCTTCGGGCGAGCCGCTCCGGCCGGGTGTTCATCGGCCTTCGCGACAACGTGCGGGCGGCCCAGTCGTACGGCATCAATGCGACCGTCAGCCGGCTCGCGGCGTTCGCCGTGTCCGGTGCGATTGCTGCGGTCGCCGGTGCCCTGTCCGCCTACCAGTCGCAGGTGGACCCGAGCAGCTTCTCGATGGACCTCGGCCTCACCGCGTTCCTGTTCGCCGTCGTCGGTGGGCTCAGCTCGCTGCCGGGTGCGGTGTTCGGCACGATCGCGTTCGAGGCGATCGGGTTCCTCGGCGGCGCCAACATCAGCATTCTCGCGACCGGCGTCGGCGCCACGATCGTGTTGTTCGTCCTGCCCGGCGGCCTCGCTCAGGCCGGGTACCAGACGCGGGACACGATGCTGCGCTGGCTCGCCCGCCGCCACGACATCCACGTCCCGAGTCTCGTCGCCGACCTGCGGATCGACGAGACCGACGCTGCCGCGGACGACGAGCTGCCCGCCGAGCCGCTCCGCAACGCCGCGGAGGCGATGGCGTGAGGCGGCGACTTGTCGCCGTCCGCTCCTGGGTGGCGGGTGGGGTGGAGGACGTATGAGCGACCTCGGCAGTGGCGGCCTGGGCCGACGGCTTCGCGCACTCACCGGCGGGTTGCCCGCGCTGCCCCTCGTCGTACTGTTCGCGCTGTTCTTCTTCGACGAGTGGGACACCGCAGCGTTCAACGTTCTGGCACCGAACATCCAGGAGTCCTTCCACCTGTCCGATCGCGGGTTCGGCCTGCTCGTGATCGGCAACCTGTCGATCGTCCTGCTCGCAGCGCTGCCCCTCGGCTACTACGGCGACCGGCTGCCCAGGGTCCGGCTCGTCACCATCGGCGCGGTGCTCGCCGGGGTGTTCTCGTTCCTGACCGGCGTGGCCGGGTCGGTCGCGGTGCTCGCGCTGTTCCGCCTGGGCAACGGCATCGGCCGGCTGGTCAACGACCCGATCCACTCCTCGCTGCTGGCCGACTACTACCGACCAGAGGACCGCGGTGGGGTCTATGCGTTCCACCGCAACGCGGAGCGGGTGGGGCTCGTCGTCGGCCCAGCGGTCGCGGGCGTGGTTGCGTCCGTGTGGAGCTGGCGAGCAGCGTTCATGGTGCTGATCGTCCCGATCCTCGTGATGGCAGCAGTCAGTCTGCGGCTGCGCGAGCCGGTGCGAGGGATCACGGACAACCCCGATGCGGCGCTTGCCGCCAGCCACGAGCCACCGGTGCCGCTCGGCGAAGCCCGTCGCATGCTCTTCGCTGTGCCGACCTTGAGCCGGCAGTTCACCGCGTTCTTCTTTGTCGGGGCGGGCCTGGTGCCGCTGGCGTTCCTCGGCCCGATCTTCCTGCACCGCGAGTTCGGTGTCGGTGAGCTCGGCCGCGGCATCGCGGTCGCGGGCAACGGAGCCGCCGCGGTGGCCGGTCTCGCACTCGCCGGTCGCATGATGCCGCGCTGGATGGCGAAGCACCTCGGCGAGCCGATGCGGTGGGCGGGCTTCTCGCTCGTCGCGGTCGGGGTCGGGGTCGCGGCGACCGCCTACGCGCCGACCCTGTGGCTCGCGGTCGTGCTCTCGGTCGCTGCCAGTTTCGTCGGCGGCATCTTCACGCCACCGTTCGTGACGACACTCGCGATGGTGTCGCCGGCCCGGGTTCGGTCACTCGCGTTCGCGTGGGCGGCGCTGTTCCTGCTGGCCGGCGTGTGGGTGCTGTTCCTGTTCATCCCCGTCTCGACGGTCGCCGACAACCACGGCATCCGCGCCGGCCTTGCGGTGACCGCGCCGTACTGGGTCATCGGCGGGCTGATCATGGCGACCTGCAAGCGCTTCGTGCCGAAGGACGCCGAGGCCGCGCTCGACAACCTGACCTCGCTGGCCACCTTGCGCGCCGAGCGCGAGGCCCACGCCGCAGCGGGCGACGACGTGCCGCTGCTGTCATGCCGCGGCCTGACCGCCGCGTACGACGGTGTCCAGGTCCTGTTCGGTGTCGACTTCGAGGTGCGCGCGGGCGAGATCGTGGCGTTGCTCGGCACCAACGGGGCCGGCAAGTCGACGGTGCTCAAGGCGATCACCGGTCTGCTCGACCCGACTGGCGGGTTGATCGTGTTCGATGGCCGCGACGTCACCCACGCCGACCCGTTGCAGACGACCGCCCTCGGAATCTCGCAGATGCCCGGTGGTCGAGGTGTGTTCCCGACGTTGACCGTCACGGAGAACCTGGCAGTCGCGGCGTGGCAGCTGTCCGATCGCGGGGTCGAGGCACGGGCTGTCGAGGAGGTCTACGAGACCTTCCCCAACCTGGAAGAGCGACGGTCGGTCCTCGCCGGCGACCTGTCAGGGGGTCAGCAGCAGATGCTGGCGCTCGGGATGGCGTTCATGGCCAAGCCCCGCCTGCTGCTGATCGATGAGCTGTCGCTCGGGCTGGCGCCACTGATCGTCACCGAGCTTGCGGAGACGGTACGCCGGATCAATGCCACGGGCGTCGCGGTCGTCGTCGTCGAGCAGTCGCTGAACGTCGCCCTGACGCTGGCATCACGCGCCTACTTCCTCGAGAAGGGAGAGGTCCGTTTCACGGGAGCCACCCGCGACCTGATGGAGCAGGACGACATCGTGCGCTCGGTGTTCCTCGCCGGCGCGGCCGGTCCCAGCAAGGCGAGAACGCGCGCGCGCAAGCAGCCTGAGATCGCGGCGGCGCCCGAACCGGCGCTGGCCGCGTATGACGTCACCGTGAGCTTCGGCGGAATTCGGGCGCTGACCGATGTCACGATCGGCGTCGACCCCGGTCAGATCGTCGGCGTGATCGGGCCGAACGGCGCCGGCAAGACGACGCTGTTCGACGTACTGTCCGGTTTCGTCTCGCCACAGCACGGCGTGGTCCGGCTCGACGACAGGGACGTGACCGGTCTCGGGGCGGATGCCCGCGCCCGCCTCGGGCTCGGCAGGTCCTTCCAAGACGCGCGGATCTTCCCCTCGCTGACCGTCGCCGAGAACCTGGCCTGCGCTCTCGAACGCCATCTGCCGGTCCGCGACCACATCGCGGACGCCCTGGGCCTGCCGGCGGTGCGTGACCAGGAGGAGGACGTCGCGTACAGCGTCGCCGACCTCATCGAGTTGATGAACCTTGGCGCGTTTCGCAACAAGTTCGTCGCCGAGCTGTCGACGGGCTCCCGGCGCATCGTCGATCTCGCGATGGCGCTCGCTCACGATCCGACGGTTCTCATCCTCGACGAGCCGTCGTCCGGTATCGCACAGCGCGAGACCGAGGCGCTGGTGCCGCTGCTGCGACGGATCCGCGACGAGACCGGCTGCGCCCTGCTGGTGATCGAGCACGACATGCCGCTGATCGCCACGGTGAGCGATCTCCTGGTCGCGCTGGACCAGGGTCTGGTCATCGCCCGCGGACGACCCCGCGAGGTGCTCGACGACCCGTCCGTCATCGCGTCGTACCTGGGGGACGACCCCGCACGGATCGAGGATCTCGTGTCCGCACCGAAGCGTCGACGCACGCGCACGGCGGCCGGACGGGGCGCGTCATGAGGCGGCCGTTGCGACTCGGTGCGCTCGTTGCGGCGACGACGGTCACTTGGTTGGTCACCGCGGTCCCGAGCGCCGCGACGCCGTCGTCCAATCGCCATCGCGCCACGGCGACAGCTGCTACGCCGACGGCATCCTGGTGGACCTCGGCGAACCTCGGCCGCGGCCTGCCGTCGCTCCCGACGAACCCTGATGCCTCCGGCCACCAGCTCGCGATCGAGGGCAGCAACGCCCTACCGGCGATCGGGGGGATCAGTACGGCGCCGACGTCCGCGGAGGCGGTCGCAGCGATCAGCTGGCAGATCCCGGCGGGCAGCAAGGCGACGTCGCTGTCGTTGGCGCTGGCGGGCTCGGCTCCGCCCGCCGTATCGGTCGAGGCCTGCCGGATCACCGGAAAGTTCACCGTGGCGTACGGCGGGCCGTACTCCGCCGTGCCGCGCTACACCTGCGCACACGCGGTCGACGGCGCGCTCCGCGGCGGCAAGCTCACGTTCGACGGCGTCGGCTCGCTGGCGCGCGGCGGTCTGCTGTCCGTACTGCTGCTGCCGGGACCGCTCGACAAGTTGGTGCTCGCGCCGCCCACCGCCGCCGACGTGCGCCTCGGCACCGTGACTGTCACGCACCACCGGCACCGGACCGAGCACCACCAGCCGACGCATCACAAGCACCACCACGCGACCGGTGGCCACCACCACGCAACGAAGCATCACGCCCCGCCGGGTGGCGGTGGTTCGGTGGTCGGCCCAGCGACCGGCGGTGGCAAGCTGCCGCCGGTCAAGGCAGCGCATGGCGGGGCAGCGCCGACGGGCGGTAGCGCTCCCGTTGTCGCCGGCTCGGCGAGCCCCGCGCCGGTGGCCAGGCAGGTTGAGACCGCGCTGCCGACGTCTCGGCGAATCATCGCGCTGGCGGTGATCGCACTGGAGATCGCGGTGTTCGCGGTGACCCGTCGGCGGACCGCGCCGGCCGCGGACGGTGCCGGGGACGAGCGGGGGATCGGGCGGTTCGTCGCCGAGCGCGCCGCCCCGCCGGTCCGGCTGTAGCCGGTCACCTATGTTGATGCGATGACCAGTCTGACGATCAATGATCTGTTCTCCGTCGAGGGCAAGGTCGTCCTCGTCACCGGCGGGTCGCGGGGGATCGGCGAGATGATCGCCGCCGGCTTCCTGGCGAACGGCGCCAAGGTCTACATCAGCTCCCGGAAGGCGGACGTGTGCGACGCCACCGCCGAGCGGCTGGCAGCGGAGTACGGCGGGACGTGCATCTCGCTCCCGGCGGACCTGTCGACGCTCGAGGGGATCGACACACTGGTCGAGCGACTCCGTGCCGAGGAGGCGACGCTCGACGTACTCATCAACAACGCCGGCGCGTCCTGGGGCGCCTCGATCGACGACTTCCCCGAAGTCGGGTGGGACAAGGTCATGGACACCAACGTCAAAGGGGTGTTCTTCCTGACCCAGCGGCTGCTTCCCCTGCTCGAGGCGGCCGGAACCGAGGACGACCCGTCGCGGGTCGTCAACATCGGCTCGATCGACGGCATCAAGACACCATCGTTCGACACCTGGTCCTACGGCCCGTCAAAGGCTGCCCTGCACGCGTTGACCCGCCAGATGGGGAGCCGCTTGATCAAGCGCAACATCCTGGTGAACGGCATCGCGCCAGGGCCGTTCCCCACCTGGATGCTGTCGACCGGGGTGGGCACCGGTGGTGATGTCGAGGGCACCGACTGGGCCGCGATCGGCAAGGGTGTGCCCCGCGGGCGGGTCGGCACCGCCGAGGACATCGCTGGGCTCGCGATCTTCCTCTGCTCGCGCGCCGGATCCTTCACCGTCGGTGACGTCATCACCTGCGACGGCGGCATCGTCGTCAGCTAGTCACCGAAGATCTGGCGCGTGTAGGCGTTGCTGAACACGCGATGCGGGTCGACCCGATCTCGAACTCGCATCGCGTCGGCGAAGGACGGGTAGCGGTCGCGCAGCGTCTCGGCGTCGAGCCAGTGGAGCTTGCCCCAGTGGGGTCGGCCGACCACCTGGCCGGCGATGGCTTCGACCGCGCGGAAGTAGGGCTCGTAGTCGACTCGGTGCCACTGGTGCACGGCGAGGTACCCGGAGTCGCGGCCCGACGCCGTCGACAGCCAGATGTCATCGGCGGCCGCGACGCGGACCTCGATGGGGAACGAGATCGTCGTACTGCTGCGTTGGATCCACGACCGCACCTCACGGAACACGTTGACGATCTCCGACCGCGGTACGGCGTACTCCATCTCGCGGAACCGAACTCGCCGCGGCGACACGAACACGCGGTGCGAGACGTCGGTGAACGACCGCGCCGACAAGGTGGTGGCTGACAGCCCGTTGAGGCGGGGGATCGAGGCCGGTCGTCGATGCTCGTAGCGCTGGATCAGCTCGAACAGGCCGTTGCTGAGCACCTCGTCGTCGAGCCACTCCCGCCAGCGTGGCAGCCGGTGTGTCGCGGCGCCCTCGGCCGGCCGGTTGTTGCGCTTGGTCAGCGCCACATCGGTGTGCGGGAACCAGTAGAACTCGAAGTGCTCGTTGCCGTCGGCCAGGGCGTCGAACTCGTCGATGACCCGCTCGATCGGCATCGGCTCCTCGACGGCGGTCAGCTCGAAACGCGGCTCACACTGCAGGGTGATCGCCGTGATGACGCCGAACGCGCCGACCCCGACTCGGGCGGCGTTGAACAGGTCGGTGTCGGTGGTTCGGTCGATCTCGGCGATCGAGCCATTTCCAAGCACGAGCTGGAGGCCTCGGATCTGTGTGGCGATCCCGCCGAGTTTCTCCCCGGTGCCGTGTGTGCCGGTCGAGACGGCACCGGAGATCGTCTGAGCGTCGATGTCGCCGAGGTTCGTCATCGAAAGACCGATGGCGTCGAGCTCTGCATTGAGTCGGTGCAACGGCATGCCGGCGCCCACGGTCACCAGGCCGGTCGAGACATCCGCGCTCATGACGCGGTCGAGGCGGTCGAGCCGGAGCTGGATGTCGGAAGCGACGGCGGCTGCCGTGAAGCTGTGGCCAGACCCGACTGCCCGCACCTTCCGGCCGTCGGCGGCGGCTCGTCCGACCAGGTCCGCAACCGCCGCGGCGTCGGCTGGTCGCGCGACCTCCCGCGGACTCGCGGTCTGGTTACGGCCCCAGTTCTGCCAGGTCGGACTGGTCATCGATCGGCTCGCCGTCGGCTAGGTTGCTCGGGTGCGGAACGCGGACATTCTCTCCGAGGTCACCACCCCCGCGCTGGTCGTCGAGCACAGCGCGTTGGAACGAAACCTCGACCTGATGGCCGCTGCGTGGCCGGCGCGCCGGCTTCGGCCGCACGTGAAGGCCCACAAGTGCAGCGAGCTCGCGCGCCGGCAGGCGGCACGGGGGCACGTCGGGTTCACCTGCGCCACGATCCGCGAGGTGGAGGTGATGGCCGCCGCCGGACTCGGGGAGGACCTGTTGCTCGCGAACGAAGTCGTCGACATGCGTCGCCTCGGTGCGGTTGTCGACGGGGGCGCGCGGGTGACGGTCGCGGTCGACTCCGATGTGTTGATCGACGCCGCCGTCGCGGGCGGGGTGCGGGAGGTGCTGATCGACGTCAACGTCGGGTTGCCGCGCTGTGGTTGCGCCCCCGACGACGCCGGAAGGCTTGCCGACCTGGCGCGGCGCCGGGGCCTCGGGGTACGGGGCGTCATGGGCTACGAGGGTCATCTCATGCTGGTCGCCGAGCCGGGGGAGCGTCGGACGCAGACCGAGCAGTGCATGATGCTGCTTCGCCTGGCCCACGAGGCAGTCGGGGGTGACATCGTCTCCGGTGGGGGGACCGGCACGTGGAAGTCCAACGAGTGGGTGACGGAGCTGCAGGCTGGTTCGTACGCGCTGATGGACACCGCGTACGCCGCGGTGCCGGACGTGCCGTTCGAGCAGGCCTTGACGATGGTCGCAACGGTCATCTCGGTGAGCGACGGGTGGGCGGTCGCAGACGCCGGACTGAAGGCGTTCGGGATGGACCACGGCGACCCGGCACTGCCGGGCTCGTCGGTCTGGTACTGCTCGGATGAGCACGTGGTGTTCTCGATGAACGACGGAACACCGCTGCCCTCGGTCGGCGATCGGGTCCGCCTGGAACCGGCACACATCGATCCGACGTGTGCACTGCACGAGCAGATGTACGTCGTGGACGGCGATCAGGTGATGGATGTGTGGCCGATCGACATGCGCGGCTGGTAGGTGGGCCGGGCGATCGCACGGGCCTGCCGTGGTCAGCGGAGCTGGCGGCCGATCGCCGCGGCCGCGCTTTCACCGGAGCGGATAGCGCCATCCATGTAACCCGCCCAGCGCGGTGAGAAGTCAGCGCCGGCGAAGTGCATCCGCCCGACACTGCTCTCGACGTACTTGCCCAGTCCGGTCAGCACCCCGGGCGGGCTGAACGTGCCGTACGCGCCCTGCGTGTAT
>Ga0213876_10002395_pt1 | contig 11039 bp, 8 predicted proteins | sample BarmaccomBMRX_R9_FD_160113 | JGI IMG/M metagenome (GOLD analysis project Ga0213876, IMG submission 160113) | Root-associated microbial communities from Barbacenia macrantha in rupestrian grasslands, the National Park of Serra do Cipo, Brazil - RX_R9 | ecosystem: Host-associated > Plants > Roots...
CGGAGTGTTGTAGTGTCTCCACGACCGCGTCGAACAGGCTGGGCGGGATAGCCAGGTAGTACAGCGGATGCCGCGCGTCGCCGAGCTGGGCGTGGAGCCGGTCGTACAGCGCCGGGTCGCGATAATCGCCCCCCACGTACTTTAGCCGGTCGCTGAGGACGGCGAACGGTCTCGTCCACGCCGCCTCCGTGCGCCGCCAGGCTGTCGCGCATGCGCGCTTTGACCGACTCCAGCGTCCAGCGCGTACTCGCGACACCGATCACGTCAACGAAAGCTCCGTCCCGCTCACCACGGCGGCGAACCATGGCCTGCAGCGCTGGGAAGATTTTCTTGAAGGCGAGATCGCCGGTGATGCCGAAAAACACCAGCGCGTCTGAAACTGGCGCTTCCATCACACGCCTCCGTTTTTATTCGCGCTGTTCTCCGTGTGGCCGCCGAACTGGTAGCGCATCGCGGACAGGAGCTGATCGGCGAAGTCGGCCTCACCGCGGGAGGTGAATCGCTCGAACAGGGCCGTGCTGAGCACCGCAGCCGGCACCGACTCGTCAATGGCAGCGGAGAGGGTCCAACGGCCCGTGGGAAACACCACCACGAGGACACTGCGCTAAGCCGAATCCGGCCCTCGTTCGAACCGATGCACGTCTGCATGAACGCAACCGTACCAACGGAGGCCGTTTGCCTGGCACGAGGACCGCCAGGGTAAGAGATGGTGCCCAGCAGCCCACTGATATGGAAGGTCTTGTCAAGGTGTGTGAAACGGAGGTGGTCCGAAGGGTGTGTGAAACAGCGCCGGTCGCGGTGGGGGTCAGGTCGTGGCGACGGTGATCACTCTGATATTCGCGGGTCGGCTGTGCCGTTGCCGCATGACAGTGAGCCGTGCACCGAGCTGACCTCAGACTAAACGCGTGGGTCGGTACCACATAGTGCGCTCGAGGAGTCTCGGCAACTCTGTCTGCCCCGACCACGACGGACGCTGCTCCCTCCGCGGTCATGCCGTGGCGGAGGCCTCCGGCAGGGCCTGACCAACGGCCCACACAAACCCAGCCAGCTCGCGAGCCACCGCCATGATGGCTTTGGGCGGTCCAAGCCGGGCGCTCAGGTGGCGATAGCGCGCATGCAGGCGCAGCTGCGCTTGCCAGGCCAGGTCGACCACCGCCTGCGGCACGTCTTTCTGGCGACGTTTGAGCTGGTCACTCAGGCACGGCGCACGGCGGGCGTGGTGCGCCGCTTCACCCAGCACGTGGCGCAGCGCACGATTGCCTGTTTTGGTAATGCGACCACGGTGATGGGTAGGTCCAGTGGAGGCTTCGCGCGGTACGGCGCCGGTGTAGCCCATGAACTGCGCAGCGGTGGGAAAGCGGCGGAGCTCGCCGGCTTCGGCGACGATCGTCACGGCGCTCAAGAAGCCGATCCCGCGAATGGCTTGCAAGGCATCGACGAGCCGCTTCTGGCGGGTGGTCTGCGCGCACTGCCGCAGGGCGGCCTCCAGTCGCTTGACGCGCTCTGTGGCGGCGGTGACCTCGGCCAGGTAATCGGCAAACACCGCCCGATCCGCCAGGTGCTCGAAGACGAGTTGGTGGAGCCACGCGAGGTAGCGCTTGCACCAGTTGCGTACGCCGAGTGGTGGGCGGCAGTCCTGGCGCAACAGGAACTTGCTGAGACGATGTTTGGCGCGCAGTTGGTCGACTTTGGCGTCGGCTCGTGCGCGGACCAGGTTGCGCAGCGCCTCGTGCTCCTGGTCCGGCACCCACACCGGGGTCAGATCGCCGCTGCGTAGCAGACGCGCCAGTTTGAGCGCGTCGCGTCGGTCGGTTTTGACCCGGTTACCTGGTTGGCGCGGGATGAGTGACGGTGCCACGACCATGCACTCAATGCCCAGCCCGCTCAACTGCCGATACAGCCCATAGCCGGTTGGGCCCGCTTCGTAGGCGACATGTAGACGCACGTCGCAACCGCCGAGCCGCGCGATGAGCTTGCGCACGGCGCTGGGGTCGTTCGGAATCGTGCCGTAACTGGTCGGTACACGATCCTCGTCGGCGACGGCAATCGAAATCGATGCTTGATGAACGTCCAAACCGATGTACCGGTGCTGCATCATTGGCATTGGGCCGACCTCCACGCATGTGGCTCTACGCGAGTTGAGTACTCATCCACCCGCGCAACCCACGGTACTGCGTGCGCCGGCCCTTCCATATTGACTAAACCGTGTGCCACGGGCGGCGGTGCGCTGGCGCTGAAATCAGCGGCGGACCAGGCGGCGCAGGGTTTGAATCTCGTCCGAACGAAAGGCCAGTGACAGCAGCGCGTAGAGCAGCGCGCCAGCGCCAATGCACGTGGCCAGCAGCAGCGCCTCGCCTGGTGTCCCGTAGGGCCTCAGCAATGGGTCCAACTGGCCGGCCAGCCAGGCAACTGGCAAGCCCATGACCAGGCTTGCGGCGAGGATCCGCAGCGAGGGCGTGGCCAGCATGCCGATTCGCAGCCCGGGCATGCGCACGGTCAAAAAGCGCAGCAGCACCGCCGCCTCCACCAGCGCGGCAATCGAGCTGGCGAGCGCCAGACCACGAAACGTGAGGCCGGTGTGCATCAGCACCAGGCTCGCGCACAGGTTCACGCCTACGGCCAGGACAGCGGCCATGACCGGCGTGCGCGTATCGTGTCGCGCGTAAAAGACTCGGTCCACGATCTCGACCGTGGCATGGCCCGCCAGGCCGAGGGCATAAAAGACCATCGCCGCGGCCACCCCCACGGCCGCGGCGTCGTCGAAGCGGTAGTGCTCGAATACCAGCCTGATGAGCGGCTCACCCAACGCGATGAGGCCGATGCTCGCGGGGATCGTCAGGAACAGGATCATGCGTAAGGAGAGCAGGAACAGTTGCTCAAAGCCGCGCTGGTTTTCGAGGGCGCTTTCCTCTGACAGGGTTGGAAACACCGCGGTGCCGACCGCCATTGCCAGCGCAAGAGGCAGCATGATCAGCTGCCACGCGTAGTTCAGATAGCTAATGCTGACGACGCCCAGAAACGAGGCCAGCACAATCGCCGAAAGCACCTGGTTCAGCTGAACGACGCCAAGTCCGAGAACGCGGGGCGCGAAGAGCCGCACCACCTCGCGGACGCCGCTGTGGCGAAAGTCGATCACTGGACGCCAGCGCATGCCAAGTCGCAGGCAGAACGGCAGTTGGATCAACAGGTGCAGCACCGCCCCGACGACCGCGCCGAACGCCAGGCCATAGATGCCAAACGGTCCGCTCAGCAACAGCGCGGCGGCGATGATCGCGAGGTTGTACATGAGCGGCGCCATGGCCGCGATGGCGAAGCGGTTGTACGAATTCAGCACGCTCGAACAGAACGTGCTCGCGGCGAAGATGGCCGGCGAAATGAGCAGGATGCGGGTGAGGCTGGCGACCTGATCGCGGATGGCCGCGTCCTCGGCACCCGGTAGCCAGATGTCCATGATGGGTCTGGCAAACACCGCCAGGACCAAGCACGTTCCGAGCGCGACGAGCACGAAGATATTGATGACGGCACTGGTGAGATGCCAGGCCTCCTCGTCCTCACCGACGGTGTGGTATCGCTTGAACACGGGGATAAACGCCGAACCGACGGCGCCGCCAACCAGGACCTGGAACACCAGGTCAGGTAGCGCAATCGCCGCGACGTAGGCGCCATAGTCCTGGCCAGCCCCGAAGTGGGCGGCGATGACGATGTTGCGAACCGCGCCCAGTAAGCGACTGAGCAAGAAGCCGGTCAGGACGACCAGGGCGCCTTGCGCGAGCTTGCGCATGCGGTCCACCGCGGGCGCGGCGGTGCTGGTGACGGCTGCCTGGCGGGCTACCATGCGCCACTTCTGACGCGCCCGCGAGGCGCGCGGATGCGTGTGGCGACGGCGGTGTGGGCGTCCTCCTCGAGGGTGTCGTCTAGAGGCTCGAGTGTGACGGGTTCGCCCAACCGGTGCGCGAGGGCCTGCGTCAGCAGCCGGTCCGCCAACCACGGATTCTTCGGCAGCAGTGAGCCATGCAGGTAGCAGCCAATCGCGCCGCGATAGACCGCGCCTTCGGTGCCATCCTCGCCGTTGTTGCCGGCGCCCACCACCACGCGACCAAGCGGCCGGACGTCCGTGCCGAGATACGTTCGCCCTGAATGGTTCTCGAAGCCAATCAACGTGCGCGGCTGCCCGCCGAGTGTGGTCTCGACCAGCACGTTGCCGATGTGGCGCCGCGGCCCAGGCACGCTGCGTACGTCGAACAGACCGCCGCCAGGTAGTTCCTGACCATCAACGGTCGTGTAGGACGCACCGAGCAGCTGATAGCCGCCGCAGACCGAGAGCACCGCCGCACCGTCTTCCACAGCCTGGCACACGGCAGCCGCCTTCTGGGCCAGGAAGTCTGGTGAGACGACGGATTGCTCGCGATCCTGGCCTCCGCCGAAGAAAACCAGGTCCACCTCCGATGGATCGAGGGTGTCTCCTACAGAGAGTTCGGTAACGACGAGCGGGATGTTGCGCCATTCCGCGCGGCGCATCAGCGTGAGCACGTTGCCGCGATCCCCGTACACGCTCATGAGGTCCGGATAGAGGTGGACCAACCGTATGGGAGTCACGCTAGTCCTCCCAGAACGCCCCGACGTAGCCCGTTCGATGGAGCAGCTCACGCATGGAAAGCATGGCGGTATAGGTCGGAAGAACGTAGATTGTCTCGCCAGGTTCCGCCGCGCGCAGGGTCAGTTCCAGCGCGCGGTCCAGGTCGGGCTCGACTCGCAACCGAGAGGACTCCACGCCCGCGTACTTGAGTCGGACCGCCATGTCCTCCGCCCGTAAACCGGTGCACACGGCGACGTTCACGCGGCCACACAAGCGTTCGAACTCCACGTCCCAGAGCCAGGAAACATCTGTGCCATCGGCGAACAAATCGTTGATAGCGATGAGCAGGGTTCGGCGGCCCGGCGAGGTGAGAATGGTCCGCAGCACTTCGGTGAAGCCCACCGGGTTTTTGACGAGCGCCAGGAACAGCTGGCGGTCCTCAACCTGGATGCGCTCCAACCGACCAAAGGCGGCGGTAAACGTCTCGAGACCGCGGGCGATCACGTCGCGTTTGATGCCCAGTGCGTTGCACACCGCGATGGCGGCAAGCGCGTTGTAGACGTTGTAGAGGCCCGGCAGCCGGAGGTTTGCGCGCAGTGTTCCAGCGGGTGTCTCGACTATGACATTTGTGCCTTGGTCGCCCAGGAGCTCCACCTGGGTTGCCGCCACCGTGGGGGTCGGGCGTGCGAATTCACACCGTGTGCACGCGTAGTGGCCGAGGTGGCCGTAGTACACGAGGTCATATCGCAGCGCAGCACCGCACACGGGGCAAAGACGTGCGTCCGCGGCATGCGGCAGCGTGGTCGTACCGACACCCGGGTCGGCGATGCCGTAGGTCAACGCAGCAGGCAGCGCTGCCACGAGAGGATCATCCGCGTTGACCGCTACCGTCGTGGAGTCTCGTAGGTGCTCGGTCGCCTCTCGCCACAGGCCAGCCACAAAATGGACCTCGCCGTAGCGATCCAGCTGGTCGCGAAAGATGTTGTGCAGCAGCAGCACGCGCGGGTGAATGTGCTCCAGCGCTTTCGGCAGGGTGGCCTCATCCACCTCGAACAGGCCCACATCGCCGCGCGGGCGGGCTTGCCAGTCGGTGGCCTGGGCGACAGCCGAGTACAGGCCTGAGAGCAGGTTGGCACCCGCGCGGTTGTGAATTGGTCGCATCCCCGAGGCGCGCAGGAGGTGGGATAGCAATCGAGTCGTGGTGGTTTTACCGTTGGTGCCGGAAACGACGATGCTGCCGTTCGGAAGCGCCTGCGTGACGTCTTTCAGCGCCGCTGGGGCGATGCGTGGGACCAGATGCCCGGCGATCACGGTGCCGCCGCCGCGGCCGAGGCGTCGACTCAATGTCGCTGCCGCGCGGCCGGCCAGCAGGGCAGCGCTGAGTCGCGGCTTCATGGTGGGTGGCCCCATTGTCGCAAACGCACCTCCCTTCGCGGGGGACATCACTCCGTGGGGTCATCACTCCGTGGGTTTGCACCTCGGTGAGGGACATCACTCCGTGGGACATCGCGTCCGTGGGGTTGTACGTCCATGGGGTCATCACTCCCGTGGGACATCACTCCGTGCGGCATCACCTCCGTGGGGTTGCACCTCTGTGTGGTCATCACTCCCGTGGGACATCACTCTGTGGGACGCACGTCCGTGGGGAATATCACTCCGTGACGGAGCGGGGCCATCACTCGGTGGGGACATCACGTCCGTGAGACACCACTCCCGTGAGGGACTTCACCACGGACAGGATTCCACCTTGGTCGGGACCGTTTCTGCGTGAGGATTCAGTCCGCAAAGAATCACGTCCATGAGGAACCTCCACTCTTTGGGTTCATCACCCCGTGGGGTCATCACCTCGTGTGGAGCCGCACTCCCGTGGGGGTACTAACGTTCGGGCGAAAACCTACGCCGAAAAGTCCAATTCGGAACAGTTCTTGCGTTTTATGGTGTGGAGTATCTCGTTGATGGCCGTCGAGGCGCGCGCAACACAGACCACGAATCCTGGACAGACCCTGTTGCGCTACGCCTTGTGGGCAACGGCGGCAACTTTGGGCGTCTCGGGCGCCGCCACCGCGGCGATCACCGCCGCCTCGGGCTTTCTGGTGTACCAGTACGCCCGCGCACGCGGCCAATGGGGCACGGACGAGCCGCCCGAGGGCGTCGCCGAAGAAGTCACCTTTTCCTCGGAGAGTGACTCCATCCGACTGAGCGGCTGGTTCTTCCGCGCCAGCGAAGTGCCTGCGCCGACCGTGGTGCTGTGTCACGGTATCTGGACCGGTCGTCGCGAGTGCCTGCCGCTGGCGTTGCGCTTTCAGGCGGCCGGCTACAACGTGCTCACATTCGACTTCCGCGCCCACGGCCTGAGTGAGGGACGGTTTACGAGTGTTGGACTCCACGAAACCAATGACGTTCTCGGGGCCGTGAAGTACGTGAAAAGCCGACCCGAGGTCGACCCGGCCAGAATTGGGGTGGTCGGATTTTCGATGGGGGCCGCCGCAACGATTCAAGCGGCGGCGCGCTGCCCGGACATTGCGGTTGTCGTGGCTGACAGTGCGTACGCCAGCTTCGTGGACGCCGCCAGGTACAGTTTCCGCCTGGTCACGCGCGTGCCGCACTTTCCGATCGCGCCAATGGCGATGCGCTGGGCGAAGTGGATCGTGAACGTCGACGCCAACCAGCTCCGACCCATCGACGTGATCGGGCAGATCGCGCCGCGGCCACTACTGATCGCGCACGGCGAGCTCGACGAGATCGTGCCTGTGCGCCACGCGCATACGTTGTTCAAGGCGGCTGGCGAACCCAAAGAGCTGTGGATCGACCCCGTCGCACACCACGTCGGCGCGCGCGACAGCGACACCGACGCCTATTTTGCGCGGATAGAGCGGTTCGTCGGCGAGGCGTTCAGTCGCGTCGCTTCGGAGTGCGCGCGCCCCACGTCCTGAGCAACTCAGGGTGACTGCGTGGCGGCAACGCCACGGAGGTGTCTTCGCCAAACCAGCTGCCCAACCGACGGCCGAACAGGCCACGAATCACGTCGCGTCGTGCCGCTAACCAGCTTGGCCATGGGTCGCTCTTCGGCGGCCGCCCGGCGTACGTTGCCTCGACATAGGCACCTGTAAGCTCGTCAATCGCGGCGTGCGCACGAGGAACCTGGCGGCCCATGCGCTCGGCGACGTCCAGGGGTGTGTCTCCGCCACGAACCCGCAGAGCGCCGGACCAATGGCCGAGTCGAATCAGTTCCGCATAGGGGCGTTGGTACGGTTGGAGTGCAACCAGACCGCGGCGCCACAAAAGCGCCAGGACGCCGGCCGCGATGAGCCCGACAACCAGCAGTCCGCCAATGGCCAGGAGGAGAATGCCCGGCAGCGTAAGCAGGAATGGGCGCGGGGCTACGGGCACGTCGCTGTCGCGAATAGCCAGCAGCTCGTCGAGCTCATCCGGCGTCAGCTCACCTGAATTCGCACCGATATCGGTTGCTGCTGGCGGAGGCTCAAGGGCTTGCGAGCTGTCTTCGACGCGTGGCGGGATCGCGCGGATCGACGATGGCTCGAAGGTGATCCAGCCATAGCGCGGGAAATATGCCTCCACCCAGCTGTGAGCATGGTTTTCGCGTACGATCGAGAGGCCCGTGTTTGGATCGAAATCACCAGGCGCGAACCCGGATGCCACCCGGGCTGGGACTCCTTCCGCGCGCAGCATGACCACCATCGCGGTGGCGAAGTAATCGCAGTAGCCCTCCTTGGACTGGAACAGGAAATAGTCGATCCAATCCTGTTCGGGCGGCACGTTGGCGACGTGCGTCGTGTAGGTGTAGTTATCGCGCAGATACGTTTCCAGCGTGGCCGCTTTGTCGAAGGCGGACGTCGCACCGTTGGTGGCGGTGTGCGCGAGGTCCGCCACGCGGCGCGGGATGTTGCGCGGCAGCGGCAAGTAGCGCTCGCGGACCCAGGCCGGGTAATCCTCGCCAGCCGCGCGTAGCTCCTGCACCGTGGCGGTCGACACGGCGGAGATCACGGTGTAGCTCTGGTTTTGCTGCAGCGGTGAGTCAAACCGCACCGTCGCCACGTCGCTCGGATCGGCACGCGTATCGAGCTCGATGGGCGTGCTGAAGCGGAGCGGCGCGTCGGGCGCGAATGCCACCGTGGTCTTGCTCGCCAGCACCGTGACCTGGGCCGTGAGTAGCCCGCGCGACAGAGGGATGCTGTCCTGCGCCAGCAGGTCGGTGCTCGCAGGCAGAGCAATCGTCGACGTTTCGGAGCTGGTGATCGCCTGGCTTGCATAGCGATCGGCCGTGGTCGCACGGAGGTACAGCGGCCCGTCCGCTTTTACCTGCAGGACGGGGGTGTCGCCCAGGTCGAACGCGCCGCGCGGCGCCAGCGTGCGACCGAAACTCAAGCCACGTGCATTGCGTTCGCTGCCGTTGAGCGCGGCAAACCAGCGATCGAAATCGCCTTCCAGGCCCTGCCAGGGTGACGTCGCGCGATTCCAGCTGATGGCGACGTCGGGACTCGACACGTTCGCCGGCAACGCCCACGCGAGCGAGAGCATGCCGCCAGCCGCCACCGCGGTGCCGAGCAACACGTTGCCGACTACCCGCCAGTTCACCTTGAGCTGGGCGCGCCGCCAGAGTTCCGTGCGATTGGCCAGGTGTTGTGCGGCAAGCAGCAGGCAGGCGGCAAACGCGAACCAGCCCACGTAGCCGACCAGACTGGTCGAGGCGTAGGACAGGTTCATCAGCAGGGCAATGCCGTTGAAGACGATCGCCAACCAGGGCGCGTTATCTCGGAAGAGCAACCAACCCGAGACAAGCCCGAGCAACCAGGCCAGCCCGGCCATGGCTAGCGCAAACACGAGCGGATCGTTGCTGACACCGCCGCCAGCGACGGCGTCGAACCAGCCGCCAAGGCGGGAGCCGAGTGCGTCGATGCGGTCGGACAGCCTGGCGCCCTGGACCACACCGCTGTACACCCACGTGACGACCTCGAAACCAAGGACTGCCCCGAGCAGCAGCCCGATGGGCGCAAGGACCCGGGTGCGTTCGATGATATAGGCGGCCAGCAACCCGCCCAGGGCTATCCGAGCAAGCGGTTCGAGGTTCGGGACCCAGGCAGATTCACTGACTGAGTTGGGTGCCTGCACGATCAGCAGGCCGGCGGTGACCAGGACGGCAACGTCCAGGACGCGGAATCGGGTGCGCCCAAAATTGAGGCGGATCACTGGCGCGTCCACATCGCCGCGCGCGGCGACGCAAGCGCGTGTTCCAGTCGATCGCCGCGTTTGACCAGATACATCGGAATGTGCGCCGCGGCAAGCGAGCTGACCAGCAGCAGCGTCGACGGCGCCTGGCCGAATGTTGCCGCCTCGATCAGTACTGCAGTGCTATGCACACCTCGGCCGTTGAGTGCCTGGCAAAAACGCGCCCAGCCTTCGGACGTATCGGGCGTGATCACAATCAGCGTCGAGCTGCGAGCGAATCGGCTGGTCTCGGCCGAGAGGAGTGCGGCGAGCGTGAGCGAGCTGCTCGCCCGCACCAGCGCAAGGACCTCCAGGATGCGCTCAGCCTGGCGCGGGCCTCTGTCCGCCGGCAGGGTGGCCGTCTGGGAAACCAATCCAACCGCACGGCCCTGGTCGAGCAGGTGTCGCGCCAGACTCGCGCAGGCCGTCACCGCGTATTCCTCGGTGCTCTCGAGTCCGCTGCCGGTATGTGCATCGACGTGTAGGTCGAGCACGATCCACACGTCCGCCGTCGGGTCCAGCTCGAACTCGCGCACCATCAAACGGTTGGTACGAGCGGTGGTCGGCCAGTGGATCCTGTTGAACGCGTCGCCTGGCCGATAGTCACGCACCGAGGTCACGTTGGGCGTACTGAACTGAACCCGCACGCCCTGGAGCGCGCCGCCCGGCAGCTCGCCAGGTACGCGGCCGAAAGCCGGCAGTGGAACGGCTTTCGGGAACACCACCACCGTGGTGCCATCCGCGAGCTTGCGGCTGGTGCGAAAGATGCCGAACGGATCACCGCTGGTTACCCAGACCGGTCCGAGCGTAAACCTGCCTCTGCGAGTGCAGACAGATCGGAGCTCCCAGACCCTGCGGCCTACGGGGCCGAGACTGAGAACCCCGTCCAGGTGGTGGCCAGGTAGGTCAGAAGAGTCGTGCAGCTCGAGCCACAGGCGCGGCCACCACTGGCCGATACCTGGCAGAGACTCGAGGATCGCCTGCTCGACGAACGTGTCGCCGACCTGGACCCTGGTGGCTCGATGCCTTCGGCGCAGCTCGAGGCCGCCGACGTTCCAGTTGGCCCACAACGCCGAGCCCGCCAGCAGGAGGCCGAGGGTGTACACCAGTAGCCACACCGCGTTCCAGCCGGTCGACAGCGCGAGCAATAAGAGGATGAGCCACAACCCCAAGAGAGCGGCGAGCTTCCGCCACATGGCTCAGGCAGGTACTCGAGAACCGGGGACTGGCACCTCTT
>Ga0213876_10002396_pt1 | contig 11036 bp, 10 predicted proteins | sample BarmaccomBMRX_R9_FD_160113 | JGI IMG/M metagenome (GOLD analysis project Ga0213876, IMG submission 160113) | Root-associated microbial communities from Barbacenia macrantha in rupestrian grasslands, the National Park of Serra do Cipo, Brazil - RX_R9 | ecosystem: Host-associated > Plants > Roots...
AGGAGCGGCTCACCAAAGTGGGTGGCTCCCGTCGTTACCAGGTCTCCCCCTCTGGGATGCGCGCCATCACTGCCCTCCTTGTCCTCCGTGAGCAGGTCATTCGCCCGCTCCTTGCTGGCCTCCGAACCCAGCCGCGTGCGCCAAAGCACGCGACCTCCAGCACGTTCAATCAGCACTACGAACGCATCTGCCGCGACCTGCAGTCACTCCTCGAAGACCTCGGCATCGCCGCATAAACAACGCCGTTGTCGATCACAGGGCGCCAAGCGCCTAACGGCCAGGCCGCATATCTGGGATGCCTGTCCGACGACCCGAATCTGGCTTCGCCAACAGTGTCATATCTTTGCATATCCCGCTTCCGCAACCCGGCTTGTGGCCAAGATGGCCGCGACGCTGCACGTGCTGAGCGCAGGACGCTTCGTCCTCGGTATCGGCGCGGGGTGGCACGTGGAGGAGTACCACGCCTACGGCTACGACGTCGGCGGAGCTGGGCGCCTCGCACGAACCCGCCTCGACCCCCGGGATGCGGCCGTCCTCAACGACCACGAGCGGCTGCTGGACGAATCGGCGTTGGGCACTGTCGAACAGACGGGCGGCGCGCAGGATGAGCATCACCCGCAGGGTACGCCACGCTCAGGCGCGGCGTGACGTACTGCCCACACGGAGGCGCTCGAACACACTCCGCTCTTAACATCCGGCTCGCGCCGCCGCGTGCTACGCTCGCAGCGACCCATGACAGGGATGATGCGATCCGAACCGGGGGCGCAGCCCATCCGATGGGGCACGTTCGCCAGCGACGTTGACTTCCGTGAAACGCCGCCCGTCTGGCACCGGCTCTGGCGTCGCCGTGGACCTCCTTCGGATCTGCCCACGCTCTCAGGCCACGTCACGGCCCTCGCCATCGCTGCCGATGCCGTCACCGGGCAGCCGTGCGCGGCGATCGCCAGCTCAGGTGGAGACGTCGTGGTGCTGGATGTGATGTCCCGTCGGGCCATTGGACCGGTGCTGCGCATTGGACCATGGATCAATGGCATCGACATCGCGCACCTGGAAGACCGCCAGGTGGTCGTCGCCGTCGAGACGCGCGGTCCGCTGCACGTGCTCGACCCGATCACGGGCGAAGAGCGCGCGCCAGTGCTGACCTCCGACACCAGCGGCTCCCGTCGTTACTGGAGCCTGGCGTGCGTACGGGTGCAGGGTCGGCCCATCGCTATTACGGGGACCTCGGTAGGCGAGTTAATGGTGACCGACCTGCTGAGCCTTCGCAATGTCCTGGTCCTACGCACCTCGCCTATCGGTAGCGGCATTAGCCATCTGCGTATCCACGAGGTCGACGGTGAGCCCCGGCTGATCAGCGGCAACTTCGCGGGCGATATTGCCGTCTGGCACCTGGAGGGCAGCGCCGACAGCCTTGCGCTCCGTCTGGCTCGGCATTGGAAGGTGGTCGGCGACGGGTCGGCAGACCAGTCAGTGTCGGCGCTGGCGACCGCGAAGCTTGAAGGCCGCGCCGTGGTTCTCGCGGCCGCGGGAACGATGGTTCGGGGCTGGGAGCTGGAGTCCGGGCAGCCACTTGGACCAGCGCCGGCGGCACACCGGAGTACGATCCGCTCGTTGGTACCGATGCGCTTCGGCGACGCGCCGGCCGCACTGCTTGGCGGCGACGACGGTCTGCTCCACGTGTGGGATCCGTCCACTGGCAGCGTGCAGGACCGGCCGCTGCGCACGCCGATACCGGCCAGGTTGACGGAGGCTGTCTGGTCGAGCGAACGTGGACTGCTGGTGAGTGGCGGTACCGACGGGCGTCTCGCTATCTGGAACCCGTCCGCAGAACCGGACAGCGATCAGGCGGTGGTTGACGATGCGTGGTGGAGCACGGGTGATCATCCAACCCGTGTCCTTGTCACCGATGCTGGCGAGCAGCGAATCGCCGTGGTTGGTTTCAGTGGTGGCGACGTGCGGCTGTTCAACACTGGTGACGGTGCGCAGCTCGGCGGCCCACGCCAGATCCATCATGCGGACATCTTCGGGATCGCTCCACTGCAGTTGGAGGGACGGCGCGTGATCGTGACAGCGGGCGCCGAGCTCGTGCTCCATGATCTGGACTCCGGCGCGACGCTGCGCCACCTCGCCCAGGTCGATGCAAACACGGTGGCCGCGGCCGTTGTCGATGGACGACAGGTGCTTGTCGTCGGCACACGCTCGGGAGCGTTACTTCGCCTGGATCCGCTCGCGATGCAGCCGATCGGCGCGCCCATGACCGGCCATCGTGGCCAGGTGTGGACGATCGCCACGTGCGAAGTGGCTGGCCGACCGGTCGCGCTGAGCGCGGCCAACGGTGGCAAGGCTATTCTGTGGGACCTCGGCACGGGGCGCCCTATTCAACGCGACTTGCTGGGTGACGCTGCCGGCACGTATGCCGCGACCATCGCGTTCCTGGCCGGCCAGCCGTTTGCGTTCGCCGGCGGTGAGAGTGGCGCGGTGGAGATTGTGCACCTCGCCGATGTGGTGAACCAGCGACCCTGGTTGTTCCGCACGAAGAAGCGTGCGACGACGGCGCTGTATGCAGGTGGAACCGTCACTGCGCTCACCGTTGCGGTGGCTGGTCTGCGAGCCTGGCTGATCGTCGGGATCAGCTCGCGCGCCGCGGATGGCTCCGGCTGTGGCGTCCTGTGGTATGACGCCACGACGCTTGGCAGCGGTGAGGTGCCGGTCCAGCGCCTGTCACTGATCGGTGTGGTCGACACCCTGGCGACGGATGGCGACCGCCTGATTATCGGCGGCGAAGAAGGCCTGCTGGCGTACCAGGCAACGCTCCCGCCGGAGATGCAGACAATCGGTCCTTACCTCGCCTGAGGTACGCTGACGTTCGTGCTGGAGGCGGCGGCCTGTGGCGTGTGGCCGCGCTCACCTGGCCGCGAGCGACCAGGTCGGCTTGCCGAGCGGAGAGTTTACGAGCTGGTCAAGTTTCAGGCGGCGAGCAACTGCTGGTCGATGAAGTCGTTGAGAGCGTGATCGAGCTGGCGCCATGCTGCGGCGAGCGGGCTGCGGTATACGCTGGTCGGGCGTCAAGACGAGCGGCAGCAACGACTCGCCGATGCCTGCCGACAGGTCGCTCGGCGCGCCGAGTTCCCAGGCCCGCTCCGCCGAGCCGCCCGCGATCTCCTGGCGATCCTCGCCAGGCCCGAGCGGTTGCGGGATCTGGATTTTGTCGTCCGCAAGACCGCCACGAGCCCGAGTGCGTGGGGCTGCCTGCCCATCGACTATGCGCGCTTCTGCCGACCACCCGCTGACGATCAGGCGGAGCCCGCCACACTCGTGCAGGAGCCGGCGGCCTGGTTGGAAGGCCTGGCCCGGGCTGCCGCAGCGTCCGTGGCCCCGACGGCGCTGTCGCCCGTGCTGCCCTACTTCAAGGCCCATCCGTACGCCGCGTTCATTGCGCAGGGTGATCCCACTGGGCTGGCACGCGCCTTCGATGATCGCTACTTCATGGCCTCGACGGAGCTCAACCTGCTGAACACACTCCTGTTCGTGGAGGAGCCGTGCACTGAACGAGCTGACGATGCCGGATGAGCCGGACGTCTTGCAGTTCGGCGGTGACCAGACGCGGCGTGGCGGACCGACCAGGGTGCCGCCGTGCATGTCTGGTGGGCACGCGAATTCGTTTTATCGGTATCAAGTGGACGAGCCATCCGGCGGGATGGGGTTCCGACTGAGACGCGCGTGCTGCCGACAGTCGGTGTGTCGGTCATCCTCAGCGTGCCAATCGGCGGTGGGCTCTGGATGCCGGCACCGGCATGAGCACGTCGCGGATCTACCGGTCATCTTGTGCTCCACATGCCCGGTGCGGTGCGCTGCAGCCCACGACAGATCGTCGTCCATGCCCAGAAGCCTGCGCAGCTCGATGATCAGCGCGCTCACCGCGCTCCGTTCTTCGGTCGTCAGCCCATGGGAGGCGGCCGCGCGCACCACTCCTCGGAGTGCGGCACTCTGGGTCGGCAAGGCGGTCGGCGCCTCACTTGCGGGCGGCTCGGGGGCAGCGTGCCCACCATTGAGCCGGTCTGCTGTCATGCCTGGCCTCCCTCTTGGTCGATGAGACGCCTGGCCCTGCGGATGAACTGCTCAGTGGCCGGTAGATCTAGGTGACGACTGTTGCTGAGCCATTCTGTGAGGCGTGCATCGTTGCCTTTCACGCGCTCGACCACACCCAATGCCCAGCGCAGCATGCCAGGGTCGAAGCCAAAGTCGTGCGCCAGCTGCAATCGGTCCTGACGCTCGCGATCGGTCACTGCGATGGAGCCAACTCGCATGCCCCGTCTGGTTCCGTGGAGGTCACTTCTTGCCCCTCCCATCGTTCAGACTGGGCACTCACATTTCCCACGAGAAACAGTGGGGATTCCTTCGAGAATGCGGGCTCGCTGTCGAACCAGTGCTCCTGGGCATCTCCGCGCTCCTGCTCGGCTGCCGAGCGCTACCCGGTTGCTGCCGGGCATTCTCGCGGAGGCGGTGCACAGCTGTCGGGAGGCCCTGCCGTTTCTTGCACGCCGGCTGCATGTCGCGCCGCAGGTGCCGCGCATCCGCCGGGCGTGCGCTTCCAGGCCAACTCGAGGCAGTGGCGTACCTGCGCCACCAGCGCCTCGACATCGATCGGCTTGGGCAGCACGCACACCACGCCCAAGTCCTCGGCCAGCTCGTGACGCGCCCACGAGCGGCCCGTCAACAGGATGGTGGGTGCCCGGCTACCGAGGTCACGGATCTCCTCCCGCTCGACCACCGTCGGCTCGAGGTGGCTCGTGCCCCAGAAGTCGGCCAAGACGACGTGCACCCCTGGCTCGGCCGCCGCAGCTCGCAGCTCGGCGTAGGAGTGACACACGCGGTGGTCGAGGCCCTCCTCCGTCAGCAGCTCAGCGAGCAGCGTTCGGAAGGCGGGGTCGTCCTCCAGGATCAGTGCCAGCCCCTGCCGACGGCCACGCGTCGCGGTCGAGCTCGACATCGCCTCCATGTCGCGACTATCGACCGCCCTCGTTGCTGCTGAAGGGCGGCGAGCCGCGCCGAGCTCCTCCTAGGGGCGGTCCGGGGCGCCTCTCTAGGACAGCTTGGACACGGGCCAGCAGGTCCCGTGGACTGAATGGCTTGCAGATGTACGCGTCGGCACCCGCCGCGAAGCCCGCCCGAATGTCGCTGTCCAGACAGCGGGCCGTCACCAGAATCACGGCCGCGGGGCAGCTTCTCCGCAGGCGTCGACACACTTGCAGCCCGTCGTGCCATGACAGCACCAAGGGATCGAGGAATACGACATCAGGCTGATGTGTGCGGCATTGGGCCGGCGCGTCTGCTCCCTCGGTGGCCAGGCGCACCGCAAACCCGTGGCGGCGCAGCGTACCGGCGAGCAATTCACCAACCTCCTTGTCGGGATCAATGACCAACGCCCGTGTTCGCTCCTCGGACCGGCTTGCGGCGATACGTTCGGGGGCAGCTGTCTGTCGCGGGCTGGCCCCCCTCCGCTCTCGAGTCCACACTCGATCGGCCAGGCTGGCGCACGCCCCGACGAGGCGCAGCAGGTTGACATGGTCGTGAAGTCCCGCACATGTCGGGGCCGTCGATGACACGTGAGTCGAGGTGCTCAGGGCCGGGCGGCACATACGGGCGGCGCCCGTCGTGCAGCAGCGCTGGGCGACAGCGCCGCGCTCGGCCCAGCCGTGCTCGACCTTTCTTGCGCGATCGGTCCTGTGCCTGTCGCACGATCACGACCGAGCAGGCAACGTCCTCTGGCGATGCGGTCTGTGCGGCGGGGCATGAAGACCGGAGGGCATTGTCTGGGGCGGGTGCTCGTACTTACGAGGAGAATTACATGAGATTCCCTCGCGTCTTGGCGTGGAACGTGCACATTGCCGGGCGCCGATAGCGCCCATGACCACCTGCCGGGGCACACGCATGGCACACACGACCGCGGCCGCCTCGCCGGAGGCCGGATGACGTCACACGCCCCAGCCTTCGGCGAGTTGGTCAGGGACGCCCGCCGCGCGGCAGGTCTCACCCAGGAGATGCTCGCGGCCCGGGCGGGCCTGAGTGCGCGGGTGATCAGCGACCTGGAACGCCAGGTGGGCCACACGCCCCGCCCAGGGACGATGCAGCTTCTGCTGGGTGCCCTGTCCCTGTCCGCCGAGGAGCGCCGGCTCTTCGAGGCGGCCGCGCGCGCGGCCCCCGACCGCGCTGCTCCGAGCGGCAATGAGGCCACCTGGCCCCGGAGCCCGCGGCTGCATCACGCCTCGGCGCCAGCGCCCGGCAGCCCCGGGGTACCGCCTATCGTGGGCCGCGCCCGCGAGCAGGCTATCCTGGCCAACCACCTCGATGGCGAGGGGCCGCCGCTGCTGGTGCTGGCCGGTGAGCCGGGCATCGGCAAGACCCGCCTGCTCCAAGAGGCAGTGGCCCAGGCCACCGCCCGCGGGATCCACGTGGTGCAGGGCAGCCTGCCGGCCGTCGGGCAGCACCGCGTGCGCGATCCGGTCATCGATGCGCTGCGCGGTGCGATCCGCGGGCGCTCCCCCGTTCAGCTGCGGACGGAGCTGCAGGCCTGTGCCTGGCTCGTTCGAGCGTTGCCTGAGTTGGCATTCGGACCAATCGAGGCGTTGCCCGAGGCGACCCTGACGCCCGAGCAGGAAGGGGCCCTGATTGCCCAGGCCGTGATGCGCTTCCTGGCCAACGTGGCCGGGCCTGCCGGCACGCTGCTGACCCTCGACAACCTGCACCATGCCGATGCCGGCGCCCTCGAGCTCCTGGCCAGGCTCGTGCAGACCGCTCCCGTCCCGCCCGTGCGCATCGTCGGCGCCTACCGAGACAGCGAGTCTGCCCGTGGCGATGCCCTGGCAGCCTTGCTGGCGACGCTGGCGCATGAACAGCTGGTGAGGCACGTGACGCTCAGCCCTTTGGCCACGCACGAGGCGGCCAAGCTTCTGGCGGTGCTGCTCGGCCATCGATCTGACCTCGCGCCGGTGCGGCAGGGCCGGGTGCTGCGCCTGACGGGCGGCGTGCCGTTCTATCTGGTCGCTTGGGCGCAAGTCTTGCGCCGTCCCCAGGCCGAGGCAGCCGCGGACGACGCGGTACCGTGGGCGATCAGGCAGAGCGTCCGCGCCCGGATCGATGCCGCATCACCACTGGTACGACCGGTCCTGGAGGCGCTCGCGATCGTCGGTGGTCGGGCGGCGTATGCGCTGCTGGTCGCGCTCGCTGCCCGTCCGGATGAACAGGTGTTCGCGGCGATCGAAGCCGCCTGCCGGGAGCGGCTCATTGAAGAGGACGGCCAGGGCTATCGGTTCGCCTACGAGGTGATCCGCCTCGTGGTCGAGGCCGACCTGGGCCACGCTCGGCGGCTCGTTCTGGCCGACCGCCTGGCCACTGTCGAGCGACGCGAGCCACGCCTTGTGCACGCGGGCCGGATGCCGATTGGCACGGATCCCGTCTATCTCCCCGCTGTCGGGCCGCGCACCACGCTCACCGAGCCGCCGCTGGATGCTCTCGCCCAGAGGTCGCCCGTGGTGGACGAGCGCGCGTACCACCTTTCCGTCCTGCGGCGGCATCGGCGACTACCCGGCGCGGTCGACCGACGGTCGCCTGATCGCTGAGCGGGGAATCGCCGCGGATTGCAGGTCTAGCCGCCCGACGACACGCCGCTGGTCAGCTCTAGGCCCGGGAGCGCCATCAGACCCGACGCCGGATCACTGTCCGGCTCTTGGTCCGCCGGCGCATCGACAATCGCGAGGAAGAGCTCGACGACCGTAGGATCGAACTGACTTCCGGCACAGCGGCGCAGTTCGTGACGGGCTTGCTCCACGGTCAGCGCCGGGCGATAGCTCCGCGGGGCCAGCATGGCCGTGTAGGCGTCCACGACCGACACAATCCGCGCCGCGGCCGGGATGGCGTCGCCCTCGAGGCCGTCGGGGTACCCGCTGCCGTCGTAGCGCTCGTGGTGGTGGCGTATGACCTCGGCCACGGCTTCGAGAAGCGGGATGTTGCAGAGGAGATCGTGCCCGATCTGGACATGGGCGCGGATCAACCCCCACTCTGCGTCGAGGAGCGGCCCCGGCTTGTTGAGCACACCGTCACTCACGCCGATGTTGCCGATGTCGTGCAACAGGGCTGCGTAATAGGCAAGGCTCCGCTCGTACTCCGACAGGCCGAGCCCCTCGGCGACAAGGCGGGCGTAGTGGCAGGCCGACTCTTGCTGGCGCGGCGCCTGGGGATTCCTGGCCGCCATGGCCTCGGCGAGCACGCCCACGATCGACAAGTACGCCTCCTGGACCTCACGCTGCAGGCGCGCATTCTCGATGGCCACCGCCGCCTGGCTCCCGACGCTAAGCAAGAGGTCGGCGTCATGCTGGTCGAAGTCCTCGCCCGCCTTGTCGGCGACGATCACGACGCCGTTGAGATTGCCACGGAGCACGACGGGTGCGACGACGCAGTTTCGGAACGCCTCGTCTTCCTCGGGCTGCTCGGCGAGCGGGCCGAGCTCGCTGCACATAGTCACGCGTTCGCGCTCGAGCACGCGCTGACAGAGCACGGTGATGAAACGGGACGGCGGAGATGATGGGTACCGGTCGATCTCGACCGCGGAGCGCACCCGCAAGGGCGCGTGTTGGCCGCCCGACGTGATGTACAAGCCGCGCGTGCCCCCCGTCAGCGTGAGGCAGGTCTTCAGAATCAAGTCGTATATGTTGCCGCTGAACAGCGCGCGATGGATGTCCTTCAGAGCTGCGGCAACGACGTCGCTGCGCTCACGATGCTGTTGGAGCAAGCGGCGCTCGTGCTCGAGCGCGCGCTCCCGGGCCACCAGTTCCTGGCGCAACGACTCGTTCTCAGCCCGCACGCGGGCCGCCTCCTGCTCGGCCTCAACCCGCTGCTGCTCGAGTTGCCCGCACATCGCCCGATAGTGCGCCTCGGCCTGGTGCAGGGCTGCTAGGACCGGGTCGTCTGCCGCGGGCCGTGCTTGCTGTGCCTGATCAGAATCCCTGCCTCGCCTGGAACTCACCACCAGGATCCCTTTCCACTGCCATGAGCGCGTTCCGCGAGCACCGCATCACTGATGCAGACTCGATGCCAGAACGAGCAGGATACGCAATCCGACCGCGTGGTGCATCCTGCTGCCTGATACCGCGCCCGTCGGAGAGATACGGGTGCCGTTGATGGGTGGGATGGCCCAAGCTCCTGACATCGTGTCAGGCGGGCAGCATGGTCATAGCGCTGTGCTCGCGTCTGGATGGTACAATCGCACAGTACAGGTGCAGGATGTTGCGGCTCGTCGCGATGCTTGAGGCGTGGTTCGCATCATCCACGACGCCTGGGTAATCCATTTGACCGAATCTAGCGCTAAGTTGGCCGGATGCTTGACAGCATCGCCCTGCTCGTTGGATCTTCATTTGTGGTTGTTCTCAGCGACCAGTGACATAGTCCAACACCCGCTCTAAGGCTTGATGATACTCGAAGCAATCACGGCCGCCGATAAGTGAAGAGGAACGAGGCCTGATTACACAGGCTTGCTGGTCGCTCTGCATCACAAGCCGACCATCGCTGCCGGATTGGCTGTGAACAGGTTGCCCTCACGGATGTAGCGCCTGACCATATCCGCCGAGCGGTGGCCGGTCTGGGACATAATCACGCGCTCACTCGCCCCTGCCGCAGCTGCACTGGTCGCCAACCCCGCCCGCAACGAATGCCCAGCATAGCGCGCCGAATCCAGCCCGACGGCCTTGGCCCTACGTTTGACGATGAGCGCCACGGCTTTGTCGGAGAGCCTCCCTCGCTGCACCCGCCCAAACCGATCCAACGAGCGGAACACCGGCCCGTCCGAGATCCTGGCCACCTCGAGCCAGGCCTGCAGTGACCTGACGGGGCAGGTGGCCTCGGATGAGCCGAAAGGGATCCCCAGGCGGCGGCTCTTGCCTTCCTGGTCAGTCTTCGAGCGTCTCAAGGTGACAATCAGCCCCGCCCTGGTGAACTCGAGATCGGCGACATCGAGCGAGACGAGCTCGGAGCGACGGAAGGCACCCGCGAACCCGAGCAGCAAGAGCGCCCGATCCCGCAGCCCGACCCGCGTGGCCGGCAGCGGCTCGAGCATGCGCTTGAGGTCATCGACGACCGCCGGTGCCTTGCCCAGTTGCGCGGTGCCCAGGGTGCGCCGAATGCCGGCGTGGGTGCGGCGCACCAGGCTGGACGAGGTGGGCGAGGGTAGATCGGCGGCCTTGTGGGCCTGGGAGATGACCACCAGGCGGCGGGCGATGGTGGCGGCCCTGGCGCCGCGGTCGGCCAGCGCGGCCAGGTAGGCGGCGACTGTCTCGTCCGCGGCCGGCAGCGCGCTCAGGTCTCGATCCGAGCAGAAGGCGAGGAAGTCGCGCCAGCCGGCGGCGTAGGCTTTGATCGTGGCCTCGGATTTCGAGCGTCCCGCGTAGTCCTGGACGCGCTCGGCGGCCGCGGGCAGCCTGGCCAGGGCGCCGGCGGCCCCAGGAACGCCCTCCTCAAGCTCCGCGCCCGCTAGGACGACCACGAGCCGACAATATCACACGCACAGGGCTCAAGGTTCCGAGAAGTCTCGATTCTCGGACCTATGTGGCGAACCTGTGATGCTGTGGTGATTCCACGCAAGGGTCAAACGATGCTGCCACCGTAGAATGGCCCTCGAGGCTCAGTTTGAACTCGACATGGTGTCTGGCGGGGCGTCGCGAGCGGCAGACAACGGTCGCGGTGTGAGCGTCTCACCGAGCTCAACCGCAGCCGCCGCCGACGACGGCGACGCACGGCGCCGCTACCCCGCCCTCGCTCATCACCAGGCGGGCGCAGACGGCGACGACTGCCCCGCCCCAGCCACCGTCGCGTACGTAGCCGACGACGTCCTCACGGGCCGCCCCGCGCCTGTCGACCCGGACGACAGCCTGAGCGTGGCCGAGGCTGCGCGCCTGCTTGGCCGCGATCGCACGCGCATCTACGCCCTGCTCCGCGCGGGTGACCTGGTCGCCGCGCCCGCCGCTGGCGAGGGCGCCGGCCCGGTG
>Ga0213876_10002397_pt1 | contig 11035 bp, 6 predicted proteins | sample BarmaccomBMRX_R9_FD_160113 | JGI IMG/M metagenome (GOLD analysis project Ga0213876, IMG submission 160113) | Root-associated microbial communities from Barbacenia macrantha in rupestrian grasslands, the National Park of Serra do Cipo, Brazil - RX_R9 | ecosystem: Host-associated > Plants > Roots...
AGCGCGCGTTGGTTGCGCAGCCGGCCGGCGTTGAAGATCGAGCCGAGCAGGCCGGCCTGCACGCTCCACGTGTGGCCGCCGCCGAGCAGACTGGCCAGCTCGGGGCTTTGGCCGCCGAGCAGACCCGTGAGGTTCAGCGTCGGATAGAACGCCGCCTCGGCCACGCCGATGTCGGCGTTTGCGGCGATCAGCTGCTGTTCGGCGGCGCGGATGTCCGGACGCCGCAGCAGCAGGGCCGCGGGCATCCCGGCCGGCACCGCCGGCGGCAGCGGCTGCGCGTTCAGCTCCAGGCCGCGCGGGATCGGTCCGGGCGTGCGGCCGAGGAGGAGGTTGATCTGGTTCTCCTTCATCACGATCGCGCGTTCGATCAGAGGGATCTGCGCCTGTTCGAGCGCGAGCAGCGCCTCGGCGCGCGAGGTGTCGAGGCCAGACGCGGTGCCCCCTTCCGCGCGGCGGCGGAAGAGATCGGCCGTGTTCTGGAAGTTCGCGGTCGTGCGGCGGACGATCTCCAGCTCTGCATCGAGCTCGCGCAGCTCGAAGTACGCCGACGCCGTCTCGGAGATCAGCGAAAGCAGCACCGACTGGCGCGCTTCCTCGGTCGCGAGGTAGTCGGCACGCGCGGCTTCATTGAGTCGACGGATGCGTCCCCAGAGATCGACTTCCCATCCGACGTTGACGTTCGCCACGGCGATGCCGCCCGTCGTGTCGCTCGGCGACGCGAACTCGGACGTGTGGCCGTACTGGTAGAGCGCGTTGTAGCCGACGTTCGGGAAGCGCGCGGAGCCGGCGATGCCGTAGCGCGCGCGGGCCTGTTCGACGCGCGACGCGGCGATGCGGGCGTCGAAGCCGTTGCGCAACGCCTCTTCGATGAGCGAACGCAGCGTGGCATCGCCGAACAGGTCGAACCACTTGGTGTCCGCGAGCGACGCCGCATCGGCGGGCGACGTCGCGCCGTAATACTGATCGGGCAGGTTGACCGCGGGCCGTTGATAGTTCGGGCCGACGGTGCACGCGGTGAAGACGAGGAGCGAGGCGAGGGCGAGCGCGCGTTTCATCAGTGCGCTCCCGCCGCCGCCGGCAACTCGACTTCGTCGTGCTTCTCCGCGAGCTTCGCCTCGAACTTCCGCTCCGAGCGCGCTATGCGCTCGGTGATGACGTAAAGCGCGGGGATCAGGAAGACGCCGATCAACGTCGCGGCGAGCATGCCGGCGACGACGACCGTGCCGAGGATCTCGCGCGACGCCGCGCCGGCGCCGGTCGCGATCCAGAGCGGAACGCACCCGAGGATGAAGGCGAAGGACGTCATCAGGATCGGGCGCAATCGCAATCGCGCGCCGTACAAAGCCGCGCCGACGAGATCGCCGTTCTTCTCGAACTCCGCCTTCGCGAACTCCACGATGAGGATCGCATTCTTCGCCGCGAGGCCGATGAGCACAATGAGCCCGATCTGGCCGTACACGTCGAAGTTGAACTTGCGCAGCAGCAGTCCGATGAACGCGCCGAACACGGCGATCGGCACGGAGAGCAGAACGCTGAACGGCAGCGACCAGCTCTCGTACAACGCCGCGAGGATCAGGAACACGAAGAGGATCGAGAGGCCGAAGATGCGGCCGGTCGTGCCTTCCGCGCGTTTCTCCTGGAACGAAAGATCGGACCAGTCGTAGCCCATCTCGCGCGGCAGCGTCTGCGCCGCAACCTGCTCCAGCGCGGCCATCGCCTGGCCGGAGCTGTAGCCCGGCGCCGCCGAGCCGTTGATCTGCGCCGCGCGGAAGAGGTTGAAGCGCTGCGTGTACTCGGGGCCGGCGGTCGTCCGGATGTTGACCAGCGCGGCGAGCGGCACCATGTTGCCGTCGTTGTTGCGCACGTAGAACTTCCCGATGTCCTCGGGCGTCAGGCGATCGGAGGAATCGGCCTGCATGAACACGCGCCACTGGCGGCCGAAGCGGTTGAACTGATTGACGAACGTGCCGCCGAGGTACGTCTGCAGCGCCTGGTAGACGTCGCCGATCGGCACGCCCTGCTTCAGCGCCTTGTCGCGATCGACGTCGACGTAAACCTGGGGCACCGCCGCGCGGAACGAGCTCGTCACGTTCTGCAGCTCGGGACGCTTCTTCGCCGCGGCGAGGAACTTCTGCAGGTTTTCATCGAGCACCTGCACCGTGCCGCCGCTTCGATCCTGCAGCCAGAACGAGAAGCCGCCGGCGTTGCCCAGGCCGGGGATCGGCGGCGGCAGGAACGCGAAGACGTTTGCCTCCGGGATCTCCGCCTTGAACCGGCCGTTCAGTTTCGCGATCAGCTCCTTCGCCTCCAGCGCCTTCTCCTCGCGGCTTTCCCACGGATCGAGGCTGACGAAGAAGAAGCCGTTGTAAGTCGCGGAGACGTACGCGAGGAGGCTGAAGCCGCCGATCGTGCTGTACGCATGCACGCCCTTGGTTTCGCCGAGGATTTTTTCGACCTTCCGGCAGACGACGTCCGTGCGCTGCAGCGACGAGGCGTCGGGCAGCTGGACGTTGAGGAAGAAGTAGCCCTGGTCTTCGTCGGGCACGAAGCTGCTCGGAAGTTTCTTGCCCAGGATGCCGGCGAAGACGCCGAAGCCGACGAGGATCACGACCGTGACCACCGCCTTGCGAATCAGCACCGACGACATGTTGACGTAGCCCCCGGTGAAGCGCTCGAACCCGCGGTTGAAGCCGGCGAAGAAGCGGCCGAGCAATCCCGTGCTCTTCTTCCGCGGACGGAGCAGCATCGCCGAAAGCGCGGGCGAGAGGCTGAGCGCGTTGAACGCGGAGATCAGCACCGAGACGGCGATCGTCACGGCGAACTGCCGATTGAGTCGCCCCTGAATGCCGCCCATGAATGCGACGGGCAGGAAGACCGACGACAGGATCAGCGCGATGGCCACGACCGGCCCGGCGACTTCCTTCATCGCCTGGATCGTCGCCGCCCGCGGCGAGAGCCCGCGTTCGATGTGATGCTCGACCGCCTCGACCACGACGATCGCGTCGTCGACGACGAGGCCGATCGCGAGCACGAGTCCGAACAGCGACAGCGTGTTGATGGAGAAGCCGAGGAGCGGGAACAGCGCGAACGTGCCGATCAGCGAGACGGGAACGGCGACGATCGGGATGAGCGTCGCACGCCAGTTCTGGAGGAAGAGGAACACGACGAGCACGACGAGCACCATCGCCTCGAGCAGCGTGATGACGATCTCCCGAATGCCTTCCGTCACGGGCGCCGTCGTGTCGACCGCGATCGCGTACTTCATGTCATCGGGGAACGTCGTCTCGATACGCGCCAGCGCCTGGCGGATGCCTTTCGCGACCGACAGCGCGTTCGAGCCCGGCGCCTGGTAGATGCCGATGACCGCCGCCGGTTTGCCGTTGAAGCGGCCGATCTGCTTGTACGAAAGCGCACCGAGCTCGACGCGCGCGACGTCGCCCACGCGCACCGCCGACCCGTCCGGATTGCTCCGCACGACGATCTTCGAGAACTCCTCGGGCGTCGAGAGTCGGCCCTGCGCGCGAACGGTGTACGTGAACTCCTGACCGCCCGGCGCCGGCTCCGCGCCGACCTGGCCGGCGGGATTCACGGTGCTCTGCGACTGCACCGCTTTCTGCACGTCGGCCACGGTCAGGCCGAGCTTCGCGAGCTGGTCGGACTTCAGCCAGATGCGCATCGCGTATTCGGACGCGCCGAAGTTCAGAACCTGGCCGACGCCCGGCACGCGATACAGCGCGTCGTTGACGTTGATGAGCGCGTAGTTGCCGAGGAAGAGGCCGTTATAGGTTCCCTTCGGCGAGTAGAGCGCGACGATCATCATCGGCACGCCCTGCGTCTTGCGGTACGTGAGTCCGAACTGGTTCACCTCGGGCGGCAAGCTCGGTTGGGCCTGCGACACGCGGTTCTGGGCGTTGACCTGATCGCTGTTGCGATCGGTGCCGACGTCGAACGTGACGCGCTCGGTGATCGTGCCGTCCGAGGCGTTGACGGACTGGATGTAGAGCGAGTCTTCGACGCCGTTCATCTGCTGCTCGATCGGCGTCGCGACCGACTGCTCGATCGTGAGCGCGTCCGCGCCGGGGTACTGGCTCTGGATCTGGATCAGGGGCGGCACGAGGTCGGGAAACTGAGCGACCGGCAGGCCGGTCATCGCGACGAGCCCGCCGAGGACGATGACGATGGAGATGACGATGGCGACGATGGGGCGATTGATGAAAAAACTGGCCATGGTTTTCGGTTCGCCTTACTGCTTCTGCTGCTCCGGCTTCGGCGCCTCGGGCACGACGGTCTGACCGCTCTTCACCCGGGAGAAGCCTTCGATGATCACGCGGTCGCCCGGCTGCAGGCCTTCGTCGATGATCCAGTCGCTGCCGACGCGTTCGCCGGCCTTCACGGTGCGGACGGCGACCGTGTTGTCGGCACCGACGACGCCGACCTGCTGGATGCCCTGCAGCTCGTTGACGGCGCGTTGCGGAACGAGGATGGCGGCCTTGCGGACGTTCGTCACGGCGCGCACTTTTCCGTACTGGCCGGGACGGAGAACGTTGCCCGGATTCGGGAAGAGGCCGACGCTGGCGATCGTGCCGGTTTTGATGTCGACGTCGCGGCCGGAGAGCGCGATGTGGCCTTTGTGGGGGAAGACGGAGCCATCGGCGAGGACGAGCTCCAGCTCCGCGTTGCGCATCCCCGGGTCGTTGACGAACTGCAGGTAATCCTGCTCGCTGACCTGGTACTGCACGCGGATCGGATCGACCGTGGAGACGGTGGTGAGAACGGTCTGGGGCGAGACGAGGTCGCCGACCTGCTGCGACGCCAGTCCGGCGATGCCGCTGATCGGCGAGGTGACGCGCGTCCAGCTGAGGTTGAGCCGCGCCTGATCGACGGCGGCCTGCAACGCGCCGACCGTCGCACGCGCGGCACTGCGCGAGGAACGGGCGTTGTCCAGCTCCTGCTGGCTCAACGCGCGTTGCGCGGCGAGCGGCTCGTAGCGCTCGACGTCATGCTGCGACTTCTCCAGCCCCGCCTTCGCCTGCTCGAGGTTCGCCTCGGCCTGCTGGAGCTGGGCCTGGGACTGGCGCGTGTCGATCTCGAAGAGGAGATCGCCCTTCCGGACGTAGCTCCCCTCGCGGTAGACGCGGCGGAGGAGATAGCCCTCGACCTTCGGCCGGATGTCCGCGTTGACGTCGCCCTGCAACGTGCCGATCCACTCGCGATAGACGGGCTGATCGTGCTGCATGACATTGGTGACGACGACGTGGGGCGGGGGAGGCGGCGTGTTGCTGGCGTCCGCATGGCGTCCGCAGCCCGCCAGCACCGTCGAGAGCGCGAGGGAAAGGATCACGAATCGGAACTGCATTTGAAAGTTCTCTCCTGGCCGGCACGGCCGGCGGCGTTGGTTGGCCAAGCCTTCACCACGCTTTGCGCTCTCGCCCGGCCAATGGGGGTGCGATAACGTCGGATGTTTCATGGTGAAGGCTCGAAAGGCGGCTTACGAAGCGATGCCGCGCATGATGAAGTCGACGGCGAACTCGACGTCGCTATCGAGCGGCGGCGGCTCGCGCTCGATCATGCGGTGAAGGATGATGTCCCGGATCACGGAGGCGATGGAGATGGAGAGACGCTCGACATTCGCCTCCCGGATCTCGCCCCGCGCGATGGCGTCGCGGACGAGGCGTTGGAGCTGGGAGAGGTAGGTCTGATACGTCGGATGCTGCTTCAGCCGGCGTTCCCCGAACGGCTCGGCCATGGCGAGATAGAGGCGGAAGAAGTCGCGGTTGTCGTCGAAGTGCTGGATCTGGGTGCGGACGCGTTTCTCGAGCGTCTCCCGAAACCCGAGGCAGCCGCGGCACGCGGCGCCGAGCTTGTCGACGAGACTCGCCGTGGCGTTCTCCATCGTGCGGCTGAGGATCTCGTCTCGGGAGTCGAAGTAGATGTAGATCGTGCCCTTGGCGACCCCCGCCTCGTCGGCGATGTCCTGCACGGTGACGTCCTTCATCCCCTTGCGGGCCACGACCCGCATCGCCGCCTCGCAGATGCTCTGCTTGCGGAACTCTTCGACGACGTCTTCTTTGGTCTTCAAGCGACCTTATAGTACATCCCGATGACCGCTCGGTCAACGATGATGACTGGTCGGTCATGAGTTGTGACCGATTGGTCATGAGACAAAAAACGTAGGGCCGGCTCTCCAGCCGGCCCCATGAACCATGGTCGCGGCGAGCGTCGCTCGCCGCCTCATTCTCGGCTGGGCCGGCTGAAGAGCCGGCCCTACGTTCTTGATTGCGGCCGGCTGAAGCCGGTCCTCACGTTCCCTACGTCCGCTCCCCCTCCACCCGGTCCCGCCCGCCCGACTTGGCGCGGTACAGCGCGGCGTCGGCGGCGGCGACGAGGGAGGCGGGGGTGGGGGCGGAGGTCGCGGTGCCGGCGGCGACGCCGAGGGAGGCGGTGACGATGGCCGTTTCGCGGATGCGCAGGCGCAGCGCCTCGGCCTCGGACGTCGCCTCGGCGAGCGCGACGCCGGGGAGGAGCCAGGCGAACTCCTCACCGCCGAAGCGCGCCGCGAGGCCGCCGCGCGACTCGGTCTGCTCCGCGAGGATGGAGGCGACCGTGCGCAGCGCTTCGTCGCCTTCCTGATGTCCCTGCGAGTCGTTGAGCTGCTTGAAGTGGTCGAGGTCGATGAGGATCAACGCGACCGGCTCGCTCTGCTGCGCGGCGACGGCGCACGCTTCTTCGAGCGCCTCGTCGAAACGGCGGCGGTTCGCAACGCCGGTCAATCCATCGAGATACGAGAGCGCGCGGAGACGCACGTTCGCCACGGCGAGCTGCCGGTTCGTGTCTTCGAGCTCGCCCGCGATGCGGTGCACGTCTTCGTACGCCCGCGCGAGCTCCTCGTTCTTCCGCGCGCGCAACGCCGCGATGCGCAGGCGCAAGCCGCCGGCGATCGCTGCAATGATCAAGAGCGCGCCGAGGAGGCGAGCCCACCACGTCTCGAACCATTGAGGATCGACGGTGACGGCGAGCGTCGCCTCGCCGTTGCTCGGCACGCCGTCTTCGTTGTGCGCGAGCACGCGGAACGTGTACTTGCCGGGCGCGAGGCGCGTGTAGTGCGCGACGCGGCTCGTGCCGGCGTCGACCCATTCGCGGTCGAAGCCTTCGAGCCGGTAGCGGAAGCGCACGCGTTCCGGCGCGCGGAGGCTGAGCGCGGTGTAGCGCAGCTCCAGGCGCTGCGTTCCGGGCGGCACGTGCAGCGGTCCGGCCGGCGCCAGGTTGCCGTCGGTGAGCACCTCCTCGACGTGCACCGGCGGCGGCACGGCATTGCGGCTCGTCGACTGCGGATCGATCACCGCCACGCCGCGCGCGGTGGCGACCCAGAAGCGGCCGTCGCGCGCGCGGATCGCCGACGGAAACCCGGCGTTGCACTCCGCCGACGGCATCCCGTCCGTCGTCCCGTAAACCGTGCCGGCGAGATCCGCCGCCTGACCGTTCATCGCCGCGAGCACTTGCTCACGCTTCACGCGATACAGCCCGCGGTTGCTCGTCAGCCAGAGATCGCCGCCGGAGTCGACGACCTGAAACACGACGTCGTCGTGCAGACCATTGCGGCGGAGGAGCGATCGCACTTTGCCGCCGGCGAGATCGAGATGCGCGAGTCCACCGCCGGACGTTCCGATCCAGACGCCGTGCTTTTCGGCGTCGAGCGCGAGGGAGAAGATGCGGTCGCTTTCGAGACCGCGGTCGGTGCTCGCGATCTGCGCCGCGCGTCCGGTATGCGGATCGACGCGCCACAAGCCGGCGCCGTCGGTGCCGACGAGGAGGGTGCCGTCCGCCAGCGCGAGCAGCGGCCGAAGCTGGCGGTCTTCGAGCTCCGGTACGATCGCCGCCTGTCCATCGCGCACGAGCGCGAGGCCGGTCGTCGTGCTCACCCACAACCCGTCGTCCGTCTCGACCAAAGCGCGGACGCGATTGTTCGGCAGCCCGTTGCGCACGTCGTGAACCTCTTCGAACGCGCCGTCGCGAAAGCGCGTCACGCCGCCGCCGTCGGTGCCGATCCAAAGGCTGCCATCGTGGCTTTCGGCGAGCGCATAGATCGTGTCGTGCGGCAAGCCATCGCTCTTCGTCAGGCAACGCACCGGGCCGGGCAGGATCTGGCACAAGCCTCCGCCCTCCGTGCCCGCCCACACCCGCCCGGCGTGATCCTCGAGCACCGCGCGCACGGCATCGACGGAGATCCCTTCTTTCCGGGTGAACGACAGAAAGCGCGTGTCGCTGAGCCGCACCAGGCCGCCGGACGTGCCGACCCAGAGCGAGCCTTCCCGATCCTCGATGATCGTCCGCACGATCGGGCTCGGCAATCCCTCGGCGATCGTGAGCACTTCCGCATGTTCGCCGCGCCAGCGTACGAGACCGCCGTCCGTGCCGATCCACAAGCTGCCGTCGCGATCGCGACGGAGCGCGCGAATGAGATTGCTCGGCAAGCCGTCGGCGGTCGTGATCGTGCGGATGATTTGTCCGCCGCGCCACGCGGCGAGCCCGCCGCCGTCGGTGCCGATCCACAGCGTGCCGTCGGGATCGCGCAGCAGCGTTCGCGCGTAATCATTCGGCAATCCCTCGGCCGTCGTGATCCGTTCCTGCACCGCGGAGTCGCGCCAACGGACGACGCCACCGCCATGCGTCGAGACCCACATCCCGCCTTCGCCGTCGTCTTCCATCGACCAGATGCGGTCCGTCGGCAGCCCGTACTTCGTGGTGAAGCGCGTGACGCCTTCGCCGTCGATGCGCAGCATTCCGCCGCCCGCTGTCGCAACGTAGAGCGAGCCGTTCGCCGTGGCGTGCATGCCCCGGATGCGGTCGGATCCGAGGAGGTCGGTGTGGAAGGCTTCGATGCTGCCGTTGCGCAGCCGGGCGAGGCCGCCGCCGTACGTGCCGATCCAGAGCGTGCCATCCGGCGCCTCGAACAGCGAGGAGATGAACGCGCTGCGCAACCCGGGCGCGTTCTGCCGATCGCTGACGACGAAACGCGCGCCGTCGAAACGCACGAGCCCTTCCTCGGTGCCCATCCACAGATAGCCGTCGCGCGTTTGGAGCAGCGTGTCGATCGTGTTCTGCGGAAGGCCCGCGTCACTCGTCCAGACGGAGAGCCGCGCCTGGGTGAGCGCGCGGCTTGGATCGAGCGCGAACGCACGGATCCCGAGGAGGAGCAGTGCGAGCAGGACGAGGACCCGGTTCACGGTAGGCCCTGCATTGTAATTCGCGGCTGAGCTCGATCAGGATCTCCGTTTCACGATCGGCAACGGCTCGAGCGCGAACGGCGGATCTATACCGTTATTTGTCCTGCCCGGACGAACACCGGGAACCGGATGGTCCGCCGCTGTTCCGCATCGCCCCACGCCTCGGCGAGCTCGGCCGCGATGGCGTCCGTTGCTCGCGTGCCCCGCTCCACGAAGTACCGTTGGGAAGCCGACCAGGTCTCCAGAAACGCGAGCACCTCGGCCACGTTCCACTCCGCGGTCATCTCGAACCGCGGCGCCGCGATCTCCTCGAAGGGGAAAGGAAGCGTCGCGTATTCGTCGTGCACGAACTGGATCCGCTCCGGCCAGTAGTCGCCGAGGATTTCGTCCTGAAAGTCATGGACGAGGGGATGGATGGCGTCCGCGATGCCCTTCGGTCCGTACGAGAACAGCGCGATCACCGATCCCGCCCGCGCCACCCGACGCACCTCGGCGTAGAAGCCGTCCGGCTCGAACCAATGCGCCGCCGCGCCGGCCGTGACGAGATCGACCGAGGCGTCGGCGAGCGAGACGCGGTCCGACGGCTCGTGGCGATACTCGACGTGCGGATGCCTCTCCGCCTGCGCGAGCTGCCCCGCACTCGCGTCCGTCGCGATGACGTGCGCAAACCGCTCCGCCAACGCGACCGCAACCTGCCCGTTGCCCGTCCCCGCATCCCACGCCAGCTCATGGCGCGAGACGAGGGAGGCCAGCCACGCGAACAACTCGTCCGGATAACGCGGCCGATGCCGCGCATACGAGTCGGCGTGATCGGAGTAGTGGTCTTCGAAGGACATGCGCGCGGATGCTACCCGAGCAACGAATGTAGCGGCGGGCTTCAGCCCGTCCGGGCCGGCTGAAGCCGGCCCCTACATTTTCTCGATCATGCCGAGTACCGGTCGTCGAACCATGGCTCCGCCGTATCCGAGTAGCCGCGTCGTTCCCAGAAGCCGCGGCGGTTCCGGTCGAGGAGCTCGATGCGGCGGATCCACTTCGTTCCCTTCCACGCGTAAAGCTTAGGCGTGATCATCCGCAGCGGGCCGCCGTGTTCGCGGGGCAGCGGCTTCCCTTCCCACGTGTGCACGAGCAGCACGTCCTCTTCGATGGCGCGCGGCAGCGGGAGGTTCGTCGTGTAGCTCTCGCCGGAAACCGGCTCGCGGTCGTAGCCGGTGCAGAGGATCCATCCCGCGTTTTCCTTCGGCACGACCAGCTCGGCGAGCGTCTGGAAGCGCACGCCGCGCCAGTGATTGTCGAGCCGGCTCCAGCTCGTGACGCAGTGGAAGTCGCTGATGTCGTCCACCTGCGGCAACTCCATCAGCTCGGGCCAGGTCAGCGTCACGGGGTTCTCCACGAGGCCGGCGATCTCGAGGCGCCAATCGTCCAGCGTGATGTCGGGGAGGTCGCCGAGGTCGAGGACGGGCCAGTTGGGGACGACGCGCTGGCCGACCGGGACGGAGGGCAGGCCGTGGCGATTCGGCGGGCCGGAGCCCTCGGGCTTCTTCCCCTCGAAGCGGACGTTCACGCCGTGCCCGAGTTGCTTCTGGCGTTCGATGTAGCGCAGGCGCCGTTCGACGATCGAGTCGCTCATCCGCGCATTATGCTTGGAATTCGAACTGTAACTGTTATAGTTACGATCGCCTGATGACGCAGAGCAGCCGATTCGCTACCGCGGTGCACATCCTCACGCTCCTCGCAGGCGAGAATGAAGAGCCGCTCACCTCCGACTACATCGCCGGCAGCGTCAATACCAATCCCGTCGTCATCCGCCGCTT
>Ga0213876_10002398_pt1 | contig 11031 bp, 7 predicted proteins | sample BarmaccomBMRX_R9_FD_160113 | JGI IMG/M metagenome (GOLD analysis project Ga0213876, IMG submission 160113) | Root-associated microbial communities from Barbacenia macrantha in rupestrian grasslands, the National Park of Serra do Cipo, Brazil - RX_R9 | ecosystem: Host-associated > Plants > Roots...
GCACGCGGGTCTCGCTGGCGTGCGCACTGGTTTGCCAACCCGAGCTGCTGGTGCTCGACGAACCCACGGTGGGTCTGGATCCCGTTCTGCGAGTAGACCTTTGGCAACAGTTTACCGAGCTGGCCCGCGCCGGGACCACGCTGCTGGTCTCCAGCCACGTGATGGACGAGGCCGACCACTGTGGTGATCTGCTGCTGCTGCGGGAAGGCCATCTGGTTGCCCACACCACCCCGTCCCAACTACGAGAGGACACCGGATGCACGTCGCTGGAGGAAGCGTTCCTGTCCATCATCAAACGCACCATAGAGCGCCGAGCCGGGTAGGGCTGCAGGGGTCGCTGAAGCCGTACGTCGCCAGCACCGCGCGGATTCTGCGGCAGCTCGCCGCGGATCACCGCAGTGTCGCGATGATCCTGCTGGTGCCGGTGCTGGTCATCACGCTGATGTATTTCATGTTTGAAAACGCCCCACATCGCCCCGGTACGCCGACGCCGTTCAACAACACCTGCCTGATCCTGCTGGGGCTGTTTCCGCTGTTTCTGATGTTCATCATCACGTCGATAACGATGCAGCGCGAGCGCGCCTCGGGCACGTTGGAGCGGATCTTGACCACTCCGCTGCGGCGACTCGATCTGCTACTCGCCTATGGAACCGCGTTCTCGGCTGCCGCGGCCACCCAAGCTGTCCTGGCTTGCATCGTGTCGTTTTGGTTGCTCGGCTTCGACACCGCGGGCAGCCCGGTCTGGGTTTTCGTGATCGCGATCGTCAACGCGGTGTTGGGCGTTGGGCTGGGCTTGCTGTGTAGTGCGTTCGCGCGCACCGAGTTTCAGGCCGTTCAGTTCATCCCGTTGGTGATGGTGCCGCAGTTGCTGCTGGCCGGCATCATCGTGCCTCGGGCCGCGATGCCGCACTGGTTGCAACTGATCAGCGATGCGCTGCCGGCCAGCTACGCGCTCGAGGCCTTGCAGCAGGTCAATACTCACCCGGAGCTGACCGGCACGGCAGTGCGCGACATCGTCGTCGTGCTGGGTTTCGCCCTCGCGTCGTTGTGTTTGGCCGCAGCCACGCTGCGGCGACGGACACCGTAGCGTGTCCGGTACCAAGGTCGCGCGCCGGCGCCCCGGCCGGCCCGCGGGATCCTCCGACAGCCGCGATCGCATCCTGGCCAGCGCGCGAGAACTGTTTGCGCGCAACGGGATTGACCGGACCTCAGTGCGGGCTGTGGCCGCTGGAGCGGGTGTGGACGCCGCCCTTGTGCACCACTACTTCGGCACCAAGCAGCAGCTTTTCGCGGCCGCAATCCACATCCCGATCAATCCGATGGACGTTCTGGTGCCCCTGCGGCAGATACCGGTCGAGCAGCTGGGCTACACGCTGCCGTCGGTGTTGCTGTCGCTGTGGGATTCCGAGATGGGCGCGGGGTTGATTGCCACGCTGCGGTCCCTACTGGTCGGCGACGAAGTGAACTTCGTGCGGTCCTTCATCCAGGAGATCATCGTGGCCGAGGTGGGTCCGCGTGTCGACACACCGCCAGGGACTGGCGCGCTGCGCATCCAATTCGTCGCGTCGCAGATCATCGGCTTGGTGTTGGCGCGCTACATCGTGAAGATTGAGCCGTTCGCCTCGCTACCGGCCGAACAGGTCGCGCGGACCATCGCACCAAACCTGCAGCGCTACCTCACGGGGAAGCTGCCGGAGGGGCTTGTGCCATGAGCTTGGCGTGCTCGTCGTCGTCGACGTCGCGGGCCTCGTCGACGAGCAGCACCGGGATGTCGTCGTCGATGCGATAGGCGCGGCGCAATCGCGGGTTGTAGAGCAAGTTGCCGATCAGCAGCAGCGGACCTCGGTCGGCCGGACACACCAGGATGTTCAGCAGTGCCTCGTCAACCATTGGTGGGCTCGCCGGTCAGCTCGCCGTATACCGCGGGGGTCAGCTTGCGAAACTCGTTGCTGGTTGGGTCCAAAGACCAGCTGTGCCGCCCGGGTTTGGGAATGCCCGCCGCTCGCAGCGCACTGACCGTGGGCCGGCAGGTCGCGCTGAGCGTCAAGTCCGAGACCACGTGGACGACGTCGGGCCCCAACCCCACGGGCATGGCGGCCACCGCTTCGGTCAGGTCGGCGGCGGTGATGCTGGCTCCCGGCAGCAGCGTCAGCGCCGACACCGCGACCTGACGGTCACCCACCGACACCCCGTAGGTCACCGCGAGGTCGACGCCGTTGATCAGGCCGAGCGCGTCGCTGACCGGCTCGGCGTAGACCATGCCGCGTGCTGTATGCACCTCCGAACCGCGCCGGCCCGCCAGCCAGTAGTCGCCGTCGTGGTCACGCCAGAACAGGTACTCGGTCGATATCCAGGTGTCCGCCGGCGCGAACACCCCACGTTTCACCGCCGCGGTCGGGTCGATCGGACCGCTGGACTGCGCCAGCAGCACCCCGATCTGGTCGACGTCGGCAACGTCGACGAAGCCGCGGTCGTTCTCCAGGATCAGGTCGTGCTCGGCGTCGTAGGCAGCCAGCTCCACCCGTCCCGCGCCGGGCAGCGGCCGGCCCTTGCTGCCGACCTTGGCCCCTGCCACGTTGGCCAGCACCGCCTGCCCGTCGGTGGTGGCGAAGAACTCGACGACGTGGGCGGGGGCGAACGCCTCGACCACCCGTCCCCACAAGCCGGTCGGCATACCCGAGCCGATGAACAACCGCACCGGATGGTTTCCGTGCAGCACGAAGGCCGGATCGTCGACGACTTCGCGCAGCATGGCCCAGGTGTAGGACACCACGGTCACGCCGTATTGCCGTACCTCCTGGACGAACCGGTCCGGGCGCAGGCCGCGCGACAATGCGATGCGGGTTCCGCCGACGACCGCACCGCCCAGGCTGACCAGTAACGCGGACTCGTGGTACAGCGGCGTTAGGCAGTACACCGTGTCTTTGCGGTCCAGACCCGCCGCCGACGCGGTGCCGAACGCGGAGACCGCCCAGCGGTAGTTGGTGATCTGCTTGGCGGTCAGCTCGCCGCCGACCGCGCTGAACGCGATGAACGCCAGGTCACGCGCCAGTCCCGGGTTTCGCCGATACCACGCCGGCAGCGCGACGGCCTCCGGGTCGATCTGTTCCATGTCGATCACTTGGTTTTGTTGCAAGGCGTCGTCGGGCAGATGCAGATCGCGCGTCTCCCCGCCGCCCAGCACCAAGACGTGCCCGGGCAGCTGCCGCGCGGCGTCGAGGTGGGTGGGGTCGGTGATGATCTCACTGACTCCCCCGAGCCGCACCTGCGCCGCCAGGTCGGCGTCGGGCCGCGTCACCACCGCGATCGCGCCAAGCCGGGACAGCGCGGCGATTGCGACCAGCGCGCTGGGCCGGGTCTCCATCAGGACGCCCACCCGGTCGCCCTGCCGGACCCCGACCTCGATCAGGCCGCGAACGACGTTGTCGATGCGCCGGTTGACCGCCTCGTAGGTGTGCACCCGCCCGTCGAACAAGAGGAATTCGCCCTTCGGGGCGTCGTGGGCCTGCTCCTCGATGATGCGGCCCAGCGATATCCGGGTGTGGTCGTTGAGCTGTCCCAAGCGGACCAGTCGCGGCAGGGTACGGACCGTCTCGACGGCCATGGTGCGCATCGACTTGTTGGCCGTGACGACGGCCCCGGCCGCGCCGCGCGCCAGCGCCAGCGCCGCTTCGGAAACCTCCCCAATGCTGTGGACGATCCGGGAGCTGAACGCGACGCCGCTGTCGGTGTGCTGCTCGGGCTGATCGGCCATCAGGTCGATGCTGTTGGGCTTGTCGCCCCCGGCAGAAATCCAGCTCACCCATTCGGCGACCGTGGGCCAGCTCTCGTGGGCAGCCTTGGTGCCGACCACCAGACCGAAATGACCTGCCCGGATGGGGCGTTCGTAGACCTCGGCGTTGGGCGCCGCGCGCCGGATGCCGCGCACGGATGCGGGCTGGCCGATGTCGTCGACCTCGCCGACGAACGCCAGGACGGGGCAGGTGATGTCGGTGAGCGTCACCATCTGCCCGTTGATGGCAAAACCGCCGGTCATCATTCGGTTGTGTGCGATGAACTGTTTGAGCAGCTCGGAGATGGCCGGGCCGGACCAGGCGATCCAGCCTTCGGACTCGAGGAATCGGCGCTGCTGTTCGCGCGGCAGCAGCGCCTCGCGGTCGTGTAGTTGTCGCACGAAGTCCACCCTGGCCTTCGCGGTTTTGAGCGGGTCCAGCATCTGAAAACCGGTGCGCGCCAACCAACTTGGCACGTTCAACCGATTGAAGACGTGATCGGCCATGAAATCGGCCATGGCGGGAGCCAGGTTCGCCGGCAGGCCCATGGGCAGCGCGGCCAGGGTGTCCACCGGGGAACCGAACGTCACGATGCTCGCGAGGTTCTTCGAGCGCCGATACGCCGCGACCTGATAGCACCACATCCCGCCCTGCGAGTAGCCGACCAGGTGCACGTCGTGGCCCGTGGCGTCCTTCACCGTGTCGATCGCCTGATCGAGCGCGACGATGTGGTCGGCCAGGGTGCGCTGCATGCCGCCCTCGACCTTGTCGGGTGAGCCGAAGTCGATAACCCACGGATCCAGGCCGCTGGCGTGCAGGATGCCCACCGCGCCGTCCCCGCGGGTGACATCCCACATATCCGCCGACATCATCATCGGGTGCACCATCAGCACCGGCTGACCCGCTTTTGCCTGCCCGGACCGGCCGCCCGGCGGGAAGTACCGTCGCAGCTTGTACATCGGTACGCTCTCGACGACCTGCGACGGCGAGGGCACGCTTTCGGTTTCCAGGCCCCCCAGTCGCAGGACTTCCAGTCCGTTCTGCGCCGTGGCCACCAGGCGCTCCACCGGCCGCGTGACCATCGAAAAGTTCAGCTCCACCGCCACTCCTGACGCGCACACCTTGACAGCCTGGCAATCATGGCACACCGGCGTTTCGCCCGGTTTTGATCAGGCGATTGCCGGCGCGACGGGCGCTCACCGCCACCGCGTCGAGATTGCCGTGAGGGCTGTGATTTCGGCCGGATCACGACCGTGGCGGCAATCTCGCTGACTGTTGATCGGTAGCTTTGGCCGGGTGGCGCACCTCCTCGGGGCCGAGGCCGTCCACCTGGCATATCCGACCCAGGTGGTGTTCGAGTCGGTCTCTCTCGGCGTCAACGACGGCGCGCGCATCGGCATCGTGGGCCGTAATGGGGACGGCAAGTCCACGCTGCTGGGCCTGCTCATCGGTCAAGTGCGACCGGACTCCGGACGGGTCACTCGGCGCAGCGGGTTGCGGGTCAGCGCGCTGAGCCAGGCCGACACCCTGGACCCCGGCCGCACCGTGGGCTGGACGCTCGTCGGCGACCAACCCGAGCACCAGTGGGCCGGCGACCCGCGGGTGCGTGACGTGGTGGCCGGCCTGGTATCCGATATCGATTGGGGTGCAACGGTTTCCACGCTCAGCGGGGGTCAGCGGCGACGGGTGCAGCTGGCTCAACTGCTGATGGGCGAATGGGACGTGATCGCTCTCGACGAGCCGACCAACCACCTCGACATCGAGGGCATCACCTGGCTGGCCGGGCACCTGCGAGAGCGCTGGGCCCGTAACACCGGCGGCCTGTTGCTGGTCACCCACGACCGGTGGTTCCTCGACGAGGTCGTCACCACCACCTGGGAGGTGCACGACGGGATCGTCGAACCATTCGAAGGCGGCTATGCGGCATACGTGCTGCAGCGCGTCGAGCGCGACCGGCAGGCCGCGACGGCCGAGGCCAAGCGGCAAAACCTGATGCGCAAGGAGCTGGCCTGGCTGCGCCGGGGTGCACCGGCCCGGACGTCGAAACCCAGGTTCCGCATCGAGGCCGCCAACCAACTGATCGCCGACGTGCCACCGCTGCGCAATGGCGTGGAGTTGGCCAAGCTCGCGACCGCGCGGCTGGGCAAGGACGTCATCGACCTGCTCGACGTGTCGGTCTCATTCGAGGGGCGCCCGGTGCTGCGCGACGTCGAATGGCGGATCGCCCCGGGCGAACGCACCGGCATCGTCGGGGCCAACGGCGCCGGCAAGTCGACGCTGCTGGGACTGATCGCCGGCACGGTGCAGCCGGATACCGGGCGCGTGAAGCGCGGCAAGACCGTCCGGCTGGCGGTGCTCGACCAGCTGGGCGACGAGCTGGCGGCGATGTCCGGCGACCGGATAGCCGACGTGCTGGGCAGGCTGCCGGGCGACTATGAGGTCGAGGGCCGCGAGGTCACCCCCGCCCAGCTGCTGGAGCGCCTCGGCTTCGCCCGTGGCCAGCTGTCCGCGCGGGTCGGTGAACTCTCCGGCGGTCAGCGGCGACGGTTGCAGCTGATGCTCGCGCTGCTGTCCGAGCCGAACGTGCTGCTGCTCGACGAGCCGACCAACGACGTGGACACCGACATGTTGACCGCAACGGAGGACCTGCTCGACTGGTGGGCGGGCACGTTGATCGTCGTCTCACACGACCGGTATCTGCTCGAACGTGTCACCGACCAGCAGTACGCGATCCTCGATGCCACGCTGCGACACCTGCCCGGCGGCATTGACGAATACCTGCGGCTGGCCGCCCGGCCGGTGCGCACGGCCGAGACGGGTCGACAATTAGCGCCCGCCGAGCCGCCAGCGATGTCCGGCGCGCGGCGGCGGGCAGCGGAAAAGGAGTTGGCCTCCATCGATCGTCAGCTCGCGCGCCTCGCCGACCGGATCGCAGCCAAGCACACCGAACTCGCCGGCGAGAGTGAGTCTGGGGATCACGTTGCCCTGACCCGGCTGACCGAAGAGTTGCGGGCCCTGGAAGACGAGGTCGCCATAACGGAGAGCCGGTGGTTGGAACTGTCGGAAATACTCGAGTAGGCAACTGTCACATCGACCGATCCGACGCAGCACACGCAACAGAGTGAAACGTGTGGCCGGCGTGGGTTCGAGCGCCACCGCGGCGAAAGGCACCTACCCGCAGGTCACCGAGTTGGCTGAGCCGACGGCAAGACCGCCGGTTCGGTTCGTCGCCTGCCGCGCAACACGCCTGAACCGTTTAAAGCGTGGCCTCGCGCGCGGGCTGAGTGCCGAGGCCGGGCTCACAGACCCGCCGCGCCTTGCGCAGCGTGTCCAGCAACTCCCGGTACGGGCCCACCAGATAGGCGGTGTCCCCGGCGCGCAGGTGTGTGTCTCGGCGTGGGTGCAGCGTGACCGGTTCATCCTGCCGGGTAATGGCGATCACGCGGGTTTGGGTGGACATTTCGAACATGCGCAGCCCGTCGAGTTCGCTGCCCGCCTCCACATGCATCGCGCCGACCATGAACGACCTCTGCCCAATCGAAAACGTCCCCAGGACGTCCAGACCCATGGCGGCGCCGATGAACCACGGCGCGGCCAGGTCGACGGTCGAGCGAACGTTTTCGAAACCGAACCGCTGTGCCACCGCAAACCCTAGTTCGCGGTCGTAGATCCGCAGAACGAATGGAGCCCCGGGCCCGTCGAGCGTCATCGCGGGACCGTACATTTCGTGCAGCACGATCCCGGTCTCGATGTTGACCATGTCGTCCTGGGTCAGTACCGCCACACCGCGGGCCCGCTCGATGCCAGCCGATTCGAGCGTCTGCTCCATGGTGGCGTCCCCGAAGATCACCGGCACGCCGAGTTCGGCCGCGACCGGCAGGAAGGGGTTTTCGTCGTCCTGCTCGATGACAGCGACGTCATACCCGGCGGCGGTCAGCTCACTGACCACCCGAATCCCGACGGAGCCCAGTCCCACGACCACGACGTGATCGCGGAGATGGCGCACCCGCCGCATTCCCGACGAGTGCACAAAACGCCGCGACAGCAGCAGGTCAGCGATGAACGCAATGAGGACCGCGGTGGTGGTCATGCCGGCGAACATCAACACGACACTGAACATTCGCAACCAGGTGGGCTGTTGAGCGAAGCTGAAGTCGCCGTAACCCACCGTCGTGATCGTCTCGGCGCTGAAATACATCGCGTCGAGCCACGTCATCCCCGGGGGACGCTGGTAGCTGAAGCGCAACATGATCGTCGAGCCGATCATTAGCGCCATCCCGATCGCCGACGCGGGATAAAACGCCGGGTTGACGTCATCACGCGCGGTGCGCACCGCGTCGAGCACACGCCGCAGCAGGTGCCAGCGCGATCGCGTCAGACTCGGACCGGGGCCCTTGATGCCGTTGGCCGTCAGCTCTTCGGCAGTGCCGATCATCGCCGTCCAATCACCGGCATGCACCGTCAGGTCGCGGCCGGGGCAGACCACGATTTCGCCGGAGGCCGGAGAGTTCTCGCCGCGGATCACCGCCACCGGGGCCAGGTCGCCGTGCAGTTCGCGCAGAGTCGCCTCACGCGGCACCTCGCTGCCCCAAACGGAGAATTTGATGCCGGCGGCTTCGAAGGGGTGGGTAGCGCTCGACAGGCACGCCTCGACGACGGACGGCGCCGCCAGATCCGCGACATCCAGGATCGCCCCTTGCCCGTTGTTGGCGGCCATCGCACCCCGCACCACATCGTTGTCCAGCCTCACTACGACGCGCACGTCAGGATTGGCTCTCCTTGCCAACAGGGCGATTTCGAGATTCGTCGCGTCGTCGTCCCCGGCGCAGACCACGGCGAAGGCCTTGGCAATCCCGGCGCCGGCAAGCTCGGTGGCGGCGAGCTTGACCACCCGCGCACCCGCGTTCTTCAGCTCCTCGACGATCGTCGTCGCCAACGCGTCGTCGCCGCTGACGATGACATGGCGATCCAGGCGGAAATCGGCGTCGTCGAGGTCGTCGAACGCTTCGACTTCGTCCAGGTCGTCGAAGCCGACGTCGCGAACGCTCCACCAGGGTTTTGCTACATGCATGATAAACACCCATTCCTGCTGCACTGATGTCGAATCGGGGATCGACCCTGCGCGCCTGGCGGTATCTGAGGTAGCTAGCGCGAAACGGCGGCGCGGGGGACCGATTTGCGGCAAACGGTTTTCGGATGAGGACTGTCGCTTGGACTGTTCGCGCCCATCGGGCCCTCACCTCCTTGCCGCCGGGACACGCGCGGGTGTCGTCGTTTGTGCCGCAGGCACGGGTGTGAGGACTTACACCTCTCTCGTCAGAGCTTCGGCACTGCACGACGTATCCGGAAGCCCGGAAGCCACTTTGGCTCAACCCTTAAGCCGGGAAGAGCTGTCCTGACCCGGGGCGTCTTTCGACGTTCGGGGTCAGTGGCCTTTGTTCGCGCAGACGCCTCACCTAGCGAGGTGCTTGCTGTGCCCCATAATGACTGTCCAAGCGTTGCAAGTCAATCCGATCGGTGGGCGGTGCCACCGGGTGGCCGTCGGGTAGTGTCGGAGCCGAAACGCCATGAGCAAACACCCATATCGGACGGTGGCTTACCGACCCGGCGAAGCGCTGCTCGGGCTGTACCGCCGGCGGGGAGCGGTGATCAACTCCGGCATCGGCCGCTACGGCTACACCTATCTGCTCGGCGCCGAGGCGAACAAGTTCGTGTTCGCTAACGCCGACGCGTTCAGTTGGCAAGAGACGTTTGACACCCTCGCTCTGGTCGACGGGCCGACCGCGTTGATCGTCAGTGACGGTGACGATCATCGGCGCCGGCGCAGCGTGGTGGCCCCCGGCCTGCGGCACCGACAGATCCAGGATTACGTCCAGACCATGGTGGCGAAGGTCGACGCCGTGATCGACGGCTGGCAGCCCGGCCAGCGGCTGGATGTCTACCGACAGCTCCGCTCCGCGGTGCGGCGCAGCACCGCGGAAAGTTTGTTCGGCTCGCGCCTGGCCGCCTATTCCGACCTCCTTGGCGAACAGCTGCAACCCCTGCTGGACCTGACCCATCAGCTCCCCCCGCTGGTCCACCTGCAGCGCCGGCTCAACGCTCCCGGTTGGCGGCGGGCGATGGCCGCCCGCCGGCGCATCGACGACCTCGTCGACGCCCAGATCGCCGACGCGCGCGCCCATCCGAGACCCGACGACCACCTGCTGACCATGCTGATCGACGGCCGCGGTGAGGAGGGTTATGCGCTCAGTGACAACGAGATTCGCGACCAGATCGTTTCGCTGATCACCGCCGGTTACGAGACCACCAGCGGCGCGCTGGCGTGGGCCGTCTATACGTTGCTGACGCTTCCCGGCGCGTGGGAGACGGCGGCCGGCGAGGTAGATCGAGTGCTAGGTGGCCGGGCGCCGGTCGCGGCGGACCTCGACGCGCTCACCTATCTGAATGGCGTTGTGCACGAGACACTTCGGCTGTATTCGCCGGGTGTGGTCTCGGCTCGCCGCGTGATGCGCGACCTGCGGTTCGACGGCCACCGGATCCGGGCGGGACGACTGCTGGTGTTCAGCGCGTACGTAACCCACCGGCTCCCCGAACTCTGGCCCGAGCCAACCGAATTCCGCCCGCAGCGCTGGGACCCCGACGCGCCGGGCTACCGGAAACCGGCCCCGCATGAATTCATCCCGTTCAGCGGGGGTTTGCATCGCTGCATCGGGGCGGTGATGGCCACCGTCGAGATGACCGTCATGCTCACCCGGCTGCTCACCCGGACCACGCTGCGCTTGCCGCCTCAGCGCCTGCGGGCCGGAAATTTCGCCGCGCTGTCCCCGCGGCCGGGTCTGACGGTCGAAGTCAGACGGTTAGCGCCAACTCAGTAGCACCAGTTCCGAACAGAATCCGGGACCCATCGCGAGCATCAGCCCGGCACTCCCGGCGGGCGGCTTCTTGGCGATCGTGTCCCGCAGGATATGCAGCACCGACGCCGAGGAGAGGTTGGCGATCTCGCCCAGCGAGCGCCACGTCAGCTCGAGTGCGTCCGAGGGCAGCTCGAGGCTGTCGCTGATCGCGGTGATGACCTTGGGTCCGCCGGGGTGGCTCACCCAGGCGGCGATGTCGTCCTTGGTCAGACCGTGGGTGCTCAGGAACGAGTTGACGTCGTCGGGCAGGTAGCGCTCAATGAGTGTGGTCAGCTCCGGAGAAAGGCGCAGCTGAAGGCCGTGCGAACCCACGTCCCAGCCCATGATGTGCAGCGATTCGGGAT
>Ga0213876_10002399_pt1 | contig 11029 bp, 9 predicted proteins | sample BarmaccomBMRX_R9_FD_160113 | JGI IMG/M metagenome (GOLD analysis project Ga0213876, IMG submission 160113) | Root-associated microbial communities from Barbacenia macrantha in rupestrian grasslands, the National Park of Serra do Cipo, Brazil - RX_R9 | ecosystem: Host-associated > Plants > Roots...
CGCGGTGACGGTCGGGATGTTGCTGTTCGCGGTGGCGCACTCGATCCGGCTCATCGGCGGACGCACGACCGCGATCTTCTTCGTGATCGCGGCCGTCGTGTCGTGGTTGTTCGAACAGGTGGGCGTGGCGAGCGGCTTCGTTTACGGCGCTTATCACTATGGCGATCAGCTCGGCGCGAAGCTCGGTCACGTGCCGATCCTGATTCCGCTCGCCTGGTTCATGATGATCTACCCGAGCTATGTGATCGCCAGCCTCATTTTCGACGGCCGGCCGTTCGCGGTCGGCGGCGGCACCGCGCGAATCTTGTGGCGGGCGATCCTCGCCGGGATGGTGATGACAGCCTGGGACATCGTGATCGATCCCGGCATGGCTGCGTCCGGAGTGTGGACGTGGGAGCACGGCGGCCCTTACTTCGGCGTGCCGCTGCGGAACTTCGCCGGCTGGATGCTGACGACCGTCACCGTGTACATCCTATGGGGAGTGCTCGCGCGACGCGTGGAGCGCATCGCGTCAACAACGAGTCTCGCCATCCTGCCCGTGATTTGCTATGCCGTGCTCACGCTTCGCTACGCGTACTACAACGAGCACGGCGTGCTGGGCGTCGTGGCCTTGTTCGCCATGGGCTTCCCGGCCCTGGCCGCATTCAGTCGAGCTGTAACTCCGGAGCGCACATGACCATGGACGTTCTGTTCATCCACGGCGGCGGAGACGACGGCTACGGAGCCGACAAACCGCTGGCCGAGTCTCTGCGGCACCATCTCGGCGCCGACTACAAGGTGCATTTCCCGAAGATGCCGAGCGAGGAACTGCCCGACTTCGGCTGGCTGGACAAGATCGGCAAGGAGATGGATGCCCTCGCGGGACCGATCGTGCTCGTCGGCCATTCGCTCGGCGCGTCGATGCTGCTGCGGTACCTGTCCGAACGCGCCGTGAGCCGTCCCATCCGCGGCCTGTTCCTCCTCGCGACGCCGTTCTGGTCCGGCGACGAGGATTGGAAAAGCGGCCTGAAACTGCGCAAGGATTTCGCGCGCACGCTGCCGAAGGACGTGCCGATTTTCCTCTACCAGAACGAGGACGACGAGGAGGTCGACCAGGCGCAGTTCGCGGTCTACCGGAAGGAGCTGCCGCAGGCGACCGTGCGCGTATCGCCGACGGGCGGCCATCAGTTCAACGACGATTTGGAAGTGGTCGCGCGCGATATCGCCGGCGTCTGATGAATACGGCATATCCGATCCGGTGGTCGACCTCCGAACCGCCTCGCTAGTCCGGGAGTGCGATCTCCGTCCACGGCATCTTGCGCACGGCGAGGACGCGTTCGTCGAGCTGGTCCTGCGTCGCGGAGTTGCCGAGGCTGCGTTGCACGTAGGCGATCTCCGTGGAAACGAGCTTCACGGCGAGAAGGCGGGCCGCCGCTTTCCGGATGTTCGTTTCGGAGACGGTGACTCTGGTCGCAGCTTTGCCGGCCGGACGCGGTGTGCGGGTCTTCATGAGGGAGGCTCCTTGGCCGAAAGGCCATTCACCTGCGGATCTAAGAAGGTGGGTTGAGATCGGCGACTTAGTTCAGCGATCTCAAGCGTGAGGAAGATCCCTCGACACCCCACGGTACACTACGCCCCGATCAGAGTCGAGCCACGCGACGGAATGCATCACTCCTCGATCGCCTCGACTCCCATCTCCTTCAATCGCGCGAGGTGCTCCCGCATGTGTTGCAGCGCTTCGTCCGAGTGGCCCGCCCAATCCGTGATCTCGCCCGTCACGCGCAACGGATCGCGCGTGCGGTAGGACTTCGTTGGATTGCCGGGAAAGCGCCGGTTCGTCAGATTGGGATCGTCTTCGTACGGGCCGGTGGGCTCGACGACGTAGATCCGGCCGCGGCCCTCACCGACCGCCAGCTCGGCGCCCCACGTTGCGGCATCGAGCGTCTCGGTGAGATAGACCCACGCCGCCTTCTTCCGCGATCCGTAGTTGGACGCGTAGCCGGCGCCGATCAGATCGCCGAGCTGAAGGTCGGCCTTCGTGCCGTGGTAGAAGATGGATGCCATGGGCGCATGGTCTCACGCGGGACTTCAGCAGCGAGCGTCGCGACCGCTGCTGCTGCGGATCGGTGAGCTCAGTTACTGCGGATCTGCGAGTCCGTCTCTGCCAGCTCCGCAATGTCTGCGAAATATCGACGATGCGTACGTCGCAGCGCCTGTTCATTTGCCGCTTGGAGAAGCACGACCTCTCGTTTGACTCCGTCGCGGAGCTGCGCTAATTCAGTGTTGAGGCGGCTGTCTTCAGCGAACCGGCGATCTGCGTCATGGAACATCTGAATGTTCGTGAGTTCGCCGCGCGCGCGGTCATAGTCGATGAGGAAAATCATTGTGCTTCCGGCTCTCCGTTTGTAACGGCAGCGATGATTTCAGTGAGTCTTGTCAGGTACTCTAGCTTCATCTGATGCAATTCAGTGCTGCCGAAAGTAGAGTTGAGCTCCGTTAACGCGGCTTCGAGAGCCTCGATTCGAGCGATCAACGTCGTAGCAGCATCTAGTGTCCCGCGCACGTCCGGTGGGCCGCCGCCATATTTGATCGCCGGATCGACGACATCCGCGAATTTCTCACATATCTCTGCCCAAGCGTGCTGAAGCGACGTGCGCACTTGTACTTCAATCGGTTTCTCGTCGGTTCTGACGATGACGTGGACAGCGCGATATCCATGACTAGGCTTCAGTCGTCGGTCTACGACGGTCGCGGCGGCAAATTCATGTTCCAGCTGTTGGACAAGTCCATTCTGCCGCTGAATATCCGCGACCACGATGCGGCAGCCAGCGATATCTTGCATTTGCGACAGTCGTAATGACTCGCGATTCAACTTTTCAATGATCGAGTTCGTGGACTTCGCCGGTCGACCGCTCACCGGAGCTCCGAGAACTTGCTTCAATTTCTCGATGGTACGGTCGTAAGCCGGCCCGAAAGATCTTCGGTATTCGTCGAGCGCTCTGAGCTCGTCTTCGCCGTAAGCCTGGCTGCGTAGCTTTTCGCCGAGGCGGTCGACTTGGCTCTTGCTCGGTTGCACTCGACCGGTATTCTAACGTGGAGGCACCGTCGCCTCGGGGCGTGGTTGGCGCCGTGTGAGTCTCTCACGCCGCGCGTGGACGTTTGCGCCGGTCGGCGATCGTCTCGCGCAGGAACTTCAGCAGCGCGCGTTCTTCCTTCGACAAACCGATGCGTACCACGGGGCTGCCTTTCGCCTGTTTGCGCAGCACCTCGAACGGTTTGCCTTCCATGTACTCGTCGAGGAGGCGAGGACACACGTAAGACGAGCGGCAGACGGCGGGCGTGTTGCCGAGCTGCTCGGACGTGGCCACGATCGCTTTTCGCACGCGCCGTTTGCGCTCGGTCTTGCTCGGCGCCTGACCGAGCATCGCCAGCGCGATGGAGCAGAGCAGCGTGCCGGCCCACGTCCGGAAATCCTTCGCCGTGAAGTCCTCGCCGACCACGGCCTGGATGTAGTCGTTCACGTGGCGATCCTTCACGTCGACCAGCCGGCCGTGGCTGAGGAACTTGAACAGCTCCGTCCCGCGCATCTTCTTCAGCTCCGCCACGACCTTCGCCACCTCGGCATCGGAGATCGCGCGTTGCTGTTTCTTGCGCCACTTGCCGACGTAATCGAACAGCAGCGTTTCGCCCTCGAGCGAGACGTGCTTGCCGAGGATCGTGGTGAGGCCGTAGGTCGACTCGGAACGCGCGCTCTTGTCGTTGCCGACGCGGAAGAAGCCCTGGTCGATGAGGCGCACGATCGAGGCGAGCACGCGTTGGCGGTCGAGCTCCTCGCCTTTGAGGTCCTTCCGCACGCGGGCCCGCAGCCGGGGGAGCGCCTCGCCGAATTCGACGACGCGGCGGAACTTCGCCTCCTCGCGCTCGGCGCGGAAGCGGGGGTGATACAGGTATTGCGTCCGCCCTTTCTTGTCTACGCCGAGGGCTTGGAGGGGAGCGGCGTCGGTACGGGCGATGCGGACGTCCTGCCACGCGGGTGGAATCCGCAGTTTGCGGATGCGGGCCAACGTCTTCTCGTCGCGGATCGTATTGCCGTCCGGCTTGCGATACGAAAAGCTCTCCTTCGTTCCCTCGCGGCGGATGCCATGGAGGTCGAGGTTGCCTCTGCGGCGAACGCCTCTGGCCGGCATGTCGCGGCGGATTTTTGCGAGAATGGTGCCGTTGACCGCCGAGCGCCGCTCCCTGATCGCCCTGTCGATCCTCGTCGCGCTCACGCGCTTCCTCGCTCTCTCCCGCACGCTCTGGGATTGGGACGAGGCGCTCTTCTCGCTGGCGCTGCACGATTACGACGTGGCGGCGCACCATCCGCACCCGCCCGGCTTCCCCCTTTTCGTCGCGCTCGCGCGGGTGATCCGCGTGGTCGTGACGAGCGACTTCCGCGCGCTGCAGATCGTGACGATGCTAGGCGCGTTGCTCGCGTTTCCCGCGCTTTGGCTCCTCGCGCGGACCTTGAAGTTCCCGCCCGTGACGGCGGCCGTCGCGGCGACGCTATTCTCGTTCCTGCCGAACGTCTGGTACTTCGGCGGCACTGCGTTCAGCGACGTGCCGGCGGCGATTGCGGTCGTCGCCTCCGCCGCCTTCCTCCTCCGCGCCGAAGACCGCCGTTCCTACCTCCTCGGCTGTCTCCTTCTCGGAGTCTCCATCGCGTTCCGCCCCCAGAACGTGATGCTCGGCGCGTGGCCATTTCTGTGGGGCTCGTGGCTGCGCGTGCGCCAGCGCAAGAGTGATCTCCTGCTCGGCGGCGTGATTGCGGCGACGGTCGTGATCGCGGCTTACGGCGGCGCGGCGCTCGCAACCGGGCCGCAGCGCTATCGCGACGCGGTCGATGCGCACCGCAAGTATGTCCTGCAGATCGACTCGTATCACAATCCCGGACGGCCACCGCTCGGCGAGCTGGCGCGCGACTTCGCGATCGATCCGTATCGCGCAGGCAAGATCTCCACGATCCTCGGCGTCTTCGCCGCCATCGGGCTGCTGCGCTTCCGGAGCGGGACGCGGCACGCGCTGCTGACGTTCGGGCCGTTCTTCCTCTTCGCCTGGCTGATGCTCGACGTGACGAGTCTGAGCCGGCTCTCGATCGGCTACATCCCGCTCCTCGCGCTCCTCGCGGCGGAAGGGATGCGCACACTTGCGGAGCTCGTGCGCCACGCGCGTCTGGCGATGCTTCTCCAGGTCGTTTTCCTCCTCGGCATCCTCGCTCGGCTCGTGCCGTGGACGGCGTCGGCGTTGCGCGAGCCGCGGCGCAACGTTTCGCCGACGGTCGCCGCGCCAATGTGGATCCGCGAGCATCTCGATCCGCGCGCGGTCACGATCTACGTACACGACTCGATGAGCCCGTTCTCCGAATACCTGCTGAAGGACTACCGCCAGGTGCACGTCGGCGACGACTTCCGCATCGACAAGATCGCCGACGCGTACAACGCATGGCTGCTCACCGTCGGAACGAGCGGCTCGGCGGATGCGATCAACTTCGTGCGCAAACGCGGGCATCTGTGGAACATCGACCATCACGGATACTTCGAGGCGTCGGTGCAGCCACTGGCCGACCGCGCGCAATTCGTCGACGGGTGGTACGGAGAGGAGAGCGTGGAGGAGCACGCGTGGCGATGGATGTCCGGCCGCTCGTTGACGAAGCTGCCGGCGTTGCGCGGCAACGGACAGCTGGCGCTCGCGTTGTACGTTCCGCTCGATGCGTTGCCGAAGCCGCCGACGGTCACCGTGACGTTCAACGACGCGGTGATCGACACGTTCGTCGCGGCGAAGAGTGAGATGGCGCGCAGCTACTCGCTCGTCTCCCGCGACGGCGCGCCGAACGAGCTGCGCATCGAAACGGACGGCGTCGTGAATCCCGCGCGCATGGGCAAAGGCGGCGACTCCCGAGACCTCGGCCTGCAATTGCGCGGGCTCACGTGGAAGGCGCAATGAAAGGCTGGTGGCGCTCGCTCGCCGTCGCGCCCGAGCCGCTGACGCGCGCGCAACGCTGGGCGGTTGTGGCCCTCACGCTGGTCACTGCGATTACCCGCTGGCTCGCGCTTTCACGGACGCTCTGGGATTGGGACGAGGCGCTCTTCTCGCTCGCGTTGCGGCATTACGACGTCGCGGCGCATCATCCTCATCCGCCCGGTTTCCCGCTCTACATCGCGACGGCGAAAGTCTTCCAGCTCTTCCTGAGCGACTTCCATGCGCTGCAGGCGGTGAGCTTCCTCGCCGCCGTCGCCATCGTCCCCGCGATGTTCCTCCTCGGCCGCGAGCTGCGTGCCGGCTTCCGCGTGTCGCTGCTCGGCGCGGCGCTGCTCGCGTTCTTTCCGAACGTCTGGTTCTACGGCGGGATGGCGCTCAGCGACGTGCCGTCGATGACGCTCGTCGTGCTCGCGGTTGCGTTGCTGCTCCGTTCGTGTCGCAGCGACGCCGCGCTTTGGGGCGCCGCAATCGCCGCGGCATTCGCAGCTGGATATCGGCCCCAGAACCTGGCGATCGTGCTCGCGCCGGCGTTGATCGCCGCGCCGCACGTACTGCGTCGCAGCGTTTTGCGCGCGCTGGCCGCGGTCGTCTGTGGCTTCGCGATCATCGTCGCGAGCTACGGCATCGCGGTGCAGTCGAGCGGCGGCTGGACGCGCTATCACGAGCGGTTGCGCGAGCATCAGTCTTACATCACGCACACCGATTCGTTCCGCGCGCCGGGGCGTCCGCCGCTCTGGCGGCTCGTCGACAACTTCTTCATCTGGCCGTATCACTACGCGCCGATCAACATCCCGGTCGCGGCGCTCGTGCTCGTTTCCGGCGTCGTGACGCTCGTGCGCCGCCGCGCGCCGCAGCTCGCGTTGCTCGCCGCGTTCGGCCCGTTCTGCGCGCTCGCGATCCTGCTGCTGGATCGATTCAGCGTCAGCCGCTTCTCCGTCGGCTACGCGCCGCTGATCGCGTTATTCGCCGCCGACGGCGCAGAGTTGTTGTTCCGCCGCTGGAGCTCCGCCGTCGCCGCAGTGCTGATCGCGATGATGGCGTTCTGGACGCTGCCGTCGCTGCGCGAAGTGCACGAGCATGCTTCGCCGCCGTTCCGGGCGATGCACTCGATTCCAGCGAAAGGCACGGTTTACGTCGACGACGCGATGACCGTGTTCGCCGATCTCTACCTGCCGAAGGAGCGCGTGGTGAAAGACGCGCCGCTCGCGGTGTGGCGCGATGGCGACACCGCTTGGTTCGTCGCTGAGGCGCCTGGGGCGTTTCATCGCGAACGCGCCGCTCTGTGGGATCTCGCGCGGCAGCGCTACTTCGACGCGCGCATCACGCCGTTGCCTCGCGTCGCGTTCGGCGACGGCTGGTACGACGAAGAAGGCGGGGCGTGGCGATGGATGCGCAGCCGGTCAGTGATGACGTTGCCGCCGGGCGGTGGACGTCTCTCCATCTGGCTCTACGCGCCGCTCGACGCGCTGCCGACGCCGCCGACGATCACCGTCCGCCTCGACGGCCGCATCGTCGATCAGTTCCAGCCCGGCGTCGCGGAGTTCCTGCGCACGTACGAAACGAACGGCGCGCGCGAGCTCGTCATGGAGACGACGGGCGCCATCCGCACCGGCGACACGCGCGAGCTGGGGCTCAAGCTGAACCGGCTCGAGCTCAGCCTGTCATCCTGAGCCTCGCAGGCGGCGAAGGATCTCCCGATGCGGGCGATCAGCGTCCAAGCCGGGAGATCCTTCGCCCTCTTCGGGGCTCAGGATGACAAGTGCGTTTCGGGTGTCAGGATGACAAGTACGTTTTGGGTGTCAGGATGACAAGTACGTCTTGGGTGTCCGGATGGCAAGTGCGTTTCGGGTGTCATCCTGAGCCGCGTAGACGGCGAAGGATCTCCTGATGCGGGCGATCAGCGTCCAGGCCGGGAGATCCTTCGCCCTCTTCGGGGCTCAGGATGACAAGTACGTTTCGGGACTCAGGATGACAAGTGCGTTTCGGTTGTCAGGATGACAAGTACGTTTTGGGTGTCCGGATGGCAAGTGCGTTTCGGGTGTCATCCTGAGCCGCGTAGACGGCGAAGGATCTCCTGATGCGGGCGATCAGCGTCCAGGCCGGGAGATCCTTCGCCCTCTTCGGGGCTCAGGATGACAAATCCGTTTCGGGACTCAGGATGACAAGTACGTTTCGGGACTCAGGATGACAAGTACGTTTCGGGTGTCATCCTGAGCCGCGTAGACGGCGAAGGATCTCCTGATGCGGGCGATCAGCGTCCAGGCTGGGAGATCCTTCGCCCTCTTCGGGGCTCAGGATGACAAGTGCGTTCCGGTGTCCGGATGACAAGTACGTTCCGGTGTCCGGATGACAATGGAACTCAGGATGACAAGCCGCTACAGCTTGAATTGCACTGACTGCGGGAACCACGTCTTCACCCGTTTCCCGTCCTTGATCGGAGGGCTGAAGCGCGTGCTGCGCAGTGCGCGGATCGCGGCCTCGTTCATGCCGAACTTGTCGATGCCGCGGAGCACGCGTACGTCTTCCACGTTGCCGCTCTCCGAGATGAGCACGGTGAGGATGATCGTTCCCTCGATGCGTTGCCGGATCGCCAGCTGCGGATAGGTCGGGCGCACCTGCGCCAGCGCGTGCGGCTGCGTGTCGAGCTCCTGGAAGTCGATGACGTCGCCCTCGCGGATCACGCGCGCGGCCGCGACGGGTTGCGCGGCGGGCGACGGCGTGGACGCGGCGACCTGCGGTGTGGGTTGGGGCGTCGACGGAGCGGGCGTCGGGACAGCCGGCGTTTCGCGCGCAGCCGCAGCTTCGCGGCGTTGCGCATCGAGCTGTGCCGCGGACGGCGCGTTCTCCGGGGCCGCCGGCGTCGTACGCGGCGCGGCGGTCGGTACCGGCTCCGTCGCTGCGGCGGTCACGACCGGCGCATTCTTCGACTTCTGCGCCTGCAGCTGCTTGAGATAGTCGGACTGCAGCTTCAGCATTTCCTGCTGCATCCGTTGCTCGACGGCAGCTTCGAACGCCTTCTTGCGCGCGGCTTCCGCGTCGGCGGTGCTCGTCGCGGTCGGGGCCGTGGCGGCGGTGCTCGACGCGACGACGACCGGCGCGGGGATGAACGCCGGCTTCGGAGGCGCCGGCGCCGTCGCGGTCTGCGCGACCGGTACAGGCTTTGCCGCTTCCGGCTTGCCCTTCAATCCGCCCAGCGCCACCCACGTGCCGATGCCGACCGCCACGAGCGCGCCCACCGCGGCGATCGCCAGCGGCGCCTTGCCCTTCTTCTTCTCCGGCTCCTCGGCGCCGCCGAAGGACGGCACCGCGACGGCGGCTGCAGGCGTCGGATGCGAGCCGGCTCCCGGCGCCTCGAAGTAAGGCGCGAGGTTCAGCTTCGACTCCTTCTCCCGTTCCAGCGCCTCCGCCTCCATGTCCTTTTTCAGCAGGTTGCTGAGATAGAACGCGAGGTTGAACGTCGTGGCCGAATACTTGCCGCTGTTCGTCAGCGCGGAGAGCGCCTGCTTCATGTCGCCGACCGACGCGTAACGGCGCGACGGATCGATGTTCAGCGACTTGTCCAGGAGGATGCGGATGTCGTCCGGAATCGGCGCGCCGGTCATCGTCTTCGCCGCGCGGACCGACTGCGCGAACGCGCTCGCATTCGCCGCATCGGGCGGCTCGGATCCGGTCACGAGCAAATACAAAAGCGCGCCGAGCGAGTAGACCTCGGAGCCTTTGGACGGCTCGCCGGTGGACTGGTATTCGGGCGAGAAATAGCGGCTGATCGCCGGCCCGACCGCAGGATCTTTCAGCGACGCGACGATGCCCTTGCCGAGCTGCTGGCCGGCGACGCGGATCTCGCCGTCGTCGCTGATCCAGATGAAGTGCGGGATGAGCGCGCCGTGATTGAGCTTGTTGCCGCCGTAGCGCAGCTCGGACGTCGTGGAGACGGAGAGCGCGACCTTCTCGGCGATGACGATCGCCTGGTCGATGGGGATCGGGTTCGGCGTGATGCCGTTGCCACCGCGCGCGCGGTCGATGATGTGCCGCAGCGATCGCCCGTTCGCGTACTCGTACGAGACGTAGGGAACGCCGCCGACGACGTCGATGGTCTGGTTCTTGACGAACGAGGTGCCGGAGAGAAGCGGCGCGATGTCGCGGGCGGTGGTGGCCGCGGCGATGAGCGCCTCGCGATTGCCGCCGGTGAGCCGGCGCAGCGCCACCGTTTCGCCGAGCGCGCCGTTCTCGAGGACGCCCGCGCGCCAGAGGTCGCCCAACGCGTCCTGCTCGAGCTTCTTGAAGAGGATGAACGGACCGAACTGCTCGTACGGCTTCTTGCTCGCAGCCATGGCTCTCCCCGACCGGTAGTTATTTGTGGAACGGTTGAAAAGGGTGACACATTGTAAAACCAAGTTACTGGTTGCTGGTTACTGGTTGCTTGCGCCGATGCCTGTTTCAGGCGCTGGTGCGCGAGTAATCAGCTACCAGCAACCAGTAACTACTTCGCTGCCGCGCGCTGGTCGCGGAACCACTGCCGTTGATAGATCTCCACGTTGCGATTGTGCTCCTGGAGCGTCGTGGAGAAGGCGTGGGTGCCGTCGTGCTTCGCGACGAAGTAGAGGAACGTCGTCGAGGCGGGGGCGGCGGCGGCGCGGAGGGAGGCGAGGCCCGGGTTCGCGATCGGGCCGGGAGGGAGGCCGGGGAAGCGGTACGTGTTGTACTTCGAGTCGATCTGCAGGTCGGCTTTGCGGATGTTGCCGTCCCAGCGATTCGCGAGCTTCAGCGCGTAGATCACCGTGGGGTCGGCGCCGAGGAGCATGTGGCGGCGGAGGCGGTTGAGGTAGACCGAAGCCACGATCGGCCGTTCCTCCGGTTTCTGCGCCTCGGTCTCCACGATCGACGCGAGCGTCACGGTCTCGTGCGCATCGAGGCCGGTCGTGATGTACGCCATCTCGTTGCCGAAGTGGCGGCGGAAGTTCTGGACCATCGCGGCGATCACTTCCTTCGCGCCGGTGCCGGGGTGAAAGCGGTACGTGTCGGGGAAGAGGAA
>Ga0213876_10002400_pt1 | contig 11024 bp, 11 predicted proteins | sample BarmaccomBMRX_R9_FD_160113 | JGI IMG/M metagenome (GOLD analysis project Ga0213876, IMG submission 160113) | Root-associated microbial communities from Barbacenia macrantha in rupestrian grasslands, the National Park of Serra do Cipo, Brazil - RX_R9 | ecosystem: Host-associated > Plants > Roots...
CCTTCAGCGTTCGGAGTGGGGGTCGCCGGCCTCGGGCCGGCCTGCAATGGTGGTCTTCGGCGGCGCTCAGTTCAAGCCTGGCAGCTTGAACTCGGCCTTGGGCAGCTGCGGCTGGGCCGCCTTGGGGCCGCCCTTCGGGGTGACCCGGCCGCCCTTCTTGCCCTTCTTGCCCTTGCGCTTCGGCGTCACCCCGAAGCTCTTCATCATCTTCTGCATCTCCTTGAACTGCTGCAGGAGCGCATTGACGTCGGAGGTCGTCGTGCCGCTGCCGTTGGCGATGCGCAGCCGGCGCGAGCCGTTGATGAGGTCCGGCTTGCGCCGCTCCTCGATCGTCATCGACTTGATCATCGCCTCGACCCGGCCGAGCTCCTTGTCGTCGATCTCGGTGTTGCGGAGCTCCTTCGGGACACCCGGGATCATCCCGATCAGGTTGGTCAGCGGGCCCATCTTCTTGACCTGCTGCATCTGCTCGAGGAAGTCCTCGAAGGTGAACTGGCCCTCGAGCAGCTTGGCTGCGGCGGCCTCGGCCTCCTGCTCGTCGAAGGCCTCCTTGGCCCTGTCGATGAGCGTGAGGACGTCGCCCATCCCGAGGATGCGCCCGGCGAGGCGCTCGGGGTGGAACAGGTCGAAGTCGGCCAGCTTCTCGCCGGTGGACGCGAACGCGATCGGCTTGCCGACGACCTCCTTCACCGACAGCGCGGCGCCACCGCGCGCGTCGCCGTCGAGCTTGGTGAGGATGACGCCGTCGAGGGCGAGCGTCTCGTGGAAGTTCTCGGCCGTCGTGACCGCGTCCTGACCGGTCATCGCGTCGACGACGAGGAACGTGTAGTGCGGTTGCGTCGCGTCGGCGATGTGACGGACCTGGTCCATCATCTCGGCGTCGATCGACAGCCGGCCGGCGGTGTCGACGATGACGACGTCACGACCGCGCCGGCGGGCCTCTTCGATGCTGTTGCGGGCGACCTCGACCGGGTCGCCGCCCTCGCCGCCGATCGCCTCGTCGTCGCGGCTCACCACCGGCACGTCGACCTGGCGGCCGAGGGTCCGCAGCTGCTCGATGGCGGCGGGACGCTGGAGGTCGGCCCCGACGAGCAGCGGGTTGCGCCCCTGCTGCTTGAACCAGCGGGCCAGCTTCGCCGAGGTGGTCGTCTTGCCGGAGCCCTGCAAGCCCGCCATGAGCACGACGGTGGGCGGCCGCGGTGCGAACGTCAGGCTCATCGTCTCGCCGCCCAGGGTGTTGATGAGCTCCTGGTGGACGATGTCGATGACCTGCTGCGCCGGGTTCAGGGCCGAGTGCAGCTCCGCGCCGATGCAGCGCTCACGGATGCGCGCCACGAGGTCCCGGACGACCTTGAAGTTGACGTCGGCCTCGAGCAGGGCGAGGCGGATCTCACGGAGGACCTCGTCGACCTCGGCCTCGCCGAGCCTCCCCCGGCCCCGCAGGCGACTGAAGATCCCCTCGAACCGGTCGGTGAGCGCGTCGAACATGGGCTGGCCAGCCTACTGGTCACCAGGCAGCAGCGATGATGCCCTCCGGCGCACGGGACAGATCCTGGAGATCGCCGGCGGCGGCCGGCGTCATCACGACGTGCGGGCGCTTGCCCTCCCGGGTGGCGATCACCCACTGGCCGTCGGCCGAGGCGTCGAGCCCGGACACGTCCGACACCGAGACCTCGCCGAGCTTCTGGCCGCTGGCCAGGTCCCAGGCGTCCATCCGGTCGCCGACGACGTGCCGGCCGTCCTGGGACAGGTCGGACACCACGAGAAGGCTGCCGTCGGCCGGGAACACCGGGCTGGCCGCGTCGTCGATCCCGTGGGCGAAGCTCTCGTCGATCATGTCGATCTGGTCGTCGTAGGGGTTCGGGTCGGTCAGGATCACCCGCCGCAGCGAGGGCGGACCGTCTCCCTGGTCCGGGCTCTCGAACGGCCCCACGTCCTCGATGGCGAGGATGCCGCCGTCCCTCGACCACGCGAGCTGGCCCGGGACGTTGCCCCCCATGTCGCCGAGGATGTTCTTCCGCTGCCGGCTGGCGAGCTCGAGCCGCGAGACCGTTCCGAGCACGTGGTCGAACGAGGCAAGCTGCGAGCCGTGCGGGCTCACCTCGGGCGACCGCATGTGCGGGTAGGTCGCGAGCTGCTCGCCCGAATCGGGATCGAGGGCCACGACCGACCGATCGGACTCGTAGTAGATGGTCCCGTCCGGCGCGACGTCGACGTCGTCGACGACCTGGTCGGCCACGAGCGTGCGCAGCACCTTCCCGGTGGAGGAGTCGAGGACGACGAGGCTGCCCGCGCCGTCGCCGTCGGGATCCACGACCGCAGCGATCGTGTCGGGCCGCCCGTCCCGCTCCACGGTCGGCTCGGTGGTGGAGGTCGTCGTCCCCGGCGTGGTCGTGGTCGTCGATCCCGGCACCCGCTCGGTGGTCGTCGTGTGGTGGGGACGGGTGGTCGACGTCGTCGTCGCGCCCGTGGTCGAGGTCGGGTCGTCGACGCTGTGGACGCTCTGGGGGTGGTCGCCGCCGCCCTGCGCAGCTGCAACGGCAGCCACGCCGGCGATCAGCACGATCGCCGCGGCGAGCGCGAGGAGCTTGGGCATTCGGCGGGCCCGCAGCGGCGCGAGCGGCGCGTCGAGCCGGTCCACGAGCCGGTCGAAGCTGCCCGCCGGGAGATCGGCGTCGCGGGCGACGTCGAAGTGCGCGCGCAGCTCGTCGTCGAAGTCCGACGTCATCGGAGGCCCTCCAGTCGCCGGGCGAGGGTGGCCCGAGCGCGGTGCAGATGGGTCTTCACCGAGCCGACCGAGATCCCGATCGCGTCGGCGATCTCGGCGTCGGTGAGACCCTCGAAGTAGTGCAGGACGATGCAGATCCGCTGCCGGTGCGACAGCGCGGCGATCGCGGCGTCCACCGCGGCGGAGCGGTCAGCCGCATCGGCGACCGCCTCGGCCGAGGGCGCGTCCTCCCCCTCCGGCCGTGACCGCCCGGCCACCACCTGGCGGCGGTGGTGGTCCCGCACGAGGTTGACCACGATCCGCCGTAAGTAGGCCCGCATCGCCTCCGCCGACGGTTCGGTGGGGGCGCGGTGGAGGCGGACGAACGCGTCGTGGACGAGGTCCTCGGCCAGGTCGCGGTCGCCGGTCAGGGCGAAGCCGAGTCGGAAGAGATCCCGAGCGTGCCGCTCGTACACCTCTCGGAGCCGGTCGAGTCCGGTCTCGTCTCCCACGTCGGCGATCACGGCATCAAGACGAGCGACCTCGCCCGATGGTTGACGCGACACGTCGAACATCTCGGTCACCGGGTCACCCGTCAACCACGAGCGGTCCGCGTGCGTCTTCGGACCGTGATCGGGGCGTGAGGGCGCGGCTGCGCCGGCACTGGGTCGTGATCCCCGCGGCGCTGGTGGCCGCCGTCGCCTCGCTGGCCGTCTCCCACCTCGCCTTCCCGGCCGGCTCCCCCGACCACGACGAGCTCGCCTACCTCTCCCAGGCCGACGCGCTCTCGGCCGGCGAGCTCACCCTCCCCCGAACGACCCATGATCCCGCGTTCCGACCGTTCCTGTCAGGCGTCCACGGCGATCGCATCGTCTTCAAGTACCAGCCGGCCTGGCCGGCGTTCCTGGCCGGCGTCCGCGCGCTGACCGGGTCGTACCGCAACGCGCTCGCCGTCGAGGCCGCCGCGGGGGTGCTCGCCGTCTACGCGCTCGCGTGGGAGCTCTGCCGGCGGCGTCGCATCGCCGCGCTCGCCGGCTGGGTGCTCGCCCTCAGCCCTGCATCGGTCGCGCTGAGCGCGACCTACCTCGGCTACCACGTGTCGCTCACGGTGCTCCTCGCCGCCAGCGCGCTCGTCGTGCGCGGCACCCGCCACCGCTCGACGTGGTGGCTGGTCGGCGGCGGCGCGCTGCTGGGCCTCGGGTTCTTCCACCGCAGCTACGACGCGGTGCTGTGGGCGGTGCCGCTCCTCGTCTGGGTGGCGTGCACCACCCGTCGTCGTCGGTGGCGCGCCCTCGCGTCAGTCGCGCTCGGAGCGGCGCCGTTCGCCGTGCTCTACCTCGCGTACGACCGCGCCGTGACGGGCCACGCGTTCCGGCCCGCGTTCACGACGTCGGGTCCGCTCGACCGGTTCGGGTTCGGCCGGCGGGCCAGCTTCGTCGCGGGGAGCACCAAGTACGCGCTCGACTACCAGCCCGGCGATGCGGTCCGGACGATGGTCCGGTACGCCGCGGTGCTGCCGCTGTGGACCTTCGCCGGCGCCGCCGGCCTGGGCCTCGCGGTCGTGGGCGCGGTCGTGGCGCGGCGACGTGCCGGCACCGCGATGCTGGCGGCCACGGTGGTGGCCGTCCCGTTCGGGTACGCGCTCTGGTGGGGCACGGCCAACTCGGTGGCGTTCGGCCTGCACCGGGCGCTCGGCCCGATGTACTGGTTCCCGATCAGCGGACCGCTGGCGATCCTCGTCGCGCACGGGCTTGACGCGGTGACTCGGCGGGGCGCCCCGGCGACCGCGCTCGTGGCGATCGTGCTGATCGGATCGGGTGGCCCGTCGTCGCTCGTCGTGGGGCGGGACATGCGGGCGGCCGGCGCCGCGCAGCGCGAGCTGGCTCGCGAGCACACCGCGCCGAACGGCGCACGCACGCTCGTGATCGTCGACCGCCCGTACCCCGCCGCGCCGTACGTCGACGCGGTCGTGCCGGCCGACCTCGGTGCCGCGGCGCGCCTGGTCGCCCTGCGGCCACCGCGGCCCGGCGCCACGCTCGCGCTCGTCGACCGCTTCCCGGGCCGCGCCGCCTTCGTGTCCCGACGGCTCAAGCGACCCGACCGTCCGTTCGCGCCGGCGTCATGGTCGATCACCCCGGCGTCGGTCCGGAGCGGCGACCTCGCTGTGCTCCAGCTCGACCGCGCTCCGGTGTCCGGATGCCCGTACGTGACGATCGACGGCGCCACGACCCGGCGGCCGGCCCGCAGTACCGGCTGACCGCCGGACCGGCGGCGGCGGTGTCCGGGCACGCCGCGGTCCTGGGGCCCGGTGCGCACACGGTGGCGCTCGGGGTGGGTGTCGGCGGGTGGTGCGGCGCGGCGGCTCAGCGGCTCGAGCTGCGGTGGGAGGTGCGAGCCGGTCCGGGCTCCCGTCTGCAGGTGCTGCTGCCCGCCACCCCGCGCCACCGCTACGTGTTCCCCGGTCACCGCGCCGCCTGGGTGCCCGAGGACCTGCGGGGGCGGCTCGTCGGCTCGGTCCGGGTGCACCACCCTCCAGGCTGACCGGCCCGGGAGCACCTACCGTTCCGCCGCGTGGACCTCAGCGACTTCCAGGCGCTGATGCGGCGCACCTACGGGGAGCGTGATCGGGAGCGGGGCGTGCCGGCCACCGTCGCGTGGCTGGTCGAGGAGCTCGGCGAGCTCGCGCAGGCGGTCCGCAAGGGCACGCAGGAGGACCAGCGACACGAGCTGGGCGACGTCCTCGCGTGGCTTGCGTCGCTCGCGGACCAGCTCGGGCTCTCGCTCGACGACGCCGCCGCCCGCTACGCCGGCGGATGTCCCCGCTGCGGGCGCTCACCGTGCACCTGCTGACCGCAGCCGCGTCGGGAGCGGAGCCGCTCGTCGAGCCGAACGTCGCGCTGCTCGTCACGTCGCTCGCGGTGAGCGCCTGCATCGTCGTGCTGTTCGGCGTGCTCGCCTTCGCCACCCGGGTGCACGAGCCCCACGAGGTGCCGGCGACCATGGACCCGCCGGCGCTCGACGAGCGCCCCGCGCTGGTCGGGTTCCTCGCGCACGACTTCGAGGTGCCGACCGAGGCGGTCGCCGCGACGCTCATCGACCTCGCAGCGCGCGGGTGGCTGGCCATCGAACCTGCGGGTGGTGACCAGATCGTGGTGCGGGTGCCAGTGCGCGATGGCAAGGGCACGCTCGAGCCCTACGAGCACCGGGTGCTCGATCACGTGCGCGGCCTCGCGGTGGGCGGCGTCGTCCCGGCCGGCGCGCTGACGACCGGCACCCAGGACGTGTCGCAACGGTGGTGGGCCGGCTTCACGCGCGAGGTCATCGGCGAAGCTCGCGCTCGCGGCCTGTGCCAGAACCGGTGGCCGCGGGCATCAAGCTGCTCTTCGTCGCCGGCGTCCTCGCCGCCGGCGCGGCGCTGTACGGCGCGGGCAAGGGTCACGACATCGACGAGGTGCGCTCGACCAGCCTCTGGTGGGCTGCGCTGGGCGGCGTCGCCCTCATGGTGGTGCTCTCCGCAGCGGTCGCGAAGTCGACCCGCCAGCGCGACACCCCCGCTGGGCTGGCCGACGCCGGCCGGTGGTTGGGCCTCCGTCGCTTCCTGGTCGACCACGGCGACTTCGAGCAGGCCCCGGCGACGTCGGTCGCGATATGGGACGCCTACCTGGGCTGGGCGGCGACGTTCGGCCTCGCGCCGGTCGCCGTCGAGAGCCTGCCCCTCGGCTCCGAGGATGACTGCCGGGCCTGGAGCGCCTTCGGCGGCACCTGGCGCCGCGTGCGCATCCGCTATCCGAGGTGGCGTCCGGGTTGGGGCCGTCACCCGCTCATGGCGATCGCAGCCGGGCTTCTTTGGGTCGCGCTGGCGGGAGCCGCCATCTACGGGCTCGGCGCGCTCGCGACGGCCGACCAGTTCGACCGGTACGGGATCGACCGCTGGATCGATCTGGGCGCCGCGCTGCTCGGGATCGTCGTCGGTGTGATCGCCGCCTACTCGTTCGTCGCGGTGGTGAGCGGCGTCGCCGACCTCTTCCGGACGGTGGAGGTCACCGGTGTCGTGCTCCGGCGCCGGACCCGAGGCCGCTCGTCACCGCGCGCGCCGCGGTTCGTGCGCTGGCTGGCCGACCAGGACGCCCCTGCGGATCCCCCGCGCGTGCGCTGGGTCCTCGCGGTCGACGACGGGGAGGGGCCGGTGGTCGACGCGTGGTCGGTGCCCATCGGCACCTACGGCTCGGTCCGGCAGGGCGCGCTCGTGCAGGCGACGGTCACGCCGTTGCTCCGTCACGTCCGTTCGATCGCGACCACGACGGTGGTCCGGTCGGTCCGGGTCGAGGCGGCCCCGGCCGCAGCGGATGGAACTCACTCGGACCCGGCGCTCGTCGACGCGGCCGCGCGCCTCGCCGAGCAGCGGTTCAGCCGGCGGTGAGCTCGGCTCCCGTGCCCGACGCGGCGTCGATCCGCTCGCGCAGCTTCGCCCGCAGCTCGGCACCGGTGGTCGGTGCGACGAACAGGCCGACGACGATGCCGACGGCGAAGAAGAACATGCGGCTGTAGCCGAAGATCCGCGCGAAGAAGAGCACGATCCGGAGCGGCGAGAAGACCAGACGGATCAGGAACATGCCCGTAGCCTCTCAGACGCGCCGGGGTCGGTGGGACGACGGGTCACGTGGAGAAGATCGCGTCGACGAACTCGTCGGGGTCGAAGGCGACCAGATCGTCGGCCGTCTCGCCCAGCCCGACCAGCTTCACCGGGATGCCGAGGTCCGACTGGATGGCGAAGACGATGCCGCCCTTCGCCGAGCCGTCGAGCTTCGTCAGCACGACACCGGTGATGTCCACCGCCTCGGTGAACTGGCGCGCCTGCTGCAGCCCGTTCTGACCCGTCGTCGCGTCGAGCACGAGCAGCGTCTCGGTGACGTTGCCGGGCGGCTTCGACGCGACCCGCTTCACCTTGCGCAGCTCCTCCATGAGGTTCGTCTTCGTGTGGAGGCGACCGGCGGTGTCCGCGAGGACGAGGTCCGCCTCACGGGCCGCCGCCCGCTCGATCGCGTCGAAGATGATCGAGCTGGGATCGGCACCCTCCGCACCGCGCACGATGTCCGCTCCGGCCCGCTCGGCCCACGTGGTGAGCTGCTCGGCCGCCGCAGCCCGGAACGTGTCGCCCGCGGCCATCACGATGGTGCGGCCGAGCTCCGCCTCGCGCTTGGCGACCTTGCCGATCGTCGTCGTCTTGCCGACGCCGTTGACGCCGACGAACAGCCACACGTTCGTCGTCCCGACCTCGTGGTGCAGGGTCCGGTCCGACACTGCGAGCCGGGTCTTCATCTCGTCCTTGACCGCCTCGACGAGCTGCACGCCGTTCTCGATGCCGTCGGCCTTCACCCGCTCGCGGACCGAGTCGAGCAGCTCGGTCGCCGCACCGACGCCGACGTCGGCCCGGATCAGCGCCTCCTCGAGGTCGTCCCAGGTCTCGTCGTCGATCTTGGTGCGGCCGAGGATGCCGCCGACGTAGCCCGAGAACGTGCTGCGGGCCTTGGCCAGCCGGTCCCGGAAGGACGGCCGGGGCGGGGCCTCCACCTCGGGGACGGCCAGATCGGGCTCGGCCACCTCGGGCTCGAGCACCGCCGGCTCACGGACGTCGGGCTCGAGCACCTCGGGCCCCGCGGGGCCGCGGTCGAGGGTCTTGGTGGCGCTCCGGGCGGGCGGCGGCTCGAGCTCGGGACCGCCGCGACGGCGCGACGCGGTGACGAACCAGATCGAGGCGACGACCAGCAGCGCGGCCGCCACGGCGATGACGATGACTGCGGCCATGGGCGGATCAGCCTATGGCCATCCTCCCGCGGCGGATTCCGAAGGCCGGGGCTAGCAGAGCTCGGTGGCGTTGCAGACCAGGTTGTGGGAGTTCGTGTCGAGGTACGGCGAGTACATCTCGAGGGGCTCCTTCGGCAGGTACTTGTAGTCGTTGTGGCCGTTCAGCAGGTTGACCGCCGCGCCCGTCGAACCCGGCGCGTACTTCAGGATCCAGGGGCCGCCCGAGGCGCCACCGGTCATGTCGCAGCCGATCGCGAACGGCGTCGCGCCGGTGCCGCCGATGCGGGTGTCGTTGTGGCCGAAGCTCGACGCGCACTGCTGCATCGTCTCGCCGTTGAACGGCGCCGTGGCCGGGTAGCCGAACGCGTTGTAGTGCTTCGGCTGCGCCTGGTTGTAGGCGAAGCCGAGCCGGCCCACGGCCGCCCGCAGCGTCTGGCCGTTCGCGTTCACACCACAGGTCACGACGGCCTGGTCGAAGCGGAAGTTCAGACCCGTGTGCCACTGCGCGAACGTCGTGAACTTCGTGCAGGTGAACGTGCCCTTGGGCCGCACGCCGTTCTGGTACTGCGGCACGAAGGTCATCGCGGTGTCGTAGTGACCGGCGCCGTCGCTCACGCAGTGGCCCGCGGTCCAGACCGCCCGCTCCGAGATCACGGCCGCCGAGCACACGTAGGTGCCGCCCTGCTGCGTGAAGAACACCTTGCCCACCGTCGACTGCGGGTACGTCGACCGGCTCGTGACCGGGTACCGGTCGAACGGCGTCGGGTACGCGAACCCACCGGCCATCGTGTTGACCGCTCGGCCGGTCGAGGGGGCGGCCAGGGTGCTCGCGTGCCCGCCGTCGGGCAGCGCACCGGCGATCGTGCCCGCCGGGCCGTTCGCGCCCGGCGCACCGTCGGACGCCCCTGCGGCCGGTGACGGCACGCGCATCGGCCGCGCCGAGCGCATCTGCTCGAAGGTCACCGGCTTCGTGCTCGTCGCCCGGCCGCTGACGATCGCGGCCGGTTGGAACCTCGTTCGTGCCCGGTCCGCGGAGACCGCGCCGGTCTGCGCCACGACCACGACCACCATCACCGCCGTGGCCGCCAGCCCGATCAGGACCCGCGGCCGGACGATCTTGCCCAGCTCCATCCGCCTTCTCCTCCGCCAGCCCGGAGCACCGTGCGCAGCACGGCGTGCGAGCTACCCCAACTTCCCCAGGCCGCCGAGGCTACGGCTGCGCGCGCTCTGCGGTCAACAGTCGCTCAGCGTGATCCCAGCGTGCCGAGCGTGACGTGCACCTGGTGCGATGCGCCGTCGCGCTGGTAGGTGAGGGTGACGGCCGCGCCCGGGGCCCGGCTGCGGATCGCCGCGATCAGGTCGGTCGAGCTGGTCACCGGCTTCCCGTCGACCGAGGTGACGAGATCACCCCGCTCGAGCCCTGCGTGGCGGGCCGGGCTCGCGGGGTCGACCTGGACGATCAGCGCGCCCTCGGCCCCGCCGGTCTGGCTCGCGTCGGCCGGCGTCACGCCCAGGTAGCCGGTCTTGATCGTCTCGCCCTTGACGAGCTTCTGCGCCACCGACACCGCGGTGTCGATCGGGACCGCGAACCCCACGCCCTGGTTGCCACCGCTCTCACTGGCGATGGAGTCGTTGATGCCGATCACCCGCCCGCGGCGATCGGCGAGCGCACCACCGGAGTTCCCGGGGTTGATCGGCGCGTCGGTCTGCAGCATCGGGATGGCTCCGCCGGGCGTCTCGACGGTGCGGTCGACCGCGCTCACGATCCCTGAGGTGACGGTCTGGTCGAGCCCGAACGGGCTGCCGATGGCGACGGCCATCTGACCGACCTGCACGTCCTCGCCCACGGCGAGCTGCGCGACCTTGAGGTCGGCGCTCGGATCGATCTTCACGACGGCCACGTCGGAACCGTTGTCGGCGCCGAGGACCTTGCCCTCGTGCGCCTTGCCGTCCGCGGTGCGGACCGTCACCTGGTTGTTGCCGTCGGTGACGTGGGCGGCGGTGAGCACGAGGCCCGACGGGTCGTAGACGAACCCGGAGCCGAGGCCCTGCGAGGTCTCGATCTGGACGACCGCCGGCGCGAGGGCCCGAGCCACCGCTTCGACGGGTTCGTCGGGGTTGCCGGTGACCGGGGTGTCGTTGTCGGTCGTCGCGGTGCTGCTGGTCGGCTCGGTGACCGGCGTGGCGGCCACGCCGGCCGACGGCGAGTCGTCGGCGGTGAGACGTCCGGCGCCGAAGCCGACCCCGGTCATGAGGATGACGGCTACTGCGGCGGCGGCGATCCCCCGCCCCCAGGCCCGGTGCTCCGGAGGGAGAGTCGGAGCATCGGACCCGGTGGGGGCGGGGGTCGTCGGTGGCGGAGGAGGCGGGAACCAGGACCCTGCTCGCGCGGGCGGTCGCTGACCAGGGTCGACCGGTCCTCCGGATGGGTGCATCGATCCTCCTCCGCAGTGGTCGGAGCTGGGGGACTCCGATCACTGCGGACCCTAAGGATCCGGGGCGAAAGCGCTCC
>Ga0213876_10002402_pt1 | contig 11018 bp, 15 predicted proteins | sample BarmaccomBMRX_R9_FD_160113 | JGI IMG/M metagenome (GOLD analysis project Ga0213876, IMG submission 160113) | Root-associated microbial communities from Barbacenia macrantha in rupestrian grasslands, the National Park of Serra do Cipo, Brazil - RX_R9 | ecosystem: Host-associated > Plants > Roots...
CATGGCCGCATCGTTTCCCCGGACGATGCCCTCCCACGTTGGAAAGACTAGTTGTCAACACGGCGTCCAACTCTGCGCTGGAGCGGACTTTGGCCCAGCGTCTGCTAGGCTTACTCGCCGTCCTTCGCGTGGGCCGAAGCCGTTCTGCTAGGGACGTTAGGCCGCCGCTGCTGCCGCCGCTTCCCAACCAGGTATCATAGGCGTATGACCTTCGTGGGTGTAACAAACGCCTCGGGATCTCTCCGTATGCCGAAGCGAGAGCTACTCATATTCGATAAGGTCGCGGTTATCGAGCTTTCGCTGCTGATTGACACCCTTAAGGGGTACAACCGAGTTCTCGAACCTCATATGATCGACGAGTACGAATGGCTCGTTGAAAACGGTCTGGTGTTTGAGCCTAAGGTTGATCCCCTGATTGCCCTGAAGATCGCCGGAAGGTCAAGAGATTTGGCTGCGTCTTATAAGGGAGAACCTAGCCTTTGCCGAAGTTATGCACACGCGTTCTCAGGGCGCTATCAAGTCCGACGATCTAAAAACCTTTAGTCGCGGTATGCCTCACTTATTGGCGCGGTTATCCTATGAGGCTCGCGCATATGCTGTTGCGCTGCGACTACAGGAGAATATGGATGCGGTTTCCGCATCGGTCTCCGATCGCGCTAAGGGGAGATCGCTTCTGCTTGTACTCTCCCCCGGAATCGTAGGAAGCATCGGTGTTCACGTATTAGCCGATGAATCGCAGCTCACTCGCGAAAACATCGCCAACGACATCATCATCAGGGTTGTTCCGGGCGACTCTCCGTCCGACCGATTAAGAAGTGCCGACGACACTGCCGACAAGCCTGCGCAACGGAGCGACGCTCTGCGAGTCGTTATCGAGCGACTACCGATGCCCGATGAGAATACACCATGGCAAGACATATTAGACTTTAGGCGAGACCCAGACACTTCGCGGAAGCTTCTCGCCATTCGCGAGTGGACTCGCACCGTCGCCAGAGAAGGTCGAGAGGTCGCGAGCTTGCAAGAACACCTCGACTACTTGCTGGAGGAGTATCGAGCGCACATCGCGTTGCACAAGCTGAAATACTCAACGAGTGCCTTTGAAACCATCATAACAACCACCGCAGATGTCGCGGAATCATTGATGAAGTTCAAGTGGAAGGCAGTCGCAGAAGCGATGTTTTCAATCCGTAAGCGCAAGATCGCTCTTCTTGAAGCCGAGGCGTCTGCACCAGGGCGCGAAGTGTCGTACATTATCCACGCGCAGTCGAAGTTCGGCGCTGTCTAACTGAGCGGTTGTAGCGGACTTCGTGCCGCCGTCTGATTACTCTTGGTTCACGTCCCGCGCGTGGCACGAAGCCGCTGAACCGCGGGACGTTAGGCGCCATGAAGACCACATCGGCCGTTGCCTTCGTCGTACGCAGGGGCGCTGACCTACGGTTTCTGGTACGCAAGGCAACATAGCGGCGACTGGGGAGACTCGGGTGGGAAGGCGCGGTGGTGGGCGGAAGAGCTTTCAGATTGACGAAAGTCGCCCGGATGAGCAACCCGCTTCAAGGAACAACGTTCTGACACATCACACCTAACTCGGCGGTGGAGCGGACTTCGGTCCACCGCTTGATATGCTTGGTCTCATTTTCTTCGCGTGGGCCGAAGCCGCTCACCTGGAGACCTTAGGCGTCCGAACGAAATGGCCAGAGAAGACTTTCCGGCTCACGTCAAACAAGCGTTGCAGAATCGCGTCGCGAGCCGATGTTCCAATCCCCAATGCCGCGCCGCAACTGCCGGCCCACAGGTCGATAATTCCAAGGCGCTGAACGTCGGTGTTGCCGCGCACATCACGGCTGCATCAGAGGGAGGACCGCGTTACGATCCGAGTCTTACGCCCGAGCAACGGTCGTGCGCTGAAAATGGCATTTGGCTCTGCCAAAACTGCGCGAAGCTTGTCGATAACGACCCGACGAGGTACACAGTCGATCTCCTCCGAAGCTGGAAAACGGTTGCCGACGACCTCGCGCTCGAGGAAATTGGGAAACCCGCTCACGCAGCCGCGAGGGTGGACACCGTACGACCCATCGTTGTCATTGAGTTCGAGTGCAATTTCGAAGAAACGCCGGAACAACCCTTCATTGTCTGTAACCCGAGTCCCCATTCGGCTTTCGGCGTCCGGCTCTCTGTCATCTCGTACGGCGACATGTCGGCGGAATTCGAAATTATCCCAACGCTCGAGGGCCGTTCAAACAGAGAGGTGATGCCGGACCTGCCCAGTCAAGGTTTGTTTTTCCGTAATCGGCTTCGGCCGTTGCTTGACAAGGCGTGGCATGAAACACGGTGGCTGCCCGCACTGCAACTACCGAAGCCTGAAATCGAGAAGCTCTTTGACCAACCAGTCGTTTTCCCCTTCACCGTCACGTACACGAGCGCCTTGCGACAAGAGTACGTCGAACACTTTGAACTCACCTACATCTACTTCGCTGCCAGAGCGTTCGTGCGTTTTCCACAAAACACTAAGGGCGCCTAACTCCCCAAAGCCGTTAGGTCCGCGAGAACCTAGGGAGGGTCAGGCCTTCGCTTTTCGCGCGCTTACAAAGCTTTTATTGATAGGAAATTACAGCCCCGGTATTTCGGCTGCTGTTCGGGAGCATGATTTTTGGATCTCTGGGCTATCGCCGATCGAGGCGGGGCTGGCCCTTCGATCATCGGCGTGAGCGTGCTTGGATCTCCCCGCCCCCACTACGTCGTCGGTTCATCCGATCCATCAGGCTCCGCGAGCGTCAGGATCAGCTTCCCCTTCGCCACCGTGACGTAATATCGCGCGCCGATCGCGAATCCGCACTGCACCAGCCAACGGCCGCTCACGCGCAGAAACGGAACGCGATCGTGTCCGCTCCGCCTCGACGATCGTTGCCGCAGCAGCATGGAGACGGTGAGCGTGCGATGTCGTCCTTCCGCGACTCGCGACGCGGTGCGTTCGCCATCGGTTCCTCTGCGGTTGCGGTCGGTGCGATATGCGACGGTCGGCACTCACTGCGCGCTGCGCGCCCGAGAAGCGGTTGCGGCACTCGATTTGCGATGACAGTTTTGGAGCGCATCGATCCTCTCCTTCGTCTCGATTCAGCAGTTCGGCTGCGTCTCGTTTCCCCGCGGCCAGTCGAACGCCTCGGCGAATCCGAGCAGCTCGCGCGCGAGCGATTCACGCCGCGCGCTGGCCAGGTCCTGCAACTCGCGCGACAGGAACAGGTCCAGTGATGCCCGTTCCGCGGCCGCCAGATGCTGCAGCATGTCGATCAGATACCGCGGCAACCGGGTGCAAAGCGTTCGCGTCCGCAGTCCCTGCGGCAGGATCTTTCGCGCGCTCGACCCCAACGCACGCTCGATCTCCGTCATCGACCAGAGCGACAGCGCCACTTCCACCAGCTCCGCTATCTCGACGCACGAGCCAGGGCACGTGCCGAGGACCTCGATCTCGCCATCGCGCATCGCCTCGTTCATCTCCTCACGATGATTCGCCTGGCCTCCGCCCTCGACTGCAAGTTGAGCGCGTTGGTTTCGGTATTCGACAAGGAGCAGCTGTCGTCATTTCTGCCCAGATGAAGGCGATGAGACTCATGCTCTCGGCCTCGTATCCGAGCAACACGCGCGCTGTAAGGCGACCTTCAGAGCACACCCCGTGAGCTGCAAAGGTAGAAGAACTGCCACACCCTCGCTCTCAACGAAGAAGTAAGGAACGAGATCTGGCTCGATTCCACTCCACCCAAATCCCATAAGGCGGGCATTGGTTCACGGTGTAGGTCCAGCAGAGTCCACTTCCTTGATCGAAACGACCGGTCACGTCAGCTACCCAAGTGGAAATGAATCAAACCATCCACTAACTCGCGCTGCTTGGTGCTTTCGTATGCCACCCACGTTCGTGGTGGCACGAGCGGGAGCGTTTCCTCGATTGACCATCCAAGTGCAACACCTGTCCCATTAGCAGCGTATGGGCAGCCGCCCAACTCCGCGCTGCACGGACTCGAGCCGCGCGTTGCTGCGTCGCAAGTGCGCTACCATTCGCGTGCGGCTCGAAGCCGGTGAGGTTTTGACCGTTGGGCGGCGGACGTATGATGGAGAGCGCGATGTCGAAGTTCCAAGTTCGTGTCACTTCGGCCGGGTCGAAAGTCGTCCCGTTGGTAAAAACGTTGCGGATCGTCGCTGATCTGGGGCTGGGGGAAGCCAAGGGGCTGTCCGACTACCTCCGTGACCACGCCCCTTGCGTCCTTGTCGCGGGAGTCACTCGCGAGGTTGCCGACCACGCCTCGGAGTTGCTCCGCGAGGCCGGGTCGGATGTCGTGGTCGAGGAGTCGAGCCTCGACGCTCCGATGCTGCTCTGCCCGGAGGCTGACCAGCGATACAGGTGGAGCTGGCTGGCCGGTCCCACTCCGGTGTAAAGACACGCTGAACCAGGCGCTGCAGCAGACCGGGCCCGCACGTAGGCTTTCCGAGGTACGTTGTCGCTGATCGACCCTGGCTTCTGAGCTGTGTCCTTGGGCGACAGGTGATTCCACTTGAACGACGTCCCCGGACAGACGCGCAAAGGATGTCGAGACATCGCCGTCAGCGAACTACGCATCTACCTCGAAGCCGGTGAGTGAACGTTGGGCGGCGCGCCGTTCGATCAATCGCGCGGCGAAGACGTTCTTCCTCTCCAAAATCGGTCATTGCGCCATCTCCAGCAGTCATGTAGCGTGTCCCCGTCACAAACTGGTCGCGTCGTCACAACTCGGTAAGTCGAAGTTTTGTTGTGTCATGCGAGATCATGATCATCGAGACTTCGCTGTTCAAGTTTCGGACGGGATTCCCGGATTCCATGACGTCGTCGCCGTCATGAAGGTCTTGGGCTACTGCGTCTACGATATTGTCGATGGGCGCAACCGGCCGTACGACTATGCGCTGGCGCACCGCTACCTACTATTCGCGAAGGAGAGCGGCCGATTTCGCGCAACCCACCAGTGGCGGAGTTAATAGCTTCCTTTGCCACAACGCCGGGACGACGTTTACAGGCTTTCCGCACTTTTCTCCTGAGAGCAAAGTGCTATACCGGCGCAATGGTGAAAGAACGTCCGGCGCTCACGGTGGATCAGTGGCTTGCGTCGGTGCGGGCTGAGCGCAAAGACGCGATCAACTCCGTCCGCGACGCCGTTAATGAGCGCCTGCCGGAAGGTTACGGGGAGACCGTTGATTGGGCGCATGCTCGCGTGGGTCGTGCCGCTCTCCACGCTGCCGGACACGCACAACGGTCTCCGCTGATGCTTGCGGCGCTCGGCGCGCACACGAAGGTCATGACAATCTGCCTCATGACCGTCTACGGCGACCCGAAGATCAGAAACGAGTTCGAGACCGCCTACAAGCAGACGGGCAAGCGAGCAAGGAGGGTCAGGCCTTCTTTTCTGCCCCAATTTTGTGGGCGCACTCGACACCGCGTCTGTGGCTTACCAGGAAAAGGGCGGCCATCGCAGGCCGCCCCTTTTTGTTCAAACCTGTGTTAGCTCTGCCGTTGACCGTTTTCCATGTCAAAGATTAGGCTGCCGCACATGCGAAGCTAACCGCAGCGATTCCGATTCAGTGCTAAGGAAATCGACGGGGGCTACAGCCGGCCACTACCAGATTCGAATACGCTTTTCCGGAGCCAGATACTCGCGTTGTCCCGGTCGAACGGCGAATGTGGCGTACCACAAATCGACATTTCTTGCCGGGCCGACGGCGCGAAAGCTCTTGGTGGCGTGTGGATTCCGAAGGGCCTCGGCCTGGATGTGCTCGTCGCGTGCTTTGCTGCGATATAACTGTGCGCGCGCGAGGAATAACCGCTGATCGCCGGTAAAGCCATCGAGAATCGCGGCGGCGCGGCCGCCTGGCGATCGGTGGTATGCATCCAACGCGAGCACCAGTCCGCCAAGATCCGCAATGTTTTCGCCCAACGTCAGCTTGCCGTTCCCGTGCAGGCCCGGCAGTACCTCGACGTCCTCATACTGACGCACCATCTGCGCTGCAGCCTGCTCGAACTTCGCGGCATCCTCAGCCGTCCACCAATCGCGCAGCGCACCGGTTGCATCGCGTTTGCGTCCCTGATCGTCGAACAGATGAGTAATTTCATGTCCAATAACGCTGCCAAGCGCACCGTAGTTCACAGCGGCATCTGCCAGCGGATCGAAGTAGGGCGGCTGTAGAACACCCGCGGGAAGGCCGATCACGACGCGGGTTGCGTTCGCGTAGGCATTGACGTCGTGAGCGTGCAGCTGGAATTCCCCACGATCCACTGGCTGATCAAGCCGTGTATTCTGGTATTCCACGTCCAGCGTTCGCGCGTGGATTACATTGGCGTATACGTCGTCTTCGGTTATGCGCAATGTCGAAAAGTCGCGGGGCGTAGTGGGTCCGCCAATCAGTACCCGCAGCCGTTCTAGTTTTTGTAACGCCTCCTGCTTGGTCGGTGCGGTCATCCATTCGAGTCCCCTTATGCGAACAGCCATAGCGGCGCGAAGATCCTCGACGATCGCCTCCACCATCGCCCGAGACGATGCCGGGAAATACCGGTCCATGTACTCGAGCCCCACGAGCTCACCGACTTCAGAGTTCAGCACATCGATGCCACGCTGCCATCGCGGAAGGGGAGTTTCGCGGCCTTCCATCACCTTTTCGCGGAATTTGAAACGTGCGTCTGAAAACCGTTGCGGCAGGAACAATGCTGCCTGATCTACCCACGCTGTTGCCTGCCACGCCTTCAACGTCTCGAGCGGCGTTTCGGCGAAAACCTTTGCAATACCGGGGAATGCGGTGACCTGGTTTACGAGCACGCGTTTGATCGACAGACCTTTTCCGCGCAAGAATGCCGACCATTGGAATCCGGGAGCGAGAGTGTCGAGGTCCGCTACTGAAAAATAGTTCGTGGTTTTCACGAAATCTCGGCTGTCTTCAGATGTCCAGCTCGCCTCGGCGATTCGCTTCTCCATCGCCATAATGTCATCTGCGGTCTTGTCCGTTTGGGCCCAACCGGCCAGGGAGAGCAGCTCGCGCATATATTCGACGTATGCAGCACGATGCGTTTCGAATTTGCTATCCAGGTAATAATCCCGCGAACCCATGCCAAGGCCGCCCTGGTACATCGCATACACAAACTTGGTCGGATCCCGGCGGTCGGTGCTAGGCTCGCTTGGGAAGAGCGCACGGGCAAAGACATCCTGGTTCGCACCCATCCATTCGGCCAGCGCCTCTTTCGACTGCAGCGCCCTGATGGTTTGCAGATCACGCTTCAAACCTGCATCACCTCTGCGCTCGATTGCAGTTGTGTCCATAAAGGAGCGGTAGAAAGCGCCGAGCATACGGGTGCCGGGACTTTCGTCCGCTGCGCTCGCCCGCTGAATCAGGTCGCGTACTCGTGCGCTGGTCCGAAGCGTCGCCGCATACTCTGACGAGACCGCGATTTGATCCGGACCGAGTCGCGTTTTATCGATCCACTTGCCGACTGCATAGCGATAAAAATCGTCGCCCGGTTGCACCCGTGTGTCCATGGCCTCGAGATCGACACCCCACCGACCATACCGCGTAATCGACGGCTCGTCCCACGTGGACGTGGCAACAACCGATGTTGTCCCGGTTTTCTTTGGAGAAGCCACGTAGTGTTGACAGCCGGACAACTGCAATGCCACGGCCACTAGGCACACTGCCCGTTTTTTCATCGTCATTCCCAGTCCTTTTCGTTTTCGCCCCAGCCAGACGCGCGCCTTCAGTTGATCGTGCAGAAAATCGTCGGGCTCCTGGATCGACACCGCCGTATGGACCACCTCGTCGAACCAGGCGCACCGCAGGGTGCTCCACCACGATTCCACGAATCTCATCCAGCTATATACGCAAGAGCGCCGGAATCGAATGCGGACGGTTGCGCCGGCGGTGAGTGGTGCCTCGGTGGCTGGTGCCGAAGCGTGGGCCGGCCCCGGCATTGGCGGAGTAAATGTCTACGGCGCGGGAATCTCAGCAGCCGCTCGCCGAGGAGCGAGGTCAAGTAAGGAGGGTCAGACCTTCGTTTTTCGCGAGTTCTCAAAGCCTTTAGCCATCGACGCTTATAGCCTCCGCACGTTGACTCCCGTTCGGGACCATGATTTATTTGAATCCGCGATTTCGGGCCTCCTGGCCATGCCGTTCGAAAGCCGCTGGACAATGGGCGTCAGGGCTCGAGCGGTCATGACAAAAGCGCACTCGAGGCGACGATGGGAGCTGACGGCGGCGGTGGGCGCGGCGTGGTGGATCGAAAAGCTTTTGACGGTAGAGTGGTCCTATCCCTACTGCGGCGTTCGGGACAGTGGTCCGGCCGCGGCCGTCCGAGGGTTCCCGTTTCCTTATGAGCAGGCCAGTATCGTCACTTCGGCGACTGACTTCTTTATCCCGTGGCTGTACGTAGTGAATCTCGCCGTGATCGCTGGCGCCATCTTTCTCCTGCTGCGCCCTCTGATGTCCCGTCTGTGGGTATCAACGCGGCCTCTCCCTAAGCTCATCGTCCACACCGCTGCGGCTCTCCTTCTACTCTCGGCGTTCGCGTCGGAAGGATGGTTGCTGTCCATCGGCGTCTGGCGTCCCGCGTCCTCTTTGTTCTCGGCGGAACCGCGCTACAGCGAGCTTCGGCCTGTCGCGCTGCGTATATTCGAACACCCGCGAGACTGCACGGCCTCACCTTTCTGGTTCCCGCGCAATGGCACTGGAATGGTTATAAAGAGTAAGCCATGAAACCGGTCACTCCGGCGATGAAAAGGCATATTGCATCCTTGATGCGCTTCTCGCCGTTCGATATCGGGAGGATTCCGGATATCGGTATGCCAACGCTTGTTGCCCTTGGAGTTGCCCTATTGGCTCCGATCGTGACTACAGGATTTGCCGGCGCCGCATTTATTCGAGAGAGCCGAGTGTACGATCGCCTTTCTCTTTTGGCCAGGCGACTTCTCTTTATCTCGGGATGGCTTTGATGCCTGAGTCTCAACGCAACCACCCGTGTTTCGAGGTCCAGCTGAGACCTGCGGAGAGGCGTCGAGATCGGCTTTCGTCAAAGTCGCCATCGTGGACCGTGAGCGATGTGCCGGCTACGTCCGGTTTTCGCTGACCGTAGAGAGCCGTTTTGCTTCGAGGTCGATGCCGAGCTGTTTTGTGAGGGCGATCGTGGCGCCGGCGTCGAGGGCTTCGCGGACGCTGTTGTGACCAGCCACGCGGATGTAGCGGGCCGCGCCAATCCACGGCTTGAAGTACCACTCACGTAGGTGCTGCGATCTCGCGTCGCGGCCTAACGCAGCTGAGCGGAAAACATTAGCCGGCGCGCTGTATGCTTGTGAGCGTGAACTCTAAGTCCAGCGAGGCGAGTGATTCGCCCATCGCGGAATCCGAGCCCGCCACCGACGACCGATTGGCCGATGTTCTGGAGCAGCTGGTCGCGCGGGAGCCCATCTTTCATCGTCCCGAATTCGGCAGTTCGCGCGCGGACTTCGAAAGAATGACCGAGCCCACGTTCTGGGAGGTTGGCGCGTCGGGCAAGCGCTACAGCCGCGAAGAGGTTTTGGACGAGCTCGAAAGACGGTATCGCAAGCCGCGGAAAGAGGAGATTCTCCAACCCCGAGGTTTCCACTGCCAAGAGTTATCAGAGAACGTGTATCTGCTCACCTACGTTCTGCTCCAAGGGTCGCGCGAGAGTCGTAGAGCCACAATCTGGCGGTCTACCGCAGAGGGTTGGAAGATCTTGTATCACCAGGGAACCTTGCTGTCCCGTCCCTGAATTCAGACGCCAGGGGAGTCGCTATCCCTTCTAAAGGGACCGCCTGCCTTGTGTTGAGAAGGACAAGGTTTCACGCGGAGGCGCGGAGGACGCGGGGAAATCAACACCTGATTCTCTTCGCGGTCTCCGCGCCTCCGCGTGAAAACATCGAGATACGATGCAGGGCGCACAGCTCATCACCGCCACGTGCTACCCATGAATGGAGGGCTACAAGGCATGAGGATCCCAATACTCGCCTCGGCATTTGTCGCTGTTCTGTTGACCGGTTGCGTCTCATCCGCGGGAAATGAGAGCGATCCGGTCTCCACCCTGAAGCAGCTGGATCAGGAACGAATTCAAGCGCAGGTCGGCGCTGATGCGGCGGCTCTCGATCGGCTGTACGCCGAGGATTTTATCGGCATAGGGCCAAGCGGTACCGTTAGAACAAAGCCGCAGGTGATTGCCGACTTCACGTCCGGGAGTTTGCGATTCCAGTCCATCACCACCGACGACGTGCTGTGGCGCGTTTATGGAGACACGGCCGTGGAGACTGGTCGCTCAACGATGGATGGGCAAGACAAGACCAAAGCCGTTCCTCGCGACAATCGCTTCACCAGAGTATGGGTAAAGCAGCAAGGCCGCTGGCAACTCGTGGCGAACCACTACTCGTTGCTGGTGACGCAGCAATGATATGCAGTTCGTCTTTCAGCTCCAGTGAAGTGACATACGGCGGCGCCTCGGAGGAGATTATGGACACGCAAACGTTGATCGCATCGTTAGGAGCGGCGCCCGGCATCATTATTGGGCTCGTCCGCGAGGTGCCGCCCGAGAACCTCAAGCGCCGCCCTGCGCCGGATAAGTGGTCCGCTCACGAGCATGCCTGCCACATATCCGGCGGGCATATGGCATTTCTCGCGCGCCTGGAGTTGATGCTCTCTGACCCGTTCCCCCGGATAAAGTCGATGGAGCCGTCACCTGACGAGGAGGCGGGCTCGCTACTGAGCATGGATCTGGACGAAGCGCTGAGCCAGTACGCGCGGGAGCGGGCGCTGACCGTCAAGCGGTTGAAGGAGCTATCCCCGGAGGATTGGCAGCGGACTGCCGAGCACGAGGCCTTCAGCCACTACTCGGTGCATATCATGTTCAGGCACATGCTGATTCACGAGATGCTTCACGCCTACCGGATCGACGAGCTGATGCTGAAAAAAGAGTGGGAGTAAACGAATTGCTCGACGGGGCGGCCGCTCACTTCGGC
>Ga0213876_10002403_pt1 | contig 11016 bp, 8 predicted proteins | sample BarmaccomBMRX_R9_FD_160113 | JGI IMG/M metagenome (GOLD analysis project Ga0213876, IMG submission 160113) | Root-associated microbial communities from Barbacenia macrantha in rupestrian grasslands, the National Park of Serra do Cipo, Brazil - RX_R9 | ecosystem: Host-associated > Plants > Roots...
GGCGGGTGCGGCCGCTGGGCCGGCCGCGGGCGCTGCACGAGGTTGTCGAAGGCCACGAAGCGACCCTGGAACGACGGCACCGGCTCGTCCCACAGCGCGCGCATGGCGGCCAGGTACTCGTCGGTCCGCGCGCCGCGGTCGGCCAGCGAGGCGCCCAGGGCGCGCAGCTCCGGCTCGAGGTAGCCGACGCCGATGCCGACGATCAGCCGGCCACCGGACAGCACGTCCAGGGTGGCCAGTTGCTTGGCCAGCAGCACCGGCTGGCGCTGGGGCAGGACGATGACGCCGACGCCCAGCTTGACGCGCTGGGTGAGCGCGGCGAGGTACGTCAGGGCGACCACGGCCTCCAGGCGCGCCTCCTCGGCCGGCATGCCCTGCGGCGCGGCGGCCCCGGCCGGCAGGGCGATGTGGTCGCCCACCCACAGCGACTCGAAGCCGGCTTCCTCCGCCTGGCGCGCCCGCTGCGCCAGCGCCGCCGGCTCGGCGCTCCCGCCGCGGTGCAGCCCGAAAAGCCCAATCGCCAGCTGACCGTCCGCCATGCCGACACGATACCGGGCCGCGGCCGCCCGTCGCGCCAGTGCGTCCGCTACGAAGATGAACCGGCCCGTGCCGGACCAGCCCGCCGCGTCCGTACCGCGCGCGGACGCCATCGACCCGGCGGGCACCCCCGCGACGCATTCCCTCAACGGCAGAGTGGCGTTGCTGCCCGCCGGGTGAGTCCGTTCGCGAAGGCGGGCGGCGGCGGCTGCGGGGGAGGCACGGGCACCTGCGGCGGGGCGAAAAGTAACTGGCTAAGTGGGGTGGTGCGGTTATACTGGGGCGAGCGTATGCCACCAGTGAGCTTGACCGACGAAGCCGTCTCCCGCCTGCGCAGCGTCCTGGACAGCCAGCGCGCACCCGACGGGGCCCTGCGTGTGTTCGTCACGCCCGGCGGCTGCTCGGGGTTCTCCTACGGCATGTCGCTGGAGACGGAGCCGGCCGACGACGACGAGATCGTCGAGCAGGCCGGCGTCAAGGTCGTCGTCGACCCGTTCTCGCTGCAGTACCTCGACGGCGCCCAGATCGACTTCATCGATAGCCTGATGGGCGGCGGGTTCACCGTCGTCAACCCCAACGCCGTCAAGAGCTGCGCCTGCGGCCAGAGCTTCGAGACGTCCTTCGATCGCGGCGCCGCCAAGCCCTGCCACTGAAGGGGAAGAGGGAAAGGGGAAGGGGGAAAAGAAGCGCGTCGGCCAAGAGGCGGCTGTTCCCCTTTCCCTCTTCCCTCTTCCCGTCTACTGGCTGGTGCCCTGGAGGGTCGTGCCCATGACCCGCGGGGTGGTCGGCCAGGCCGAGCCTTTGCCGCCGTTGCCGGGCTCGTCGGTCAGGCCGATCGAGTCGAACGACTGGAGGTCCTGCGGCACCGAGATCAGGGTGTAGCCGTTGCCGTAGCCGTCCGGCCACAGCATGCCGCCGCTGACCCGCTCGCTGCCGCGCACGAACCACACCTGCCAGGCGTGGCCCGGCTCGAGCGGCGGCAAGTTGCGGCACATGATCATGCCGGTGCCCGAGGATGGGTCGAGATAGACCATGCCGCGCGAGCCGACCGTCTGGGCCACGGCCACCGGCTGCAGGGGTTTGATCGCCAGCCGGTCGGAGGCCAGCACCTCGCCAACGTGGTCGTAGCGGGCCGCTCGATCGGCCTCGGCGGCGGCCAGGGCCTGGAGGTCGTTGACCTGCCCTTGCAGCGCCGCGATACGGGCCATCGAGACCACCGAGAGGCCGATCGAGGCCGCCAGGGCAACCCAGGCCGGGCTGACCCGTGGCCACCGTAGCTGCCCCAGCCAGCGGCGCCGCAGCGCCGGGGCCGGCCGTTCGCGGCGGGCCGCATCGAGGAGCCGGGCCCGCAGCGCGACCGGTGGCTCGATCTGTGGGACGGCCAAGCCGAGCGCAGCCGCTACCTCGCGGAACTCGTGCAGCGCCGTCGCGCACTTCGGGCACTGGGCAGCGTGCTCCTCGACCTGTCGCGCCTGGTCGGCGTCGAGCGCATCGACGGCGGCCGCGGCCGCCAGGTCGACGAACTCGTCGCAGACCGCCGTGCCGCTCACCGCTCGCTCCACAGCTGGCTCAGGTCGGGCGCTTTGCGTAGCTGCTGCAAGGCCAATCGCATGCGCGTCTTGATCGTCCCCAGCGGCGTGCCAAGCAAGGTGGCGATCTCGAGCTGGGTCATGCCGCGGAAGTACGCCAACTCGAGTGGCAGGCGTTGCTCGGGCGGCAGGCTGGCCAGAGCGCGGCCGATCGCGATGCGGTCCTCGACGGCGCCGGCCCGGAGCTGCGGGTCGCCCTCGCTGGAGGCCAGGCCGCGATTGTCGAGCAGGTCGGTCAGCCCGTCGCCGCTGGCGTTGGGCAGCGACTCGGCACGGTGGCGCTGTTCGAGCTGGCGGCGCCGCAGCAGATCGACGGCGTGGTGATGGGCCACGCCCAGCAGCCACGGGAACAGCCGCCCGCGACTCGGCTGGTACGCGCTGGGCTGGCGCCACAGCTTGAGGAACGTCTCCTGGACGACCTCCTCGGCGGCCGGGCCGTCGCTGAGCAGGCGCACGGCCATCGAGTACACGCCGCGGCTGTGGCGCTCGTAGGCGATCTCGAGGGCGCGGGCGTCACCGCGCATCAGGGCGGCCACGAGCGTCGCGTCGTCGTCGCTGGTGCTCGGCTCGACGGCCGAGCGGGCCGACGCTTTCGTCGGGCTGCCTCCGCCTAGCGCGAGCCCGAGTTCCACGGCGGTCGGAGTATAACCGGCTTCCGGCGGACGCGGAATAACCAGGACCCCAGCACAACTCACCCGCGTGCGCCTCTTTCTGGTAGTGGTACGTCTTGGGGCGGGTGTGTAGATTCAATCTCTAGACAAGCATGATTACCGCCATCGTCCTGATCCAGACCGAGCGCGCGCGCACCCAGGCCGTGGCCGAGGCGCTGCTGGAGATCCATGAGGTGGCCGAGGTGTACTCGGTGGCTGGCGACTACGACCTGGTGGCCATCGTCCGGGTGCGCCAGTACGAGCAGATGGCCGAGGTCGTCCCGCAGCACATCGCCGCGGTGGCCGGCATCGTCCGCACCCAGACGCTGATGGCGTTCCAGTACTACTCGCGCCACGACCTCGAACGCATGTGGGGCATCGGCCTGGAGGCCGAGCCGCGCACTTGAGCAGCCCAGCCAGCGTCGCGCGGTTCCGTCAAGCAACCGAAACCGGGGTGTGATGCGCGCGGGGCGGCTCGCAACGGCACTGTGATGCGGGTGCGACTAGCCTGGAGGCAGTGTCTTCGCGATCACGCCGCGGCCGTCGCGCCGCTCGGCGCCCGCCGCCGCCTGCCCGGACTGCGTCACCAGCCCGTGCCGCCTCGACACGCCGGGGCACGGCCGTGCCAACGTGGGCCGAACGCTTGCGGCTGTTTCTGCCGGCCCGCAGCTGGCGCCTGCAACTGCTCGGCGCCGCCGTCGCCATCACCGTCGCTATCCTCACCAGCCAGTCCTTCGCCTCGGCCACCGAGGCCTCCAACAGCTACCTGATCCACGCCGGCGACACCCTGCTCGGCATCGCCGCCAGCACCGGCGTCTCGCTCGACCGCCTGATCGCCCTCAACGGGATCAAGGATCCCAACGTGATCATCGCCGGCCAGACCCTCCAGCTCGACCCGTCCGCGGCCTCGTCCGCAGCATCCAGCAGCGGCCCGGCGCAGACGTCGAACGCCGCCAGCGGGCGCTATACGGTCAAGACCGGCGACACGCTGTGGGACATCGCCCAGGCCGCCAACGTCTCGGTCGACGCGCTGGTCAAGGCCAACGGCCTCAACAACAACAACGCCGATCAGCTCAGTGTCGGCCAGCAGTTGGTGCTGCCGGCTCCCAGCGGCCAGACCACCGCCAGCGCCATGGCCCCGGCCGGCCGGCCCCGCGCAGGCGCCCAGCCGACCCCTGTCGCCAAGCCCAGCCAGGCCGCGAGCCCGCTGGTCCAGAAGGTCGCGGCCGTGATCCAGCAGGTCGGCGGGCCGAACGTGAGCGTCGGCGTGGCCGCCACCAACCTCGTCACCGGCGAAAAACTGGTCCTCCACGCTGACGATTCGTTCCCGTCGGCCAGCGTGATGAAGCTGCCGATCCTGGTCGAGCTCGAACGCCAGATCAGCGCCGGCAACCTGAGCTGGACCGACAGCTTGCGCACCGAGGCCAGCGCCATGATCGCCGTCTCCGACAACAGCGCCGCCAACCAGATCGCCGACGCCATCCATCCGCAGTCGGTCAACGACACCATGGCCCGCCTCGGCCTGGGCGCGACGCGCTTCGTCAACCCGTTCTCGGACGCCACCAGCAGCGCCAACCCGGGCCAGAACCAGACCACGCCGTCGAACATGGCCCGCCTGCTCGAGCTGATCGCCACCGACCAGATCGTCAACCCGCCAACCAGCGCCGACATCCGCGGCCTGCTGGCCCGCAACGCCGACCGCAGCAAACTGGTGCGGCTGCTGCCGCCCGATGCGCGGGTGGCCCACAAGAGCGGCTGGTACGACGGCGTGGCCAACGACGTCGGCATCGTCAGCGTCGACCGCGTGCCGGTGCGCTGGGTGATCGCCGTCTTCACCCAGAACGTGCCCGACGCCGAGACGGGCAATCAGTTGATCGCCACGATCTCCAAGGTCGTCTACGACGCCTGGGCGCCGTCGTCCTAGCCGGCGCCCAGGCGTCATTGGACAGTGGTCGACCTACCGCCGATGCCGAGCCGGTACGCTGTGCCGCCGCCGGGCCGCGACGGGATCGTACTGCGGGCGCGCCGCGCTCGGATCGGAGATGGATCCTGCGAGCTGCCAGCCATTGAAGCTGCACAGCACGTCAACCAGTGGCACGCCGAGCGGGCCAGTGCCGTCGCCGTTGGGTGGATCGAATAGGATCGACAGGCTCGCCGCGGCCGGGTAGGCGTTGGGGTCCGACGAGCCCTTCAGATGCGGCCACGCCGCGTAGTGCACCCCGGCGCTGGACTGCCAGCGGTGGATGTAGCGGTCTGCAAGTCCGGGCGGCGGTGTTTGCTTCGTTCCGGAGGTGCCGCGACCAGCACCCACGAACTGGTCGAGATTGATGTACACCACATCCCAGACAGCCGGGGTGAGCGTTTGCCACAGGACCTTCTCATAATTCCGCTGCGCGGCTTTGACCAAGTCACCGGTGGTCGTGGACGACCAGATCACGTCCAGGTTGGCGATAGACTGGCCGAGCGGTTGCAGGAGACCCCAGTGTTGCTTGAACACGTCTTTGATCGCCGCGTTCGCATCTGACGCCCGAGATCCCGTGTCAAGAAGTTGCTGCTGCAGATTGAGCACCTGCGTCTGGATGTCGGCGCCACCGCCGCCGGTGACCGCGGCGGCGAGCGCCGTCGCAATCAGACCGCTCACCGCGGCCACGAGCGCGCCTCCCTCGAACGCGCCGGCCATGCCCGAGATCATGTAGCCCGCCAGCGAGCTGATCGACAACGTGACGGAGTTGTCGTTGTCTGGCGGCAGCTGCAGCGCGGTGCTCACGATGCTCAGGGTCGTGTTCTCTTGCGAAAACAACGTGTCCAGGACGTCTTTCGTGTGGGCAAACCAGATGTCGGCGTAGTCGACGTAGTCCAACTCCAGTTGGAGCTGTTGTCGCACGGCCTCGAAATCAGCGGCTGAGATGCCCGAGCCGGCGGGCACCTGCCCCTGGAGCTGGCTCAGGCTCGCCGCTTTCCCGTTCCAGTCCTTGGCCTCGTCAACGTAGACCTTGCGGACGTCCTGGTTGGCAGGCGTCGCCTCGGCGGGTGATGGTGGCCAGCTCGAATTGTCCACGAGCACGTACTGGCTGATCAGCTTGTATGCCAGGAGCCGGGATGGCGTGCCGGCGTAGTCTGGAAAGCCGGGCGCCACGGGCTGATAGAAGCCATTCGTCGCCACAGCTCGATAGCCAGTCACCGGTGCGGATTGGCTGCCCGCCGAGCCTTGCGCCCAGCGCCAGGTCTGAATACCGTCTTGCGCGCGTCCGATGACCGACACGGCGCCGCTGCCGTCGACGTCGGCAGCCTGGATGGTCAGATAGGACTGCGGCGCATCCCAGGCGTCGACGTCGGCCATGACGCCATCGGCGTTGCCCATGGCGGCCCAACTTCCGTCCTGCCAGGTCCAACGGAACGCCACCAGCCCCAGGGCGGAGCGAGCGACCAGTTCGGCTTTCCCGTCGCCATCGATGTCGGCCAACAGGATCGTGGAGTAGTATTGGGGACTTCCCCACCCCTGCGCGTCGGACAGCGTGCCGCTGGCAACCAGTCGCCCGCTCCAGTTGGAACTCGGCGCGTCCCAACGGTACGAAAACAGACCATCGGTGCCGCGCCCGACCAACTCGGCCTGGCCATCGCCATCGAGGTCGGCGAGTTGAATCGTGGCGTAGTACCGCGGGTCAGTCCAGCCGGCACCGTCGGAAAAGACCGTTTGCCTGGTTGGCGTACCGAGCAACAGGGAGGTCCAGGTCGCAGTTTTGGGCTCCCACTGCGAAACGAGCATCCCATTCGTGCCGCGCGCCACCAGCTCCATCTTGCCGTCGCCGTTGACGTCGGCGAACTGCAGCGTCGAGTAGTACTGCGGCTGCGACCAGCCACTGGCATCTGACAGAAAGCCTGGATTGGACGCCGACGTGTGATCGACTCTGTCCCAGGTGGCTGTCGTCGTGTTCCAGTGATACACCACGAGGCCATTCTTCGAGCGGGCCACCAGCTCGGCTCTGCCATCACCGTCGATGTCAGCCAGGCGGATCGTGGAGTAGCAGGCCGCGACGTTGAAGCCATCTGCATCGGGCAGGATGGCCGTGTTGCCGAGCTCCTTCCAGGCCTTCGCGGTTGCGTCCCAGCGCAAGGTGAACACGGCCGCGGCCCCGCGTGCCACCAGCTCCGCCTTCTGGTCGCCGTCAATGTCGGCCAATTGGATGGTCGAGTTGTAGACAAGATTGTCCCAGCCCTCGGCGTCAGACAGCGGTCCGGCGGCGTTGAGCGCGTCCCACATGTGCGTGGTGGTGTTCCAGTGCAGCGCTACCACACCAGCGGGAGCACGCCCGATCAATTCAGCCTGTCCATCACCGTCGATGTCGGCCAGCTGGATCGTCTGATAGCACTTCGGTTGACTCCAACCAGCCCCGTCACTCCACCCCGGCCACTGCTGGGGCATGACGATCTTGCTCGTGTCGACGTACTGGCCAGCGGATCGAGCTGCCGCTGTGGCAGCGATGCTGCCGCTCACAGCGGCGTTGATCGTCGGTGCCACGGTCGGCGTCGCCCGTGGCGCGAGTGGTGCGGCGTGCGCCATTCTCGTTGCCGCTAGCAGCCCTGAACCGGTGGCCAGGGCGGTGAGCGCGAGCATGCGCCGGCGTGAGAGCCGGTGGCTGGGGACGAGGTCGAAGCGTGTCACGCGAACCTCCCGCGATTGGCGAGCAGGATGTGTGCGTAGCGTGCGCCAGACCTGCGGCCGCGGCCAGCCACGCTGCCCCCACACTGCCCCCACAGTTGGCGGCCAGACGCGCTACCATGCCGGCCCGGGATGTGCGCACCCGACGGGGCCTTTGGGGAGCAGCTGCGGCAGTTGCGGCTGCGGGCTGGGTTGAGTCAGGAGGCGCTGGCCGAGCGGGCTGGGCTGGCGGCCAAGGCCATCGCCGCGCTGGAACGCGGGGCGCGCCGCTCGCCCTACCCGCGGACGCTGGGCCTGCTGGGCGAGGCACTTGGGCTGTCGGCGGCCGAGCGGGCCGCCCTGGCCGACGTAGCCAGCCGTGGCGCCCAGCGGCGCGGCCAGGCCCGCACCCCCAGCCCCAGCCCGCAGGCACCCGCCGTTCAGCCATCGCGCCTGCCGGTCTGGCTGACGTCGTTCGTCGGCCGTGCGGCCGAGATCGAGACGGTGCGGGCGCTGCTGGACCCGGCCGGCGCGGCGGTGCGGCTGCTGACGCTGCTCGGCCCCGGCGGGGTCGGCAAGACGCGCCTGGCGGTAGCTGTGGCGGCCACGCTGGCGGATCGCTTTCCCGCTGGCGTCGTGTTCGTCGACCTGGCGCCACTCCACGACGTCCGGCTGATGCCGGCGACCATTGCTCACGGGCTCGGACTGCGCGAAGGCGGCCGGCATAGCGCCCGCGAGCTGCTGCTGGAGTACCTGCGCGCGCGACGGGTGTTGCTCGTGCTGGACAACTTCGAGCACCTGCTGCCGGCGGCCTCGCTGGTGGCCGAGCTGGCCCAGCAGGGCCCACACCTGGCCGTGCTGGTCACCAGCCGCGCGGCGCTACGCGTCCAGGGCGAGCAGCGCTTCTTGGTCGAACCGCTGGCCGTGGCCAGCGGTGGGGCCGGCGCCGCCAAGCAGGTCAGCGCGGCCGCCCCAGCGGTGCAGCTGTTCGTGGCGCGCGCCCAGGCGGTGGCCAGCGACTTTGCGCTCACCGAGCGCACGGCGGCGACGGTGGCCAGCATCTGCCACCGCCTGGAGGGGCTGCCATTGGCCATCGAGCTGGCGGCCGCGCGGGTGCCGTTGCTGGCACCCGAGGCGTTGCTGCTGCGCCTGGAGCGCCGCCTGCCGCTGCTGAGTAGCGGGCCGGCCGACCTGCCGGAGCGGCAGCAGACGCTGCGCGCCACGCTGGCCTGGAGCTATGACCTGCTGAGCGCAGCCGATCAGGTGCTGCTGCGGCGGCTGGCGGTCTTTGCCGGCGGCTGGACGCTGGCGGCGGCCGAAGCGATCTGCGCCGACGCGGCGCTGCCGGCCGGCGCGGTGCTCGACCACCTGCGGGCGCTGGTCGACAGCAGCCTGGTGCGGCGACTGGAGACCAGTGCGGATGAGCCGCGCTTCGGCCTGCTGGAAACGATCCGCGAATACGCCTGGGAACACCTGGCGGCCGGCGGCGAGGTGGAGGAGGTGCGCCGGCGCCACGCAGCGTATTACCTGGCCCTGGCCGAGCAGGCCAACGCCGGCCTCGCCGGGCCGGACAAGGGGCGCTGGCTGGACCGCCTGGACGCCGAGCACGAGAACCTCCGGCAGGCGCTGGACTGGTGTCTGAGCGGGCCGGCGGCCGCCGCCGACGGCCTGCGGCTGGCCGTGGCGCTGTGGCTCTTCTGGCAACTGCACGGCTTCCTGAGCGAAGGGCGCGTCTGGCTGGAGCGGGTGCTGGCGGCGACTGCCGGGGATGACCCGGCGGCGGTGCGGGCGCGGGCGCTGGCCTACGCCGGCCACGCGGCGTGGCTGCAAGGGGACGCCACGCGCGCCGTCGCGCTGAGCGAGGTGGGCCTCGCCCTGTGCCGCAGCACCGGCCAGGAGCTGAGCGAGGCGGCGGCCTATTGCCGACGCAACCTCGTCGCGGCGGCCGTGGAGCGCGGCGACTACGAACGGGCGCACGATCTGGCCGAGGAGAGCGTGGCCGTGGCCCAGGCGCTGGACGACGGGCGTAGTCTCGCCCACGCGCTGTTCGAGCGCGGGCGCGTGGCCTTCTTTCAAGGCGAGCTGACGGCCGCTCGGCTGGCCTTCGAGGAGAGCCTGGCCGCGCACCGCGACCTGGGTGACCGGCCGATGGTGGCCTCGGTCCTCGGTTTCCTCGGGCGGGTGGCGACCGAGCAGGGCGACTACGTGCAGACGCGTCGGCACCACGCGGAGAGCCTGGCGATCAAGCGCGAGTTGGGCCTGCGGCGCCACGCCGCGTTCTCGCTGACCGACCTCGGGCTGGCGGCCCGCTTGCAGGGCGACTTCGCCGAGGCGCACGGCCTGTACGCCGAGAGCCTGGCCATCTTCCGCGAGACCGGCGACCGCGGCAACCTGGTGTGGGCGCTGGAGGGGCAGGCCGGGCTGCTGGCGGCGATGGGCCAGGCAGCGCCGGCCGCCCGCTTACTGGGCGCGGCCGCGGCGCTGCGCACGGCCGCCGGGACACCGGTGCCGGCCGTCGAGCGGGAGCGCGTGGCGGCCGACGTGGCGGCGGTGCGTGGCTGGCTGGGCGAGACGGCATTCGCCGCCGCGTGGGGCGCCGGCCAGCGCATGCGAGCGGAGCAGGCCATCGCCGACGCGCTGCAGGAGCTCGACCTGGCGTCGGCCGGCGCGACGGGGCTCGCGACGGGCTAGCCCGACGCGGCGCGCGGGGCGAGCAGGCTGGGCGCGTGCGGCAGCCGCTCGCGCCGCGACCGACGGCTCTCCAGCACCCGCTGCATCTCGCGCTCGACCAGCTGAAAATCTTGCGACGACAGCAGGTGCACGTCGCCCTGTAAGGCCAGGTACCACTGCTCGGGTGGCCAGCGCTTCAGGTACAGCAGTCGTGGCGCAAGCGCCTCGGCGTCCAGCCCCTCGCCGTCTTCGAGGACCGCGTTCGGCTGGGTGTGGACGCGGTATGGGAACGGGTCGTCCTTGCGCTCCTGGTTGACCCAGGTCGGGTGGCGATCCTCGAAGTAGGCCGAGGTGACCGTGGCCGTGGCCGGAAAGATCCGCTCGCCCAGCACGTAGTACAGGACGCGGTCGCCGACGGCCACGCGCTCGGCTTTCTTCCGGTGCCGACTGCGCAGCCCGAGCAGCGTAAAGTGCAGGCTCTGGGTGATCCTGTAGTTCTCAGCGCTGAGCGTGATCAGCCAATGACTGCCGGGCATCCCCTCTTGCGAGGGTAACATGGCCAGGTGAGCGACCTGCTCATCCACGCCGGCCGCATCTTCACCGCCGAACCGGCCGCACATGTGCTCGAGGATGCCTGGGTCCGCGTCGAGGACGATCGCATCGCCGAGGTATCGTCGCAGGAGCCGGCCGCGCCGGCTGGCGCGGTACGCCTCGACATGCCGGCGGCCACCCTACTGCCGGGCCTCGTCGACTGCCACGTCCACTTCTCCCTGGGCGGTGGTCCGGACTGGCTCAACGAGCTCCACGAGCCGTACGCCATGACCTGCTGGCGTAGCGCCCAGCGGGCGCATGACACGCTGCGCGGCGGCTTCACCATGGTCCGCACGCTGGGCGGCCGGCCCGGCCTCGATCCGGCCCTGCGCGATGCCCA
>Ga0213876_10002404_pt1 | contig 11015 bp, 10 predicted proteins | sample BarmaccomBMRX_R9_FD_160113 | JGI IMG/M metagenome (GOLD analysis project Ga0213876, IMG submission 160113) | Root-associated microbial communities from Barbacenia macrantha in rupestrian grasslands, the National Park of Serra do Cipo, Brazil - RX_R9 | ecosystem: Host-associated > Plants > Roots...
CACCTGCCTGGTTTTCCGCGTCCATCGCAGCGACCCCCGTAGACGACCGCGACTGGGCTGCACGCATGCTCACCGTCATTGCCGGTGGGCCAATAGCCACGTTGTGGATATTCTTAGGCGCGGCATTGCTGCTCGACACCGTCTCCCTCGCAGAGCCTGTCGCTTGCTTCTTCTCTGCCCTCGCGCAGATCAATCTCTTGCTTTTTGTTCTGGGACTGGTCCCCAACTCAAAGAACGCGTCCGTACGCAGTGATGCACGGCTATTCCTCACCGTCCTGCAAAACGGGGAGGAAGCGAAACAGATTAAGCTCTATCAACGCGTCACCCGCCTGCAAATAGCAGGAGTTCGCCCACGCGCGTATCCCTTCGAACTCCTGTCGCAACTCGCCGTTACCACCGGCAATTACGACCTTATGCTCTTCAGCGCGCTGACCATCTTCCTGTGGTCACTCGATTCAGGAGATATTGCTACAGCCGACGCTTGGGACCGCTATGCCAACCGCCTGATGGAAGATCGCGTTCTCAAGCTCAACGATGCCGTGCTCGCGGAGTCCGCCTGCTTTGATGTCTTGCATCGACAGAATACCGTGGCCGCTGCCGAAAAACTGAGGACCATCAAGACGAAGGCGTTGTCTCCCTGGCTCAAACACCGAAGCCAAGCCGCCTTGGAGATAGTGGAAGGCTCTTACGCAAATGCATTAGCAGAGGTCAGCGAGGCCCGCACGTCGTTTCCCGCGCCACAGCCGTACTTTCAGTTCGAGTCCGCCCTTCTGGATCTTCTTCAACATCGCGCCACAGTTTCGTATTCCAAACCCCTCGCCGCCAGCGCCGCTGCCTGAATTTGCAGGCTTACGTGAAACCATTGCGGTAAGCGCGCTATCCAGTTAATGAGTGCATCTGTGCGCGAGAAATACCGCGTCATGAATAAACATGTCCACGGTTCGTCCAGTGAACACATCAACGCGTCGACGTTTGGGCATTCTGTTCTCCCTGCCCTTTGCGTTTAGCGTCCTTTTCTTTTTCCTGACGCTTGCGACCGAGCGTACAGACGTCAGGCTCCTCAAAAACCAGACTCTTACTTCCTGCGTAGAGCGTCTGGACGGTCTTGCGAACGACGCGCAGGCTGGTGAACGCGGCTTCCTCATTACCGGTGACGAGCGTTATCTCTACCCTTTCCAGCAAGCGAACGCGATGTTGCCGACCGCGATGGATTCATGTAGCCATGCGGCCGAGGATCACCCACTTGCTCTTCAACGGCAGATCGCCAAAGCAAATGACCTGGTGCAGAAACGTTTCGCCCAAGCAAGCCACGTTCTTGAAGTTCAAAATTCGAAGGGTTTCGCTGCCGCAGTCGAAGCGATGAAAGCCGATGACTCCGAGACGACGATGGACAGTATTCGGAGGCAGATCGGGGATCTCCGGCGACAGTTGTCCGACGAACAATCGAACGACATGCAGAAACAGCACGACCTCGCGCGCTGGGTTTTTGTGATCTTCATCATCGGAGCGTTGGTGTTGATCGGTGTCATGTTCTGGCTGTACAGAGCGCTGCTTTCCTACCTTCATGGCCGCGACGCTGCGAATGCAGAGCTGCAAAAAGTAAACGCAGAACTGGAGAGCCGTATCCAGGAGCGAACGCAGGACCTGACTCGCGCCAACGAAGAACTGCAGCAGTTCGCTTACGTGGCCAGTCACGACCTGCAGGAGCCGCTTCGTACCATCACCAGCTTCACTCAATTGCTAGAGTCGCGCTACAAAGGGCAGCTGGATGAAGATGCCGATGAATTTATCGGCTACATCGTCAGTTCGTCGCGCCGCATGACCGATCTCATCAACGGCCTGCTCGCTTTGGGCCGCCTCCGTAAGGCCGGGCAGGCAACTGCCCAAGTGCCCTTCGACAAACTGTTAGAGGAAGCGGAGATCAGTCTGCAGGCTTCGATTCGCGAGAGCGGCGCTGAGATTTACAGCGATCCTCTTCCAGCGTTGGTTGTGGACCGGGTCCAGTTTGCACAATTGCTGCAAAACCTGATATCGAATGCCATCAAATACCGGCGCGCAGAAGCACCCCGCATCACCATTCGGGCGAAACGTGATTCCACCAGTTGGATGTTTTCGGTTTCCGACAACGGCCGTGGTTTCAACCAACAATTTGCCGAACGCATCTTCGGCCTCTTCCAACGTCTTCACCCGCGTGACGTTCATGGAACCGGCATGGGTCTGTCGATAGCCCGCCGCATTCTGGAGCGGCACGGCGGCCGCATCTGGGCGGAATCGAAGGAAGGCGCCGGGTCGACGTTTTACTTTACGCTCCCGCTAAGTCTCGAGCTCACGCGTCCTGCGGAAGAAACAGCTGCCGTCCACGCCACGGCTCAGACCAGCTAAGAGCTGCTTTTCAATCCCGAGATCTGAGGAGAGTGTCAACCTTCTGCCGGGCTTTCCGTTCATAAGAGGAGCAACGCGAAATCTCGCGTCGCGTTTATGAAAGGAGTAACTCGCGATGAAATACATTGCTGCCGCCATTCTTTCGGTCTGCGCTCTGGCATTACCTGGCTTTGCTCAAGATGCTTACGTGCCAGGTCCGCATACCTCATACTTTCGACACGTCGTTGTCATCTTCCAGGAGAATCGGACGCCGGACAACCTCTTCTATGCGCTTTGCAAGACGCAAACGTGCAACACGACTCCGAACGATTCGGAATACAACATCCAGACGGAGGGTTGGGCGAAGTTGAAATCGGGCCCCATTAATCCGGGTCCTGTCGCACTGAATAACACTTATGACTTGAGCCACGCTCATGCCGCGTTTAACGAGATGTGCGATGTGGACCCGAAGACCGGTGAGTGCAAAATGGATGGCGCCATCAATATCCCGTGCGGCCCTGACAAAGGCACCACTTGCCCGTCGAACCCTCAATACAAATACGTCGATAACTCTAAAGGCACAATACAGCCGTATCTGGATATGGCCGTGCAATATGGCTGGGCAAACTACATGTTTCAGACCAACCAAGGGCCCAGTTTTCCGGCGCACCAGTTCATATTCGGCGGTACTTCAGCGGCGAGTGCCGCCGACGACGCTATCGGTACCTTCGCCGCCGAAAACATGAGTAATACCGGGATCGGCGGTACTGCGGCCACTGCCGGTTGCATCGCACCCATTGATACAACCGTGCAGTTAGTCAACTCAGCCGGCGTCGAAGATCCCGGTCAGAAGATCTATCCGTGCTTCGAGCACAAAACTATTCCCGATATCCTGCCGCCTGACAACTCAGTTAGCTGGCGCTATTACACGCCCAGCGAAGGTTCTATCTGGACAGCTCCGGATGCGATCGAGCACATCTGTAAGTCGAGCGGCTACAGCGGCACATGCGAGGGCAAAGAATTTACTGACCATGTGGATCTGAAACCCGCGGACGTACTAACTGACATCGGCAATTGCCAGTTGCGCAACCTAAGTTGGGTTATCCCTTCGGGCCCCAATTCCGACCACGCTAAAGGCAACGATGGCGGCGGGCCTTCCTGGGTGGCATCCATCGTAAACGCGATCGGAAATTCTCACTGTGAAAACGGCGCCGGTTACTGGAAAGACACCGCGATCATCATTACCTGGGACGATTGGGGCGGCTGGTACGATCATGTTCCACCGAAGTTCCTGCTTTATCCGCAGGGCGGATATCAGCTCGGCTTCCGCGTGCCGCTTCTGTTTATCTCCGCTTACACGCCCGCACACTACATCAACAACTATCAGCACGACTTCGGAAGTATCCTGCGATTTATCGAAGGCAACTTCGGCATCAAACAAGGTGTTCTCGGCTTCGCGGACAAGCGCGCGGATAACCATTTCGGAGCGTTCTTCGATGAAAGCAAGCCACCCAGACTCTTCCAAACGATCGCTGCTCCTCTGAGCGCAAGCTTTTTCATCAACGACACGCGGCCAGCTACCGATCCAGACGATGACCGCAACTAACGTTTGATCAATGAACGGCGGCGGGCCGGCCCGGCTTCTGTTTGCGCATGACGAAGACCAGCGGAACCATGCACGCAAACGCAATACCAAGAAGCCAGAAACAATCGATGTACGACAGCGTTTCGGCCTGCCGCTGTAATGACTGCATCAAGAGCGCATACGGACCGTTGCTGGCTGGGGAACTTCCATGCTGCGTGAAGACGTTCTGCGCGGAACTCAATGCCTGCCCGAAAAGTGGATTCAGAGGCGTGGTGTTCTCCACCAGCCGCGTCTGATGAAACTGCGCGCGGCGGTCGAGAATGGTTGTCACGAGAGAGATGCCGACACTTCCGCCGATGTTGCGCGCGAGATTGATCAACCCGGAAGCCGCGTTGTTCTTGTTCGGCGGTACGAAGGCATAGGCGGCAGTGTTGATCGGTACGAACAAGAACGCCAAGCCCGCGGCCTGGAAACACCGCGCCAGAGCAGCGTACTTGAAATCGATGTAGAGATTGAAGGTGCTCATGTGGATCAGCGCGAGGGATGTAATGGCCAGGCCGACGCCAATCAACCAGCGTGCCTCCACCTTGCCGAGCAGCAATCCGACAAACGGCAACATACACATGACGAGCAAGCCTCCGGGCGAGATCGCCAGGCCCGCTTCGGTCGCCGAGTAACCCATGACCAACTGCAGATATTGCGGGATCAGCACCGTGCTTCCCAGCAGAATCACGCCCACCATGAACATCAGGAATGCCGATATACCGAAATTGCGATTCTTCAAAAGGCTGAGATCCACGACCGGATCTCTTTCCTTAAGCTCCCAATAAACGGCGAGTATCAATCCAGCAAGCGAGATGAACACGCAAGTCCGGATGAAGTTTGATGCCAGCCAATCGTCGCGCTCGCCCTTGTCGAGGACAATCTGGAGGAATCCGAGTCCGAGCGCGATGAAAATGATCCCCCAATAATCCACCCGCAAGCTGGTTTTTTTTCGCCGTTCGCGTTCTTTCTCGAAATAGGGCGGATCGTCAACCATGAAGCTGGTCAGGAACAGCGAGAGAATGCCGACCGGTATATTAATGAAAAAAATCCAGCGCCAGGAGAAGTTGTCGGTGATCCATCCGCCCAGCGTAGGCCCTATCGCGGGCGCAGTCACAACCGCAACACCGTATATGGCAAATGCCATGCCGCGCTGCTTCGGCAGGAAGGTATCGGCGAGAATCGCCTGCTCGCTCGGCTGCAATCCGCCGCCGCCGATGCCCTGCAGCACGCGGAACAACACCAACAGCCCGAGCGTCGGTGCGATGCCGCATAGGAACGAGCTCAGCGTGAAGATTGCGACGCAAACCATATAGAAGTGCTTGCGCCCGATCAGTAACGAAAACCACCCGCTCAGCGGCAGAATGATGGCATTCGAAACCAGGTAGGACGTGAGAACCCAGGTCGCTTCATCCTCGCTCGCCGACACGCTGCCGGCGATGTGCGGCAACGCGACGTTGGCGATGCTGGTGTCCAGCACCTCCATAAAACTCGCCAACGTGACTGTCAGCGCGATCAGCCATGGGTTGAATCGCGGCCGCCACTGCGGCTGGGCGGCCACTTCATTCGGGGCTCGAGTGGCACTGCCCGGTGGAGTTGCAGTCGCGCTCGCCATAGCTGAAGTTACTGTGCGTTATTCGTGCCCGAGTTCAAGAGAACAGTTGGCGTGACGGACATGCCCGGCAGCAACGAATGGTCGCGGTCTTCGCCCGGCTCGAGCACAATCTTGACCGGCACTCGCTGCACCACTTTGACGTAATTGCCCGTCGCGTTCTCCGGTGGCAACAGGCTGAATTTGGCCCCCGATGCGGCCGCAATGCTGTCAATATGCGCGCGGTACTTACGGCTGCTACCAAATGTATCGGCTTCGATGTCGACTTTTTGCCCCACGCGCATCTTCTTCAATTGAGTCTCTTTGAAATTCGCCGTTACCCAGACGTCATCGAGCGGAACGAGTGACATGATCTGCTGGCCGGGCGTCAACTGCATGCCCGGTTCCGCGGACTTGCGGCTCACCACGCCATCCACGGGCGCTTTGATCACGGTATATCGAAGGTTCAATTGCGCCTGCTCGAGATCCGCCTGCCGCTGCCGTACCTGCGCCTGCGCTTGTTTGAAGCGCGCCTCGGCCACTGCCTGTTGGCGCGAACGAATCTGCTCGCTCTGCCGCCGCTGGACTTGCGCGGTCGCGAGGCGAGCTCTTGCTTCACCGAGTTCGGCTACTGCCTGATCGTAATTCCTTTGAGCGGTGATGATGTCGGCTTTCGCCGAATCCACCTGGGCCGCGTTTGCCTGTGCGTTCGCCACAGCCGAGTCGAAATCCTGTTTCGAAATCTCATCCTTCTGCACCAGGTCCTGGAAGCGTGCCAGGTCCTTTTGCGCCTTTACGTAATTCGCCTGCCTCTGTTCGAGCGTCGCGTTCGCCGCCGTCACTTTGGCTTGCTCAGCATGCACCGCCTGCTGCGCGGAAACCACGGCCGCCTGCGCTTCTTCCACCTGAGTGCCGCTGGTGCTCACTTGCGAACTCGTATTGATGGTCGTGATGGGCACGTTCTCTTCCGACTCGGACGTATTGGCCTGGGATGTTGCCAGTTGTGCTTGCGCCTGATCGAATGTCACCTGATAGTCGGCCGGATCGAGCTTCACCAGTTCCTGTCCGGCTCGCACGGGCTGATTGTCGTGCACCAACACTTCGAGGACGGTTCCGGCGACTCGCGCACTGATAGGCACCAGGTGACCATCCACCTGCGCATCATCGGTCGATTCTCGAACCGAATAATACGCATAGATGGGGATGCCGATGATGATGGCCAGAATCAGCAACGCCAGCAGAACAAATCGAATAGTACGTTTGCGGCGCCGGTTGGCGGGCTTCCGCTGCTCGCTGTCTTGTGACTGATTCTCCTCGGCCCCTTGTGGCCGCGCCTGCTGTCCCTGGTCTGGTCCGCTCTGCTGTCCATCTGCCATATCTTGCCCTCATGAACGTGCGGTTTCGAAAGAATCCTCCGCACCGTTTGTTGTCATACTTCGCCTCGCCTTCTTCAGAAGCGCTGCTAACGTTTCCTTCTCCTCACCGCTCAAATCCCGCAAGAGCGAGTTCACATGACGGTAATGCACCGGCATGAATTCATCCAGTAAAGCCTCGGCCTTGCTGGTGATTCGCGCATAGCGCACGCGCCGGTCGCTTGGATCCACCACACGCTCAACCCAGCCCTTGTGCTGCAAAGAGTCAATCAAGCCGGTGATGTTGGCGCGGCTCACAAGAAGCAGCTCTCCGAGGTCATGCAACTGCATGCCTTCGCCGGGACCGTGCCGCAAGAGCAGCAAAATATTCAGGCTCGATTTCGAGAGCCCATAGTGAGCCATATAACGCGTCGACGCCTGATGGAAGACGTCGTACGTGTAAATCAAATTCAACATCGCCTGCGTGGAGAGCAGATCGAAGCCTTTGTATCGTGGCCCGGCCTCACTGACTCGCACGTGATAAAAAGACTCGCGGCGATCTTCCGGCACAATCCTTGGATTCGGAAGTAATAGTAAAGTTCCTAATTATTTTGCCACTAGAGTCGTGTCTTGAGCGTCTACCAAAGCGAATCAATGCGCACACTGCTATCCCTGGCTTCGCTCGGCCTGCTCATGGCCGGCATAAGTTGCGCCGCCGAATTGCAAGGCGTCATCACGGATTGGAATTGTACTCAGGACATGGTCCGCAACGGACGCGCGAAGGTACTGAAGCAAAATCGCAACTGTTCGCTGGTGAAGGACTGGCGCCGCTCAGGCTATGGACTGATCACCGACGATACGAAGTTCTACAAGATCGATCCGCAAAGCAATGATCGCGTACTCCAGCTTCTGAACGGCTCGCGCGACAAAGATAATCTCAAAGTTGTCGTTTCCGGTGACCTGGACGGCAACACAATCAAGATCAATACCATCAGCATTCTCTAGGCTACGGGGTCGCCATGAACCTCTAGCGCCTCCTCTTCCGGCGCGAGCGCGGGCTCAGGCAGCTTGCCGGTCCAGTTCGCCCATCCCCAGAAAATCGCGGTGGACGAGCTGAGCAAGCCGGATACCGCACCAATGGCCCGCGTGCCGAAATACTGCGAGGCCGTCCCGGCGCCTAACATGGAGAGCATCATGGTCGACCAAGTCATGGTTTCCATGGTGGCGAAAACGCGCCCGCGGAACCGGTCTTCGACATGCCGCAGCAGGTTCGACCAGTTCAACACCGAACTCACCGCTACTGCCGCGCGCGATACTCCCATGAAAAACAGCGCCCAGCCCCAGTTGCGCATCTGGCTGAAAACGATGTACGCCCCGCCGTGCAGTAAGTAAGCGAAGAAGATGGTTCGCTTATAGGTCTCGAACTTGATCCGCTGGCCCAGGTAATTGGCGGTTACTCCGCCGACCAACAGTCCGACGCCTGCGATTCCCCAGAGCGCGCCCAAGCCTGCCGGTCCTCGTTTAAAAACCAATTCGCTGAAGAGCGTGAACAACACCTGTGCCGCGCCACCGCCGCTGGCCCAACCGACGGCGATCAGCGCGATGCCGAGAATGAGGGGCGTTTTCACCATGTACCCGAGGCCTTCCCGATATTCGTGCCAGGGTCTCGCCACCTTGGTCTCATCGAGGGCGGATCTACGGGCCCGAAAATGCCCCTGCACCGAACGTAGATTCGCAATACAGAACGCCGAGAAGAAAAACGACAGTGAATTAAAAACAAACGCCAGCTCATAGCCGAACCGCGCGACCGTGGTCCCGCCGAAGTACGCGCCTAACGCAAGCGTCAGCCAGCTCGTCGTTTGCGTCAACGAATTCGCGGTGTGCAATTCGTCCTCGGTTGCGATCGAAGGCAGAATCGACGACCGTCCACTCGTGAAGAACGGCGACGCGAGCATCAGCAGCGCGCTCAAGACGTACAAGAGCCAGAGCCGGTTCTGGCTGACAGCGAAAATAAATCCCAGCGCAATCACGCCCCGGACAAGATCGCTCGCAATCATGATGCGCTTCCGGTCAAAGCGGTCCAGCACCACGCCCGCTAACGGCCCGGCGAGCACAGCCGGTATGGCTCGCGACAGCATCAACGCGGCAATCACCCCGCCGTTGTGCGTCTTCGCGATGGCCAGGCTCAAAACCGCGACGTTGTTGAAATGGTCGCCCGCCTCGCTCACTATCTGGCCGAACCAGGTGAAACGGTAATTATGATTGCGCCTCACTAATTGCGTGAAACCGGCCATCAGCCGGTGTCCCGCAAGATCTTCGCCGTCGTGATGGCTTGCCCTAGATGCCGCTGCGTGTGTTCGGAAAGATGTACCAGCAATCCGATGAGAGTGGTGGGTAAACGCTTTCGCCCCACAGCGCGCGCTTCATACAACCGATTCACATCCATTTCTCGCAACCGTTCCTCCGAAGCGGCCAGTGCTTCCTCTACGCACTTCAGTAACTCATCGGCATTTTCGTTGCCACTCGCCTCTTGCCTCAGCGCCAGCAACTGCTCCTCTGTGAGCTCGCGCTCCGCCAAATAAGTCGTCAGGCGGTCGATACTTCCAGCCAGATGCTTGAGATGAAATCCAAGCGAGCTGCCGGCAACGCGGCGCCACACCTGCTCCGCGGCCAATCCGGATGCGTGGCAGGCAAGATCTTCCCGCACCTGCGCAAAACTATGCAACACCGGCTGGATCAGCGGATGCACATCGCGCAAGGGCCCGCGCAGCCATGGTTCTGGCTCCGGCAATCTTCTTTTCCCGGTTGCCTAGCGCATGTTGCCGGTATGGCCGAGCGAATAGCGGCCCGGCTGCGGATACACGCAGAGCCCGTGCGGCTGGTCGCCCACCTTGATGCGGGCCTTCAACTTGCCATTCGATGTATCAAACACGTAAACTTCGTTGTCGTAGCGCCCGCTCAACCAAAGCGATTTTCCATCGACGGAGACTCCACCCATGTCCGGACTGCCGTGCCCGGGAATGGTCCACTTCGCCACGAGTTTCTGGGAACTCAGGTCCAGCACGGATACCGATCCCTCGCCGCGATTCGAAATGTAAAGCTGTTTGGCGTCGCGACTGAAATAGAGCCCGTGCGTGCCTTTGCCGGTCGGAATAAAATTGACTTGCCTGAAGCTGTCGCCGTCGATGACATGTACGCCGTTCGACTCCATATTTGCTACGTAAAAAAGCTTCCCGTTAGGCGCTATGCGGCAATCCTGAGGCATGCCTTTCGGACTTAACGGCAAGTGCGCCAGCACTTTCTGCCCAGGTACATCCACCTTGATGATCTCGCTCGAAAACTCGCAGGTCGCGATCATGTAGCGGCCGTCGATGGAAAAATCGGCGTGGTTCACACCTTTGCAATCGACGGGTACACGATTGACCACTTTCATGGTCTGGGAGTCGCGGAAATCCATTCGCTTCTCGCGCTCGGCCATCACGACGGCGTACCTTCCGTCGGGCGTGTAATACATGTTGTAAGGGTCGTCGACGTGAATGGTTTCCCCTTCCTTTCCGCTAGCGGGATCAATCAACGTCAATTGATCGCCCAAGTCCTGCGCCACCCAGAGCTTCTTCAGATCCCAGGAGGGGACGACGTGCTGCGGCTCCATCAAGGCATGCGAGTGTTTCGGGAGCGCGAAGTGGCCGATGATTTTGTAGGTCTCGGGGTCGATGATGTCTACCGTGTCGCCTTTCGAATTGGGAACGTACACGCGCGGCGGAAAATTCTTCACCTGAGGACAAAGCATTCCCGCACCCGCCTCCGAGTACAGATTGTTGGCGTCCCTGACGGGGGGCATGCCGGGAATTGTATTTACCTGCCCACTGGCGTTGAACGCGCGGACAATCCGCCTGGTACTCGTTCCCGCGCCAAAATGAACGGCAATCATCGCGAGGGCGGCAACTACGGCCGAAACCCGAAGCAGTCGGCTGGAAGTACTCATAACTAATACGTAGAGTAACCTGTCGATCTTTCTTTTCCACGCGCCATTTTCTTCAGTACAATTTCAAGTAGAAATGTTGCGAAAAGAAGATAGCGAGAC
>Ga0213876_10002405_pt1 | contig 11008 bp, 10 predicted proteins | sample BarmaccomBMRX_R9_FD_160113 | JGI IMG/M metagenome (GOLD analysis project Ga0213876, IMG submission 160113) | Root-associated microbial communities from Barbacenia macrantha in rupestrian grasslands, the National Park of Serra do Cipo, Brazil - RX_R9 | ecosystem: Host-associated > Plants > Roots...
TGGAAACGGAATGGCAATAAGGCTATTTTGAATGGCTGCTCGAAGCGGGGCATTATAACCCGCTAGTCACTGCCCCATGCGAAGCCGACCCCACCAACCGCGCATATTTCGCGTAGGCCCCGATCACATCTTCGCGCGCCGGCGCGGGGTAAGGTGCCCGCCCTGCCAGATCCGCGTCCGTCTCGATCACCCGCGCCTCGACATCGATCACGATCCGGTCCCCCGTCCGCAGCAACCCGATCGGCCCGCCGCGCGCGGCCTCGGGCGAGATATGCCCAACCATGAACCCATAGGTCGCGCCGGAGAACCGCCCGTCGGTGACCAGCGCCACGCTGTCGCCGAGGCCGCGGCCCTGGATGGCGGCGGTGACGCCGAGCATCTCGCGCATGCCGGGGCCGCCGACCGGGCCTTCGCCGCGGATGATCACGACGTCGCCGGCCTCGATCTCGCCGTGGGTGACGGCGTCGAACGCATCCTCCTCGCCCTCATAGACTTTGGCCGGGCCTTCGAAGCGGAGCTTGCCGTGGCCGGCGAGCTTCACCACGCAGCCCTCCGGCGCGACATTGCCGTAGCAGATGCCGAAGCCGCCCCGTTCCTTGATCGGCGCTGCGGCAGTGACGATCACCTCCTGGCCCGCCGCCTCGGGCGCGTCGCCGAACGCGGCGAAGAGCGTCTCGCCGGTCACCGTGTCGATATCCTCGATCAGGCCGGCCTCCATCAGCCGGCGGCCGAGCAGGGGGGAGCCGCCGGCCGCGGCCATGTCCGGCGCCATGAAGCGGCCGCCGGGCTTCAGGTCCGCGATCACCGGGGTGGCGCGGGAAACCTCGTCGAACAGATCGATGTTGAAGTCGCTCTCCGGGATGCCGGCCTCGCGCGCGATGGCGAGCAGGTGCAGGACGAGGTTGGTCGAGCCCGCGGTGGCGGTGCCGGCGACGGCGGCGTTCCTGAGGCTCTTCGGCGTGATCAGGCTGCGCGCGTTGCGGCCGGCGCGGACCGCCTCGACCAGGATCCGCCCGGCCTCCTCCGCCGCCTTGCCCTTGCCGGGATGGACCGCGGGCAAATCGTTGAGCCCCATCGGCGAAAGGCCCATGAAGGTCATCGCCAGCGCCATCGTGTTGGCGGTGAACTGGCCCCCGCAGGCGCCGGCGCCGGGGCAGGCGGCGACCTCGACCTCCTTCAGCTCCGCGTCGTCGATCGTGCCGGCGCTGTGCGCGCCGACCGCCTCGAACACGTCCTGGATGGTGATCGCCTTGCCACGGACATGGCCGGGCATGATCGAGCCGCCGTAGAGGATCACGCTCGGCAGATCGAGCCGCGCCGCCGCCATCGCCGCGGCCGGGATCGTCTTGTCGCAGCCGACCAGGAAGAGGACGCCATCGAGCAGGTGCCCGCGCACCGCGAGCTCGGCGCTGTCCGCGATCACCTCACGGCTCATCAGGGAGGCGCGCATCCCCTTCGTGCCCATCACGATGCCGTCGGTGACGACGATCGTGTTGAAGTCCACCGCGGTGCCGCCGGCCGCCTCGATGCCGCGCCGCGCATGGTCGGCCAGGGCGCGCAGGTGGATGTTGCAGGGGGTGACCGTCGACCAGCTGTTGACGATCGCGACCATCGGCCTGGCGAGCGCCGCATCGTCCATGCCGGCGGCGCGCAGCATCGCCCGGGCCGGCGCGCGGGCGGCGCCTTCGACCAGATCGCGGGACGGCAAATGGTCTGGATTCATTTGGCTTTTTCCTCAACATTCCTGAGCATCGAGCGCCATGCCCACCCGCTCATCCTGAGTAGGGACTGAGCCTGGCGAAGGCCCGTATCGAAGGACCCTCTTCAGAACCAGTTGGTCCTTCGATACGCCGTTTCGACAAGCTCAATGGCTACTCAGGATGAGCGGGTGTGGGCCTGGTGGAGCGCACGCCGCGCTATGGGACGGCAACGATTTGTTAAGCGGTTTTGCTTACCGATTGGAAGGGTCTCGAAGAATGTGAATATTTCGCGCTTGCTTCCGGCGCGCTTATCCATATCCTTAGGGGCAACGCAATTCTTGGAGCGTGCGACGTGCAGCTGGCGAATGCCATCAGCCTGAACATCCGCCCGGTGGCCCTTCCGGCCGCCGCGCTCCTGCTCGTACTCGTCCTTCTTATTACCGCCTTCACGGGGGGAGTGCCCGGCTAGGTACAAGGTCGAAACAGGACCGAAGAACCCAAGCCCCCGCTCCCCTCCCGGAGCGGGGGTTTTCTTTTGCGCGAAAGGAAACTGCCCGATGGAAAATATCTTCACCAATGCCGATGTGGACCCGGCCGCGCTTGCGGGCGCGACGATCGCGGTGATCGGCTATGGCAGCCAGGGCAGGGCGCATGCGCGGAACCTGCGCGACAGTGGCCATCAGGTGGTGGTCGGCGCGCGCGCCGGCGGCGAGGCGGAGCGGCGGGCGAAGGCGGACGGCTTCCGCACCATGTCGCCCGGCGAGGCGGCGAAGGACGCGCAGCTCGTCGCTTTGCTGACCCCGGACATGAGCCATCGCGCCGTCTACGAGGCGGAGATCGCGCCAAACCTGTCGCCCGGCGACGCCCTCCTGGTCGCGCACGGCTTCTCCGTGCTCTACGGCGAGGTGGCGCCGCGCGCCGACGTCGACGTGGTGCTGGTCGCGCCCAAGGGGCCGGGCGACCTCGTCCGCCGCGAATATGAGATCGGCCGCGGCGTGCCCTGCCTCTTCGCGGTCCACCAGGATGCGAGCGGATCGGCGCGCGCCAAGGCGATGGCTTATTGCGCCGGCATCGGCGGCGCCACCGCCGGCGCGATCGAAACCAGCTTCCGGGAAGAGACCGAGACCGACCTGTTCGGCGAGCAGGCGGTGCTCTGCGGCGGCGCCAGCGAGCTGGTCGTCGCCGGCTTCGAGACTTTGGTCGCGGCCGGCTACAAGCCGGAGGTCGCCTATTTCGAATGCCTGCACGAGCTCAAGCTGATCGTCGACCTGATGTACGAAGGCGGGTTCGCCAAGATGCTCCACTTCGTCTCGGAGACCGCAAAATATGGCGACTTCGTCTCCGGCCCGCGGGTGATCGACGGCGAGACGCGGGCGCGGATGCAGGATGTGCTGGCCGACATCCGCTCGGGCGCCTTCGCCCGCCAGTGGATCGAGGAGAACAGGGCCGGCAAGCCCAATTACCGGGCGATGTACGAGGCCGATCTGGCCCAGCCGATCGAGAAGGTCGGCGCCCGCCTGCGCACCCACATGGCCTGGCTGCAGACCAAGCCGGAGACGAAGGCGGCTTAGTGATGATGTGTTCGTCCATCCCATCAGTCGTCATTGCGAGCGGCATTCGGCGCCTTAAGCCCTCTCCCCAGGGGGGAGAGGGTTGGGTGAGGGGGTTCGGAGTCCGAGAGTTCGCTCCCAACGTCGAGCCCCCTCACCCCAGCCCTCTCCCCGCCGGGGAGAGGGGGAGTTCAGCGCGATGACTGCCGCAATCGCCCCCCGCCCCGCCTTTGCAGATGCCCCGGCCCCGGCCGTCGCGCCGAAGACCGGCGCGCGCATGGTCGTCGAGGCCCTGGAGCGCGAGGGCGTGCGCCATATCTTCGGCTATCCGGGCGGCGCGATCATGCCGGTCTACGATGCCCTGGTCGGCTCGCGGCTGCGGCATATCCTGGTCCGGCACGAGCAGGGCGCGGCGCTCGCCGCCGATGCCTATGGCAGGGTCACCGGCGAGCCGGGCGTCTGTCTCGCCACCTCCGGGCCCGGCGCGACCAACCTCGTCACCGGCATCGCCAACGCCTTCCTGGACAGCGTGCCGATGGTCGCGATCACCGGCCAGGTCGGCACGCCGTTGATGGGCACCGACGCCTTCCAGGAGGTCGACATTTTCGGGATCACTTTGCCGATCGTGAAGCACTCCTACGTGGTGCGCGACCCCGCGGAAATCCCGCATATTTTCGCGGAAGCGTTCGCTTTGGCCCGCTCGGGCCGGCCCGGCCCGGTCCTGATCGATCTGCCCAAGGACGTGACGGTGCAGGCCGCCACGGTCGCGAGCAATGTCGAGACGCCTTTGTTCGAGCTGCCGGCGCCGGACGGCGACGCGATCGCGCGCGCCAACGCGCTGATCGCGGCGGCCAGGACCCCGATCCTCTATTTCGGCGGGGGTGTCCCCATTGCCCGTGCCGAGGGTGCGCTGCGCGCGTTCGCGCGGCGCACCCGCATCCCCTCGGTTTCGACCCTGAAGGGGCTTGGGAGCCTGCCGACCGATGCCGAGGGCTTCCTGGGCATGATGGGCATGCACGGCAGCCGAGCGGCGAACACCGCGATCGACGAATGTGATTTGCTGATCTGCGTCGGCGCCCGCTTCGACGACCGCGCGACCGGCAAGATCGACACGTTCGCGCCGCGCGCCCGGATCATCCATGTCGACGGCGACCCGGCCGAGATCGGCAAATTGAAGCAGGCGGACGTCGGCATCGCCGGCGATCTGAACAAGGTGCTGGACCGGCTCGATGCGGTGCCGGCGGACATCGCCGCCTGGCGGGCGCGCTGCGCCGACTATGCGAAGCGCTGGGCGCCGCCCTACGACGCGCCCGGCACCGGCATCTACGCGCCGGCGATGCTGAAGGCGCTGTCGGAGGCGGCGGGCGACGAGCTGATCGTCACCTGCGACGTCGGCCAGCACCAGATGTGGGTCGCCCAGCACTGCCGGTTCAGCCGGCCGCAGGCACACCTGACCAGCGCGGGTCTCGGTACGATGGGCTACGGCGTGCCGGCCGGGATCGGCGCGCTGCTGGCGGACCCGACCGCGACCGTGGTGACGGTGAGCGGCGACGGCTCGATCATGATGAACATCCAGGAGCTGGCGACGATCCGCCGCTACCGGTTGCCGCTGAAGATCCTGCTGCTCGACAACAGCCAGCTCGGCATGGTTCGCCAGTGGCAGGAATTGTTCTTCAACGAGAATTTCTCGGAGATCGACCTGTCCGACAATCCGGACTTCGCCGAGGTCGCGCGCGCCTTCGGGATCGAGGCGTTCACGATCGACTATCGCGCCGAGGTGCCGGGCGCGATCGAACGGCTGCTGCGCACGGACGGGCCGATCCTCTGCCATGCCCGCATCGATCCGCGCGAGAATGTCTGGCCTTTGGTGCCGCCCAACAAGTCGAACATCGAGATGATGGAGAAGCAGCCATGACCGCCGCCGCCATGACCACGGAACGCCTGGTCGTCGAATATCTGGCCGAGGAGGGCGCTTTGGTGCGGATGCTCGGCGTGGTCGAGCGGCGCGGCTTCATCCTGCGTCGGACCGTGATGGCGGAATTGCCCTGCGGCCGGCGCGCCACGCTTGCGCTCACCGTCGAGCCGCGCGGCCCCGGCCGCTCCGTCGAGACGCTCGCGCGCCAGCTCGGCCGGCTGCACGGCGTCGGCCGGGTGCATCAGGAAACCACCTCTTTCATTCGGGACAAAGCGGCATGAGCCAGATTCGCATCTTCGACACCACCCTGCGCGACGGCGAGCAGGCGCCCGGCTTCTCGATGACCGAGGCCGGCAAGCTCAAGATGGCGCGGGCGCTGGCGGCGCTGAACGTCGATGTGATCGAGGCCGGCTTCGCCGCCGCCTCGCCGGGCGACTTCCGCGCGCTCGAGGCGATCGCGCGCGAGGTGGAGGGGCCTGTGATCTGCTCGCTCGCCCGGGCGACGCGCGGGGACATCCTCGCGGCGGCGATGTCGCTGCAGGCCGCGCCCCGGAAGCGCATCCATGTCTTCCTCGGCACCAGCCCGATCCATCGCGAGGCCAAGCTGCAGATGGACCGCGGCCAGGTGCTGGCGGCGATCCGGGACAGCGTTTCCTATGCCCGCGAGCTGGCCGAGGACGTCGAATTCTCGGCCGAGGATGCGATCCGCACCGAGCGCGACTTCCTGGTCGAGTGCCTGTCCGCCGCCGCCGCGGCGGGGGCGACGACTTTGAACGTGCCGGACACGGTCGGCTACACCACGCCCGAGGAGATATACGATCTGTTCCGCCATCTGGCCGAGACGGTCGCGCGGGGGCCGGAGGTGGTCTTCTCGACCCATTGCCACGACGATCTCGGCATGGCGGTCGCCAACTCGCTGGCCGCGGTACGCGGCGGGGCGCGGCAGGTAGAATGCGCCGTGAACGGCATCGGTGAAAGGGCGGGCAATTGCGCGCTCGAGGATGTCGTCATGGCGCTGAAGACCCGCTCCGACTTTTTCGGCGTCTCCACCGGCGTCGACACCACCAGGATCATGGCCGCCAGCCGGACGCTCGCGCAGATCACCAACGTGCCGCCGCCGCGGAACAAGGCGATCGTGGGCGCCAATGCCTTCGCCCACGAAGCGGGCATCCACCAGCATGGCGTGCTGCAGAATCGGGAAACCTACGAGATCATGAAACCGGAAGATATCGGGCTTGCCACCGACGGGATCGTGCTCGGCAAGCATAGCGGGCGCCACGCGCTCGCCGCCCGCGCCAAGGCGCTCGGGCACGAGCTGGACGGGGAGGCGCTGGACCGCGCCTTCCGCGCCTTCAAGGAGATCGCGGACGAGGTCGGTATCGTCGACACCGCCCGTTTGGTCGCGATGCTCGCCAGCCTGGAGGGCGGCGGCCGGGAGAAGGTGTGGAGCCTCTCCAAGGTCGAGATCCGCGCGCCGGTGACGGTCGAGGCCTGGCCGGTGGCGCGGGTCGAGCTCAACCACGGAAGGCGCGGCCGGGTCTGCGACCTCGCCTCGGCGCCGGGCGCGCTCGATGCCGCCTTCAAGGCGGTGAGCCAGATCGTCGGCGTGCCGGCGCGGGTCGAGGAGCTCGACATGCAATATATCGCCGCCGATCCGGACGAGGTTGGCGAGGACGGGCAGGGCGCGACCGTTTTGGTCGAGATCCAGATCTCGGTCGACGGCGAGACCTTCGCCGGGCGGGCCCGGGCGCGGGACATCCTGCCGAGCTGCGTCGCGGCGTACATCGATGCGGCGAGCAATGCGGATGCGGTGCTCCGGGTGCGCGCGGAGCGAGCAGCGGGCGACGCGCCGGCGAAGGCGGCTTGAGCATGGGCGTCTTTTCGAAGGGCTGGGCATCGCTCCCTCTCCCCAGGGGGGAGAGGGCTGGGGTGAGGGGGTTCAGCGTCTGGAGTGAACCCCCGGACTCAGAACCCCCTCACCCAACCCTCTCCCCGCCGGGGAGAGGGCTAAGAGGGCGCGCGGACCATGTCTAAGATCGTCCTCCTCCCCGGCGACGGCATCGGGCCGGAAGTGACCGCCGAGGCACAAGCCTGCCTGGCCCTGCTTTCGGTGCGCTGCGACCTGGACCTCGAGTTCGAAACCCACGATTTCGGTGGCGCCGGAATCGACAACCACGGCACGCCCTTGCCCGAAGCCACGCTCGCCGCCTGCCGCGAGGCCGATGCGATCCTGCTCGGCGCGGTCGGCGGGCCGCGATGGGACGGCGCCAAGGAACGGCCCGAGGCCGGCCTGCTGGGGCTGCGCAGCGAGCTGGGCCTGTTCGCCAACCTTCGCCCCGGCGGCGCGATCCCGGGCCTCGAGGAACTGTCGCCGCTCAAGCCCGAGATCGCGAAGGGCGCCGACATCCTCGTCGTGCGCGAGCTGACCGGCGGCGCCTATTTCGGTGAGAAGAGCCTGAGCGACGACGCGGCCGCCGACACCTGCGTCTATAGCCGCGCCGAGATCGAGCGGATCGCCCATGTCGCGTTCACCGCCGCGCGGCGGCGAGGGAAAAGGGTGACCTCGGTCGACAAGGCGAACGTGCTCGCCACCTCGAAGCTGTGGCGCAAGGTGGTGACCGAGGTGGCGGCGACCTATCCGGATGTCGCGCTCGACCATCTCTATGTCGACGCGGCGGCGATGGCGCTCGTCACCAATCCGCGCCGCTTCGACGTGATCCTGATCGAGAACATGTTCGGCGACATCCTCTCCGACGAGCTTGCGGTGATCGGCGGCTCGATCGGCCTGCTTGGGTCGGCCAGCCTCGGGACGAGCGGCCCGGGCCTGTTCGAGCCGATCCACGGCTCCGCGCCCGACATCGCGGGGCTCGACATCGCCAATCCGGCCGGCGCGATCGCCGCCGCGGCGATGCTGCTCGACCATGCGCTCGCCCTGCCGGACATGGCGCGGATCCTCGACGAGGCGGTCGAGCTCACCCTGCGCGACGGCATCCGCACCGCCGATCTCGGCGGCAGCGCCGGCTGCGCGGAATTCGGCGCCCGCGTCCGCGAGCATCTCGACGCGCGGCTCGGCAAGCGCGACGCTTTGCTCGAGCTGATCGCGATGAACCGGGGCTGCTGCGGATGAGTTCCCGCCCGCTGACCCTCTACGAGAAGATCTGGAACGCGCACGTCGTGGAGCGGCGCGACGACGGCACCTGCCTGCTCTACATCGACCGCCACCTGGTGCACGAGGTGACCAGCCCGCAGGCCTTTGCCGGCCTGCGCGCGGCCGGGCGGCGGGTGCGCCGGCCCGATCTGACGCTGGCGGTGCCGGACCACAATCTCGCGACGACGAAGCGGGTCGGGCCGGACGGGCGGCGCCTGCCGATCGCCGACCGGGCGAGCCACGAGCAGCTCACCGCCCTGGTCGCCAATGTCGAGGAGTTCGACATCCCCTATTTCGACGATCTCGCGCCGGAGCAGGGGATCGTCCACGTCGTCGGGCCGGAGCAGGGCTTCACTTTGCCGGGCACGACCCTGGTCTGCGGCGACAGCCATACGGCGGCGCACGGCGCGCTCGCCTTCGGCATCGGCACCAGCGAGGTCGAGCATGTCCTCGCCACCCAGACCCTGCAGCTGCGCCAGGCGAAGACGCTGGAGATCCGCGTCGACGGCACGCTCGGCTTCGGCGTCTCGCCCAAGGATCTGATCCTGCATATCATCGGCCAGATCGGCACTGCGGGCGGCACCGGCCATGTCGTCGAATATCGGGGCTCCGCATTTTCGCAGATGAGCATCGAAGGAAGGCTCACCGTCGCCAATATGTCGATCGAGGCCGGGGCACGCTCGGGCCTGTTCGCACCCGACGAGAAGACATTCGCTTACCTGAAGGGGCGGCCGATGGCGCCGAAGGGGGAGGCCTGGGAGAAGGCGCTCGCCTGGTGGCGGACGCTGGCGAGCGACGAGGACGCGACGTTCGACCGCAGCGTCCGCATCGACGCGGGGGAGGTCGCGCCGAGCGTGACCTGGGGGACGAGCCCGGAGGATGTGGTGCCGGTGACCGGCGCGATCCCCGATCCGGAGAGCTTCGCCGATCCCGCGAAGCGCGCCGCCGCGCGCCAGTCGCTCGCTTATATGGGCCTGGAGGCGGGCACGCGGCTCGAGGACGTGCCGGTGAGCTACGTTTTCATCGGCAGCTGCACCAACAGCCGGATCGAGGATCTGCGCGCCGCCGCCGACGTGCTGCGCGCGCGCAAGGTGCACGACGGCATCCGCCAGGCGCTGGTCGTGCCCGGCTCCGGCCTGGTCAAGCGCCAGGCCGAGGCGGAGGGGCTCGACCGCATCTTCATCGAGGCCGGCTTCGAATGGCGGGAGCCCGGCTGCTCGATGTGCCTGGCGATGAATCCCGACAAGGTCCCGCCGGGCGAGCGCTGCGCCTCGACCTCGAACCGCAATTTCGTCGGCCGCCAGGGCCCGGGCGCGCGGACGCATTTGCTGTCGCCGGCAATGGCGGCGGCGGCCGCGGTGAAGGGGCGCTTGGCGGATGTGCGGGAGTTGGTTGCGTCTCCGGAGCTGGCATGATATGACCAAAACTGGCAAAATATAGGTCATAGTCATGGACGCTCGCAGCACCGAATTCTCCGTCGCCGACGCGAAGGCGCGCTTCTCCGAGCTTATTGCACGGGCAGAGGCCGGTGAGGAAATTACGATCAAGCGCCATGGCAAGCCGGTTGCGCGCCTGGTGCCGGAGAAGCGAAAGCTCACCATCGAGGAGCGGCGACAGGCCCATCGAGATTGGGTGGCCTATCGCGACAAGCATAAGCCCACGCTTGGGCCCGATCTCACGATCAAGCAGCTGATCGAGGAAGGGCGCCGCTTTTGACCGCCTTCGTGCTCGATGCGACCCTCACTCTGGCCTGGCACTTTTTCGACGAGAAGAGTCCTGAAACTGAGGCTCTGGCGGAGCGCGCCTTCGAGGACAGCGTCGTCGTGCCCGGGCATTGGTACCTCGAAATCGCGAACAGCCTGATCTCCGGTGAACGGCGGAAGCGAACGACGACGGATCTTTCCGCGCGTTTCGTGGAGTGGCTGGATGAGTTGCCGATCGAAATTGACACATTGGAGGACCGGGCGATCTTCTCGCTGATCATGCCGCTCGCCCGGGCGCATCGTCTCTCAGTATACGACAGCCTTTACCTCGAATTGGCCGAACGCCGCGGTCTGGCCTTGGCGACTCTGGATGCGGAGCTCGCCACTGCGGCGAAAGCGATCGGCCTGGAGACCCTACCATGATCCCCGTCACCGCCGTCGAAGGGCGCGCCATTCCGCTGGGCCGCGCCAATGTCGATACCGACATCATCATTCCGGCCGAGCATCTGAAGACGGTGGCGCGCGAGGGGCTGGGGCGCTTCGCCTTCGAGACGATCCGGGCCGAGCCGGGCAATGTCTTCGACGATCCCGCCTTTGCCGGCGCACCGATCCTGGTCGCCGGCGACAATTTCGGCTGCGGCTCCAGCCGGGAGCATGCGGTCTGGGCGATGCTGGACCTCGGCATCCGTGCGGTGATCGCGCCGAGCTTCTCCGACATCTTCGCCAGCAATGCGTTCAAGAACGGGCTGGTCGCGGTGGCCCTGTCGCAGGACGCGGTCGACCGGCTGCTCGAGGTCGCGAAGGACCAGCCGATCCGCATCGATCTCGAGACGATGACGGTGACCACGCTTTATCAGGACCGCTTCGCCTTCGCGCTCGATCCGTTCCGCCGCGATTGTCTGATGCGCGGGCTCGACGAGATCGGGCTGACGCTGGAGAGCGAGGCCGCGATCGCGGCGTTCGAGGCGCGGCCGGACGCGGACCTGCTGCAG
>Ga0213876_10002406_pt1 | contig 11006 bp, 10 predicted proteins | sample BarmaccomBMRX_R9_FD_160113 | JGI IMG/M metagenome (GOLD analysis project Ga0213876, IMG submission 160113) | Root-associated microbial communities from Barbacenia macrantha in rupestrian grasslands, the National Park of Serra do Cipo, Brazil - RX_R9 | ecosystem: Host-associated > Plants > Roots...
GACGTTTCGTCAGGAAGGGATCAACTTTGGGCTTGCTTGCCCGTACGCCCTGCAGAATGGGATCCTGAGTCACTTGAGCCAGCACATCCAACGCCCGTCCTCGATCTCTGAAATAGTCATGAACGCCGCCATCGAAGCAAAACTTAAGTTCCGACAGTGAATCCATGTCAAAGAGGTTCGGCCTGATCGTAGACGCAAGGCCGGCACGAGATTTTGTCTGGCTAAAAAGCGGGTAGATCCTTTCACCACGCGCCGCAGCCGAGATTGAATCCAACCCCAGCATCCGACTTCGGAATCTCTTGTATTCCACGACCAGTTGCACAACCGGCTCGCTTATGGCCAATTGCTCCAGAATCGACGTCGTGATCCTACCGGGTGGAAGGTATCCCTTCGACGGCAGCGCTTCCCTCAACACCGCCCAAAGCTCCCTGTCTGAATCCAGGTCAAAGGCCTTACCCATCTCTCTGATGATACAACTTTTGAGACGAGTGGCTTTGGCAATCAGGGATCGCCTGATCACCTCCATTCGTTCTGGATCCACCGAAATGCCTTCAAACTCCAGGTCTCCAAATCGCGTCACCAGCGGAAGCGTGTGGCCTGAAAACTGTCCTGTTATACCCCTTTCTCTCAACTGCTCGAGGAGTATGGGATAGAGGCGCATCGTCACATCAGCATCCTGGCAGGCGTGTTTCATCATTTCCTGAAACGGTAAGTCCAGAAAGCTCTGACCCCCCTTGACCAGATCAGCATATGCCTTGATCTCCTTGCCGAGGAGTTGATGCGCCAGATGCTTAAGGCTGAGCGATCCCCCGTCACCATGGCAGTCATACGCCGCCAACATGGTATCGCCGTGAATGGACCTGATTTTTACCCCATTTCTACGCAACAGCAGGTAGTCGTATTTTATGTTGTGCCCGATAAAAGATAGGTCGCTATCGCATACCCTGTTCAACACCCTCACCACCTCGTCCTTGCCTACCCCCTTGAGATCGTTATCGATCAAAGGCACGAAATAAGCTTCGCCTTGCTTAACCGAGAACGCCACCCCCAGCAACGTTCCCTCCCGCGGATCCTTGTCGTCGGATTCCGTGTCGATGGCGCAGAGCTTCGATGACTGTAGCACGGATTCGAGCTCTTCCAGCGCCTTGGCATCGACGACCGCACGGTAACGGTCGGGTCTCGTTTCTGTCTCCCTCAGCTCCACACAAATTGCAGGGGGAACCTGCAGCAGAACCGCGAGGGAGTAAAACCCGTAGGTCTTCAGAAGGTTACGGTTGCTCTCCGTGTCCAGCTCGCTAAGAGAAGGGTTCAGAAACGTTGAGGACACCGCTCCGTGAACTCGCGAGACTTTGCCGTTTTCATAATGTTGGCGAATGCGGGACTCAGATGCGGCGAGCGCTTTTCTGACCTTAGTTGATACCAGCTTCGACAGGTTTTCGTAGATCGAATCAAGGTTTCCATACAATTCAATAAGTCGCACGGCGTGCCGGGGCGTCAGCTTTTCCGGGTTCGGACCTTCCGTCAAAGCAAGGAAAGTCGGCACGTTCGCTGGTGCGACGCCGAGCGTCTTCCGAACGGAGTCCTCGCACATCAGGTCGTATTCGCATCGACCACGCTTCCGGATGAGGATAACTTTCAAATGTTCACTCGACAGCTGCAGAAATCGCCTATCGTCGGTGATGATGTGCGAAAATGCCGGGCAGGCTGAGGCGACGAGGCGCAAGCTACCGCTCTGAGGGTTGTGGAGGTAGGGGATCCTGAGGCCTTGCAGGATGGCGAGCAGGTCCTCAACATGCTTATCGGTGCCTGTTGAATGGGCCTCCTTGCCAATGATTAGCACCCCGGCTCTGATCCCAAGCTTCCCTCTGAGCCTCAGAAAATCTCTGAGCATGCCGAACGTAAACGTGTGGTCGCCCTTGTCTGTGGAAAGAAGTGACGCCCCAAAAAACGTCTTGCGCGTCCGTTCGAAGAGGAAGGTTGTGTCGATCAAAAAACGACTTTCGGTACTTACCACTCCCGATAGTTGCCCGACCTGAGGTTGTTGTGGTCCTCGAAAAAGTCTATTTCCCATATTTTCTTTCCAGCGCGTCTGGGATTCTGTTTAAAAAAGGCATTCCTTTCTGTAAAATGCGTGGATATCGCATTTTTCATTTCTTCTTCGGACGGGTAGTCCGAACCGTGGATTACGGCCCGCTTCATGGCACTAAACACGGCCTCAATGACGTCCAAGAATTGGGCGCTCGAGGGGAGTGGGACAAACGCGATGGTCGGGCCGGAGCCTTTTTCATCATTCCAGGCATTGCGTTCATTGGCCCACTCCACCAACTCCTGCGATCCATGCCAAGAGGCCGCGTCCCAGGTCAGGTAAATTTTCGATTTGTTATGGAATTGGTTGTAAAGGATTTCGAGTAGATCAATCATGCCTGCCGAGTCCTTGGTGCTCCCATAGAACCAAGTTACCTGGTTGGTCATCGCGCTCAGCGCCCCGTAAAGCGTGATCGACCCTTTCGCACGCGGGTTCTGCGGGTGGGTGGGCGTCCGTCCCTTCGGCGTGAAGCATCGCCCGGCGTACCGTCTGACCTGTAGCGGTCCTAGCTCATCGATAAAGAACAGATCCTCATCGGCGTTCAAGGACTGCAGGGTCTTCAACAACAACTCAACCTTTTCTCGATAGTTCGGGTCGGGACTGGTCAACACTTTTCGGGACTTCTTCCAGCTGAAACCGGCTTGCTTCAGAAGCCGGCCCACGCTGCTCTTTGAGGGTCGCTGTCCGTAAACTTTTTCAAAAGCCTCGGCGAGGCTTTGTAGCGTCCAATTACTCCTGTTGATGCCGTAGGCGGCTGGCTTGTGATGAAGGATTTCGATGAGCGCTCTGGCGGCCGGTCGCAATTCCTTGGCCGTTGCTGGCCTTTCTGAGCTGGTTCTGCTTGCGACGTCCACCGAAGGGGTTGGCGCGCCCTCGGGCGTGGTCTCTTCAGTCAGAAGGTCAAAGATGAGGTTAACAAGGCCAACGAATACTTGGTTCAGCTTCCTTTCTGCCGTCGCGATGCGTGCCGTCGCTGATAACCAGCGATGGCGCAGCGCTCTGACGGTCTGCTCGTGAAGGTCGAGTTCCCGAGCGATGGTTGGCGGGGCTACGCCGTCGCTCCAGGCGAGAATGGCCCGTCCGGGCCATACGGGCCCTTGAGCAGCCATGAACTCGTTGCCGATCAGCTCGAGGATCTCTCGTTGGATATCCGATAGCTCGATGGACGACGGCAAGGGGTCACTCACGGCGATCACGTGGGACATAGTTTGGCTCCAGTTGCGCAGCTGGCCGGTAGCGTCGTTGTGGGTTCGCTCGGTTTGCCGTCCGCTACGCTGACCGGTTCTGGCCCTCGACCAGCTTGGGCTTTACTTTCGTGGTTGCGTAGCGGCGGCGACGGGTCGATCGATTCGGGTCGCGACGGCCAGCGCCGTCGGAGCCTGCGGATCGGCTTCAGCAATTCGGACGCAATCGCATGACCTAACTGACGCTTGGACTCTTTGGCCGGATCGCCTACCCCGGCGCGCAGGGCCCACATCCGGCGTCGGTCTAATCCCTGTTGGCGCAAGAAGCGATAGACCGTCGCAAGGCTGCAGCCCTTGCCCGCTTCAAGCATCCCTTGGGCACGCAAACGTGCCAGGACCGCCGTCACGGACAGCTGCGGCTCGCTTTTCCGAAGCGCCACAATCGCCTGGGCCACCTGCGGGTCCAGCGCTCGAACTTTGCCGCGGTCGCTGCGGCGCTGCCGATCCAGGGCCACGGCGCCTCGCGCATGGTGCGCGTAATACCAGCCTTCGAGCGTACGCGCCGCGTAATAGCGTCCCGCCCAGTCCAGACACGCAGCCCTTTGGAGGCACTCCCCAGCGGCATGCCCCTCCTTTCTGCACTGTTCAATCCAAATGACGGCCGCGTGTCGGATCAGCAGCCGGCCATCGCATTCGCTTTTGAAGTCCTTCGTTGTCACGCCCCCGACTCTGAGGGCGCTTTCCGGGCACGGCGATCTTCTTGTTGTGTGGGGCCGCCCCAAGCAGGATTGGCTTGCCGGCGGCCGGGGTTTTCTGGAGGGTATCAGCCGTCGACCGCCCGCTGGTGACAGCGGTAAAGGCCGAAGGGGGTTACGGCCCACCGGTTCACCAACTGCTCGGTGGCCGGCCCTAAGCCCCGCCAGAGCCTGAGGAGCCAACACCGCAGCAGTTCGCCTCCGTTATGATCCGGCGGCGTCAGCCCAAATTCCCGTCCGATTAGGGCGATCAATTGCGGGCAAAACCGTTCGGCCCGAGCACGATACCTTTGCAGTAAAGCTTGCCAGCGCTGCTCGAGCCCGCGCAACGGCTGGCCGGTTAAAAATCGTCCCACCAACTCACTGTTGAGCAGCCGGTAGGTCAATGCGAAACTCGGCAGCAAACTGACGGTGCGTTCGCACCGGCGACAAAAAAAGCGGCGCACCCGGATGCGCACCAACCTGCCGACCGGCTCGAACGCGCTCACCCAGCGCTGGTAATAGCCATGCGCTTCCAGGGCTGCCCCGTTAGTGCAGTAGGGGCACATTGCCGGTCGGCTAACCGTGCGCTCCAGCCCCTTTTCCGCATACTGTTCCGGACTTGACAAAAGCGTAATCACTTGTTGCATGCACGGCCGTAAATTGACCGTTGCTTCGCGGCGACATAAAAAGTGCTCATCGTTTGTTCGCCTGGTTGTGTCGCCCCGGGCCACGGCGTGGCCTTGTTCGCCGCACCCCGTGTCGTCCTCCGCCTGAGGCAACGGGCTCCGACCCTGTCTTTGCAGCGCCTGACGCAGCCCGCAGCTTTAGTCCCCTCGGCCACATTCACCGACGGCTTTTCTAGAACTTGTCCCGCGCCCTTTTGCCTTCTTGCCACTATGGCGTAAGATCACCGTCGATCGGTTTGTCCTCAGCACTCGGTCCAAGATTTTCGACGACACGCCTGATGGACGCCTCAAACGCGGGAACCTCCTCCTGGACCGTCTGCCAGACGCGCTCTAACTGAACGTCGAAGTAGCCGTGGATCAGCCGGTTTCTCAGGCCGCTGATTTTCTGCCAAGGAATCTCCGGATGAGCCTCTTTCAATTGCGGGCTCAGTCGGCTGACTGCCTCGCCGATAATTTCGAGACCGCGGATGACCGAGTCCTGGACCTCTTCCCGTCGGAAAAAATCCTCGCGCCTCGACCCTTGGCGATGAATCTTGGCGAGCGCATCCTGTATGTGACCTAAATAATCACGATCTCGAAGCTGTGGACTCATCGACGGCTTGCGTTCGGTTTCTTTCCATGCCTCCAGCGGGCACGCCTCGGAAACAACCCGCTGTCGAAAACGCCGCGATAAGTCTTCCGGCGTTCGAAGGTCAACGGCTAGACCCAACTGGTCCTTTAGCTCGAGTTCCGCCCCGGAAAGCGCAAGCAGCGAGGTGCCCGGACTCGCGTCGACCAACAAGTCGATGTCGCTATCGGGTCGATACGTCCCATGCAACACGGAACCAAAAAGGCGCGGATTGCTCAGCCCGTGGCTGGCCAGGATTTGGAGAATTTTGGCACGATGCTTTTCGAAAATCTCCTGATAATCTCCTTCTTCCCGGGGTGAAGGCCGCTCTCCCGATCGGTCCATTGGCCGTAAACATATGAAAAGCAGCGCAGGGAGGCAAGGATACCAAGCCAATCTGTTGCTTGTGCGGTGGCAAGGTCCGGGACAGGAAAACCCAAGGCGGGAAGGGCGCTGAAAATAGTTGTCCGGACCTTGCGCCTTCCGATGCCCTTGGGCGGCAATTCATGAAATGCGGGAGCGGCGGGCCGGTAGCGTTCGGCGGGGCCCTTCGGGTTGGAATCGAGCTCGGCGCCTTTCAGGCCTGGGTTTTCCCGGTCTCCGTACCGCCGCCGCTGACCCGCCACCGTCATGAGGCTTGCCTCAATGCGGGAGACCTTTCCGCCCGCGATTAAACACCTCGCCCACGATTCTCTGAGCGCCAGCCAGCAGGCGGCTCGAACCGTATTCGCATCCCAAGAGCCCGCCGAAGACTTCAATCAGGTCCGAGACAAACGGTTGGATCTCACGATCGAAGCCTTTTTTAAGGTCGCCGTACTACAGGCGCGGCGGACCGAGTCGGTGACGGACGTCGCGGCGCTCTGGGAAGAAACCCACGGCTTCTATGCCGAAAGGATGGCGATGTGGGAGCCCGTGGCTGTCTCCGAGCCCGCCATCCATGGTCTGATCAACAGACAAGCTTTCCTGAGGAAGGTTTCAGTTATCGACCTTTCTGCTCGCTCCTTCGGCCTCCATCCACCCCGTTCACGAGTCTAAGGTGACCAAGCCTTGAACCTGTTTGAAGTGTCGGTCGCGAGTTGCTAACGGCCACTGGTATTCCTTTGCGAGCGCGGCGATCCAGATGTCGTTCTGAGGGATCGGGGTTCCAGCACCAGCCAACTCGGCCTTAATCTGGCCGTCGTATTTCGCGGTGGTATGAGTCGGCGTGAGCAGAATCACCACCCTGAGTAGGTCATGGATCTGGGTCAGAACATGGTCCTGGCGGACCGCCTTGTAGGCGCCATAGTAAAGCGTCCCTAACGCCGGGAGCGGCAGGTACGAGTTCGAAAGCACCTGCCATTACGATGTGGGTGTCCAGCAGGGCGCTACCAGTCCCGCTCATCAATCTGCTCGCACCCTTGTTCGATCACCCGGTCCATCTCCGCGGCTTCCTCTTCGGTTAAAGAGCCGAAGGTGCGCTCCAGGATGGCTTGACGCTCGGCTTGACTGATGGTCTTGAGTCGGTGAACGAAGTCTGCCGCCTGGGCGAACTGCGCGGGCGGTAGGGCCTTTAATTCTTCAACGATGGCTTCGAGCGAACGCATTCGGATCAGCTAACCTACGGCTCGACCGCCGTGAGGGCAAGATTCTCCAGCCAAGAAGGTTCCACGCGGAGTGGGTGAGTAGTCGGCGGCGTCCGCTCGCGGTCGCGCCGCCTACGGCGCGGCACGCCCAAGGGAACGACGGTTTTCCTTCCAAGTGCCGTGTCACGTCGGGCGCGGAGTGTGACCGGGGCCGCCGCAAGAAACGAGTTGGCGGCAATCCGGGCGGCCCGTTGTTTGACTGGCTCATCCCCACTCTGGCCACGAAATCCGGTTTCCGGGTCTGGCCACCGCCGAGGTCAGTCTCGCGAATTTGACCGCGTGGCCTTTCCGCCAGGTGTGGCGTCTGCCTCGACCGCCCCTACCCCGTACGGAAATGCCAAAACGCTGGGTAATAGGCCCGCGCCTCCATTGGCAGCGGCAAGGTTTTAGTTCACCGCGATGCCTTTATGTACCCTCAGCATGCTCTCCCTTGACTACGCCCCCAGAACTCGCCCATCTGGCGCTCGATGGTTCGCTCGTTGTGTCCGAAGAACGACGCCATCTCTCAGGCGCTGGCGTAGATTCGCCCGAGCGCCTCGACCAGGGAAAGGTCAAACTGTTTACGGGGACGGCCGACGGGGTGCATCATAAGATCCTTCAGCTTCGCCGTGACGGCAAAAACGCACGAGATATGCGCGAGAGGGCCCGATCTGACATACCTGCAGAGCTGCAGAAAAGGGCGCGCTCATGAACCATCGCCAGTAAACCGGCGGCTTTGATCCAGGGGACACAAGATCCAGCACCTTTGACGCTTCCAGGTGGACGCTTTCTACGGCCTGAGGATCGGTAACGGACCCACGCGCCTTGCCGAAGGCGCCCTTTGGAGCATGGATCATCAGCCCTTCAAAGGAGCATTTAACCGTTCATCCGCGTCCCACCAAAGCGAGGGCCCGCCCCGGATGGACCGGCGCACTCCGGCCAAATGAAACACGAAGGAGTATGCTTCATTCATGAAAATCACCCCACGTCGTTTTGAGGCGTATCTCAAATGCCCAATGAAGTGCTGGCTTAGGTCAGCCGGTGAACACGATGTAGACAACCCCTACGCCGTCTGGTTTGATGCCCAAAACGAGGCGTACCGAGCGGCTGGAATTGAACGGCTGATTTCGGAGACGTCCCAAGGGCAATGCGCACTCTCTCCGTCTGAGCCGACCCTTAAAAGCGCCACCTGGAAACTGGCCGTAAACGTTTTCGCGCAACGGCCAACTCTGGAGGCTCATCTCCATGCGGTACGACGCGTGCCGATGGAAGACCAGCAGAACTGTTTTCAGCTGGTTCCCGTTCGCTTCGTTTTCACCAATAAGCTCAATAAAGACGACAAGTCGTTACTGGGCTTCGATGCATTGCTACTTTCGGAACTACTCAACAAGGAAGTCAGCTTCGGCACGATTGTTCACGGCACGCACCATGCCGTGCTGAAGACCGATACTTCCCTTCTGGTCGAGGAGGTATGCAAGCGCATCGCGGAAATTGAATCGTTGTTGTCCAACCCTGCACCGCCTGCCCTCGTATTGAATCGCCATTGCCCCGAGTGCGAGTTTCAAGCCCGCTGCCGTCAGGAGGCAACAGCAAAGGACGACCTGAGCCTTCTCCAGGGCATGAGCGAAAAGGAGCGTGAGCGGCACCGCAGTAAGGGAATCTTCACCGTCACGCAGCTCTCTTACACCTTTCGGCCAAAAAGAACACCAAAACGTGCGAAGAATCTTGACAAGCCACGTTATCTTGCCCTCCAAGCGCTGGCCATCCGTGAAAACACCGTGTACATCCACGGCGCGCCAGTACTTCCCGAGTCAGAAACGCAAGTGTACCTCGACATTGAAGGACTGCTGGACCGCGAAGCATACTATCTGATTGGAATGTTGGTTGTCTCCAACGGGCATGAGACGTTTCATTCATTTTGGGCTGATACCCGGTCTGACGAGCCGATCATCTTCGCTCAATTCGCTGAGACGATAAGCGGCATCGACAATTGTCGGGTCTTCCATTTTGGCGATTACGAAACCACCGCGCTGAAGAGCATAAAGCCCCGCCTGGCAGAACGTCATCAGCAACAAATCGAGATCATCCTTCAGAAATGCACAAACGTCCTTTCGATAATTTACCCGCACGTGTATTTCCCGACATACTCAAATAGCCTCAAAGAAATCGGCCGGTTTCTCGGGATTGCGTATGCCGACGCACCGATCACCGGGCTCGAAAGCGTTATTTGGCGCTCCAATTGGGAACTGAACGGCAACCCCGATTTGGAGGCAAGGCTTCGTGATTATAACAAAGCGGATTGTCTGTATTTAAAGGGGGTGACTGAGTTTATTCTTCGTCAGATTTCGTCAGCTCCCGGACAAGATCATGGGACCAAAGTTGGCCGGACGACTGAGATGAGCAGGCCCCACCCGCGCTGGAAAATGTTTGATCGTCACGACTACGCACTCGAAGACTTGAAATGCGTCATAAAGTCCGCCTATTTTGACTACCAGCGTGAAAAGGTCTTTGTTCGAACGGATCCCTCACTTAAGAAAGTACACAAGCAACACCGCAAGCTGAAGCAAACTAATTTACGTGCAAATCAAGAACGAAATCTGCAATGTAAAAAATGCCCATTCTGCAGGACGCGGGCGGTTGAAGCGGTTCAAGAACGGGACCGCTTTACGATCGATCTAAAATTCTCTAAGAACGGAGTAAGGAAAGCGATTACCCATACCACGTACTTCCGGTATCGCTGCCTGAAATGCGGCCAAGCTTTCAGCTCCTGGGATGGACCGCCGCATCCCCCAAAGTATGGCCATGGTCTGAGGAGTTGGTGCGTCTATTGGCACCTAATCGGCGGCGCGAACATGCGGCGCATCACCAGGACTCTTGGGGACCTATTTGGTTTATTCATTCTCGACTGTGAAACGAACCGTTTCAAAGGTTACTTTAGGTCATTTTATCAAGACCTTTATGTCGAAATTCGACAAAGCCTGCTGCAAGGGACGATCATCCATGTGGACGAAACACCGGTAAACCTGCGCGGTCAGTGTGGATACGTGTGGGTCATGACGAGTCTGGAAAAAGTGTATTATTTCTACCGGCCGTCGCGCGAGGGCTCGTTTTTGGCGGAGATGCTGTCCTCTTTTCGAGGTGTCCTGATTTCCGACTTTTTCACCGCTTACGATTCGCTCCCCTGCGGGCAGCAATAATGTTTGGCGCATTTGGTCAGGGACATCGATGATGATCTATTTCACAACCCGCTAGACGCTGAGTTGAAAAGCGTCGCGCAGAGTTTCGGCAGCCTTTTGAAAACCATTGTCGAGACGATCGACAGGTATGGTCTAAAGAAGTACCATCTGCATAAGCACAAAGAGGCCACGCGTCAATTTCTTAAAGAGGTTAAGACGACTGACTTCAAGTCTGAACTGGCTAACAAATACAAGAAGCGGTTTGAGAAGAGTGTGGCGAGAAAATGTTCACGTTTTTGGACTATGACGGCATTCCGTGGAACAACAGTGTTGCGGAAACCGCCATCAAGTTTTTCGCAAAGCACCGCAAGGACGCCGATGGACGCTTCACCGAGCACTCGCTCAACGACTATCTTTTATTGGCAAGTGTCTGCGCAACCTGTAAACTCAATAATGTGAACGTGCTCAAATTTCTTCTCTCAGGAGAGACGACGCTCGACGGATTATTCCGGCTGGCCGGGCGGAGAGCGAAAACGGAGGCGAGGCTGATCATAGCGTTGGAATAGGCGTTTTTGTAAACTGGTTCCGGCTATAGTTGATACAGGGAGGCGCCTGGTCGTTCAAGTAATCGACGGCCGCCGCGAGCGGTGAATTGCAAGTTTTAATGCCGCTTGAGAGGGCGCATCGCTTGTCCGGTGATCCGGCAATTGCATGAGCTAAAGCTCTGTCACGAAATAAGTGTGCCAGAACGCCAATTGGTAATCGCCGTGGGACTTAATATTTACGAGCGTCTGATGATACACTTATAACGTGACGGGCCCTAAGCTCGGCTTTATCGTGCGCCGTGAAAAGGGCGCGTTGATCCAGTGGGAGGAAGGTATCCCACCCGGCAACTGTTGCTCCAGCCGGAAGCAACCGGAGCGGCGCGG
>Ga0213876_10002407_pt1 | contig 11003 bp, 7 predicted proteins | sample BarmaccomBMRX_R9_FD_160113 | JGI IMG/M metagenome (GOLD analysis project Ga0213876, IMG submission 160113) | Root-associated microbial communities from Barbacenia macrantha in rupestrian grasslands, the National Park of Serra do Cipo, Brazil - RX_R9 | ecosystem: Host-associated > Plants > Roots...
CTGCGACAGGCGCCGCCTTCGGCCCCGGTGCGGTTGAGCTCTTGGATCGCCGCGTCCATCTCGTAGAGCAAGGTCCGCCGGCCGTCGTCCCGCACCAGGCTCTGGATCCAGAAGAACGAGGCCAGGCGCTCGCCCCGCGTCACCGGCGTCACCTGATGCAGGCTCGTGGCCGGATAGAGGACCAGGTCCCCCGCGCCCGACTTGACGCCATGAACCCCGTAGGTGTCGGCGATCTCGAGCACCCCGCCGTCGTAGGCGTCGGGGTCGCTCAGGAAGAGCGTCGCGGAGATATCGGTGCGCAGCTTGCGCCCGGTGTGCGGATCGATGCGGACCGCTCCATCCACATGCTCGCCGAAGGTCATGCCGACGCCGTAGCGGTTGAACATCGGCGGATAGACGACGTTCGGCAGGGCGGCGCTGATGAAGTGCGCATGGCGTTCCAGGGCCGCCAGCACCAGGGCGCCGCAGCGCCGGGCCGTTTGCGAGCCTTCCTCGATCTGCTGGTTGCGTTTGACCGCGGCTCCCTGATGGCCCGCTGTCACCCGGCCGTCGACCCACGCCTCGCCCGCCGCCAGTTCCGCCCGCAGCGCCGCGACGGTTTCAGGATCGAGAGCGCCTTCGATCGTCACCAACAACGCGTCACCGTCTCCAGCTGAGGGTCAGCATCGCGGTGCGCCCGGCGCCGGGGACGGCGCGTCCGCCGTCCGACTGGATCAGGCTGTCGTAGTAGCGCGCGTTCGCGAGGTTGAACACGTTGAGGCGCACTTCGTAATGCGGCTGGCGCCACGCCAGCGTCGCGTCCAGCCGCGCATAGCCCGGCGCGCTCACGATGTCGGTGTTGTTGAGGAAACGGCTCGAGACGTAGGTGGCGCCGCCCCCGACCTGCCAGGCGGCCCCGATGTCGTAGGTGGTCCACAGGGAGGCGGCGTCGGCGGGCGTGTTCGCGGGGATCATGCCCGGAGTGCCGGGCGCGATCGCATGGACGATCTTCGCGTCGAGATGTGTGTAGCCCGCCTGCACCGCCCAGCGGGTGGTGATGTGACCGGCCGCTCCGAGCCTGGCGCCGAGGACGCGGATGTCGCCGTTAGCGGTGTAGGTGTTGTCGGGATTCTGGGAACGGGCGTTGTCCTGGGTGATCTGGAACAAGGCCGTGGTGAGCTCCAGGCGCCGCAGCACCGTCCACTTGCCGCCCGCCTCGTAGGCCTGGTTCGTTTCCGGCGGCAGGGGCTGGGTGAGGCCGGTCGTGGAGGTCAGCTGCTCCAGCGATGGATCGAACGAGGTCGAGTAGGAGACGTAGTAGGACTGCTCGGGCGTCGGCTGCCAGATCGCCCCGCCGCGCACGCTGGTGAAGCCGACCCCCTGGCGGAGCGAGGCGAACGCGGTGGCGCCCGGGGTGTTGGCGCTGTTGATCGAATTGCTGATCGAGGCGTCGAAGCTGTCGTAACGCACGCCCCCCACCAACTTGAAGTGCGGCGTCACGCTCATGGTGTCGCTGAGATAGACCGCGGCGACGTCGTCCTTGCCGCCCGCCAAGTTGCCGGCCACCTCCGTCAGCGTCGGCGACGGGGTATGGGGGGGATCGATTGCTGGGACGCAACCCACGAATCCCGCCGCCTGCGTCACGCCGTTGCACGGGGTCGTTCGGGTGTAGGCCTGGTTGGCGTAGCTGTCGTGGCCGAACTCGGCTCCCGCCAGCACGACATGGCTCAGCGGCCCGGTCTCCAGATCGGCGTTAAGCTCGAGCTGGTCGTAGATCGAAATGTCGTGGATCACCCGATCGTGGCTCTGCAGGCGAGCGAACAGCCTCGTCAGCGGCAGGGCGCTGATCCCGGCGGGACTGAGCGGCGTGTAGCCGCCGGCCCCGACCGTTCCGAGACCTTGCGGCGCGGTCTCCCGGGCGTCCGTGGCGACGGCGTTGAACTGGACCTGATTGCGGATGGACAGGCGCTCGCCGAAGCTATGGCGGACCTCGCCGCTGATCGCGTCGATGTCCTGAATGGTGCGGTCGTCGGTGTAGCCGTAGACGCTGTCGAACCCGCTTTTCGCCGGCGCGCCGTTGAGCGGCGGCACGCCGTAGTCCGGCCGGTCGTCGTTGTGTTGCACGAGCGCCGACAGCGTCAGCTGGGTCGGCCCGCCGACGCCCACCGCCAGCGACGGCGCGACGCCGTAGTCCTGCACCGTCGTCAACCGGCGGGTCGAGGCCGATCCCGACTGGCCCATCGCCGCGATCCGGACGGCGGCGGTGTCCGAGATCGGCGCGTCGATGTCGCCCGCGCCGCGGACGAGACCGTTGGTCGTGCCTGAGATGTCGAACGCCATGGCCGGCCGCAGGGACGGGCGCTTCGAGACCTGGTTGATGGCCCCGCCCGTCGACCCCCTCCCGAACAGCATCGAGGAAGGCCCCATGAGGATCTCCACCTCCTGCAGGGCGAAGGTGTCCCGGTAGTACTGGCCGCGGTCGCGAAACCCGTCGAGGAAGATGTCCGTCCGGGCGGAGAAGCCGTTCAGGTTGATGTTGTTGCCGATCGTGCCGCCCTCTGCGGCGCCGATGGTGATCCCGGGCACGTTGCGCAACGCGTCTGGGAGCGAAGCCGCGCCCTGGGACTTGAGCAACGTCTGGTCCAGAACCGTGATCGATTGGGGGATGTCGGCGAGGTTCGGGGGGAGCCTCGTCAGAGCGTTCGACGCCGGCTGGTCGGATTGCGCCGTCACCACCACCCCGGAGAGCGTCGAGGCCGCATCCACCTCATCCGCCAGGGCGGCGCCCGCCGCCGACATCGCCAGGCCGGCGGCCAAGGCGCCTCCCGCGTGGCGGCGCGCGGTGACTCCAGTCGACGATACGAGGCGCGAGCGCATAACAACCCCCATCAATGCGATTGCGACGCATTCCTATGATGGGCGCTAAGACTTAGCAATGAGAATTATTCGCAACTAGCCTGTGCGACGGTGCTCGGATGGGGCCCCCGTTTCGCTGTGCGCGAGCCTCCGATAGAAGACCTCCCGGCGCCCGCCGCTGTACCGGCTGCTGTCGTCAAGGAGATCGGCTTGGCAAAGCGCATCGCGGTCATTCCAGGCGAGGACGCCGCCCCTGAAGCGATGGGCGCGGCGGTGGAGCTGATCGACCGGATGGGGCTCGGCCTCGAGTGGACCTATCCGCTGGTGGGCGAGCCGGCGCGCGCCAAGGGCCTCGGGCCGTTTCCGGCGGAAGCCAAAGCCGAGATCGACGCGGCGGATGCGACCTTTTTCGGCGCCACCTCCGGAGCTTCGACCCGCGCCCTCTTCTATCTGCGATGGGGCAAGCAGACCTACGCCAACGTACGCCCGACCCGCTGGTCGCCCGGCTTCGCCACGCCCCTGAAGGATCCGACCGGCGTCGACTTCGTGATCGTGCGCGAGAACCTCGAGGACAGCTACGTCTTCCTGGAGGGCGAGCTCACCGACCTGGAGCCGCTGGACCTCACCAGCCCCACCGTACGCGCCAAGGCTCACGAGCTTGGGCCGGGGCGCTACGCGCTCAAGGTGATCACCGAGGCGGGCTCGGAGCGGGTGATCCGCTTCGCCTTCGAGCTCGCCCGCCGCCGTAAGGCGGCCGGCCATCCGGGGCGGCTCACCGCCAGCGCCAAGTGGAACATGCTGCCGAAGACCGACGGTCTTTTCATCGAGGCGGCGCGCCGGCTGGCCGGCGACTATCCGGACATCGAGTTCGAGACCCTGATCGTCGACGACTTCGCCCACCGTCTGGTGCTGCGCCCTCAGCGGTTCGACGTCATCGTGCTGCCGAACCTCTACGGCGACATCCTTTCGGATGCGGCGGCGGGCCTGGCGGGCGGGCTCGGCCTCGCCGCCAGCGGTTGCTATGGCGAGAAATACGCCTATTTCGAATCCGCGCACGGCACAGCGCCCGACATCGCCGGCCAGGGGATCATCAATCCCACCGCGAGCCTGCTCGCCGGGGCGATGATGCTGGAGCATCTCGGCCTTGCCAACGCCGGCGCGCGGTTGCGCCGGGCGATCGAGCGGGTCTACGCGGAAGGCCGGGTGCTCACCCCCGACCAGGGCGGCTCGGCCTCGACGCGCGCGTTCGCCGATGCGGTGTTCTCGGCGCTGGCCTGAAGGAGGCGCGGTTGGCGGCAAGCCTGTTCGACAAGCTCTGGGAAGGACACGTCGTCGATCATCTCGGCGACGGCATGGACCTGATCCGCATCGACCGGCATCTGATCCACGACCTCTCCGGTCCGGCCTCGCTGAAGATGCTTTCCGAGCGTGGACTCTCCCCGCGGGCGCCGGAGCTCACCTTCGCCACCCCTGACCATCGCGTCTCCACCGAGCCGGGCCGCACCGGCGGCGGCTCGCCCGCCAACGACAAGGCCCTGGCGGTGCTGCGGCGTTACTGCGATCGCTACGGGATCCAGCTCTTCGACCTCAACGACGCGGAGCAGGGGATCGTCCACGTGGTGGGCCCGGAGCTGGGGCTGACGCTGCCCGGGCTCTCCCTCGTCTGCGGCGACTCCCACACCTGCACCCACGGGGCCTTCGGGGCCCTCGCCTGGGGCATCGGCAACACCGAGGTCACCCAGGTCCTCGCCGCCCAGGCGCTCATCGTCGAGCGGCCGGGATCGATGCGGGTGAGCTTCGAGGGCGAGCTCGGGCCGAGCGTCAGCGCCAAGGACCTGATCCTGCATCTGATCGGCCGGGAAGGCGCCGCCGGCGGCGCGCGCCATGCGGTGGAGTTCGCGGGGGAGGCGGTGACGGGCCTCTCCATGGAAGAGCGGATGGCCCTCTGCAATCTGGCGGTGGAGTTCGGCGCCAGTTTCGGCCTCATCGCCCCCGACGAGACCGCGTTCGCCTTTCTCGAGGGGCGCCGCTTCGCCCCGAAGGGGGAGCTTTGGGAGGCGGCCTTGCAGTCGTGGCGGCGCCTGCCCTCCGATCCGGACGCGCGGTTCGACGCCGAGATACGCATCGACGCCTCGACCGTGGCCCCTCAGGTCACCTGGGGCGTCAGTCCCGAGGACGTGGTGGCCATCGACGGGAGGGTTCCCGATCCGGCCGCGGCGGAGGGCGAGAAGCAGGCGGAGGCCCGCCGCCACGCGCTGGACTACATGGGCCTGGAGCCGGGGGCCCCTATCGAAGGAACCCCGATCCAGCACGCCTTCATCGGTTCCTGCGCCAATGCCCGTTTCGGCGATCTGGCCGCCGCCGCCGAGGTGGTCCGCGGGCGCAAGGTGGCCGACGGCGTGCGGGCCTGGGTGGTGCCGGGATCGCAGGCGGTGAAGCGGGCGGCGGAAGCCGCGGGCCTCGACCAGGTGTTCCGCGCGGCGGGGTTCTCCTGGCGCGAGCCGGGCTGCTCCATGTGCCTGGCCGCGAACGGCGAGACGGTGCCCTCGGGGGAACGGGCGGTCTCCACCTCCAACCGCAACTTCGTCGGTCGCCAGGGTCCCGGCGCGCGGACCCATCTGGCGAGCCCGGTCACCGCCGCAGCTTCGGCGATCGCCGGACGGCTCACCGATCCGCGCCGTCTGGGAGCCGGAGGATGACGCCGTTCGAGTCCTTCGCCTCTAAGGCCGTCCCGCTGCCGATCGACAACGTCGACACCGACGTCATCACCCCCATCGGCCGGGTGCTGGAGGGCGCCGAGGCCCTGGTCCGCTACGCCTTCGAATCGCTGCGCTTTGCGCCCGACGGATCGCTGCGGCGGGACTGCCCGTTCAACGATCCCGCCTACGCCGGCGCCCGGATCCTGATCGGGGGCGAGAATTTTGGTTGCGGCAGCTCGCGCGAGACGGCGGTCTGGGCCCTGGCCGGGATGGGGTTCTCGGCGGTGATCGCCCCCAGCTTCGGGGGGATCTTCTTCTCCAACTGCTTCAAGAACGGCGTGCTGCCCATCGTCCTCGCCGCCGAGGACGTCGCCGCGGTCGCCCGTCACGCCGCCGGCGGGAGCGAGATCTTGGTGGACCTCGGGCGTCAGCGTGTTAGCGCCGGGGCGCTGGAGCGGAGCTTCGAGGTTCCCGCTCTGCGAAAGGAAGCCCTGCTCGACGGCCTCGACGATCTAGGCCTGATCCTCAAGCGCCAGGAGGCCCTGGCGGCGTTCGAGACCCGCGACCGGCTTGAGCGGCCGTGGGTCTATCTTTCGCCGGCCTGATGCGCGGCGATCGCGCCTCGCCGCGGCGGGTGCGCGCTCCGGTCCGAGGAGTGAGCCGGCGTCAGCGGAGCGCGCCTTGCCGCACGCCTACTTCACCGCCTCGAGCTGGCCGCGGATCTCGCCGCCCTTGTTGGCCGCGGTATGCACGTTGAAATACCACTTGCCGGCCTTGAGGTCGGCGATCTGGGCGTCGGTGAGCGTCGCGGTCCCGTGCGCGGGGCTCTTGGCGTCCTTGAGGGGGACCACCGGGGGCGCGTTCTCGCCCGGAGCGGCCGGACCGTGGAAGTGGGCTGCGAGCGGCGGCCCGCTCAGGCCCGAATAGTCGGCGTCGTAGGTGAACGCCTTGGAGCCGGTGTCCAGGGTGGCGGTGACCGTGCCCTTGCCGGCGGAGGAATTGGGCGGAACCTCGCCTGAGCCGGCGAGCTTGGCCTGGAAATGCAGCGTCTCGGCGCCCGCGGCGCCGGCGATGGCGAGCATGACCGCCGCGGCCGTGGCTGAAATGGTCAAACGCATGGCTTTTTGTCCCTTCGTCCTTGTTGTTGCGTCCGCCTCCCCGATGCCCAAATCCTACGACCTCGATGGAGCTTCACCAACCCCCCGCCCTCGATGCGGGGAGGGGCCCGCCTGCCGACCGCCGGCGCTCTGACGCCCTTCAGTCTCCGTTCACGCGGCGCGCGCGATAGGCGATGGCGACCTGACCGCCCCTTGTTGGCTCGGTCGGCGCAATAGGTGGCGGGAACGGAGCGAGGCTAGCTTGTCGATCGCGCGCGCAGCCCGAAGAGGACTCGAACCTCCGACCTTCGGTTTAGGAAACCGCTGCTCTATCCTGCTGAGCTATCGGGCCAGCGCGGGCAGCGGTGTAGCGCCAAGGGCGGCGCCTGCGGAAGGGGGAACCTTCTCGACCGCCGCTCGCGCGGCATCCGGCCAGCCGGTTGAAACCCGAGGACGCCCCCAGGTGTTGCAATCGCCATGCGACGGGGGCCTAAGGGGCGGCGCCGTCACAACGAGGAGCAAAGGCGTGCAAAGACGCGAAGCGAAGATTTGGGGATGGCTGACGGCGCAGCGCGCGATCGCGAGGCTTGCGACGGCGGTGGGTCTTGCCGCGATCCTGACGGCGATCTCGGCGCCGCCGGCGGCGCTGGCCCAGCCGGCGGATCCCGCGGCGGCCCAGATCGACAGCTTCGATGCGGCCCTGATCGATACGATGAAGGCCGGCAAGACCCTGGGACCCCAGGGCCGCTATAAGAGGCTGGAGCCGGTGGTCGCCCGGGTGTTCGACATCCCGACCATGATCCGCTTTGCGGTGGGACCGTCCTGGGCGAGCATGACCCCCGCCCAGCAGCAGGCGCTCATCCAGGCCTTCAACCGGCTCACGGTGGCAAGCTACGCCCACAACTTCAACAGCTACTCGGGCCAGCGCTTCCAGATCAATCCCAACGTCGCCACCAAGGGGGTGGACAAGGGGATCCAGACGCAGCTCATCTCGCCGGGAGATGCGCCGGTGTCCATCACCTACCGGATGCGGCAATCCGGCGGGGTCTGGAAGGTGATCGACGTGTCGTACGGCGCGATCAGCCAGCTCACCACCCGCCGCTCCGATTTCGCGGGCCCCCTCGCCAGCGGCGGCGCCGATGGGCTGGTCGCCCACCTGAACGCCCTGGCGGACAAGCAGATGAAGTAGCCCCCGCGGGCGGCTCAGCCAGCCATCGCAGCTTCGGCTTCGGCCGCCTCCGTCTCTTCCTCGTCGTCGCACGCCTCGTCGCCCTCCGCCTTCTCGGCCGGCGGCGGACCCATCAGCGCGGGCTGGAAGATGAGGGCCGAAACCAGGGTCCAGATGAGGGAGATCATCAAGAGCTTGCCCATGCTGGCCGTGCCGGGGTGGCTGGATAGCCAGAGGCTGCCGAAGCCGGTGGCGGTGGTGAGCGCGCTGAAGAACACCGCCCGTGCGAGGCTCGAGTTGAGGAGGTGCGAGCCGCCCGCGCGCCAGGACATCACGAAGTAGATGTGGAAGGCGACGCCGATCCCGAACAGCAGCGGCAGGGCGATGATGTTGGCGTAGTTGAGCGGCTGGCCGATCAGCACGCAGCTGCCCAGCGTCAGGAGTCCGGTCAGCACGATGGGCGCCATGGTGATCGCCACGTCCCTCGCCCGGCGCAGCACCGTGAACAGCAGGATGGTGATGGCGATGAAGGACAGCACGCCCGCTTCGAGGAAGGCGTCGACGACCGCCCTGCCGCCGTTGCGGATGCCGATGGCCTGGCCGGTGACGTCGGGATCGACCTTGGTCACCGCGTCGATGAACCGGTTGAGCACCAGGTTGTCGTTGGCGTTCCCCTTCGGCGAGATCGAGACGCGGGCGCGCCCGTCGGTGGCGATCCAGTCGCGCACGATATCGCTTGGCAGCGACTGGAGGGTGACCGGCTCGGCCGCCAGCACGGCGCGGATCTGGTCGAGCTCCACGGAGAGGGGGTTCATCAGGGTCTGGCTGGCCGTGGCGCGCAGTTCGGGCGCCGCGCGGGAAAGGCGCTCCAGGGCGTCGGCCAGGCGCTGGGCGTCGGCGGCGGCGGGATCGGACCTGTCGCTGGCGACGGCGGCGCGCAGGTCGGCGGTGGTGGCCACCAGGCTCTGCGCCAATTCCGTGTCGGTGGGCGCCGCCGAGACAAACATTGGGTCAAGCGCCAGGCCGAGCAGGTTGGAGGCGTCGGCGATGGCTGCGAGCTTAGGAGCCTGGTTGGCGGGCACGAAGTCGGCCAGGGTCCGGGCGTCGGACACTTCGGGGAGCCGCTTCATCCGGGCGGCCATGTCCTGCGCCGAGGCCAGGGTGGGGCGCAGCGCCTCCAGCGCGTTCGTGGACTGGTTCGGGTCGGACATCAGATCGAGCAGCGTCGCCACCGACTCGGTCTTCGGACTGCGAAGATGCAGCGGGTTGAAGTCGAAATGAAGGAAGGGCAGCAGCGCGGCGCAGAAGAGCGCGGCGGCCAGCGCCGAGCTCACCACCCGCCAGCGGTGCTCGAGGACCAGCCGGTCGATCCGAGTGATATGCTCGGCGGCCCGGCGCCGTGGCGTTGGCCGCGGCTTGGCCAGGAATATCATCGCCGGCAGCATGGTGAGATTGAGGGCCAGCGCGATGAACATGCCGAGTCCTGCGATCATGCCCAGCTGGGAGACCCCCTCGTAGGCGGTGGGGGCGAAGGCGAGGAACCCGGAGGCGATCGCGGTGGCGGCGATGACCAGCGGCCGTCCCATGCGCCGGCCCGCGCCGATCAGGGCGGCGCGCCAGCCGTCGCGCAGCTCGGCGTGTTCGGCCCGGTAACGGACCGTGAACTGGATGCCGAAGTCGATTCCGAGGCCGACGAAGAGCGGGATGAAGGCGATCGAGATGACGTTGAAGGCGTGGAAGATCCGCAGACCGACCGCGGCGGCCAGCACCAGGCCGATAAAGGTGGTGATCAGGATGGCGATGATCAGCCGGCTCGCCCGGACCGCGAGCCAGAGCATGACCACGATGGCCGCGAAGGCGGTGAGCCCGATCGGCAGGGCGCGCTCGGCGATGCTGCCGAATTCCTCGTCCTCCAATGGGATGGCCCCGGTGAGACGGACCGTGACCCCGTGCGCCGCGTTGAGGCCGAGGTCGGCCGCCGTCTTGCGGATCGCGTCGCTGGCCGCTTCGCCGGGCCTCAGATTGGCGTAGTCGAGCTTCGGATTGACGAGGATGATCTTGCGCAGCTCGTGCGGATCCGGCTTGGCGTCGGTGATCAGCGCGCGCCAGGAGAACACGGTGGGCTCGCCGCGCTCCAAAGTCTCCAAGGTGTCCGCCAGCCGAGCGATCGGGGTGCGCAGGGACGACAGGGTGGTCTGGCCGCTGGTGACGCCCTTCATGGCGGTGGAGAGCGCGCCCATGAGGCCCCGCAGCGAGGGATCGGCGGCCATGGGACCCAGGAATGGCTCGGCCGAGATCAGCCGGTCCATGTCCTTCCTGACGTCCGCGGTGGGCTCGAAGAGGACCCCCTCCTTCGACCAGAAGGGGCCGCCGTCGGCGCGGCGCACGGACCGGAAATGCGCCGGCTGAGTGGTGAGCCGGTCGGCCAGGGCCGCCGCCCCGCCCTCGGCCAGCTCCGGGGTCTTGCCGTCCACAACCACGACGATCTGGTTGTTCATCTGCGGGAACACCCGATAGAAGGCCGCGTCCCGCTGCAGGTACGGCAGCTTCGGCGACAAGAGCGCGGTGGTGTCGGTGCTGATGGAGAAGTGCGTCGCCACGTAGAACGCGCCCGCCAGCCCGAGCAGCAGGCCGGCCGACGCGACCCAGAGGGCGTGATCCACGCAGAACTCGACCAGCCGGGCGACCCGGGACAGGCGCTCGGAGGGCTGGCCCACGGCGGCGATCACGCCGACGGCGCGCTGCGGCGGGCCAGGGCGTCGTACCGCCAATCCCGGCCCGTCACGACCGGTGCGTTCGGGTCGAACGCGGCGTCAGATTGGGGTCCCACCGCGCCCGCGGGAGGCGGGGCGATCTGCGGCGGCGGCTGCGCCTCGGCCGGGGCCGGGCTGGGGGCCGCGGTTTCCGGGACGGAAGGTTCGTCCTCCAGCGGCGGCAGGGCGGGCGACTCCTCGCCGCTCACTTGCGCCGCCCGGTTCTGGAGATAGACCGACCGCAAGGTGGCGTAGGGGTCGGCGGCTTCTCCGGTCAGGGTCGCGAGCTGGCTTTCCGATTGGTTGAAGGTGTCCAGGCCGCTCACGACGGTCACGCCGGCGGTGACCTCGGCCTTTTGCGGATAGCTGAGAAAGGTCAGCGGGCTGAGGGCGACATCGGCCGCCGCGCCAATGAGGTCGCGCACGGTCGAAGGTCCCACCATGGGAATGA
>Ga0213876_10002408_pt1 | contig 11000 bp, 8 predicted proteins | sample BarmaccomBMRX_R9_FD_160113 | JGI IMG/M metagenome (GOLD analysis project Ga0213876, IMG submission 160113) | Root-associated microbial communities from Barbacenia macrantha in rupestrian grasslands, the National Park of Serra do Cipo, Brazil - RX_R9 | ecosystem: Host-associated > Plants > Roots...
GGATTCCTTTTCTGCGTGCTCTGCGTGTTCTGCGGATGATTCGGTCTTCCCACCGTGCTCCGCCGGACGATCGGACCCGCTGATATGACGCCTCCGAACTCCGAACTCCGAACCCCGAACTTTTTCTGCTGCGCCCGCCAGACCGCCGCGAACCGCACCGACGATTAGCCCTTATGAACCCCTCCGTTATCAATCACATCGCCCTGAATTGCCGTAACCTGGCGGCGCAGGAGGCGTTTTTCTGCAAGCATTTCGGCTTTGAGCGGTCGCGAACCTTCAAGGCCGGTCAGCCGGATGAATTCATTATGTTAAAGCTCGGTTCGGTTCGGCTGGAAATGTTTCCGACCGATCCGGCGAAGACCAGGGGAGTTAATGGCGGCGAACAGGCCATCGGTTTCAGGCACCTGGCGTTCGACGTCCCGGACCTCGACTCGGCGATTGCGGCGCTGCGGGCGGATGGCATCGAACCTGACGCGATCATCAATCAGGATCATGTGGTTCCCGGGTTCCGAATCGTGTTTTTCCGGGATCGCGAGGGAAACATCCTCGAGTTGATGCAAGGCTACCGGGACGAAACACCCTAACCGTGAGCCGCCGGGGAACTGAGCACTTCCAACGCCCGCAAGCTGGCGGCGGTCCGGGTTTCAACCCCGAGGGTTTCGAAGATTTCCAGGACGTGCTTTTTAACGGTCGACTCGCTGTTGCCCAGGATGGTGGCGATCTCGCCGTTGGTTTTGCCTTGCGCAAGCCACAGCAGCGTTTCGGCGACCCGCGGGGTCAGTCCCAGCCCTTTTTCCAGGGGTGCGGCCGAATCGAAGTTCGGCTTAAAGGCTGGGGTGGCTTGCTGGGCCGCACGCTCAAGACGCGAGCGAATGGCGCCGAGCAGGTCCGCTTTGGCCACCGGTTTGGTCAGGTAATCGTCCGCACCCAGGTTCATGCCGGTGCGGATGTCGGGTTTCTCGCCTTTGGCGGTAAGGAAGATGAACGGGATACCGGCGGTGGCGCCGTCGGCCCGCAGGGCGGCGATGACGCCGTAGCCGTCCAGTTCCGGCATCATCACGTCGCACAGGATCAAGTCGGGCTTTTCTTTTTTTGCCAACTGCACGCCCACGCGGCCGTTCTCGGCGCCTAAGGGGTGAAATTTCTCCAGCCGCAGTACCGTCGTCAGGTTACGGCGCATTTCCGGTTCGTCTTCAATGACTAAGATCTTTTTCATATCTGTTGCATGCGGGTGGGGGGCTCAGGAGGGACAGGGCGGCTCGGTTCGGCGCCGGGACAGCCTGGAACGTTTGCAGCGGCGTGGCGTCGGGGCTCCCGGGAAACGCAGAAGACGCCTGCGGGTTCAGCATACCGGCAGCCATACCGTCACCGCGGTGCCTTTACCCAACTTGCTTCGCACCTCAATTTTACCGCCGTGCAGGTCGACGCACCGCTTGACGATCACCAAGCCCAGACCCGTGCCGGGCCGGCCTCCCACGTTCTGGCCGCGATGGAAGGCGCTGAAGAGCCATTCCCGGTCGACTTCGGCAATCCCGATGCCCCGGTCCCGAATGGTGCAAACGAGCTCCGGGCCTGCGCGCCGGATCTCCAAGCGCACCGGTTGGCCAGGGTCCGAATACTTCACCGCGTTGGTAAGCAGGTTGGTGAAGATGTGGTCCAGGAGCCGTTCGTCGGCCTGAACTTCGGCCGGTGCCCCGGCCAGCGACCAGCCGATCGAGCAGCGCCGTTGGGTGGCCGAACCCACTTCGTTCACCAGCTTGGAAATGAAAGACGACAGATCGAGCCGGTCCGGTTTGCATTCCGTTTTGCCGGCTTCCAGGCTGCCGATGAGCAGCACCTCCTCCATCAGCCCGGCCATGCGGCGGGTGTTTTTGCGGATGGACTGCAGGTGTTCCTGGCGTTCGGCCGGTTCCAACGCCTCGAAATAATCCTCCAGGATTTCGGCCGAGGACTGGATGATGCCCAGCGGCGTGCGGAACTCGTGCGACACCATCGAGACGAAGTTGCTGCGCAAGTGGCCCAACTCCTTTTCCCGGGCCAGGGTTCGCAGCAGTTCGGCTTCAGCCTGCTTGCGTTCGGTGATGTCGAGGCCGAACACGAGGATGTGCGGTTCGCGGTTGATTTCGATGATGTCGGCCGATTGCAGCAGGGTGTGGACCGTGCCGCGCCGGCTGCGGAGACGGCACTCGACCTCGCGCAGCGAACCCCGCCGCCGGAGGTCGCCCAGGAACTTGTCGCGATCGGCCACGTCCACCCAGATGTCCAATTCGCGGGAGTCGTGCCCCAGCAATTGCTCCCGTTCCAGGCCGAACCACCGCACAAAGGCGTCATTGGCCTCCACAAACCGGGCGTCGCTGAGCCGAAGGATGGTAATGTTCAGCGGGCTGGCGCGAAAGGCCGTGCTGAAGCGCGCCTCACTTTCGCGCAGCCGCGCTTCGCTTTCGCGCAGTTCGGCTTCAGCCCGCTTGCGCTCGGTGATGTCGTTGCAGACGGCCTGCAACAGTTGCCGGTCACCCAACCGGATGCGCGTCAGGAACACCTCCAGGGGCAGTTCAGTGCCGTCGCGGCGCAGCATCAGCCATTCGAAACGCGCGGACCCGTGGGCCAGCGCGGTGGCGATGTGTTGGGCGGCCAGGACCTCGGCGCGCGCACCGCCCGGCTGAATGGGCGCGGAAAGGTCGGCGGGGTGTTTGCCGATCACCTCCTGCAGCCCGGGGTAATCCAACAGGCGCCACCAGCTCGGGTTAGCCTCCAGAATGCCCGTTTCATCGTGCAACAGTACCGCCTGGCTGGTGCCCTCAAACAAGGCCCGGAACTTCGCCTCGCTCTCGCGCAAGAGCCGTTCGGCCCGGACCCGCTGGCATTCTTGTAACGCCAGCGCCACCATGGCCGCAACCGCGGAGGCAAAGTCGACCTCTTCGGCCGGCCAGTCCCGCACCGGGCCGGTGTGCTCGTGGCAGAGCACCCCGACGACCTGACCGCCCACCCAGACGGGTGCGTCCAGCATTGACGAAATACCAAGGGGTTTGAGGTACCCATCGGCCAGCCCGCTCGTTGCCGGGTGGGTCAGGACGCGGTCCGCCACGATGGGCCGTTTGGCCCCTAACGCCTCAAAGTAGGCCGGGCACTGAGACGCATGCAGCCGGATGCCTTTGGCCTGCAGATCGCAGCCCTCGATCTCACGCCGGTAAAGGCTTTGGCAAACGATCACCGAGCCATTCTCCTCCAGTGACCAATAGCTGACGCGCGCCACCTCCAGGGTCGCGGCCGAAACCGCGCAAACTGTCTGTAACGCCTGGTCGAGATCGGATTTGTCGGCTTGGGCCAGTTCCAGCAGCACGTCGCGGTGTCTCTGCACGTGGTTGCTGCGTTTGCGCAGGCGTTCTTCGGCCTGCTTGAGTTGTTCGTTGGAACGCAGCAGTGCGCCGGTCCGCTCAGTCACCCGTTTCTCCAGTGAGGCGTTTAACTGCCGGATCTGGCTTTCGGCCCGCTTATGCTCGGAAATATCGCGGTACACGATCGAAAGCAGGGTGCGTTCACCGAAGGGCAGCGCCGTCATGACGATGTCGAGTACAAGCTCGGTGCCGTCCCAGCAACGCGTCGACCAGTCAAAGCGGTGGCTGCCCTGGGCCAGCGTCAGGGTTACCATCGCTTGGGCCTTTTCGCGGGAGCATCGCCCATCGGGCTGCCGCTCCGGCCACCGGTCTGAGGGCGAGGCGTTCGCCACAGCCTCAGGGCCGGGTGCCCGAAACAGCCGTGCAACTGCGTCGTTCACCTCGACGTACCGGAGGGTTTTCGGGTCCAGAAGGGTCATGGCGTCGGCGCTGCGCTCAAAGAGCGAGCGGAAACGCGCCTCGCTCTCCAGGAGCGCTGCCTCGGCTCGGTTCCGCTCGGTGATGTCGCGCCCCACCAGCACAAACAACGGTTGGCCGCCCCGCTCGATCGCCGTGGCCGTCACTTCCAGCGGTACCTGGGTGCCGTCGAACCGTTGTGCCGTCCACGCGAAGCGCAAGTTACCATTCTTAAGGATTTCGGCCACGTGGCGGGCCGCCGCTTCCTTGGTTGGCGTGCCGTCCGGCTGCACGGAAGGGGAGAAGTCGATGCATCGCATACCGACAAGATCAGCCCTGCTCTTGCCGCGCATCAACGCGACGGTCGCCTGGTTACAGTCGACGATGATGGCCGTGGCCGGGTCAAACAACCAGATGGCGTCGGCCGTGCGCTCAAAGAGCAGATCAAACATGGCCTCATTGTCGCCCGGCGGGTTGCCTTTGGCATTGGTACTTTCGTTCCGCCCGATGAAGTTCGACGCTTTCATCCCGGAGTAACAGACAGGTATTGCGCACCCTTATACCATTTCGACGGGCCATGGAGGAAAATTTTGTCTTCCTTCCCAGGTGCCCCGCGAGCGTTACACCTGTTGAACCGTGTAGATGGTCCAGGCCCAACGGGCCGATAGACGGTTTGATGGCCTGAAGGGCCAAAAGAACTTAGCCCCGGGTTTACCCTGGGAAGGCGTTTCCCCCGGCCCAGCCCTCCTAAAGCGTCACGCCGGTACGCCCTCCCTAACAAACGCCCGCCCCGCCGGGTTGGATTTGCTGAATGGGCGGTAGAAACCGTTGCCGTCGGGTTCTGCCGCCCCTTCAGCAAATCCAACCCGGCGGGGCGGGCGTTTGTTAGGGAGGGTGTACAGGCCTGACGCCTTAGGAGGGCTCGATCGTGATTTGACGGTTACCCAGGGGGTAAAGCCCTGGGCTATGTTCTTCCGGCCCGTTGGGCCTAAAAACCGGCCCGTTGGGCCTAAAGCGGATTCAACCAGCTAGGGAGCATCCTCCGGCGCCGGCACCCCCAGGCCCGTTTGGTTCAATGGGAGGGCGGCGGCCCGCGCTCAGATTCGTCGTACCGGCTGGGGAGAATGGATGAGTGTGGATGACGGGCTTTCAGTGCCGCGAAGGCAACCGGGGCTCGGGCAAAGGGGATGGCTCGTGACCGTGGCCATGGCGATTGTGCCCAGAGGCATCCTGACCCTGCGAGCCGCGCCGGTGCAGGTACAGCAGGAATGCCCCGAGCGCGATCGCCAACAGGTTCAGCCAGGCAGTATGATTCCATGCAAACGTCGCGTCGGTCGCAGCGCTCGCGGGACGCGGACCCGCCGGCACCAGGTGCAAGGCGTGAAAGAGCGCATCCACCGAAAGACCCGCCAGGACCATCGCCAGGAACAGAACCACGGTAATTCGCAGGGCCGGCCCGTTGCCATAGTACTTACGGTAGATGAGCAACAGCGGGATAACGATCAGGTCACCGTAAATGAAGGACGCAACGCCGCCGAAGCTGATCCCGCCGCTCCAGAGCACGCTGGCTAGAGGAATATTGCCGACCGAGCACACAAAGCTGGCCATGGCGATCAGCGGGCCCACGAATGCATTCTCGACCGCTTGGAGCCACGCCGGGCCGCCCTGCAGGAACAAGCCTTTCCACCAATCTTGCGGTACGAGCGTAGCCAGAAATCCGGCGATCAGGAAACCGATCGCCATTTCTTTCCACAGCATGGACCAGTCCATGACAAAGGCGTGGGCGACAGCTTCGAGCCGGCCGCGCCAATCCGGCCCGGCCGCACCCGCCGGGTGATGATGATGTTGATGGTCATGGCTTTCGCCTTCATCGTGCCCGTGCCCCTGTGCCTGTCCCTGTCCCTGTCCGTGGTCATGCACGTGGTCATGCACGTGGTGGTGGCAGCAATGCCCGTTTGACTCCTCCGCATTCTCAGCGTGCTCCCGTGCCGCCCGCTCCACTTTTGGCGTCAGGAGCCACTTGCCCAGCAGCCAGACCCAACCGACCAGAAAGAGCGCGCCGGCCACCTCGGCCGCCACGAAAAGCGGGCCCATCCACAGCCACAACACTGCGCCCAGCTCGACTACCAGGTTAGTCGAGGCAAACATGAACGCCAGGGCGGGAATTAGCGCCGCACCCTGCCGGAATGCGCTGCGGGCCGCGGCCGTCGCGGCGTACGAGCACGAACTGCTGGCGGCCCCGAGCCCGGTGGCCAGGGCCATCGAGCGCAGGTTAGTCCGGCCAAACCAGCGCGACATGTTTTCTTTACTTACCAGCACCTGCAGGACGCCGGAGACGGCGAAGCCGAACACCAGCGCCCACGCGGTTTCCCAAAACATTGCGGCCGCGTGGTACAGACTCATCCATAACCAGTTCATCGTCTGTTATTCCTTCCCTTCAGTTCTTGAATGAAAACGGGCTCGGTCCGGGGTGAACGAATTCAGCGCAGAAAACGGTCCAGGGCCGTGCGCAGTTCGGCCGTGAGTTGCTCGGTCGACATGGCTTTGGCTTGCGGGTGCGCCTCCGGGCCGCCGGTGACGCAATGCTCAACGTGATTGGACAGCAATTCGACGCCCAGCGCGTCCAGGGCGGAGCGCACCGCCGCGATCTGACTCAACACGTCGAGGCAGTAGCGGTCTTCGTCGATCATGCGCTGGATGCCTTGGAGCTGGCCGCTGACCCGCTTAAGCCGGGCCTGGATTTTGCGTCGGGAACCGGCGTCCATGTCCCCATATATACCCCCCAGGGGTATAATGCAAGGCGAAAGACGTGCGTTGCCCGCTCGGGGAGTTCAGCCGTCCGGGGTCAGGCGTTCGCGTCGATCCGGCAAGCTGCATAACCGTGGTTAGCGGGCGTGAAACACGGAATCCAGGTCAATGGTGACGTCCGGAAATGCCTTCGGCGACGCGCTGCCTCGCTCGAGGAGCGTTTCTTTGTAGCCGCCTTCTTCCAGGCGAAAGACGTGCAGGCAATCTTTCTTGAGGTCGACGACCCAATACTCCGGGATTCCAGCGCTCCGGTAAATTCCCGCTTTTTTGATGAGGTCACGCCGGCGGGTGCTCTTGGCAACCTCCGCCACTAAGAATACGTCCGCCGGCCGCACGTGGTGCTCATCTGTGGCAGCGCCGGTTCGATAAAGCATCAGGTCGGGCTGGGGCTCATTGTGGTTCGGGATCGGCAACGGCGTAGCCTTGTCGGTCTCAAAACGCCCGCGGTCCTGGCGCTCGAAAGCGCGGCGCAGCTGTCTTACTACCCGTTCGTGCCTGGGCCCGATTGGAGACATGGGAACGATCCGGCCGTCCAGCAGTTCGACCCGGGCGTCCTCCTCCAGGAGACCCTCTTCCACCAGCCGGTGATACTCCTCGATCGTGTAGCGGTGTACCGCGTCGAAAGCGAACAGACGGGGTTGGAGATCAGTGGCCATGCCGGCATTCTCTGGCGTGCAGGGTACCACAGCTTTGCAGACCGGCCCAAAGAAGATTACATTTCGCGCCGACGGGACCGAGTTTTCAGCCCTGAAGGGGCGGGGACGGAGGCCACGCCCGGCAAAGCGGCTACTTTCGAACTGCGAGGATCAAAAGCGCGTTCTTCGGGTTCCATTGGTAACCAAAGCTGAACGTCAGCGGTTTTGGCGTGCTCGTGGCATAATACTGGCGAAGGTCGGGTTGATAGTAGTTTTTGAACAGATCGATGGGACCGTTGTACGAACCGAAAAACCGGATGGTCCACTTGTCCGGACCAAAGCTGTGAAGCGGGATACCGGAGTCATCCTGGAGAATCGACGCGCTGGCCTGCAACAGGTAGTTCCGGGCCGCATTAAAGCTGTTACCGTGGAGGAGGTAGGAAGCGGCCTTTAGGAAACTATTGGCCGGGCCGAAGTGATCGCAGAAACGGAGCAGGCCCGAATTTCGCTTCAGCCCTTCGTCCGATAGATCCGCGGTGATGTAATATAACACCTTACGAGCACCCGTTGCGCCATCAACGAATGAGATCCTGGCGCCGCGATTACCGCCGAGCGAGGTGTAATCCAGGTTCAGAATTTCTTTGCCGGAGCGGGCAAGAAAAACAAAGATGATCGGCAGCACGCCTTTGAGGGCGGACTGTTGCGAATAGGCGCGCAATTCCTTCGTCTCGAAGAAGCCGAACTGCAGGAACGTGTTCAGCGCGATTTCGAGGTTTTGAAGCGAATTCTGCAAAGCGTCGGGCGGCAGGGATTGCAGTTGCGGGATGGAGTCGGCCGTTTCCAGGCTGACCAGGATGTAGGCGGTGCAATCCGGATAAAACGCGTCCGGCAGGAGGAAGTCCGGGCCGCTGAAGAAATAGAGGCAGGTCCGGCTTGACCTGGTGGCGGGCGCGAGGAAGTCGGCTTGCCAGTTGCGAATGTTGCTGAGTTGCCGCTGGTCGAGGCGGGCGAACGCGGCGTCCATGGCGTTGCTGTGCGCGATCCAGCGCGGGTCTCTGGTCAATCCAGCCAAGGGCGAATCCGGCGACACCGGCATTCCGGCGAGGAATCGAGCGGCGTCGTTGGCGCTGGATGGCCGGGTGACCGGCCGCGGCGCGGGCGGTTGAGCAGACAAACCCGGAGGTGCCTGAGCCGGCATCGCCCGCAGCACCCGGGGTGATGATGACGAGGGCGGAGCGGCCACCTGCGCCTGGACGGCGCCCACGACCCCGATGCCGATGATCAAAGCCAGGCTTCGAAGGACGAAACGCGCCGCTTTGCCGAAGCGAGTCCGGGCATACGGTAGACGCACAGGTTGCATAAGATAGTTTGTTTCAGGCGGGCGGGGTTCGGGTTTATCCCCGGCGTATTCGTGCGATTTGAGCATGATGATGGGCGGCAGGACGGCGGCGGCCCGGTGAGTGCCCCGAACGCGCAAAAATTCCTGACGGGTCACACCGCCTGCGGTATTCCTCACCTGTGAACATCGAGGACGCAATTTTTTCCCGGCGCACCATCCATCGGTTCAAGCCTGAGGTGATCGAGCCCGGGTTGCTTGAAGAGATCCTCGCCGCCGGGTTGTGGGCGCAGAATCACCGTTTAACGCAACCGTGGCGATTCACCGTGGTCGGGCCGGAGACGCAGCGCGCGCTGGCCGGCCTCTACGCCGCGTTCAAACCCGGCGCGAACCCGGAGGCCGCTTCGGAAAAAATCATGTCGAAGCCGCTCCTGGTGGCCGTGTCCGTCACCCTGGCGGGGGATGCCCAACAGCGGCGCGAAGATTATGGCGCTGCCTGCTGCGCGATTCAGATCATCCAATTGATGGCCTGGAGCCGCGGGATCGGGATGCAGTGGAGCACCAGCCCCTTTACGCGGCTTCCGGAAACGTATGACCTTCTTCATTGCGATCGCGAGAAGGAAGACCTGATCGGCATCCTCTTTTTCGGTTATCCCGCCGAGATTCCCGCCCCGCCGGGCCGCAAACCCCTCCCCGAGGTATTGCGGCGCGTGCCGTGAGGCGGTTCCCTTCACGGGAGACGTTCCCGGATCGAGGTCAGAATGTCAGTCACGGCGGCCTCTCGGGGCCGGGCACCGAGATTTCCTTTCCCGTGAACGCGTACGCTGATCGAGTTGGCTTCAACGTCACGCTTTCCGAGCACGAGCATGGTATGAACCTTCATCTGCTCGGCCCGGAGAATCTTCCCGTTTACCTTGTCCGCGGAAAGGTCGAGTTCCGTCCGGACGCCGTGCCGGCGGAGCTCCTGGTAAATGGATTTAGCATAACCCACGACCGCATCTTCCGTAGTGATGGGCAGGATTCGGACCTGTTCGGGATTAAGCCAGAGCGGAAAATTACCCGCGTAATGTTCGATCAGGAACCCGATAAAGCGCTCATGCGTCCCGAGTGGCGCCCGGTGGATGCAGAGGGGAGTTTTCTCGACGTTCTCACGGTCTTTATAGACGAGCCCGAAGCGCGGCGGAACGGCGAAATCGACCTGGTTTGTGGCGATGGTGAACTCGCGTCCGATTGCACTCCAGATCTGCACGTCGATTTTCGGCCCGTAGAAGGCGGCTTCATTCGGGACCTCGATGTGATCTATGTCTGAGCTTCGCAACACCCGGCGAACCATGTCCTCCGTCTGCAGCCACAGCGCCGGCTCATTGACGAATTTCTCCCCGAGACGCCTTGGGTCGTGCGTCGAGAAGCGCATCAGGTACCTTTCGATCCCGAAAATCTTGAAGTACTTAACGTACATCTCGTTGACGGCCATGAACTCCTGCTCGAACTGCTCGGGCGTACAGTAGATGTGCGCGTCGTTCATCTGCATGCAGCGAACGCGCATCAGGCCAAATAGTTCGCCGCTCTGCTCATAGCGGTAGCAGGTCCCGTATTCGGCCAGGCGTAACGGCAGGTCCCGATAGCTCCTCGGCACCGCGGCATAGAGCTTGTGGTGGTGAGGGCAGTTCATCGCCTTCAGGTAATAGCGATGTTCCGCCGCATCGGGATCGTCGCGGGTTTCCGTGAGCTCCATCGGCGGAAACATCGAGTCTTGGTAGTAGGGCAGATGGCCGCTCCTGCGATACATGCTCTCCCTCGCGATGTGCGGCGTTCTGACGCGCTGATACCCCGCCTCAAACTCAGTGTCTTTCGCGAGTTTCTCAAGCTCCTCGATGATCGCGGTGCCGCGCGGCAGCCACAGGGGTAAACCGGGCCCGACGTCGTCCGGATCGAACGTGAAGAGTTCAAGTTCGTGCCCGAGTTTGCGGTGGTCCCGCGTTTTCGCCTCTTCAAGCATCGTGAAGTAGGCATCCAGGTCGCGCCGCGTTTTGAAGGCCGTGCCGTAAACCCGCTGCAGTTGCGGATTCCGCTCGTCGCCCTTGTAATAGGCGCTCGCCAGGCCGGTGAGCTTGAATGCCCCGATATTTCCGGTGCGCGCAACGTGCGGCCCAGCGCAGAGATCGGTGAAATCACCGTTACGATACAGGGAGATTTCCTCGTCTGCCGGGATCCCGTGGATGATGTCCAGTTTGAATTTGCTCGGAACCGAGCGGGCCGCCAAAGAAGCCAGGCTTCCCTCCTCGGCCAACCGGACGGCTTCATCGCGGCTGACGACGATACGTTCGAAAGGGTGGTTCGCCTTGATCTCCTTCTTCATCTCCTCTTCGATGCGAGGGAAATCCTCCGGTGTGATGCGGTGATCCAGCTCGAGATCGTAGTAAAACCCGT
>Ga0213876_10002409_pt1 | contig 11000 bp, 8 predicted proteins | sample BarmaccomBMRX_R9_FD_160113 | JGI IMG/M metagenome (GOLD analysis project Ga0213876, IMG submission 160113) | Root-associated microbial communities from Barbacenia macrantha in rupestrian grasslands, the National Park of Serra do Cipo, Brazil - RX_R9 | ecosystem: Host-associated > Plants > Roots...
CTGCGCTTCTTTGGTTCCCAGTGTAGCAGTTCCGATCATGTTGATCAGTCCGCCAAGCCCGGTCTTATCGAGTTTTTCCTGTGCATATACCTTCGGCAACACGCCGCGCAGCGAGCTGTTATCACGTTCGATGGCATCCATGGCAGCATCGACATCTTTGCCGATGGTAGGCAGACTGGCGCGGTTCTGGATCCAGCTCCAGCGCGCAGACGGCGGCACATAGAAAACTTTTTGGGCGATGTATTCGTTCTTGTCTTCGGGGTCGGCGCCCAGCTCTTTTTCGGACAGCAGGTGCTGATGAACTTCTTCAAAAGCGTCTGAAATGTATTTGAGAAAGATCAGGCCAAGCACCACATGCTTGTATTCTGCCGCGTCCATGTTCTTCCGCAGTTTGTCTGCGGCCTTCCATAGCTTTTTCTCCAGCGCCTCTTCAACCGGCAGTTTCTTGGTTTTGGCCATAAACGGGCTAAAAACTGTCTTTAAACATCAAAAGACTTCTTAAAAGACAGTAAATGTACACTAAAAGACAGAAACTATACTGTAATGACAGGGATAGAACTTTAAGGATAGGAATTTTGAATAGTGAAAGAAATCATCGGTAAACGGATCCGGAAACTGCGGGAGAACAAGGACTATACGCAGGAGAACATGGCTGCCGAACTCGGTATCACACCGGGCGCCTACGCCAAGATCGAAAGGGGCGAAACCGATGCATCCATTTCACGGCTGGCGCAGATAGCGGAGATACTGGAAGTAACAATGTCCAGCCTGTTTAAAGAACAATTCCCCGGCTCTACCCTTGAAGAACAGCAGAACCCATATGGCTTTGCATCCAAGGCCGAAGTGGAGCATCTGGCCCAGCTCATCAAACAGATCAACCGCGAGCTAGAGAGAATACGCGCGGAAATGAATGCGGGGAAGAAACCCAGATCGAAAAATTCCACATAAATCTCTGTGAAGCTCCGTGCATTCCGTGTCTCTGTGGTGAAGCGACGGCATTTTTAGAAAGATGATCTTCTTTCAATGACGATCTCAATTCACCACAGAGGCGCAAAGAGCACAGAATGGCACGGACGCTCCGAAAAATAATCCAGGCTTGTTAAACTTTTTAACAGATTGGCATCATACTTGCTCTACAGATGCAGCGGCAGGACATGTTTTCGTGTCATTAGTGAACCCCGGTATGGTTTTTTGATCAATCAGCATTCAACGAGATAGTATGTACATTCAGAATTTACAGCCGGGACTGGTAGACAACCTTAGTTACCTCACGGTATTGGCAAACAAGAACGGGCGGCTGGTATGCAAGGTGCTCGACGTAGAAGGGCGCCTGGCCAAAACCCTGGTGGCTACCATTAACGAAGGCCGTCAACAACTGGAACTCAACATGGGCGACCTGAACACGGGCCGCTATGTGCTGAACGCATTCAGCGGAGATATCTTCATCAAGTCGATCCGCTTCGACAAACAATAATTAAGTCTTTCAATTGGGGGTATGCATATTGGTCCTGCTGCGAGGCGGGACCAGCTTTTTGGGGTAGTCTGGAGTCTGGAGTTCTTTCAACTCACCCCCGGCCCCTCTCTGCAGGCAGAGAGGGGGGAAGAGATTTTTTCGACGTCATGAATTACCTGTTAGGAACTAAAATCTATCGCCCTCTCTGCCTGCAGAGAGGGAGGGGTGAGTAGTAGTCTGGAGTCTGGAGTTAGGAGTCTGGAGTTTTCTCAACGTCATGAACCACCTGTTAGGAACGGAATCTATCGCCCTCTCTTTCAAAGAGAGGGAGGGGTGAGTAGTAGTCTGAAAGACGTTTTTACCCCTATTCCATCCCGCCGTTGGCGGGACTAACTCCAGACTCCAAACTCAGACCTCAGACTCCGCGCAGCGTATATCGCGGTTCTTTTGTAATTTTCCCGACTGATTTCGATCTATTATTTCACTTTAAAACCAACACTATGGCAATTCCAGTAGTTGATCTCGCAGATTTTACCAGCGGCGATCCGAAGCGTAAGGCCGATTTTGTTCAGGCCCTCGGTAAAGCTTATGAAGAAGTAGGATTTGTGGCGGTTAAAAACCATGGCATCCCCGACGAGTTGATCGCAAACCAATATGAATATGTGCAGCAGTTCTTCGCACTGCCGCTGGAGAAAAAACTGAATTATGAGGTTCCCGGACTGGCCGGCCAGCGGGGCTATACCAGTTTCGGACGCGAGCATGCCAAGGGCAGCGATGCTCCGGATCTGAAAGAATTCTTCCAGTATGGGCAGAATGTGGAAGACAACGATCCGATCAAAGAAGAATATCCTAACAATGTATCCGTATCCGAAATAAAGCCATTCAATAAAACCCTGTACGATGCCTACCATGCTTTTGAAAAAAGCGGCACCGCATTATTACAGGCTATCGCCTTGTACCTCGGGCTGGATGAACATTATTTCGATAAGCATGTACACAATGGCAATTCCATCCTGCGCTGCATTCACTACCCGCCCATCACCAGCGAACCCAAAAGCGCTATCCGTGCGGAACAGCATGAAGATATCAATCTCATCACATTGCTGGTGGGAGCTTCTGCAGACGGACTGCAGATACTTACCAAGCAAAATGAATGGGTGAACGTGACTTCACTGCCCGAACAGATCGTGGTGAATGTGGGCGATATGCTGCAGCGGCTTACCAATAATAAGCTTCGCAGTACTACCCACCGCGTGGTAAACCCGCCGAAGGAACTGTATCATACCAGCCGGTTCTCCATGCCTTTCTTCCTGCATCCCCGCAGCGAAATGAGCCTGGCCTGTCTGGAAAGCTGTATCGATAATGATCATCCGAAAGCCTATCCGGATGCAACGGCGGGAGAATATCTGGATGAAAGGTTGAGGGAGATCGGGTTGAAAAAATAGCAGCTTTCTGAGAACACGGGGTTTTATTTTTTACCGCAGAGGCGCGGAGGCGCAGAGAAGAATTGTCCTCTGCGCCTTTGCGTCTCCGCGGTAAAATCTTACGCTCCCGAGCGGAGCAAGCCGGCACCGCTGAAGCCGCCTTTGCCCATCCCTCAAAAACCTGTAAATTTCCTGTTCTAACGAAGCCTGTTGACACTGATCCGTCATATCCCTTTTCTGCGAGCTGTATTCTGGCATAGTATCACGGCATTCGGCGGGCCGCAGGGGCATATGGGCATGATGATGAAGACCTTTGTGCAGCAGCGCCGGGACCTTACCGAAACGGAACTGATCGAATACAATGGCTTCTGCCAGTTATTGCCGGGCGCCTCTTCCACCCAAACCCTTACACTGATCGGGTATAAACGCGGCGGTATTTCGTTGGCCGTGATCACTTTGCTGATCTGGATCCTGCCGGCCTGCCTGATCATGGGGTCCATGTCTTTCCTGCTCAGTTATCTCGATCGCAACGGACTCAAGCTTGAGATCTTCAAGTTCGTTCGCCCTATGGCGATCGGATTCATCGCGTACTCTACTTTCCGCATTTTCAATATCGCCATTTACAACACCATTACCCAAGTGATCATGCTTGTGGCTACGATAGTCACTTTTCTTGCGTTCAAATCGCCTTGGGTATTTCCGGCGCTGATCGTGGCGGCGGGGATAGCTACCAATTTCAGCGATAAACGAATTCCGCAGAAAGGCGTACCGCCGAAAAAGATCAAATGGGGCAATATCCTTATTTTCTTTGCGCTGTTTGCATTGGCGGGATCATTGTCCGAAGCGGCGAGCAGCGGTAACTGGAAACACCGCAAAGCCATTAACCTGTTCGAGAACGCCTATCGTTTCGGCAGCCTGGTATTTGGCGGCGGCGATGTGCTGCTGCCGCTGATGTACGAACAGTATGTGACCCGTCCCGAAACGAAAAGGGTACAGGAAACGGGGCGTGATGTGTTGAAACTTTCCCGCGAGGATTTTCTTACCGGCTCAGGCATGGTGCGCGCTATTCCGGGTCCCGTGTTTTCCGTGGGCGCATTCACGGGCGGCATGGTGTTGCGCGATGAAGGTATCGCCATGCAGATCGCCGGCTGCATCATCGGCGCCATCGCCATCTTCCTGCCCAGCGCGCTGCTTGTACTCTTCTTTTTCCCCGTATGGCATAACCTGAAAAGATATGCAGTGATCTACCGTTCACTCGAAGGCATCAATGCAGCAGTAGTGGGTATCATGGCGGGCGCTACCTGCTACCTGGTCAAGGATACTTTTCTGGCGCCGCTGATGAAGGGGCAGATGATCGGTATCTGGGATCTGCTGATCGTGCTCGCCACGTTTTTTCTGCTTCGCTCAAAGCGGATACCCGCACCCTTTATCGTTCTCGGCTGCCTGTTGCTGGGCGCGATATTATAGCTTTTCATTTTCGTTGCCGGTTAATAGCCAGCGACTGGCAAGTGGCCGGACTGCCGTTTTCCAGAAATCCTTATATTAGAGCATGGTCACAATAGCACTCTACAACCTGAAAGGCGGTGTGGGTAAAACGGCTGCCAGCATCAACCTGGCATACCTTGCTGCCAAAGACAAATTCAAAACCCTGGTTTGGGATATGGATCCGCAGGGATCTTCTTCTTTCTACCTGGGCGCTGAAGCCGGAAAAAATGAGACCCGTAAACTGCTCGGCAGCGACAGCGGCCTGATAGACGCCGTACAGAACAGCGCTTACGAAAATCTCGATATCATCCCGGCAGATCTCTCGGCCCGGCATGCGGATATCCTGCTGAATGAAATGAAACAGTCAAAGCGCAGGATCTCCACACTGTTGTCTTCGCTGAAAAAAGAGTACGATATTGTTTTTCTGGATTGTCCCCCGGGCATTTCGGTATTGCATGATGCGGTATTCACAGGGGTTGACTGGATACTGGTGCCGAATATTCCCACAACATTGTCTGTGCGTTCGTATGAAACCGTACTGGATTATTTCAAGGAGAACGGGCTGGACAGTTCCAAGATCAAATGTTTTTTCAGCATGGTGGATCATCGCAAGAACCTGCACCATGAAGTGATGAATAGTTTTTACAAGGACAAATATTTTTTCAAAAATTATATTCCATACCTGAGTGATGTGGAGAAGATGGGCGTGAACGAAGAGCCGCTGGAGACTTTTGCGGCCAGCAGCTATGCAGCGCAGTGTTACCGTGATCTCTGGAAAGAGATCAAGAAGACCTGTATCGAATAGCGTTCCTTAAAACAGATCCTTATGAACAGAAAGCTCAATTCCTGGTACAGTCCTGCATTGGGCAAAGACATGCCGATAGCCGCTTACGGGCATTTCGGTTTTGCCCTGCTGCTGATACCCACCGCAGCAGCGGACTATCTCGAATACGAACGTTTTCAGCTGATAGATGCACTGGCGCCTTATATCAATGCAGGTAAGCTTCGGGTGTTCAGTGTAGACAGCATGAACAAGGAGAGCTGGATGAACAACGAGATGGAGCCTTCGCACAAGGCGATCCGTCATAACCAGTTCAACGAATATATTTTCAACGAAGTGGTGCCGCATATCCGCAATACCACCAGCCAGGATATCATGATCTATACCTGCGGCGCTTCGTTCGGGGCCCTGCACGCGATGAACCTGTTCCTGAAAAGACCGGATATCATCAATGGCGCCATCAGCATGAGCGGCGTATACGATCTCACCGAATATACCAAGGGCTTTTTCGACGACCAGGTATATTATAACAGTCCCGCCCATTACCTGCCCAATCTTACCGATGGCTGGTACCTGGACCGGATCAGGGCAAGCCACCATATCCATATCTATACCGGCAGCGGTTCTTATGAAGACCCCGAAGCTTCGCGGCGGTTTGCGGGTATCCTGTACAGCAAGGGCATCTGGTACGACCTCGATATCTGGGGCGCCGATATCACCCACGACTGGCCTACCTGGCGTACAATGCTTCCCTATATCGTAGACACCAAGTTCTGATTACCGGCAAACAGGAATGGTTCACCGTTCAGGAACGGGGTCATCGCATCGAATTCCAAAAGCTGCGTTAATTCGTCCCGGGATCTGGTGCTGCTGTATTAATATTACACGCTAAATCACGGATTTGACCCAAAGGATACTACTCGCTGCTTTCTTGTTGTGCTTACTGTCTTACCTCCCCGGCAGATCGCAGGCGCAGACCGTGACCATCAGCGGCACCGTGTATGATATTACCGCCCGCCGTCCGCTGGAAGCCGTGGCTGTATTAAGCAGTTCCGGCAAGGGCACGATCACCGATTCGCTCGGGCATTATTCACTGACCGTTTTGCGGAAGGACTCCATCTGGTTCTCACTCATTGGTAAGGCAACGATGAAATACCCCGTTGATACGATCAACAACATGAACAGCTTCAATGTAATGATCCATGTATACGCCACGGCACTGCCCGAAGTGAAAGTGCGCAACAATTACTATAAGTTCGATTCCATCCAGAACCGGCGGGATAATGCAAAGGCGTTCGATTTTAAGAAGCCCTCGCTCAGGTTGAGCAACAGCCCCAATTTCAACCCAGGCTCTCTCACCGTTGGTTTTGACCTGGATGAACTGATCAATATGTTCCGCACCAAGCGCAACCGGAATATGGAATTCCTGCAGAAACGGTTGCTGCAACAGGAGCAGGACAAATACATCGATCGCCGCTTCAGCAAAGTGCTGGTAAGAAAACTCACTAAGCTTCAGTCGCCCGAACTGGAGACGTTTATGGTCTATTATCGTCCGAAATATGAGATGATCACCCTGCTGAACGACCTGGAGCTGGGCTATTACATCGAAAAATCCTATGAGCTGTACAAGTCGGATCGCTATAAATGGCAGGGCGGACTCAACCGCTAGTCACTCATCACCGATTATTTAGCGCCCCTAAGCCATTTATACATTGGAAAAGGCCCCGGATATGAATATATTTCTATCTTTAAGCGCCTTTAAATGTTCAGCCTTTGAAACGCAAGCACCTCATCATTTTAGCAGCCATTTTTTCTCTAGCCTGTAAGAGTACCACCAAAAAAGAAGTTACCGTTACCACCGGCGGCGGTAAAGCCGGGGGACAGCCCGTAGTGGTGGATGTGCTGGTAGCCGGTATCAGCTCTATCACCAATACCATTGAGGTGAACGGTACGGTTGTGGCTTCCGAATCTACCGATCTGCACCCCGAAATAGCCGGCCGGCTCACCTATCTGAATATTCCCGAAGGAGCAAGGATCGGCCAGGGCGCGGTGCTGGCCAGGATCAACAATGCCGATCTGCTGGCCACGCTTAATAAATCGCGTGTTCAGCTGGAGCTGGCGCAGAAAACAGAAGAAAGGCTGCGGAAACTGTTATCCATCAGCGGCATCAACCAGGCAGACTATGATGCCGCACTCAACCAGGTGAACAGCCTGAAAGCAGATATGGTGTATACCCAGGCACAGCTCGACAAAACCACCGTACGCGCACCGTTCTCCGGCACATTGGGCTTGCGGATGGTGAGTCCTGGCGCCTATGTAACGCCGCAAACAGTACTCGCTACTTTGCAGCAGACTGACCGCGTGAAAATAGATTTTACCGTCCCCGAAGTTTATACGAGCATGATCCACAAAGGTGGTATCATCAATGTGCAGCCCGGGCAGACAGGCGATATTGGCAAAGCAACCATCATCGCTACCGAGCCGCAGGTAGATGCCAATTCAAGGAACCTGAAAGTACGTGCCGTCTATCTTGGCGGTTCATTGAATCCCGGATCTTTCGTAAAAGTGCGGCTGAATGCAGGAGCTACCACCAACAGCGTGATGGTGCCTACAAGCGCGATCATTCCCGATGCCAAAGCCAAAAAACTGGTGGTGGTAAGAAAAGGTAAAGGTGTGTTCGTTGATATTGAGACCGGACTGCGCAATGCCGGCACGGCCGAAGTGACCAGGGGCATCAAGGCGGGCGATAGCGTGGTGGTAACAGGCGTGTTGTTCGTGCGTCCCAATTCGCCGGTGCGGGTAAGAGGCGTTAAGAAGCTGGAAGATTTTAGTAACTAAATAATTGAAGTCAAAAATCAAAAGTCAAAAGTCAAAAAACCTGCAGTTTCGATTTTTGACTTTTGATTTTTGACTTTATAAACCGTGATCCCACGAGCTTGTACTCATGAACATTTCTGAACTTTCGCTGCGAAGACCCATACTGGCAACAGTGATGAACATCCTGATCGTATTGTTCGGGGTGATCGGATTTAATTTTCTCGCTGTGCGCGAATATCCGGCCATCGATCCGCCGATCGTGAATGTGCGTACTTCGTATGCCGGCGCAAACTCCGATATTATCGAGAGCCAGATCACGGAACCGCTGGAGAAATCCATCAATGGTATCCCCGGTATTCGCAGTATCAGTTCATCCAGCACCAATGGCTCCAGCAATATTACCGTCGAGTTCAACATCAAGGAAGACCTTGAAACTGCGGCCAACGATGTGCGCGATAAAGTAGCGCAGGCGGCCCGTAACCTGCCGCAGGATGTAGATGCGCCGCCGGTGGTCAGTAAATCGGATGCGAACAGCGATTTCATTATCCTGGTTGCGGTGCAGAGCCGTACGAAGGGATTGATGGAGTTAAGCGACTACGCAGAGAATGTACTGCAGGAACGTTTTCAGACCATCCCGGAAGTGAGCTCCGTGAATATCCTCGGACAGAAGCGGCCTTCCATGCGTCTCTGGATCGATCCGGATAAAATGAATGCGTACAATATCGCATTCGTCGATATCCGCAATGCGCTGAACAAAGAAAACGTGGAGATCCCTTCGGGAAAGATCTACGGTACCAATACCGAACTCACCATTCGGGCGCTCGGCCGTCTTACCACAGAAAAAGATTTCCGCGACCTGATCCTTCGCGAGGATGCTTCAGGGATTGTGCGGCTTAATGATGTTGCCAAAGTGGAGATCGGCCCCGAGCAGGATGAATTCAGCTGGAAGCTCAATGGTGTGAGCGCTGTGGGCCTGCAGGTGATACCGCAGCCCGGCGCCAACTATATCAAGATCGCGGATGAATTTTACCGCCGGCTCGCAGATATCCAGAAATCGGAGAAAGGAGATTTCGAGATCACGACACTGATCGATCAGACCAAGAATGTGCGCCGCTCCATCAAGGAAGTGGAAGAAACCTTGCTGATCTCATTCAGCCTGGTGGTATTGGTGATCTTTTTCTTCTTCCGCAACTGGCTGATCGCCATCCGCCCGCTGATCGATATCCCGATCTCGCTGGTGTTCACGTTCTTCATCATGTATGTGGCCGGATTTTCCATCAACGTACTTACCCTGCTGGCCGTGGTGCTTGCAACGGGACTGGTGGTGGATGACGGTATCGTGGTAACTGAAAATATTTTCCGAAAGCTCGAGGGCGGCCTGCCTATACGCAGTGCGGCATTGGAAGGAAGTAAAGAGATCTTCTTTGCGGTGATCTCTACCTCTATCACACTGGCCGTTGTGTTCCTCCCCGTGATCTTCCTGCAGGGTTTTGTGGGAAGCCTGTTCCGCGAGTTCGGCGTTGTGGTGGCAGGTGCCGTACTGGTGTCTGCATTCGTATCGCTGACGATCACTCCTGTTTTGAACGTGTACCTGAACCGCGGTACCGGACATGGCAGGTTCTACGAGCGCACCGAACCCTTTTTCCGCGGAATGGAAACCGGCTACAGGCGCATGCTTACCGGATTCCTGAAAATAAGATGGATGGCCTGGGTGATCGTAGCTGTTGCGGGAGCCATGATCTATTTTATCGGCAGCAATATCCAGAACGAACTGGCGCCGCTGGAAGACAAAAGCACGATCCGTTTCCAGATGACCGGTCCCGAAGGTGCAAGCTATAGTTATATGGTGAAAGAGGGTGATAAGCTCACCAATTTCCTGGACGATTCCATCCCGGAAAAATCATTCGTTTTTGCGGCGGTGCCCGGTTTCGGCGGCGCCGGAGGCGTAAACTCCGGCACAGCACGTATCTCACTTGTAGAACCCGATCAGCGTAAAAGAAGTCAGAGCGATATCGTGAAAGAACTTTCGCGTAAACTGGGGCGCTTCAACAATGCAAGGATCTTTCCTGTGGAGGAGCAAACCATCTCCGTTGGACTTGGCTCGCGCGGTGCGTTGCCGGTGCAGTTCATTTTGCAAAACCTGAACTTTGAAAAATTAAAAGCGGTGATCCCGCAGTTCCTGGAAGAAGCGCGTAAAGACAAGACTTTCCAGAATGTGGATGTGAACCTGAAATTCAATAAGCCCGAACTGCAACTGACCATCGACCGGTTGAAAGCCCGCGATCTTGGTTTGTCTACTTCAGATGTGGCCGATGTAGTATCCAGCGCTTTCAGCGGACGCCGTCTCGCGTATTTTATCATGAACGGCAAACAATACCAGGTGATCTCGCAGGTAGAATACGGCGAGCGCACCGAACCCGGCGATATTTCAAAATTATATGTGCGTAACAGCCGCGGTGAAAATATCCCGCTTACTGCTGTGGTTCACCTGGAAGAAAATTCCAATCCGCCTACACTGTATCACTATAATCGTTTCAAGGCCGCTACTATTTCCGCATCGCTGGCGGAGGGCAAGACGATCGGCGACGGTGTAAACGCGATGCAGGCTATCGCCAACAGGTTGCTCGACGAAAGCTTCCAGACTGCTTTGAGCGGACCTTCACGCGACTATGCAGAAAGCTCTTCCAATACGAGTTTCGCTTTCGGCCTTGCGCTGATCCTGATCTATCTCGTGTTGGCAGCGCAGTTCGAAAGTTTTAAAGACCCTTTCACCATCATGATCACCGTTCCGCTGGCCCTGGCCGGTGCGCTCCTCAGTCTTTGGGTGTTCAACCAGACCCTTAATATCTTTTCACAGATCGGTATGATCATGCTGATAGGCCTGGTAACGAAGAACGGTATCCTTATCGTGGAGTTCGCCAATCAGAAACGCGAGTTCGGCCTGCCCAAGCACGAAGCGGTATTGGTTGCAGCCACACAACGTCTGCGTCCGATCCTGATGACCAGTCTCGCTACCGCACTCGGCGCGCTTCCGATCGCC